>Ga0209906_100335_pt1 | contig 25879 bp, 30 predicted proteins | sample FECB24metaG_FD_188303 | JGI IMG/M metagenome (GOLD analysis project Ga0209906, IMG submission 188303) | Cyanobacterial communities from the Joint Genome Institute, California, USA from Joint Genome Institute, California, USA - FECB-24 metaG... ... | reverse complement strand
CCGCTTGACCAATCCCAAAACCCAATGCGATTAGGCAATCGCGATCTGGCTTCGCCCGGCCGGGATCAAATCGGAATGGTGGCCGGGATCAGATCGGAATGGGTGGCCGGCATCGTCGGAATCCGCATTGCAGTCAGTCAAAACCGCGCAATTTGAGATCGTCCTGGATGCCTTGGCAACGCCGATTTTTCTGGTCACAGCAGATCTCGGGATCGTGCATGCGAACGTTCGTGGGCGCGCGATGCTGACTCGCGGGGACGTCTTCGCCCTGCGAGGGACCACACTTCGCACACGGGCGCGCGGTGTGGAAAACGCCATTGCTGCGGCCGTGAGGCAATCGACCGCGTCCGAGGCGAATTTGGGCCGCAAGGGCTTCAATATCCCGTTGCACAGCACTGATGGGGATCATGGCGCGCTGCATGTGCTGCCGCTCAAGCACGGGGATCGGCGAGCGCGCATCGGATCGGCGGCGGTTGCGGCAATCTTTGTGGCGCCGATCGCCTTCAATGGAGCTGCACAGGATGTTGTTGCCGGGTTGTTCGGACTGACGCCGGCAGAGGCGCGGGTCTTTCATCACGTCGCAGCTGGTCATACTACGTTGGCAACTGCTTCGCTGCTCGGCATTGAGCATAGTACCGTCAGGACGCATCTGCTGCGCGTATTCAACAAGACCGGCGTCCGCCGCCAGGCCGAACTCGTCAAGCTTGCGGCATCGCTGACTGTTCCGGTGCAAAAATCAGTTGCCCCGTGATCGACATGGACGTGTGAAACGCTAATCGCTGAAGTTAAAGTGTATTCCGCTGTCGGTACCGCGAACAATCAGAGTAAAGAAGCCCGGGGTGTGGGCAAGCGCCGGCGCGTCGAGCGTCTGCCCGCCACCGGGCACCCGTTGCCACCCGGTCCATGAGTCGCTGCCGTTGAAACTGTTGTGATGAAGCTCGTTGTCGGTGCCGCGGACACAGAGCAGGCCGTTTGCGATCGCGGGGGCCGAGGGCGTTCTGCCGCCGCCATCGACTTCATGCCACACCCCCCATAAACTGCGGTCGGCCCCCAGATCAATGAAGTGGATACCGTCGTCGGTGCCGCGCACGAAGCAAAAGAATCCGCGGCCGAATTTCGTGATGGCCGGTGCAGACGGGGTTCGGCCTCCGCCCGGAATATCTGCCCAGCTGAACCGCCAAACCGGGCCATCGTCAAAGGCAATGAAACGAATCGCACCATTGCCTGCCCGCGTGAGCAGAACGCCAGGTGCTGCCGCCGGGGCAGCGTCGGTGAGCTCGCCGCCGGGCACTTCTGCCCAGCCGGACCATATATTGCCCGCGCGTCGATTGAAGAAGACCGCGTTATTGGTGCCTCTCGCAAACACATAAACATTGTCGTTCAATATGGTGACGGCAGGCGCCGACGGTGTCCGAGCGCCACCAGGTATTTCCCGCCAGCCCTCCCATGATGTCCCACTGATAAAGGTGTTCGTATAAATTCCGTTGTCGTTTCCCCTGACGGCAACAATCACGCCGCCAAACGCACTTGGAGCATCGGGCGTTTGCCCGCCTCCTGGAATCGTCTTCCAGCCCTTCCAAGATGCCATGGCACTTCTCCGTACAAGGTTTCGTATCATGGATTAGTGTAAGCACTTGGTATGGACATCCACCAATTGGTGGATGTTTGGCACAAAATCGCATTCTGCCGAGGAGGTAAGGTACAGATTGGCGGGCGACCGCCTCCATGCCAGCTGCCGCAATCTCGGCGCGGATATCATCGGCGCCATATGGCGCCGCGGCCCTGCCGCTGTTCGAGGATCTTGACCTTGTCATTCCCACCGGCCAGCGCGTCGGATTGGTAGGACGTCGGGATCGGGCAAGACCAGCTTCGTCAAAATCGTCCAGCGGCTCTACGGAGTCAGCGGCGGCCGCGTTACCATACTTGGGCCGGTTTTCGGGCAGCAGTCAGGACGATGGTGCTGAGCGCAAGCACCAGAATCGACCGTCGGTCTGCACGCATGGTGCATCCTTTAGAATGCTGGCAAGTAGCTCATTTGGGTCTTGGCGTCCGCATTTTTGATGGGTCGACGATCAGTTTCGGGATTCATCCATATGATGCCGAATGGTGTAAATGAAGATGCAGAGCCGCCATCTCAAGCGAACGATCGGGGATCGACTTACGGTCACCCTGCCCCCGACATCTGCCAATCCAGCATCCGGAAAATTCACGCTCCTGCGGCTGCTCAACGTTCGATTCTCACATAGATAGTACTTTGACATGTGCAGTGATGGGGCGTCTATCGTTACAATCGGGGCGTGACAGAAATTGCCATAACCAGCACTATGCCAGCGGCCGGATTTGCAGGCGTTGCGTCCTGAGCTGCAGTAGCCCGCACCGTATCCTGCGTTTAAGTTCGGCGAGCGGTATACCTTCGCGCTTTGCCAGCGCCTCATAAGTCAGGCCTTCCAGATAACAACTGCGGATCACGTCGGCATGGCGCGGGTCCAGCATGGCCAGCGCCGGCTGCAACCTTGTGGCGTCGGTGCCTGTTTGAACTGAGCTATAACCGTCAGTACGCTCTTCTAGAGTTTCCGTATGCGGCGTCATTGACACGAAGGGCCGCTCAATACCGGCTCGCAGCCGGTCAATGGCGCGGTTGCGGGCTATAGCGGCGATCCAGGTAAGTGGGCTCATCCGCTCAGCGTCGTAGTCCCCTGCCTTCCGCCACACAGTGAGATAAACATCCTTCAAGACGTCCTCGCTGTCGCTCTGCTCGCGCAAAATACGCATGATAATGCCGAACAGTGTCGCCGCAGTTTGATCGTAGAGTCGTTGGAAGGCCGCCGCGTTGCCGTCGGCTGTGCGAGTGAGGAGCACCGCTAGATCGGATCTTGGCAGCGAATTCCCCACCGAAATCCTTAACGTTTGTTGGATGTTGCCTTCGTATCGGTACAACCGTTATGGAAGCTAAAGAGTTGCAGCTTGATCAGCCAGGACGCCGAGCAGTCGCCGCTCCAGCTTAGAATGACGCGTCGTAACGTCGATCCGACCCACATAGACGCCGTGTTCGTGACCCAATCGCATCTTGGCCAATTACGCGGCGAGCACTGGCCGCGTGCCAACACAGTTTCGCTCGGCGAGCCTTGCGGTGATTTGGGCAGGAAGGCCATTTGGTCTCGCGTGACCGTGGACCACCTGCACGCGACTGGCTGGTCGAAACGTCCGATATTCTTAACCCAATGTGCATCCATTCGCGGCCGAGGGCGTTTAATCAACAAGTGGCGACGGAGATCAACATGGGTTTGGCGACAAAACTGGCGCGCTTGGCGGCTCCGGCGCTGCTGCTCGCCGCGGCCCCGGTGCAGGCGGTCGTGTACCGGTTGACTGCCACCGATGTGATGGTGTGGGAGCCGTCGCCACTGTTCACTTCGCGAACTATCACGGGGCAGTTGACGCTTGACGATTCGGTACGGCCCGGAGACAGTTTCGGCTCCGCAGCGATCACGGCGCTGACGCTCGATTTTGGTGGCATTCGTGGCACGCTCGCCGATATTGACGCGGATATTGCGCCGGAGTCGGTGCAGGGCTTCGGCACGCGATCGGCAGATGGCAGAGGCTTCTCGGTATTCGATTTGCGCTTTGGCTTTCAAAGCGACGTTGCCGGGTGTGGCTTTGTTTGCGCCGGCCAGATCATCATCAACAGCCCCATCGGCTCCGCCGATGTTTCGAACTTCATCGCTATCGATGACCCTGACGGCACAACGCTTAGCGTTATTGAGAGCTTCACGCCGCAGTTCGCTCTGGTGCCGGAGCCGGCAAGCTGGGGCTTGCTGATCATTGGCTTTGGGCTTGTCGGCGCTACTGCGCGGCGCAAGGCATTCGCCGTGCAATACGTAGAGCGCCACGTGCGAAATCCCTCCTGCGCCACGAGTTGAGCCGGCACGGGCAATAGCCGGAAAAAACCGCGACCATGGCGCGAAACGGTACCGGATCGTTTATCGCGCTACGGTCGGAGTCGAAGCGAACTCGGTGGGTTCAGGGCCAAGTTGTGACGCAACGCGAGATAAGACCTAATCGTGAGGTTCTCGACATTGGCGACGGATATCTGCATTGGGCAAGCCATAACGGCATCCGCTTGTACCATCACTCGCACCCATTCGACGTCCTCTGTGGGTCTCGGGTAAGGGCTACAGATGCGAATGGATTTCACCCGTTGCTGAAGACGTGGCGCGATTGTTTCGGCGGTATGCCTGGTTTTAGCAGGCCCAGCCTGTAGCGTGGTATTAGCAATAATCAGTCACGCCTTGACGGTTGTGGTTAGGGCCGGCGCAAAAATGAACCCCCTTGCGTCGGGTCACCTTTTGTGGCGCTACTCAAGAACACAAACGGCCTGCAACCAGCACGTATCGATGGAAGCCGTCCCTAAGGGGACCGTCACCGCCACAAACGCTCTGGTCAATCTAAGGCTGCAGCGCATCGGTACCTTACACATGAAAAGGGGCGGCCGTTGCCGGCCACCCCTTCATGGTCGCAATAGCTTTGTTTAAGCAGCGACGGCCGTGCTGCGACGGCGGCGCGAGGCAGCGCCGACAAAACCAAAGCCAGCGATAAGCATCATCCACGCCTGCGGCTCAGGCACGGCGCCGGGGTACGAAAACACGAAGCGATGGTCGTTGTAATCACGATCGCCGCCACCAGTGATGTCTTCAAACGCGACAAAAGTTCCGGCAGGAATGCCGGCGTCGCCGCCGGCGTATAGAGTCGACCAGGCGTGATTGAAGCCATCAGCGTTGTCGGCATTGTTGGTCGAGAAAAACTCCGAGCCACCATTCACTTCAAGAACGAACGCAAGAGTGTCGCCGGCATTGACGCTTCCCAGGTTCAACGACTGACCAATTGCAGATGTCTTGTTCAGCAAGCCGAAGAAGGCCGGCATAGCACCGTTCACGGACAGGCCGATACGGCTGTCAAAACCGGCATCGAAACCAGCGAAATATGCCGTTACGTTACCAGTGCCGGCAGAAACGAAGGTGTTGGTCGTGGCGCTTTCAACCCCAATCGGGCTGTAAACCGGGAAGGCTGCCTGAGCGGCCACTGACATCGTGAGGGCTGCAACCGCAGCGGCAAGTGCGCAAATTTTCATTGAGAAACTCCATCTACCCCGATCGTGATTGTGCTCACGGTCTGTAAACGGAATAGCAATAATCATGCCAACTTTCGTTTGTTGTCTTTTCAGCGGGTTAACAAACGGCCACGGAACGAGTTGTAAAGCTGACCGACACTTTTGGCGTCTGCATCCTTTTTTTTTACCGTCGCCACCGAAGGCCGCTGCGCTCTCTCAATCGCCGCCCCCAGGCATACCTGAACCAAATGCGTGGCTTCTGCTGATTACCGGCTTCGGTTTGGCCGGGCTCGCGACGCGGCGACAGCGCGCGGCAACCGTAACCGCCTGACTGATCTTGGCCGCGCCGCCGGCTGACACCGTGTTATGGTCAGTTGTACTGTCCGCAAGGGGACCCTCAATCAGACGGCCATGATCCCTCGGGCCAATCACGCGCCGTGTGGATTACGCGCAGGATAGCGATGATTTCATCTGTACCGCCCAGAACGATTTCGTAGACGATGACGTAGGGCAGCCCTGTGACAGATTTTTCGTAGGTTCCCGCCACCCTGCCTGGACGCCCGGTTGCGAAATCTTCCAGCTGGACAGCGGCATTTCGCAAGCGATCGATCACCCGGCGGGCAGCAACGGGATCATCGGCGGCAATATAGACAAGTTGTCGCTTCAGATCATCGAGGGCGTCACGGGACCAAAGGACAGGGCGGGTCACTTGCTCGGTTCACGCCCCGCGGCTTCCACGGCATTCGCTAACTCGCCAAAGGCAGTTTCGTTGGAAACCAGACGGCCCGCGGCAACATCCGCCCGGCCGCGTTTGATCCCGTCAATGATGGCCTGCTCTCGATCAAGGTATCGGTCTACCGCTTCCGCCGCGAGGAATGAGCGGCTGCGACGCGTTTCCCGAGCGAGTTGGCCAAGGCGTTCCTTTGTATCAGTGGTCACCCTGATCGTCATCGTTGTCGACGCTGTCATGGCCGCGCTCCTGTGCTGAGTTATATACAAGATAGCACAAAGAGTTTTTAAGCGCCACCAAACGCCAGGAAAGCAAGGTTGCGGAGGCCAAGAAAAATCACTGTCCGCCGGGAATGACTTGATAAGCGACCCCGATCCGCCGCGGCGCACCGCCCCGCCGGCGGAGGTGAGCGCGGATGGCCCGCTGGGCTTCTTCTTGCGTCATATAGGCAAAACGCTTCGACTGGCCCCAACTCCCAAACCGGCCCCAAGAGGTTTCGACGAGGTGGGCGCCGAAGAGATCGACGCTCGCTTCAATCGAATAACGCCGGTTGATATTGCGCGCGATATCCCGAGCAACCATCTCGAGCCGGCCATTCGATGGCAGGGCATGCGGGAGCGCGGGCGTTAAAATCGGGGCGTCTTCCATGGCGATGGAATCATGGCACGAAATATGGTATTGTGCACCATATGTTCTAGTCTTGTTGGGCGTGACCATGACCGACGAAGTCGTCAAGGACGAGCTGCAGGCACTCCGCGATCGCGTCGCGGAAGTCGAGGCCGCGCGCGACAAGCCGGTCAAGGTCGAAGTCGAGGGGCTTGAGGGCATTCGACAGCTAAGCCACGCGATCGAAACCCAGCAGCTTGACCGCTTTGCCCTGCAGAATTCGGTGCCTGACAAGGTGTTTTGGGGCTGGTTCTGGGCATTCGTCGCTGGTGTCGTTTTGATTTTTGCGATTGGCTTCGTCCAAGTGGAAGTGCTCGGCTAATCGTCTTTGCTGACGACAGATTTAGCTCCGCGCCACGTCTTTGCTATGTAACCTTCAGAATCCTTCCCAAGGACGTTATCCAGCGTCTCCTGCGGATTGGGGCTGATCGTTGGTCGGACGCGGTCGAACGCCTCCTCGCGGCGCTCGACCGCACGGCCGACCGATTGGCTTCCGGCAGCGACTGTCTCACGGCGATCACCCCGAACCTCATCAATATCGGCGCGCGACCGAAGATCGCCGTCGACAGGAAGGGGTGTCTGCTCGATCTGTTCGATGCCGCTGGCCCCAGCCATTCTCACCCGCGCCTGCGTGTTGGCACTCGGCCGCGCCATACCCGCAGGCGACGGCTCGACAAAGCTCGGTTCAACGCCAGCGACAACCTTCGCCTGTTCGGCCTTGATGAACTCGGCGATGTAAAAATCCCGCTCCGCCACTTCTGCCGGCGTCACCGCCTGGCCGCGCGTCGGGTTCCAATCTGGCGCGATGCCCGGCATCGCCCGCTGTTCCGCCAGCACGAAGTTCACAAAGGGCTGGGTCAGGTTCTCGCTCAATGAAACGCCATTGCTATCACGCAGCGATGCCGCATTTTCGAGGCGCTCGGCGGTCTCGTAAGATGTCCGCGCCTCATTGGCGACCGACTCGGCCTTGGTGTAAGACGCCGACACACTGGCCGAACGCGCCGAGAGATCGCTGCTCGAGCTGTTGCCGGTGGCGCGAAAGAAACTGTCGCGCTGTTGGCCCCAGTTCTGGCTCTTCGAGGTCTGCTCGAGAAAGTCCTTCGCTTCCGACAGTCCGTTGGTGCCCGATGCCGTTCCTGACGTCGTCGATGTTTTGCTGCCGCTGGTGGAGACACCGATACCGACACCGCCGCGCCCCGGCATGCCGTTGCCACCCGCACCACTGCCACCCGCGCCCTGTCCGCCTGGCCACCCGATGTTTGTGTTGAAGTTGCCGCTGAACATCGCCTGATTGGCATAGGATTCGGCAAGGCTGCGCTCGAACCCAAAGCGGTTCTGGAGCGCCGTCGCCGCCTGATCAACCATGGCGTAGGTGGTGCCGATCGTGTTGCGATCATCAGCGCCATAGGAGGTCTCGAGACCGGTGCCGGCGCTGAGCGTGCGCCGGAAGTCGGCCGCCTGGGCATTGGCGGAGGAGAACGACGAGGACGCATTATTCGACAACGTCTCGGCACGACTGCGCGTATCGCTGGCCGTCCTGGTAAAGCTGGCCTGCAGTTCGCTCGACAATTGCGGTGTGAACGGCAGACGCGAGATGGCGCTGCCAGCATCAATGACGGTCGCGTCGGGATATTGCGAGGTCTGCGAACCATCATTCTGCACAGAGGTGAACCCTGACGCGCCCGACGTATAGCGGCCGGCGGTGGTCCACAGGTTGCCCTGCTTCATGTTGAACGCCTGGGTGTCGAACGACGAATTCCCGACGGCAATGTTGCCGGTGCTTGCTTCCCGGGCCGCTTCCTCAGCTGCGTTCTGGGACGGTGCAAGATAGCTTGTCGCCTGGCTCGAGATCGCCAAAGCCCCTTTGGCGATGCCAGCGGCGAGGAAAGGCACAGACGCGATCAGGTAACCCGCAAGAATGCCGATGTCGTCGGTAACGCCCGCAATCCCGACATAGCTCGCCAGTGTAACGCCGCCATCGCCGGCAGCGCCAACGGCGGCGACGTCGGCACCCGCCTTCAGCATCAGGATCATGTGGAGGATGACGTAAAGCGGCCCCCAGGCTGCGAGATAGAAGAAGCCTGTGACATAGCCTTTCAGCGCCGAGACGCCGCCGCGCGGGAGCAGGAAGATCGGGAAGGCGATCGGGAACAGCGCATAGAACACCACCGTCAGAACGATGTTGAGCAGCGGCACCCACTTCATCGCCGTGGCACCGATCGAGTTGTAGGTGTTGCGGGTCTGGATCTCGGCGCGGGTCTGGGCATAGACGTCGACCGACGATGGCGAGCCTCCCGACTGCATCGTATGAAGCGACTGCGTCATCGCGTTGATGACGAGATGCTGGCGAAGTGTTTGGGACGCTGTTCGCGAGACGTTGGTCAGATAGTCATAAGCGATCGGCAGATCGGCAAGCAGCTTGGTCCGGGCTGCAGCGCCGAGAAGGCGCGGGTAAAGCTGGATGCCGAGCGTGGTTTCAAGGGGGGTCTGCATCGTGTCCCAGGTCGCAACGAAGCGATCATAGGCGATCCGGCAGGTGATGATCTCGGAGGTGACGGTGCCGCCGGGCTGGCGAGTCAGCCATTTTTGCGAGCGCGCGATCGAACCAGGCCCCATCGAGGCGAGAAGATCGTCCGAGCGTGCAAGGGAATCAATCGACTTCTGGCCAAGCAGGATGTCGTAGAAGGTGCAAAGCCGAAAATGCTCGTCGAGGTTCGCTGCAAACTCAGGATCGTTGATGCGGACATTCTGTGTGGCCTCGAGGAGCCGGGCACCATAGATCATGCCGTTGCGCGAGTAGTTGAGGTCATTTGGCAAGCCGAACACCAGCTCGGCGCCCGTCGTCAGATAGTCGGAGATCTGGCTGGTGAAGCCGGCGACAAGCCCCAATCCGAGCGGCACATTGGCAATTGTGTTCGGGGCAAGCCCCGGATTGATGCGATCAGTGACCTGGATATCGATCCGCGGCACCATCAGCATCAGGTACATCGCCGTCGCGCCAAGGAACCAGTTGACCAGCAGCTTCCAGTTGGCATCGAAGGCCAGTGCCGTCAGCCCCCACATCAGGCCCATGACGAAGACGACCTGGATGAGCGAGATATAACCGCCATCGCCGGTCCAGGCGGCGACCGCGTTCATCACGTTGACGATGTATTCGCCGCCGCCGATGGTGAAGACCTCGATCATCCGCCTGTCCTTTCACCTGGCGCCTAGTTGAGCCCGCGGCCGCCGATGGCGCGGCTCCAGTCAAAGGTCGCCGACATCGATGGCGACATGCTCGATTGCAGGACGCTCTCGATATAGCCGGTGCGCTGGACGATCTGCATGATCGCCGAAACGCGGACCTGGGTATTGGACTGGCGATCGAGCAGCGTCTGCCGGGCATTTGCCAGTTGTGCCTGCCATTGCGCGATGCGGTCCTGATCGGCACCGATGAATGATGACTTGGATTTGCCGAGTTCGCCGGTCAGCTGGTCGAGGATGGCGAACAGCAGATCAACCGAGGTAATCTCTGCAAGTGTCGCGCGGTCGTCATTCGCGATGCCACGACTGTAAGCCGCCTGGACTGTCAGGATCTTGTAAAGCGGCAGCGACGCGACCTGCAGCAACTCGACCGCAGCGGGTGGCACGGCTGTATCGTTGACCGTTGCAGTGACCATCTGGTCGAGGAGGGCGGCAACGCGGGTGCGCAGGGCCGACGATGCCGGGACGGTCAATGTGGTCAGCACCGGATTGATGCAGGCGTCGTCCGGCTCGCTGGCGTCGCATTGCCAGATCCTGACAGGAGAGGCGGCCGTGGTGCCATCGAGAAGCGCCGTGACCAGCGACGAGGACGTGTCCCCCTCAATGGGGTTGAAGGCACCGGGCGCATTATCCTTGGCGGGCACATAGATGATCGTCCCGACCATCGTCATGACATATTGCGCCAGCTCACGATCGAGGACGCCGGAAGGCGCGAAGAATTGCGACTTTTTGAGAACGTGCCAGGTGTAGTTTCGGGCAACGCCGGTGTTGATGTCGGCCCATTCAGGGTTGCCGGCAACGCTCTCCAGCGTCGAAGAGCGCTGCCCCTGATTGCCGCAACCATGCTTCGACGCCGCCCAATCGGTGAAGATGCCGGTTGAACTGCCGATGGATTCGCAGATCGATCGGTCTGCCATATCCGACTTGGGCCACATGCCGCCGACAAGCGCTTGTGCCGTCTCGCAGCTATTGATGTTGGCGTTGTTCATCAGCTGCGCCGCTTGGCGCATCTCTTCCATGATCTTCGAGCACTCGGGGCAGACGGTGTCGATCGCCAGCTTGAAGGCGAAGCCGACCGCATTGTTGGCCACAGATTTCAGCAGCGCGATGATCTCGGCCGAGTTGACGAAAGAGAAGCTGCCGGCGAACAAATCGATGCCGCCGCAACCCGCCCGCGCCGATGGCAGCTGCAAGTTGGCAAGGTTGGTTGTGCGCTGGGGAAAGCGCGTCCAGACATTGCCGAGGCTGTAGTAACCCGCACGCTGACCCTCGAAGGCGGTCGGACCGGTGACATTGGCGGCGGCGCCCATGTCATCGAAGTAGCTGTCCATGGCGCCGGCGACGCTGGCTTGTGCGGCAGTCGTCGACAACGGCAGCGCGACGAGGTTCACAACGGCCAGCAGAGCGGCAAAGCTGACTGTCTGACACGCGAAAGCACCAACACGCTCGAGCCATGAAAGATGCCGTGGGGCCGCTTCGGACACTGGCAAAAGACTGACATCATCGAGCGAACCGGGAAGACGTTGGTCGGTCATGGCAGTTCTCCCTTTGTGGGCAGGCGGTCAATGGTGATGGGCGCGTCCGGTTGGCCAGTGCGGGTGTCCGTGGGCCTGTCAGTTTCAGAAGGCGGCGCGGCGAGGGACGCGATGAAACGGTCAACCGCGTCTTCAAGACGAGCGATGGCCGCCAAGGTTAGCGGCATGGCAGGGGGGCGGGGTGCTGACGGGTCAATAGTCACGGCCGGGCTCCGTCTGGGTGAGCGTATAGATCCGATCCATCAGCTCGTCGGCGGCCATCACGCCGTAGCCGATGGGCACGGCTTTCCTCGTCACGCTGTCGAAAAGGACGATCGCGGGCGTCACTCTGGAATTGAGGCCCATGCGCTCGCGCTGACCACTATCCACGACATAGCGCGGGAAGACGTCGGACGGGCCACCGTCGGTTGACACCGCCTTGACAGCAATGGCGTGACTATCCGCGACGGACTTGAGGATCGGGCTCATGATCCCGCACGGCGCGCAGTTCTGGGCAAAGAAATAAAACAGTCCGTAGCGCGTCCCGAGGTGAAGCAGGGCTTCGTCGCGGTCGGACTTCCTCGTGTCGAGCCATTGGCGCTTGCCCAACGTCGAGATTGGTCGGACCTGGGTGTAATCGAGCGCCGGATTCTGCCAGACGGCGCGCTGCCAGACGTCGGCAAACAGCGAGGAGCGATCAAGCTGTTCGCGTTGGAAACGAATGTATGACTGAACGTTATCCGTGGTCGGCTCGAGGATGGCGCGTGCCTTTAGTTCACGCAGTTCAGCGGTGACAGCATCGAGGCGCTCGGCGGCCGACTTTGTCGGCGGCGCCGACGGCGCTTCTTCCGGCTTCGGCCGCGGTTTGGGCTTGTCGCAATAGAACCAGTTGCCGAGTTTGCGCTCGCCGCAATAAAAAGCGTCGGGGCGGGACGGGTCGTCGATAAGCCCTTTCGTCTCCTGAGCCCGTATCGGTGTCGGCTGCAAGGAACCAACGCAAACCAGACACAGTGCAACCAGGCTAATCGTCGTCTTCATCAGGAAGCCTCCTGCTGGCGAGGGAAAACAGAAGCGAAATCTCGAGTGCGCCGTGCCCCTCATCGACGAGGCGGATCAGTGCGGTAAACGATGCCAGGAGAAGGTCATGGCCTTCGCGGGTCACGACGATGCGATCGTCGGCTTGCGGATCAACAGCGACCCAGTGGCGTTCGACCATGCGAGTATAAATCGTGCGCACTTCGGGGACAGCGACCGGACAGCGAAAATAGCCGGCAAAGCTTTCGGCCATTCGCGCAAGCCCGCCACTGCCATCGCGCAGGAGCATGATGCCCAGCCCTAGCTCGCCGATGGAGACCGCCGACAGGTCATCGAAGCTGACTGCGGACATGGAATTCCTCATAACCCGTTGGCTGCGTAGTAAGCGGTGATCTTGGCCTGGATCTCGGTCATGACATCGAGCTCGGCGGGCACCTTGGCGGCATCGACAAACTCGGCATAAACTTCCGAGAAATCCATCAGTGCGAGGTTCAGCTGCTGAAACTCGGCGATGGTGAAACCGGCGCAAGCCTCAGTCTTCGGATCGCCCCAGGCTTTGCCGATCTGCGGCCGGCCCTGCTCCTGAAGGATGCGGCTGATCTTGGAGAGGAAGCAGCAGTGCGCCTCTTTCTTGCGAAGGCAGATACCGAGCACCTTTTGATCACAATAGGTGCCGACATAGGTGCACTGGCCGTCCTCGCGGCGATCTTTCAGCGCGATGTCCTCGGCGTTGCAGCCGCCCAGCAGCGGAAAACCCCGGGGGACACAGCAGTTGGTCAAGCCGAAAATCGTCTTGGAGCAGGTCAGCCGGTCGCCCTTGAATATCTCCAGGGTCGCCTCGTTGAACTCCTTGCCGGCCTGGCTGATCGCGTTGAGCGCGACAACGGCATCCTTGAATTCGGTATTGGGCGTGCGATCGATGGTGTCGCACTCGCCGTTGAGGCAGTAAACATCAGCATCACAGATCTGCTGGTTGACCTGGGGGACCGGCGGAATCGGGCAGGAATAGACACGATCGACGGTCAGGCAAGGCAGCTCTTCGGTGATGCACTGCTCGCGAAGGAAGGTGCAGCCGAGTGCATCGAGTTCGCTGCAATCCGACATTGGAACGAGCGGGCCGCTGCACTGATAGGTTCGATACCAAGCCCAGCATGGCTGGGTTACCGGCACGCCGGCGACCAGGCGGGTGACAGGCGTGCTGTCGGTGCAGACATCGGGTTCGGGCGTGCAATCCGGGTTTGTGGACCAAGCGGCACATGCACTCTCGTTTTTGGTGGCGCTTGTGACGACAACGTCGGTGCCAAGCAGCGTGCCTCCCGCTACGGGCGCGGGGCAGGAAAGGATATCGATGGGCTCGCCGGGTTCGGCACAGCCAAAAGTCGGTGGGCCGAAAAACAACAGACACTGGCCGGGCCGCTGAGAAACAGTCTGGCATGTCGGAAACAGCGCGCAATCGTCGGCATTGTCAGGTGTCGGGAAGGACGTGCATTCATATGTGTAGGTTGTGGAGGTGGTGACCTCGAGCGGGATGCTGCAGGAGTGCGCTGTGGGTGGCCCCGCAGTGTAACCGGTGTTGCATGTCTGCTCATAAGTGCCCGGCGAGATTGCGGCACTGGGGATTGGTACGCACGTTCCCTGGACCCCGTTGGCAGAAAAGCCGGAGACGTAGGTGAAAGGGTCGGCGTTGACATCGCGGCCAACCTGAACCGTCGTATCAATCTCGCTCTGCGAAAAGGTGGCCCGATTTGCGAGCGATTCAGTGACGGCCTGATAGCCGACTGAACCGGGAGCCTGGGCTATGCCTGCCTGTTCGAGCGTTGCCGGCGCACTATAGTAGGACTGCTCGGTAGGGTTGGCTGTGAAATTGGGCAAATCGGTGGGGTTCGGCGGGGTCTGCGCCGTCGAAAGCGCAACCGGCGCCACGGTGCCACCAAAGGCTTTTCCGTCTGTCTTGGCGGCTTGCGTCGGAGTCTGACTATTCAACGCCGCCGGGGCCGCAAGCAAGGCTAGCGCAACGCCAAATGCCTTCGCTGCGGAGGTGAGCCGGAAGATCATCGCCCCTCCCGCGCCACCAGCTTTGCAGCCGGCTGAGCAGCGTTCAGACGCTTGAGGTAGATCCTTGCGGCGGCAGCGCCGGGACCGCCGCCCACGCGGAACTTCTCGAGCGCAAACTCCGCGGTGACGTTGCCGGCGATTCGATCATGCGGGGGCAGGGGCGTGGTGCAGGAAAAGCCGTCGCAGAGCGTGAAGTCGGTCGTGGTGACAACATAAGCCGGGACAGCCGTGATGTTGAATGCGCGGAACAATCGCGGATCGATGCCGATCCCCGAGGTGCTTTGCCCCTTGTCGACCACCTTCATCATGGCCGTGCTGAACAGTTTGACGCTGTTGTTCTGGAAGCCGCGAAAGACGACAATGCCGCCGGCTTTGGAGACGTCGCGCACCATGGCCCGCAGCGCGCTGACCGGCATCGACATGCTGGCAAAGGCGATGAAGCGTGGGCCTTCGGGTGCCGTAGCACCTTCCCGCACTGACCCTGCCGCGGCAACGAGTTCATCAAAGTCAAAGATGCCCGGAACAGGCTTTTTGATCGACGGTGTCGGCGCCCGCATCGTATTGGCCTGCGCTGCCTTGCGCGTCAGAAGGGCATCGTCGCGCAGTGCCTGGCCGCGGCGGATGACCTCGTCGGTGAAGAGCTTTGCATCGTCCATTTGCTTTTTGGCGTCGTCGCGAAGCCGGCCGGCCTCGACGCCTTCGACGGTCTGCGCCATCGCCTCGAACGCCCAGGTAACGCCGAGCCCGACGACAGCGAGCAGGACAAGATCGAGCCGCATCACAGCACACAGCAATTGCGTTTGCGCCAGACGAGATAGCCCATGTCCTCGCCGATAACGGGGAGCATCTGGCCCGACCCAGGTACCATCGACGTGCCGCCGATCGGCATGCAGGCGCCGGGACCAAAGCCCGGGACCGGGTTCGTCGCCTGGAACCGATACTGCGACTTCTGCATGATCGGCATGATGTATTTGTCGCAAAGACCTCGGGCGCCGGACGTGCCCCAGGCGATGCCCATGCGGTGCAGCTTGAACGCAAATCGGTCGAGTGCGAGCCGGCTGCCCTGAACATGGCCGCTTTGCGCAGCGATGTTTCCGTTGAGAGGGTACATCGTGCCCTGACAGCCTGCGCACCAGAACAACGGATCGAGGGGTTTTGACACGGTCGATGCGACGCAATCGGCAGCGCAAGCCGCAACAGCGAGCGGGTTCGAGAACACGACGGCTTCGGGGTTGATGATCAGCGTCAGTTCGCTGTCCTGCCACAGCGGATCGATCTCGGTCAGATAGAGGAGGTCGATCGAGCCGGGCTCGAGGCAGAGAAAGTCAGCGACCAGCTCGAGCCAATAGATCAGCGGATACATATACCAATGGACGTGCCAGCCACCGGTCATTTGCTGCTTGCCGCCGACTGCAGATGCACCGGCAAGGGTCTTTTGGCCGATAGCAAAACCCGGATCGAGGCTGATGCCGCCAAGGTTGACGAAGCACCATGGCTTCATGGTGACATCGGCCAAACGCACCGGCTCCCAGAAGCCGACGGCGATGCCGATGCGGGGCAGGGGGTTGAGACAGGCGCACACCGGCAAAATCGGATTATCGGTATCGGGGCGCGGCGAGGGCCAGATCGGGATGGCGCCAACCGACAGCGGGAACAGGCAGCCCCAGCAAATATCGGTAATCGGATTAACAAAGCGGCCATGGCAGGTAAGACCAGAAGCACTTGCCGATCTGGGCAGCATGACCGCGATCAACGCGAGCGCGAGCGCGAGGATGGCGGCGAGGCACTTGAGGCGGCTCACGAGGCTGACCCTATGTGAGCGCTATTCCTTGATGGCGGCGCCGTGCAGCCAACAAGATACAGCTGCCACAAATAGGGACAGCGCTGTGCCACACGCTGAGCGGTCCAATACCGTCGCTCATAGCGCTCGCGAACGACAAGATGGACGAGAAATACGAGGTGCCAGGCCGGGACATAGGCCAATACCGAAACAAAGTTATCGATATAGGGATAAGCTTGAACCGCAGCCAAGACACCAAGGCTGCTCAATGCTGCGACAAGACCAATGCCGGAAATCCACAGGACGGTTCGCGCGCCCCAGAACCATAATGTATCGGGCGCTGGGGGCAGCAGCAGTTCATGGCGGTTGGCAAAATACATCAGCGCACCAGCGGCCGGTCGGGCGACAAACGATCAGTGTCGATGAGGTCCGCCGCCTGATCATCGAGCAGCGGGATCGCTTCGCCGCGATGAAGCGCGACACGATCGGGCGTCCAATGGCCAAGATCGTGGCGGAATTTCCGGCGCGCGAACACGACCAGCATCGACAAGGCAACGACGCCTCCGAGCAGTGAAACCACCGCCAGCAAAGGCAGCTGATTGTCGACCGAGCGGGCGATGAACAGCGATAGAGCTGACAAAAAACACGCCGCCATCGTCAACAGCCGCAACTTGCGAAGCGCTGGAGGCTCGGGCGCCGGCGGCAAGCCGGAGCGAATGAACTCACGGTACGTCATATTCGTCGCCTTTCGACGGTGCGCGGACGTGCCGGCGATTGCGCCCAGCGATCCTCCGGAAGGCCAAGCCTGCGGCGCTCGCGGCGCAAGCGACGCAGCCATACAGGGTCATCGAGCGCGCCGACTTCGCCCCAGAGACCAGCATGGGCTGCCAGAAAGCGGCGGTAGCGCGCATCGTCACGAAAGGAGGCGACGGGCCGGGTCATGACGCGGGCGCCACAGCTTTGGCCGCCCGCGCTCTGGGCAACACCACTTCGGTGATCTTCAGGAGCTTGCCCTGCTGTTCAACGACCGCAGGAAGCGCATGAATGCCGAACTTACCAACAAGCTGCCCCCCCTGGTCGAAGTAGAAGCGCCGCCGGGCCGCTTTCATCCGATCAAAGGGTGAGCCTCCGGTGAGGATCAATTTGGCGTTGAGTTGCGTCGTCGAATTCAAAGCCCAGGCAACTTGCACCGAGTCATCACCATCGAGAAAGACGAGGCTTTGGCGTAGCCCAACGGTGTCGAGAGGATTGATGCGGCGACCGCGCGCAATGATGAGCGTGCCTTTGTGATCGCGAATGTCCTCGCCGATCGTGATCGTCGGATCATAGGTCCAACTTCGGCTTTTGACGGCCGTGACGAGGCCAACGACTGGCGGCGGGCGCTTTACCAGAGCGGTCGTGCGCTTGGCGAGATCCTTGTTCATCGCTGCAATCTTGCCGCTGGCCTCGGCGGCGCGAAGTTTGGTTTCGATCGACTTCAGAATGTCGGGCTCGAGGATCGGGAACACCGTGCCTTGCTTGCCATAGTCGCGAGCCGCCAACGGCGTAGCAACCACCGCGGCGACCGATGCCGCGATGCACAGAAACGAGGCGCGGACAGCTGACACGGCGCTACAGAACCGGACTGCCGGTGCCGACGATACGGTCGCGGCAGATCCAGCCAATGATCGCGTAGCGACTGTCGAACCCGTCCTTGTGCGGCGTGCCAGCGAAGTAGCAACCATGGGGGATCACTCCGGTTGGCCCTGCCTTCAAAGGCTCACCGCGACGTGACTTCTCTTTCGCCAGCGCCACGTGTTTGCCGTTGATGAAAAAGTTAGGCCCCTGGCGGGTGACCACGTCGCCGGCGACGCCATAAACATATTTGCCGAAAAGCTGCGGCTTGCTGCCAAAGTTGTTGATCAACACCGGTGAAACAGGTGGCCGGAAAAAGATCAGGCTGCCGCGCGCCGGCGGCGCCCTGGTTTCCAGAACGAACGCCCAGTTCGGCAACGACGGCGAGGTGTTGATCAAAAAGGCGTGACTGACCTTCCAGCTGTTGATTGTTTGGAAAAGCGCGATTCCACCAAAGACCAGAACGAGCCCGGCATAGACGCGGCGGCGGCGAAGGTGGCGGCGGGTCCTCGCTGACGCCAGGCCCGCGCCGATCGGCGTCAGCAGGGGGGCGGCGGGGTCAATTGCCATCACCGGCCCCCAAGCCAGCGGGTGGCGGCGGCGCAACAGGTGCCGATTGCATGGTAGGGGCTGGTGTCTGGGCAAGGCGGGCGTTGACCGCTGCTGCGACCGCCGCCGTCATGTCCGGCACCGAATCGCCAACGACGGCTTCGGAAACAAGAACCGTCCTGCCACCACGCGATAGCGCCTGCATCGCTTCGTCGGTGGCGGCGAGATACGCCCGGGTGCGCGCAGTCGCGGTTTCGGGCGAAGACCCGTTGCGGGATTCGGCCGCTACAAAATCGGTGATGATTTTTGAAAGGCTTACCGAAACGATGCGGCGCTCTTTCAACTCGACCACCTCGCGCGTCGCCCAGATCGCCCAGATCGTCAGGAGAAGGAATGCGACGAGGACTGAAAGATCGCGGGGCGTGAACCCGGCAATACGGCGGGTGGCTACAGGGTCGGTGCGTGGGAGCGCGCTCATTTGCCCGGCTCCTGTGCAAGCTCACGGCGCACGCGGCGAACAAAGCCTGGCGCGCGCAGCAGCGTCGAGCCGATCAACAGCACCATGAAGGTCTGGACGAGATAGTGTTCGAACATCCATCGCCTGCCGTGGTCGGCAGCGACATAACGCGATGCCAGATTGTCGATCTGGAGGAAGAAAGCATCCCACTGGCCGGCGCCAAGGATGATGAAGAAGACGACGGCGCAGCCGAGGATGCCAAGCACATTGCCGACGAACCATCCCGTGGTAACGAGCACCAGATAAGCGGCATCGCCCAACTGCCGACGATTCCAAAACCTGCGCGCTTCACGCGTTTCATGGGTGGAGACCGCAGTATGAATGGCATCAAGCGCGAGCGTTTCAGTCTCTCGGCCAACAGCTGCCAGCGTGTCACTCCGCTGCGAGAGCATGGGGCACCTCCAGTCCAGGAAACGCGATGCGCTCGACCGCCTCGGCAATCGTCATGCCCTGGCCAACCATCGCCTCGATGAGCGCAAAGGTGGCCGGCGAGCTTGAAAACACCGTGGCTGAATAGGGATCAAGAACGAGGCGGCCGAGCGACTGTGTTTCGGGCCCCTTGATGAAGACCTCGGAATATTCGGTGCCGTTGCGCTTCAGCGAGCGGATAAGCGTTTCGGTGCCAGCATCCATCTCGAGACGGCCCAGGCGCTTGAAGTCGGCGATCGTCTCGGGCTTTTGCTGCAGGATCAGCATCCAGTCCGAATTCTCGAGCGCGGCTTGCGCACCTTCGGACTTGTAATAGTCGTTCAATGACTGGGTAGCGGTGGCAAGGCTGCCGCCGTATTTGCGGCAGGTCCGGGCATAGGCCTCGACGAAATCCGCCATCGAGCCGCCCTTGAGCAACTGCCACGCCTCATCGATCAGCAGCATCTTTTTGACGCTGCGCGGGGTGCGCGTCATCATCTGGGTCGTCATGAACATGATGGCGGTCAGAACGACGCCGCGCAGTTCCTCGCGCGACGAAAGATCGGACAGCTCGAACACCGTGAAATCAGCATCGAGGCTGAGCGTTGCCTGGCCAACAAAGAACCGGCCATAGGTTCCCTTCGAGGTGAACGGCGACATGGCGATGCCAAGGTTGGTGGCATCGGCATTGTCCATGGCGCGCAGATATTCGGCGACGTAATCAACGCTGCCGCCATTGCCATGCTCTTCCCAAACCGAATTGACCGCCCCATCGATCAGCCCGCGTTCGGTATCGTTGAGCTTGTCGATAAAGCGCGCCATCTGGCCGATGATGGCTTTGAGCATCGCCATGCAGTCGAGTTTGTAGTCCTCTTCGGCGGCGACCCGTGTCGCATCGATCATCGAGAACGGGTTGAGGCAGAACCCCGATGCCATGGTAAACTCGATGAACGCGCCGCCCTGGATCTTGACGCTGTTCATGAAGCTGCGGCCATCGTCGATGACGACAACCTTGGCGCCGGCACCGACGAGCGCCGCGCAGACCTCCTGCAGCAACACCGACTTGCCTGAGCCCGACTTGCCCATGATCGTCACATTGTGGTTGCCGGCACCGTTCTCGAACGGCGACCAGAAGAACGGCTGCCCGCGCCTGCCAACAAGCAACAAGTGCGGCGTCGCGCTGCCAAGATACTCGCCTTGCATCGGTGCAAGATTGGCGGCGGTCGACGACAGCATCGTGCGAAAGCGCTTCAGCCGCTGCATGTCGAGACCAAGGCCATCGGCCAGCGTCATTGGCAGCGAGGTGAGCAGACCCTGGATTTGCAGGAACCGCTCATCGTTCAGATCCCACCCGGCCGAGCGATAGATCGACTTGACGGTACGCTCGTTGCGGTCGCCTTCGCCGAGCGGCGAGAAGGTGGTAACGCCGTAAAAGACCTGGACGAGCTTGCGCCCTTCCTTCAGCTGAACCTGCACGTCGCGCCATTCCTGGCTCTTTTCCTGAATGCCGGGCATCCAGCGGGCGCCGCGGCTTTCAGCAAGGCTCTGGCTGCGGACCGACTTCATCCCGGCCTTGGCGGACGCGGCCTCCTCGTCGGGGTATATCAGGCAGAGGACGGTTGCCGTGGGGCAGGGGAGGCGCAGCTTGTCGCTGAACATATCGCCGATCAACCGGACGCTCTCCCAGGGGGTCCAGCGCGCCGGATAGTTGCGAACCGCAAAGTGCCGGATATCGAAATTGTCGGGGTAGCATTCGCCGACCTCGGCAACGCCATCGGGGTCAAAGCTCGTCGGCCGGAAACGCTCGGTACGCAGCAGCATCCGGGCTTCTTCGACGGTGATATCGATATCGCGGCGGACGACCTGCTCGTTGATCGGATCAAGCTCGTTGTAGGAACGGACGTCGATCTCGGCGGCAGTCGTCGGCGAGGTCATGTCGTCGATGAGTTCAATGAGGTCGACCGGCTTGAAATGCGCGACTTCGACATTGATCGACTGCAAGACGCCGGCGAGGCCATCGCGGGCGGCCATCATCTCGGCGTGGGTGGTGCGACCAACCGGAACGCTGCACGAAATGATGACGCGGTGATTTCGCAGGTGAAAAGGCGCGTCCTTTGACAGTGACTGCCAGACACCCTTGCTCAGATACTCGGCGCGGTGGCGCCCGATGGTCTTGTAGATGCCGCCGGCCTGATAACGCGGAATGAACCAGTCACCGATCCGGCGCGAGACGCGCGGGCTGCCCCATGACAGCACCTGCAACTGTGCGCCCGCCGGCATGCCCTCCTGGAAGAACTGGCCGAGGATGTCGGCGGTGCGTTCATCGGCGCCGACCAGTGGCGGCATTTCCATGATGAAGCCGATCGAGGCCGCATTGATGAAAAGCCCTTCTTCGGGAATGTACGTGCGGTACGGCAGCCATGACGACAGCGTGTCGAGGTGAATCGAGGGGCGCGGAGCATCGGGGCTGGTCGTGTCACCCGTAAGCATCGCTGCGATGTTGTCGATCCAGCTCATTTTGGCACACTGACGACCGGGCCGATGGGCAGCTTGAAGCCCTCAGGAGCAGCATCGCCGGCGGCTTGCCGTCCCTTGTCAACCCCGTTGGCAATGATGGGCGCCGCCATCGCGCGAACGCGCGCCATCGCGATCTGGGCGTCCTTCGTCGGGGTAACAGCAACGACGGTCGACGCCGAAAGGGGTTCGGGACGAGCGGCGGAGGCCTTGGCGAGAGCAGCCTTGTTGAGTTCAGCAGTCGGATTGGGCTGCGAAGGCGAATCGAGAGGCGAGGCGGGCTGCGGCGTCTTGTAGGGAACCTCATAGGTGCGGCCCTTCCAGCGGACCGGACGCGTGCCATAGGGTGCCGAGGCCGATACGGTCTTGACCCCACGATCATCGGACGGAGCAGGCGCCGCCCCGGCAGTCTTCGAAGCCGTCAATGATCCGACCACCGGCACGGGCGCCGATGAACTGGCCAGTGCCTTGTCGGAGCGTGCAGCAACGACGTCCGGAGTGTCGTAATTGGCAGCCGGTGTGCGCGGACCGGGCACGGGCAGTTTGGGTGCGGAAAGACCGGCTGCCACTTCGGCAAGCGATTGGGGAGCAGCCGACCGTGACGAGAATCCGCTGACCGACGCAACCGGCTCAAAGCGCGGCGTTTCCCCGGCGGTGGCGGTATTCGCTGGCGCCAATGGGGCAGGCGGCGGGTTCGCGATTACGCCATTCAAGGCAGCACTGGTAGCAGCGGGCGCGCTTGATCGTGCCGCACGCGCGGCAACGATCTCATCGAGCGTCGCAAGCGCGGAGCGAGGAGCCTGTTCGGCGACAATTCCGGAGGTACGAAGGGACGGCGTGCCGCGAACCGCCCCTGGGCGGACACCGAGCGCTTGCGCCCAGGCGGCGTTCTCGACAACGGCATGCGCTGCCGACTCCTCGCGGTAGATCCCATCGGCATCGATGTGCGCTGGAAACACAACACGCAGCACGCGATCGCTGGTCCGGGGCGGTGCCGAGCCGTCTGTGACGAAAGGCCCTGCAAGCGGACGGGGGACGGAAATCGGATCGCTGATTCCCATCGGCGGCCGGACATTGCCCATCGACGAAACAGCGGCGGCATCGATGACCGACATCGGCGCGCACGTGCCGCCAGGCGCCGCACATTGGAAGTCGCCCTTGATGTTGCCGGTGCTGGCACAGGCAGCCAGCAGCGGCACGATTGCGAGCGGGATGAATGCGAAGCGGTTCACCAGTACCTCCCTGAAAAGACCACATCGATGCAGGCGGCGACCGCGGCGGCAGTGATGACCCAGAAGGGGCGCACCACAACGCCAAGCGCGCCGGCAATCAGGAACATCTGCGTCATGCCGCTGGCCCACCCTTGAGCCAGGCCGTCAGGATCGGCGCGGGGCGCAAGCCCTCGAGGACGGCGCCATCGGCACGCACAATGACGGGCGTGCCATTGAAACCGTGCTTGCGCGCAAAGGCTTCATTGGCATCGAGACCGGAGGTGTCACACTTGGGGCTTTGCGGCGTCTCACCTGCATATGCGGCTTGCAACGCCGAAACCGGCGACTTCGAGCAGTAAACGGCCTCGCTCAACTGGCGACTGCCAAGCACCGAGATTGGTCGCTCTTCGACCCGCGCCCCGATCTGCTGGAGTGTCGCCGAGAGCTGGCTGCAATAGCTGCAGCGGAAATCCGAAAACACGGTGACCTTGGGACCAGATGTTGGGCCCCAGGCGATCGCCCCCTTCGAAGGAAGCTGACTGAGTGGCACATTCCGGGCAACAGCAGTCCGGGCTCGCTGGCCATCCGGTTGACCATTGGCAACGGATTGCCCGCTGCCGCCGCCTTGGCGAGCCGCGCCGTTGACCAGCACGTCGGGGTTCAGCTCGAGCAAGCGCGTCGCGGTCAGATCGGTCCGCGTTTCCATGTCATAGACGCGGCCGATGATAAGGTAGCGGGCGGCCGGATCGGTATAAAACAGCGTCGATCCGGCCGCGACCTCACAAACCCCGGGCAGCTTCTTGCAGTCGATGCTGCTGACTTCTGTCTTGGGCAAACGCTTCGCCAGCGCCGCAATAACCGCATCCGGCGCAATCGAAGGGCTCGCGTCAGCGCGGGCGTTGACCAGCCAGACTCCTGCGACAGACAAGATCGGAACGCCAGAAAGGAGCAACAGGAAGCGAATGACAGACTTGTCACCGGCCATACCGGGGCCAAACATGCGGTCGAAAATGCTCATTGCGATCCCCTCACATAGACGCCGTCGAGAAAGACGATTTCGACATCGATGCCCGTCGGCATCTCGATGACAGGCTGATATTGCTCGGCGCGCTCGATCAGATATTTGCTGACCATGTCGGCTGACTGGGCAACGCCCTGACCGATCCCGGCTTTTGCCAGGTCACCGGCTGACAATTGCTGGCGCTCGCCGTTGACGACTGTCTGGGCACCCTGGAACAACGCGTTGGCATTGGCCGAAAAGCCGCGCCCGAACCCGCCGGCGATACCGGCGATGAAGGCCTGGGTGACGAGTGAGCCCTCGCGGCTGACGACCTTGCCGCGCACGCCGGTCTTGCCGGCAAAGGAGATGAAGCCCTTGACCTCGGAGACCGCGACACGCCCGCCGGGCTGATCGCAGGTCATCTTGGCGAGCTTTACATAGACCTTCTCGGCCGAGAGATCGCCGCGCGCCGCGCCATTGACGACACAGCCCTCGAGGCGGGTCGTCAGGACCCGGCCATTGTTGACGACTGAGCGCGCGGGACCTGTGATACGCAGAACCACAGGCAAGGGATCGGTCTGCGACGAGACGCCGGCGCTGGCATCGACGCCGACAATAACGCGCGCCGGCGCATAGCTGTTGGGCGGCAGATAATCGGGCGACGCTTCGATAACGGTCGGCGGCGCGTCGGGACGAGCCCCGATAAAGCCTTGCCCATCATCGGACTTCCCAGCCCCGCCTTTGGGCGTTGCGGGTGCAAAGCTGATTGTCTTGACCTCGGCGATCGACGGCATCGATCCGGCCTCACCACCAAATCGACCGGCGCCACCAGGGCCTGCTGCCGCCGCATCGCCGCCGACGCCTGCAACCCGGAATGGTTCGGACGCAGGCTGTTTCCAACGCGAAATGCTTGCGCCAGACGCGCGGCTACCAGGCGCGGCGCCGCCGCCTTCCTCAAGGGCTTTGAGCTTTGCCGCCTGGGCGGTGTTCTGCTCTTCGTAAATCTTGAACAGGCGCGCGCCATCGGCCTTGAGCTTCTCGTTCTCCTGCTGAAGCGCCGCTATGTCGGTACCGCCCTTTTCAAGGCCCGGCATCTTGCTTTCGATGGCCTTGACGCGGTCGACGGCGTCCTTGATCTGGTTCTCGGACTGCGCCCGCCACTCCTTTTGCGCCATGTTCTTGCCAACCATGGCATCGGCGGAAATCACGACTTCTGTCGGATCGTCGGGCTTCAGCGGCTTGGTATCGGTCGATCGGGTCGAGATGTAGGAAACGCCGCCGGCCAGGACGACAGCACCGATCCCGGCAAGCAGCATCTGCTGGCGCCTCGCAATCCGCGAGTTTACGCCGCCAAGCGGGTCAGACGGCGATGAAGCTGGCCCTGAAGCAGGCGAACCCGAGGGATTTTCAGCCGCGGCGTCACTCGGCGGTCTTTTGCTAAAGGGCAGTCTCACCGATCGCCTCCATTGCCAACGAGCCATGCCGAGGTCACTTCGCCGGGCGCGAGATCGGGCTTGGCGATCGTGACCGCCAACGTGCCCTGGGGCGCAAGATCGGCTTCGCGCAGAAGGACAGGCGCTGTGCCGCGGTTCTCGATGCGGAGTGACTTCCCGATAAATGCCGCACCGCGATATTCGGCGATCAGCCGGACCGAGAGCGGCCCCACGGCGACCGGCATCGAACTGGGCTGGCGGATCTCGTAACCGTCGACCGTCGCCATGGTCGCCATTGCCTTGATGAGGCGCATGGCGGTCGTCTGGACGGGTGTTTCCTCTTCCCACTCCCGCGCCTTGGTTTCGGTGAGGGCCGGGTGGCACCGTCAAGTTAAGCCCTGTGGCTTTGCGGTGCTGGATTGGAGGGCTATTGCGGATGGATGACTACACCCCGAGACCCGATTTACGCGGGTTACCGCTATCCTCCCGAGATCATCTGCTACGCG
>Ga0209906_100334_pt1 | contig 25963 bp, 27 predicted proteins | sample FECB24metaG_FD_188303 | JGI IMG/M metagenome (GOLD analysis project Ga0209906, IMG submission 188303) | Cyanobacterial communities from the Joint Genome Institute, California, USA from Joint Genome Institute, California, USA - FECB-24 metaG... ... | reverse complement strand
GCGGCCGGTCAGGCCGAGGAAACTCCCCAGCAGCGCAAGCGTCGCGAGCGGCTGGAGGCACAGCAGCAGCAGCCTGCTGAGCCAGTGCAACGCGCCCAGCCGGCAGAACCAGCAGCCGAGCCTGCGGCGCCCGCCGTCGACCAGGCGCAGCCCGCAGAGACCAACAAGGAGAAGCGGCTACGCGAGCGTAAGGAAGCATTGCGCAAGCTGCAGGACGGCGGCACGGCGACAGGCGCTGGCGAGAACGCCACCCAGCCCCCGCAACAGGCAGCGCCCGCTGCACCTGCGGAACCTGCCGCTCCGCGCCAGGCCCAGCCCGCCGTGCCCGCTCAACCGGCCGATCCCGCAGCGCCGCGCCAGGCGCAGCCTGCTGTGCCCGCTCAACCCGCGCAGCCGGCCGAACCTAACGCTCCGAAGCAGGCGCAGCCCGCCCAGCCGGCCACACCTGTTGTGCCGGGTGTCGAGCAGGCTCAGCCCAACGAAACTGCCCGCGAAAAGCGTATCCGTGAACGTCGCGAGGCCCTGCGCAAGCTGCAGGATGGCGGCGGGCAGGCGACAGGTGCTGGCGAAAACGCAACCCAGCCGCCGGTCGAGACCGCTCAGCCGGGCGTGATCGAAGGCGCTCCGGAAAATGCGGCGCCGATCCTCGACAGCGCCAAGCGCAACGGTCGCAAGAACCGCGACGGCGGCGCCAATGTTGGCGGCGAACCGGTCGCACCGCCGATTGCCCGTGCGCCAACGCCTCCGCCGACGAGCGACGAGGACGCCCAGGCGAACGCGCCGCGCGCCGAGGACCTGAAGCCCGTGAACGAAGAAAAGGGCGAACGTCGCGATGGTCCGCGCCGCTACGAAAGGCCGACAGGCGCTGACGTCCTGGCGGAGATTGGCAGCCGCGTGATCTTCGAAATCGGCAATCAGATTGTCGTCGAGAGCGATGATCGTGAGCGGTTCAGCCGCGGCGCGAAGGATGTCTACTACGAGGAGCTGCCGCGCGGCAGAACCCGTGAGACCATCACGCGCGCCAACGGCGTGACCATCGTCACCATCCGGGACCGCTACGGCGACGTGATCCGTCGCTCGCGCATCACGCCCGACGGTCGCGAATACATCCTGACCTATGTCGACGAGGAACGTCCGGGCTGGCGCGAGGACAACTGGCGTGATCCGGGCGACGAGCTGCCGCCGCTGGTCATCTCGATGCCTTACGAGGAATACATTTTCGACGCAGAGCGGGTCGAATACAACGACGATGAGGCCTACTACGAGTTCCTTGAACAGCCGCCGGTGGAGAAGGTTGAACGTCTCTATTCGGTCGACGAGGTCAAGCGCTCGGCTCGTGTCCGCGATACCGTTCGCCGCATCGATCTCGACACGATCACCTTCGAGACCGGCTCGGCGCAGATTGCCGAAAGCGAGGTCGAGAGGCTGGATGGCGTCGCCAACGCCATGCTGCGCGTCCTCGAGAAGAACCCGGCCGAGACCTTCCTGATCGAAGGCCACACAGACGCCGTCGGTTCCGACAATTCCAATCTCGCCCTCTCTGACGAGCGTGCGGAAGCGGTTGCGGCGGCTCTGTCGACGGTCTTTGAAATTCCGCCGGAGAACCTGACGACACAGGGCTACGGCGAGCAGTATCTGAAGATCGATAGCGCTGGCGACGAACGTCAGAACAGGCGGGTCGCCATCCGCCGGATCACCGCACTGGTGGCTCCGGTCGCAAGCGCCCAGTAAAGTCCCTGTACTGTCCCATCCGGGACGGATCTGCAACCCGGCCGGAGCCTCCTCCGGCCGGGTTTTTCATATTCTGCCTTTGACATCTTGAATAACGGCCGGCATCGGGCAACATGGATCCCACCGTCATTTGCCTGGTCTCTTCCACATGAAACGCCTCGAAATCGTCGTTGAAAACGTCATCCTGGCGTCACGCTGGCTGTTGGTGGTTTTCTATCTCGGCCTTGCGGTCGCGCTCGCCGTCTACGCGGTGTCGTTCGGCTTGAAGCTCCTCGATTTCCTTTCTGCCATCATGTCGCTCGACGAGACCGACACGATCCTGAGAATGCTGGGCCTCATCGACGCCGCGTTGGTCGCCAGCCTGGTGGTGATGGTCATCATTTCCGGTTACGAAAATTTCGTCAGCCGCTTCGACGACCATGCCGGTCAGGTTCACTGGCTGGGAACGATCGACGCCGGTTCCTTGAAAATCAAGGTTGCGTCGACCATCGTCGCGATCTCTTCGATCCATTTGCTGCAGATCTTCCTCAACCATGCGCAATACACGTCAGAGCAACTGATGTGGCTGACCATCATGCACCTCGCCTTCGTGGTATCGGCGCTGTTCCTGGCGTGGATCGACCGGATTTCCGCAAGGAGCAAGGGCGCGGGGAGAGACGACGGCCCGAGCCTCTGACAGGCTTCTGCCTAACGGCTTCCTCAGGTAGACTGCACCAGGGGAGGCAGCGATGAAACCGACAACCGGGGCAACGCCGCTCGCATCGCTCGATGCGGTCGCGGTCGACACCGAAACGACCAGCCTCGACACATCCGTCGCGCATATCGTCGAACTCGCCGCGGTCGCGCTTCGCGACGGCGACCGTTTTGAGACCCTGGTCGACCCGGGCGTCGCCATTCCGGCGGCCTCCAGCAAGATCCACGGGATCACCGCCGAGTCGGTGGCCGGCGCTCCACGCTTTCCCGCAGCGCTCGCCGAATTCCACAAATTCGTCGGCAGCCGCGTGTTGATCGGCTACTCGATCGGATACGATCTCGCGATCCTCGAAAAGGAAGCCGCGCGCGCCGGCCTCGAATGGAAGAAGCCCCGCTCGCTCTGCGTCCGCCTGCTGGCGACGCTCACCAATCCATCGCTGCCCGATTGTTCGCTCGACATGATCTCCAACTGGTTGGGCATCAAGATCGAGAGCCGGCATCGCGCCATGGGCGACGCCGAGGCGGCGGCCGAGATCTTCCGCGCCCTCCTCCCCCGTCTCGCCGAGCGCGGTGTCAAGACGCTCGCCGAAGCTGAGCGCGCCTGCCTGTCGCTGACCACCGAGCTTGAGACGCATCATCGCGCCGGATGGTCGGAGCCGGTCACCCGGCCCGCGGAAACATCGGGCGCGCTGGGTTCCGTCGATCCATACGCCTACCGCCACCGAATTGGTGACATCATGTCGTCGCCGCCGCTCGTGGCGCGGGGCGATATGACGCTCGGCGAGGCGGTCGGCCTGATGGTCGAAAGGCGGGTCAGTTCCCTCTTCGTCGCGCCCGACGGCGCTGCCGGTCAATCCGTCGAAAGCTACGGCATAGTCACCGAGCGCGACGTGATGCGCCGGATCGCCGGTGAAAAGGCGGCAGCTTTCGATCTCCGCATTGGCGACATCGCAACGCGTCCGCTCGTCTCCATCCGCGCCGCCGCCTTCGTCTATCGGGCGATCGGCCGCATGAACCGGCTGAAGATCCGCCATCTCGCCGTACGCGACGACAACGGGCTGCTCGCCGGCATCGTCTCCGCCCGCGACCTGCTCAAGCTGCGCGCGACGGCGGCCGTCAATCTCGACGACGCCATCGAGGATGCGCGCAGCCCGGGCCAGATGGCCGCCGCATGGGCGATGCTGCCCTCGGTCGCCGAGGCGCTGATCGCCGAGGAAATCGACGCGCGGATCATCGCCGGCATCGTCAGCGAGGAACTGCGCGCCATGACCCGCCGCGCGGCAATCATCGCCGAAGCGGAGATGATTGCCGACAGCAAGGGCCAGCCGCCCTGCCCTTATGCTGTCCTGGTGCTGGGTTCGGGCGGGCGCGGCGAAAGCCTGCTGGCGGCAGATCAGGACAACGCGATCGTTTACGCAACCGGTGAATCGGGCGGCGCCGAAGATATCTGGTTCGCCGACCTCGCCACCCGCATAGCCGCGATTCTCGACGCCTCCGGCATCCCGTTCTGCAAGGGCGGCGTGATGGCGAAGAATCCGCAGTGGCGCGGCTCCGTGCAGACCTGGCGCGACAGGATCGCCGACTGGGTTTCGCGCTCCCGGCCCGAAGACCTGCTCAACGTTGACATCTTCTTCGACCTGTCGCCCGTTCACGGCGATCTGCCGCTCGGCCGCGCACTGTTCGACTTCGCCTTCGATCAGGGGCACCGCGCCACACCGTTCGCCAAACTGCTCGGCCAGCAGCTCGACTCCCTGGGCTCGCCCTTCGCCTTCTTCGGCGGGCTGCAGTCAGACGAGAGTGGCCGCATAGACCTGAAGAAGTTCAGCCTGTTCCCGATCGTCTCCGCCGCGCGAACGCTTGCGATCCGCCACGACGTCCGCGCCCGGGGCACGCGCGATCGCTTGGAAGGGGTGATCGCCAAGGGCATCGGCGGCGAGGCCGACATGCGGGCGATCCTCGACGCGCACGCCCTCATCCTGTCGCTGATGCTGGCCCAGCAGAGCCGCGACCTGCACGCCGGCGTTTCCGTCTCGAACAAGGTCGAACTGGCGAAGCTCACGCGGGACCAGACAGCCGCCCTGAAGGCGGCGCTCCGCCGGCTGCAGGACACGCCTTCCCTGGTCCGCGACCTGATGTTCGACGCATGAGCGCTTGACTTCACTCCACCCCAAACACCATCTGCTGGTAAAGCAGGAGCCGTTCATGGCCAAGAACACCTCGATCTCGCTCGGCGCACCCTACCTCGAATTCATCGACCGCCAGATCGCCAAGGGCAGGTTCGCGACAGTGAGCGAAGCCGTTCGCGCCGGGTTGCGGCTTCTTGAAGAGCAGGAAACCGCGATGGAGCAGATGCGGGACGAGATCGACGAGGGCGACGCCTCCCCGGACATTCCCGGTTTCGACTTCGACGACTTCATCAAGCGGTTGCGCAAGAAGTGAAGCGAACTCGGAGATGCCGGCCTGCCTACGCCGCGACCTCCAGCGCCCTTACCCCTTCATCCCCATCACCTTCGTCGGCGATTTCGCAAACGCCTCGTCCGGCACGAAGAAATCCGCCGCCAGCGGCCCCTTGGCGCCCGGCGAGTAGACGGAGAAATCCGTCACGCCCGCCTCGCGCAGCACCAGTTCGTCGATGAAGAAATTGCCGGTGCACTCCCGCGACGGCCGGGTTAGGATCGCATGCGCCGCATCCGCCATGATGTCCGGAAGGCGGCTCATTGAGGCGACCGCCGGACCGCCCAGCAGGTTGCGGATAGCGGCGGTATCGATCGCGGTGAGCGGCCAAAGCGAATTGACGGCGATGCCCTCCTTGGCGAACTCGGCGCTCATGCCGAGAGTGCACATCGACATGCCGAACTTCGCCATCGTGTAGGCGACATGGTTCTTGAACCACTTGGCAGCCATGTCGAGCGGCGGCGACAGGTTGAGGATATGCGGGTTCGCCGCCTTCTTCAGGTGCGGGATGCACATCTTCGACACCAGGAACGTGCCGCGCGCATTGATCTGGTTCATCAGGTCATAGCGCTTCATGTCGGTATCGAGCGTCCCGCTCAACTGGATCGCGCTGGCATTGTTGATGCAGATGTCGATCCCGCCGAAGCGCGCCACGGTCTTCTCGACCGCGTCCGCCACCTGCGCCTCCTCGCGGATGTCGCACAGCACCGGGAGCGCCTTGCCGCCCGCCGCCTCGATCTCCTCGGCAGACGTGTAAATCGTGCCCGGCAGCTTCGGATGCGGCTCGGCGGTCTTTGCCGCGATCGTCACATTGGCCCCGTCACGCGCGGCGCGCAGCGCAATCGCCAACCCGATGCCCCGCGACCCTCCCGAGATGAAGACCGTCTTTCCGTTCAGCGTCATCGCGTCCTCCCTTGACCGTGCCCAGATGACCGGAAATTGTCAGCGGGCAATGGAGAAGGCAAGCCGGTGGGTGTGAGAACCTCGATACTGTCTCTGGCCGCGGCCGCATTCTTCCTCCTGCCCGCGGCCGGCACGGCGGAGACCTTGCCCGACGATTTTGTCCACCTGTCCGACGTCGCGAGCGCCATCGCTCAGGACATCCGCTACGCCGGCGCCGACAACGTCGTTGGCAGGCCGCTGCTCGGCTATCGCCGAGCCGTCTGCATCCTCACCCGCGAGGCCGCCAACGCGCTCGCCCGGGTTCAGTCCGACCTGGAGAAGCGTGGCCTGGGCCTGGTCGTATTCGACTGCCTTCGCCCCGTGCGCGCCGTCGACGATCTAGTGACCTGGACGAAAGCTGGAACCGGCCCGCATCCACGCTGGCATCCCAACGTGGTGCGCGGCGACCTGATCGCAAAGGGCTATGTAGGGCTGAAATCGACGCATTCGCGTGGATCCACCGTGGACGCGGCCGTGGTGACGACCGATCGGTTGGCCCCGGCATATGAGCCCGCCTGTGGCGCGGCGGCGCCGCGCATGCTGGATTTCGGCACGGGTTTCGACTGCTTCGATGACGCAAGTCGCACCGACGCGCAGGGGATCTCCGCCGAGGCTCGCGTCAATCGGAAGCTGCTGGTTCAGGCAATGGACCGACACGGCTTCCGGAACTATCCGGGCGAGTGGTGGCACTTCACCCTTCGCAACGAGCCTCACAAGCAACAGCGCTTCGATATGTCCATCGAATGAAGAGTCAGCCGGTGTATTGCGCGTCAGTCACCGGCTCCAGCCAGACGACGTGGACGCCGTCCAGCGCCTCGTGCATCGCCAGATGCGCCATCCGTGTATAGGGCGCCGCGCCATGCCAGTGCTTCTCGCCCGGCGGAATCCAGACTGTGTCTCCAGCCCTGATTTCCTTCACCGCCTCGCCCCAGACCTGCGCCAATCCCGCGCCGGAGACGACATGCAGCGTCTGCCCAAGCGGATGCGTGTGCCAGTTCGTTCGCGCCCCCGGCTCGAACGTCACCATCGCAGCCCGCACCCTGGCCGGTTCCGGCGCCTCGACGACAGGATCCTGCCACACCGTTCCGGTAAAATATTCCGGCGGGACTTTGCGCGACGCCACGCTGCCGCAAAGGGTGATTTTCATGTTGGCCAAGCTCCATTCAGCGTCATTGAAGCAGCGGGACGCGGGTTGCGCCAGCCGCGGCGAACAGACACGGTACCATCAATCGAACATCCGTTCGCCCTGCTGATCGATGATCTGCCGGCCCTTCACGACCGAATGATCGGCAGCCATGCCCTGCGACGGAAAACGGTCGGCGCGAATGAAACGGTGCTCGCGCATCACGCCGTCTTTCTCCTGAACGATCACGCCGCAGGTCTGCCACTGACCGTTCTCCTGGAACGGAGTAGCGCGGATCAGGAAGCCTGAATGCTCGACCTCTTGCGCAGGTTTCGGCGGCGCACTCTCGCCCCCGCCGAACAGCCGCTTCAGAAATGACATCCCCGTCTCCTCGTTCGCCAGTCCGGCCCAACATAGGGCGGAACCTGCGGCGATGCGAGAGCGTGGCGACGGTATCTGGGGATCAGCCGGCTTTCTTGGTCGGCTCGCCGCTTGTTGTCGGATTGGTCACCGAGACTGGGTCGGACGCGGGAAACGTATCCTTCAGAGCCCGTTCCAGGTCCTGGTCACGCTCCTGCGGAGATTTCGCCTGCTCATGCGCCTGTTCCTTGCGCAGCGATGTCACGGCGGATGATTTCTCGATCTTGATTGTTTCGACGCGCGTCATGTGCGGTTCTCCTTGTGAACGGAGCTAACGGACTTCAACGCCCAAGGGTTCCAGCCGGCGACGGGGCAACTGACAATCGCTGGGCCGATCTGCCGCCAAGCCCCCGGAGCGCCTGCGCCCGGGGCTTTGCTTGCCGGTTAGCGTTCTGTCAGCGCCAGCCGCGCGCCGAGCGCCACAAAGGCGGCGGCGAAGGTCCGCCGCATCCAGGCCATGGCGGTCCGGCTGCCCAGCACCCTGTCGCGCATCGCCGCCGCAAACAGTCCGTAGAGCGCGAAGATGACGAAGGTCGCAGCCATGAACACGCCCGACAGTTCCAGCATGCGCAGCAGCGCCTGCGGTTCGTCCGTCGCGATGAACTGCGGCAGGAAGGCGACGAAGAAGATCGACAGTTTCGGATTGAGGAGGTTGAGCAGGATGCCGTCGACGATGATCTGCCAGGCGCTGCGGGCGTCTGCCGTGGCGTCGATCCTCATCGCGCCGCGCTCCTTCAGCGTTGCCCAGGCCATGTACAGCAGGTAGGCGACACCGGCATATTTGACAATGTCAAACAGCAGCGCCGAAGTGTGCAGCAGCGCCGCGAGGCCCGACAGCGCCGCGATCAGATGTGGGACAATTCCCAGCGTGCAGGCAAACGCCGCCCAGATACTCGCTCTCGCCCCGCGCGTCAGCCCGGTGCCGATTGTGTAAACCGCACCGGTTCCGGGCGAGGCGACGATGATCAAGGTGGTCAGCAGGAATTCGATCGACATGGAAAACCCTCCGTTCAGAGCGGCGTCAGGCCAAGGCCGGCAAGCCGGACAGACACGGAAGGCGCGCGGCGGGCCTCCAGCAGTCCGTCATGCGCGATGTCGGCGATCTCGGCATAGCCCTCGGCGCCCAGCCGCCGATGCACCCGCGTCACCAGCGTGTTCGCGTCGATCACCCAGACTTCCGGGATGCCAAACGCCGCATAGACGCCGATCTTGCGGCCGAGATCGTAGCGCAGGCTGGTATCGGACACCTCGATCGCCAGCAGCACGTCGTAGCCACGCATGTCACTGGGAAAGATCGACCGCGGAAAGACGCAGAAGTCAGGCTCCAGGAAAGATATCTCGTCCAGCCGGAGTGTTGTCTCCGGAGCGATGTGAAGTTCGTCCGAAACTGCTCGTTGAAAATGCCGGTTCAAGTCCAGTTTCACCATCTCATGGCGTCCGCCCTTGGGCAGCATCGGCACAACCTCCCCACCGATCAGCTCAAACCGCTCGTCCTCCTGGATGATGCCGGCCTGCACCATCGCCTCGATCTCGGCCACGGTCCAAGGCCGGCGCGGCATGCCGTCGGCCGCCTGCGTGGTGGCGGGCCAATGCAGACCGGATTGGAAACGCTCGTTCATGTGCCGAAGCTACCAAAGAAAATGCGGCCGCGCCATCGGGCGGCGCGGCATGCCATGGGCCGTCGATCAGACGCCAATCGCCTCCGGAGCAAACTGCGCCGCGAACTCGGCGCTCGGCGGGATCGGCTTGATCACGTCGATCAGCACGCCGTTCGGGTCGCGGGTGATGAAGTGGCGCTGGCCGAACGGCTCGTCGCGCAGCGAGCGCAGGATCGGCAAGCCGGCAGCCACGACGCGCTCGTAGATCGCGTCCGGGTCCTTGACCTCGAAATTGATCAGCAGACCAGACACCTTGCCCCTGCCCTCGGGTGGGATCGTATCGTGGTCGCCAGCGACGATGCCCAGATTGACCCGCTTGTCCTCCGCGGATTGAAGATGGACATACCAGTCGCTTTCGAACAGCGGCTTGAAACTGAAGTGCTCGACATAGAACGCCATCGTCGCCGCCACATCGTCGGTCATCAGCACGGGATAGTAGCTCGTCGTTTTCATGCCTTTCCTTCCTCTTGTTTAAAACATACAGTCTGTATGTAACCGATGAAATAACATACAGGCTGTATGTATGCAAGGGCAGACACCTCGTCGCACCAACCGCGACCGCACCGATACGACGCGCGCCGAACTCATCGCCGCCGGGCGGCGGCTGTTCACGGAAAAGGGCTATGCAGCGACCGGAACGCCCGAACTGGTCGAAGCCGCAGGCGTCACGCGCGGCGCGCTCTACCACCACTTTGCCGACAAGCGTGCGCTGTTCGAGGCCGTCGTCGAAGCCGAGGCAGAGTCCGTCGCCGCCGAGATCGAGCAGGCGGCGCCAGCCTCGCTCTCGCCGCTCGACGCGCTGATCGAAGGCTCCCGCGCCTATCTGGACGCGATGCGCAGCCCAGGCCGCACGCGGCTGCTGCTGCTTGATGGGCCCGCGGTTCTGGGCCGGCCGGAGATGGACGCAATCGACGCCCGGCACGGCAACCGCACCTTGCGCGAGGGGCTTGCGGCTGCGATGCGCGCGGGCGCAATCCGCCGGCTGCCGCTCGATGCGCTCACCGTGCTGCTCGGCGCGATGCTCGACCGCGCGGCGCTGTCGATCGAAGCCGGCGGCAAGCCGGCGGATCAGCTTGCGGTCGTCGCTGCGGCGTTCAAGGGCCTCGCCGCCTGATCATTGCCTGGAAGTTCGTCAGGGAACGTCGTCGCTCGCGACGATTCCGCCTTCGCCTTCCAGCACGGCGATGCGCTTGGCTTCCGTGCGAGTAAATTTCAGCCGGACGCCCACCCCGCCGCCATTCTCGGGGATAAACACGGCGCCCGCCGCCTCCAGCGCCGATCTGAGCCGGGCCTTGCCTGCCGGATCCAGATCACCCAGCCCGCGCTCGAACGCGCCGAGCCTATCGGCATCCAGCGTGCATTGTCGGGCCAGTTGCTCGCGTGTCAGTTCGACCAGCGCTCGGGCCGCGCGTGACAAGGGTCCGGTGAGCATCATTCTACCTCCTGCTGTCGCACCAATGAGCCACAGGGCAGCTGCCATGAGAAGCCCTGCCCGCATGTCACGGCGATGATCATCCGCTCCCTCATGTTTTCTGTCGCACCGGCTGCCGCAGGATCGTCTTCAGCTTTTCCGGCGCGGTCTTTCGCGGATCGCCGATGTAGATCTCGTGGTGATGCCCGCTCTCCATCAGACCGTGCTGCGGCAGATACTCATCATGCAGCCGTGCCAGCACCGGCCCCTCCTCATCATAGGATCCGACATGCATGGTCTGAACGCACAGCCCCTCCTCAAGCGTCTCGAGCCTCAGGCTTGCCGGCGGTTCGCCGAGCTTGCCCCTGGCCTTCGCCACGGCAGCATCGACCATGTCCCGAGCGATCCAGTCCGGCTGCAGGATCATCATCGTCCACGACCATTTGCCCTTCTCGCGTGACACGAAGGTCGCCATGTCCTCGGCCCACCACAGTCCTTCGAGCGGCATCACCGCATAGTCGCGGCCAAGCACCTTCTTCGACATGAACTTGAGCGGATAGCTGACCGAGTAGAGCCATTCCACGGCGGTCTTGTATGCGGCGGCGGTGTTCGGATCGCCCGCGCCGTCGACCATCAGATAGTGCAGCGGCGGCACGTCAATCTGGACAAACCGCCCGACAGGCGGCGCATAGAGCGCCTTCAGTGTCTTCTTCAAGTCGATCTTGTCGGTCATCGCGTTGAACCTGCTGCTCAGGCTTCGTCGTGCCACCCCGCCCGAACGGGAGCAAGGGCGGCGTGGCACTTGGCCACCGGTCTGAACCGGCGGCGGCTCGCAATCCGCGCAAATGGCGCAATCATTCCTTACATAATTAGGCTGGGCAGCAGCGTCGCCAGTCCCGGCACGAACACGATCGCTATCACCACGACGAGCATGATGGCGACGAATGGCCAGATATCCACCTTGAACACCGAGATCTTGGCGATGTCGGCGGCGATGAAGAGTTGCAGCCCCACCGGCGGCGTGATCGTCCCGATCAGCAGCGTGATGATGACGATGATTGCGAACTGAATCTGGTCGATTCCAAACTGCTGCACGAGCGGCATGAACACCGGCACGAAGATCAGCATCGCCGCCGTCCCTTCGACGAAAAGGCCCACCAGAATGAAGATCACGATCACGACCAGCAGGAACCCTGTCGGACCTGTGACGAGGCTGCCGAGCATGTCCTGCACCATGAAACCGAAACCGGACATGGTCAGCGCGAAACCAAACACTGAACCAGCACCGATGATGTAGACTGGAACCGCCGTCGCCTCGACTGTTTCAGCCAGCAGCGGCATGATGTCCTTCACGGTGAGTTCCCGGTAGACAAAGAAGCCGAGGAACAAGCCGTAGACGCAGGCCACCACGCCTGCCTCTGTAGGGGTGGTGGCCCCGGTGAAGATCGCGCCGAGGATGATGACCGGAGCAAGCAGTGCCGGGAGTGCGGTGAAGATCGGTCGCCAGCGGTCCTTCCACGGCACGTATGGCTGGCGCGGATAGCCCCGCCGCGCCGACAGGAACGCGACGATCGCCATCAGGGCGATGCCGACCAACAGACCCGGTACGATCCCGGCGAGGAAGAGCGCGCCAACCGAAATGTTCGTGACTGAGCCGTAGATCACCATCGTGATCGACGGCGGGATGATTGCGCCGATCGTGGCGGATGCGGAATTCACGCCTGCTGCGAAGCTGGCGTCATAACCCTCCTTGCGCATATGCGGTATCAGGATGCGGCCCTGCGAGGCGGCGTCCGCCGTCGCGGATCCGGACATTCCCGCGAAGAAGATGGATGCCAGTACGTCGACCTGGGCCGTGCCACCGCGAAAATGGCCGACAAAGCAGCGCGCCACCTCAAGCAGCCTGTCCGTAAGGCCGGCGCGGTTCATGATCACTGCGGCGAAGATGAAGAATGGCACGGCGAGCAGCGTGTAGGAATTGATGCCGGAGAGAACGCGCTCCGCCATGATGGCCATTGGAAGCCCATTGGCCAGAAGCGACAGAACCGCGGACACCACCATCGCCGACGCCACTGACGCACCGAGAACCAGAAACAAGATGAATGACGCAAGGAGGACGAGCAACTCCATGTCGATCTATCCCTGCCGCCCGTGCGTCCAGCGCGCGATGCCGCGGAGGACATAGAAGACGGCGAGCGCCGAGCCGACAGGCACAGCAAGATAGAAGATCACCTGGGGCACGTCAGGCATGGTGTAGAACTTGGCGTTGCGATGTTTCCAGGCAACGAGGATGCCCGAGTAGAGCAGAGCGCCTACAGCCGCCAGTTCGATGAAACGGCGCACGAAGTCGCCACCACGCGCCACCTTGCTCCCGAACAGTTCCATCACCGCATCCACACGGATATGCGAGTCGCGGGCAAACGCCACCGCCGCCCCGAGGAAGGTGATCCAGATGAACAGGTAGCGGCCGACTTCCTCGACCCATGTCTGTGGATTGTTGAACAGATAGCGCAGCACGACCTGCCCGAATGTGAGGCTGACGGTGGCCGCAACCAGCAGCGACGCGATCAGCGTGAGGAGCCGCAGGTCGAGGCTCTCGCGCCTCGACCCGCCGTCTCCTTCCGGAGGAAGGACGGTCATTCGACCGACTTGGCCATCTCGATAAACTTGTCGGAACCGGGATTGCGCTCGGCAATCTCAGCCTGCAGCGGACCCATGGCGGCGCGCCATTCATCGGGATTCGCCGGCTCGACGACCTTGATCCCTGCCGCCTCGAGCTTGCCATATGCGGCATTCTCCGCCGGAATGTTCACTTCGAGATCGACATAGTCGCCGGTGTCGACAGCCGCCTTGCGGATCGTTTCCTGCAGTTCGGGAGACAGCGCCGACAACTTGGCCTTGTTCATGGCAAACAGCATCGAGCCAAACATGTGCTGGGTCTTGAGCAGGGAGTTCGTCACTTCGTTGAACTTCATGTCGAGAGCCGCGGCCGCCGAAGTGTCGAAGCCTTCCGCAACGCCTGTCTGCATGGCCGTGTAGACCTCGCCCCAAGTGACCGGGGTGGGTTTCGCGCCCATCAGTTCGAACATGCGGATCCAGACGAAATTCTCCGGAGAGCGCATGCGCTTTCCCGCGACGCCTGCGAGTGTCGTCGGCGCCTCGCCCTTGAACATCAGGTCGCGGAATCCGAGATGGATGTAGCCAAGCACCTCGACGTCGCTGTTGTCGCGCACGCCAGCGGCAAGCCCTTGGCCGAACTCACCTTTGTAGAGCTTGCGGGCATGGTCCCATCCCTTGAATATCAAGGGCGTGGAAGTTGCCGCCATTGGCGGGTACAGCTTATCGAGGATTGGCGTCGACGTGATCGAGATATCGATTGCACCCTGATTGACGAGATCCAGCGCCTCCCGTTCCTGGCCGAGTTGTGCGGCCGGGAAGATCTGGATGGTGATCTCGCCCTTCGAATATTCATTGGCCAGTTCGGCGAACTTCTTCGCCGCAACGTCGACCTGGCCGCCAACGGCGTGATGGTGGCCGAGGCGGAAGGTTTCGGCGAATGCACTGCCGCCGAGGGTCGCGATCGTGCTGATGATCGCGACGGCTGCGGCGCCGACAATTGAACGAAAATTCATGGCAATTCTCCTGTGTTCCCGTTGTTATGCGGCCCCTCCCAAGGCCGCTCACTCATTTTCAGTAAGTTATCGTCTGCCCGATCACCGGCAGTTCTTCCGGCGCGAGGCCGAGCGTCAGCAGCCGGTAGCCGGTGTCTGTCACCAGCAAGAGGTCCTCGGTGTGATACGTCCCGGTGGCGTGCTTCACCATCGGCTCGATGTTGATGATCATGCCGGCCTTCAGCGGCGTCTTGTCACCAGGACGCAGCATTGGATTCTCGTGCAGCTCGACTCCGAAGCTGTGCCCGATATGCGGCATCGTGAACGGCAGGCCGTGCTTGGCGTAGAGATCCTTGCAGAGGAAGAAGAGCTCTTCGGCCAGCACGCCGGGCTTCACCGCTTCGATCGTCTCGCGCTGGATGCGGATGAGTTTCGCATAGACCTCCTTCTGCTCCTCGCTCGGCCGGCCCGCAGAATAGGTGCGGGCGAAATCGCTGGCAAAGGCGCCGTAGGTGCCACCCACGTCGAAGCGGATGATGTCGCCTGGCCTCGGCATGACGTCGGACTGCGCCGTCGTGTGCGGATGCTTGGTTCGCTCGCCGGATGCGAACGCCATGAACAGCGTGCCGTCGGCGCCGTAGTTGATGATGTTGTTGGCGATCTTCTGGGCCATGTCCGCTTCGGAATCGCCCTGGTTGCTCGCCTCCATCGCATCAAGCACGGCCTTGTGCGTCTGCCGGGTGGCCTCTTCGAGCAGTGCGATCTCGCTCTCGCCCTTGATCACCCTGACCTCTGTGACTGCCTCGGTCGTGTTGACGAATTCGGCGTCCGGCAACGCGGCCGTCAGCGCCTCGTAGGCGGATACGGGCAGGTAATCGAGGTCGATGCCGAGCTTGCCCTTTTCGAGACCCTGCTTCGTCAGTTCGCGCGCCAGCACTTCGACCGGCACTTCTGCGAACTCGGTGTAGGTGCGCACGTCCGGGATCCAGCTCTCGGACCGCGTCAGGCTTTCCTCGATCGAGCAAACGATGTTGAAGGGCTCGCCCTTGGCCGGGATAACGGCGTAGGCGTGGCGCGGACGAATGAGCCGGACGGTCGAGATATAGGCGCCCGAGCTGTAGGCGAAATTCTCCGGGCTCATGGCGATCACGGCATCGAGGCCGAGCTTGCTCGGCAGGGCCTTGATCGCCTCGGTATTGGGCTTGAACTGCATGTCTAAAACCACCTCTTCACGATCACATGATGGTTGAGGAAATGCCCGCGCCTCATCACGCTGGGCCTCCTTTTGCCCTCAACTTGCCAACAGATTGTCATCATTTCATCATCACTTCAATTGCCTATTTTCGCCTCACCGATTATAATTTGGGCACAGAATTCCCATCGAGATTGCCCGGTCTATCGCGCCGGGCTAGATGAGAATCAAAAGTGACGTAGAGGTAATGCCGTGACCAAACTGCTCGAAGACAAAGAACTGGCCCGGCTGGTCGACCATCTGGCGCCGGTAATGACCCAGTTTGAGCTGAGCATGATTGTTGCACGCAACGCGCAGGAACAATGGTCACTGCGCTGCGCCGCGGCATCCGGCATGAAGGGCTATTCGACGATTGATCTTCTGGTCCTGCACATGATCGGCTACGGCTCGAAGCGCGTGGCCGACATCTGCTTCAGCCTCAACATCGAGGACACGCATATCGTGTCCTACGCGCTGAAGAAGCTGCAGCGCGCCAAACTCGTCGAGAACTCGCGGATTGGCAAAGACACTTTCTTCCTGCCGACGGCGGAAGGGAAGGCGTTTATCGAGGGCTACAAGGCCACGCGCCAGCGGTTCCTGATCCGCGCGTTGGCGAAATTCTCCGGCGGCGAACTGGATCTGGAGCAACTGACCGACATGCTGCGCGTCCTGTCCGGCCTCTACGAACAGGCGGCCCGCAGCGCCGAGAACGCCCAGGCGATCTGACGGCGCAGCTGCGCCTCGCTTCGATCGCCGCTACCGCGCCGGATCTGTCGGCATCGCGCCCGTATAGATCGAACTCGGCCGGAGCAGCCGGCCCGTCCGCTGCTGTTCAAGCGCATGTGCCGTCCAGCCGGCGCTGCGCCCGACCGCAAACACTGGCGTGAACGCCCGCCGCGGGATCTTCAGCGTGTCCAGCAGGATCGCCGTGTAGAACTCGACATTGGTGTCGAGTTTCCGATCCGGCTTCGCTGTCTCCAGGGCCTGCCGGGCGTAGGCCTCCACCTCCGCCGCGAAACCAAGGTCGGCGCCGCGCCCGCCGAGCCGCTCGACGGCCCGCTTCAGCACGTCGGCACGCGGGTCGCGCACCTTGTAGATGCGATGGCCAAAGCCCATCAGCCGCTCGCCCCGCCCCAGCGCCTCGTCGATCCAGCCAGCGATGCGATCCGGCGTGGCGATAGCGTCCAGCATGTCGAGCACCGGTTCCGGCGCGCCGCCGTGCAGCGGCCCGGTCAGCGCGCAATAGCCAGCGGTCACCGCCATGAAGAGATTGGCCTGCGTCGAGGCAACAACCCGCGCCGCAAACGTCGAGGCGTTCATGCCATGGTCGGCGACCGTGACGAGATAGGCGTCCATCGCCCGCACCTCCTCGTCCGTCGCCGCCTCCCCGCGCATCATCCTGAGCAGATCGGCCGCATGGCCAAGGCTCATGTCAGGCGCGATGGGCGGTAGGCGCTGCGCCTGGCGCACCAGCGCCGCCGCAAGCACCGGCATCGAACCGACGATCGCCGCCTCCTGCGGGAGGTCGGGCGACTCGCCGATGGCCGCCACCGCAACCCGGAACGCTTCGACAGTCGGCACCCCCGCCGTCGCCGGCATGATCGCCGTGAGGCGCTCGAACGCGGCGGCCCGCCCCAGCGCCAGCCGGGTCCGAGCCTCCGCCGCGTCGATCGGGCGGGCCGTCGCCGCGCTCCACAGCCGCGCCGTCAAACCCTCGAAATCCGTCTCTTCGACGAGATCGCCGATGCGCGAACCCGCCACGATCAGTTCGCCCTTCTCGCCATCGACATGCGACAGCGCGGTCAACGCCGCCGCGACGCCGTCGAGACCTGCCGCCGGACTGGAATGGATCGTCATTGTCAAATCTCCTGCTGCGTTGCAGCAAAGATGATGGCGCTTCCATAGTTGATCAATCTTGATTAGCTTGATCAATATGAAAGCAGCGCCCGCCTTCCTCTCCGCGCGCGAAGCCGCCGCCGAGCTCTCGGTGTCGCTCGCCACGCTCTACGCCTATGTCAGCCGCGGCCTTGTCCGCTCCGAGCCGGTGGGCGACAGCCGCGCTCGCCGCTACAGCGCCGACGACATCCGCGCGCTGCGCAGCCGCCGACGCGGGTCGGGCGCTGTTCAGCCGTCCGCGGAGGCGGCGATCCCCGTCCTCGACACGACGATCGCCACCATCACCGAGGCCGGCCCAATCTATCGCGGCGTGCCGGTGGTCGCGCTGGCTGAGGAAGCGACGGTCGAGCAGGCGGCCACCCTGCTCTGGGACGTGCGCCGCGCCGATCCTTTCGACCCTGCGAACATGCCGGTGCTGGACGAGGCGATGCGGGCGATCCTTGCCGCAGCGCGGGACGCCAAGCCGTTGCCCCGCGCCATCGCCGTTCTGGCGCTCGCCAGCGACGCCGACCCGCGCGCCCACAACCGCTCGCCCGAAGGCCGCGCCGCGACCGGAGCCCGCGTCATGCGGCTGGTCACCGCCGCCATCCTGGGCAGGGACCCCTCGCCCTTGCCGATCCACCGACAGGTCGCGCTTGCCTGGACAAAGGACCATCCCGCGGCGGAAGACCTGCTGCGCCGCGCGCTGGTCCTCCTCGCAGACCACGAGCTCAATGCCTCGACCTGGACCGCGCGCTGCGCCGCCTCGACCGGCCTCAGCCTTTACGACGCCGTCATCGCCGGACTGGCTGCGCTGAAAGGCCCGCGCCACGGCGGCGCCGGCCCGCTCGCCGCGCGCATGCTGGCCGAACTCGCCGACGGCGACATCGCCGCCGCCATCGCCGATCGCGTGACGCTGGGCGAACCGATCCCCGGCTTCGGCCATACGGTCTATGTCGATGGCGATCCCCGCGCCGACGTGCTCCTGCGCGCGCTGTCGGCTTCCGGCGTCGACGCGCGCCTGACAGTCGAACTCCCGGCCCTCGTCACGGACGCAACCGGCCTCTATCCCAATATCGACTACGCGCTAGCCGTCCTGATGCGCACACTCGGCCTGCCTGTCGGCCACGAGACAGCCCTCTTCGCCATCGCCCGCACCTCAGGCTGGATCGCGCACGCGATCGAGCAACTCCAGTCCGGCGCGCTGATCCGGCCACGGGCGAGATATGTCGGGCCGGAGGCGGGGCGCTGAAGGCAGCTCGCGGCGTGCCCAATATGTATGGAGCTAAGCAGCGGGACGCTTGAGCAGCCCCTGCTCACGCAGTTGACGATGCAGATTTATCGCATCGAGATCGAAACCGTTCGGCCATGTGGGCACGCCAAAGGAGATATAGACGCGTCCGAACATCGACGGATCACTGAGGGCTGACACCATTGAGCCACCCTTTGCGAGGATCGGTGTGAGGTCGTGCACCCCTTCGCTTCCATCGGAAAAGCGAAGCCATAGCCGATGGCCGGAAAGCGCCTTCACCTCGGTGGTTTCGACCATCTCGATCATGCTTCGTCGGCTCCGGGAACTGACTGGAACGGCTCTTGCAGCATACCGCGTTCCCAGTTGGCCATCAATTGCGCCTGGTGAAGCAAGGTCCAATCTCGCAAGACTCTCTTCACGCCGGGCGGAAGCGATCCGGCGATAATCTCGCCGGTCGCAATGGCAATGAGCGCCCTGCTCCCCTGATAGAACGCATGGAAATGGGGCGGATTGTGATCGTTCCAGTACATCTGCACGACCACACCAAAGAATATGGATATGGTCGGCATGCCACGCCCTTAGCTGTCCAGGAAGCTCCGCAGCTTCCTGACCGCAAAAAAATGCTTCAGCTTCCTGAACGCCTTCGCTTCGGTCTGACAGATACGCTCGCGCGTCACCGAGGACTGTTGGCGCTTTTCCTTGCATCAAGGTCGCCGATATACAGCCAGATACGTCTGCCCGTCACTGGAGCCAAAACAGCCCTTCTTCTCCACTGAAAAGACAGTGTGCAGTTCCCAACCCTGCTCGGACCGGGTGCTAAGCATAGCCGACAGTTCTTGAATTGCCTTATCTGAGAAGGCCGCACCTATACTCTCGACCCGGTATTGCATGTTCTCACCCCCAAATCCGATAGCCAGGACGTGTCAACCATTGGCGGCAAGTCCAATCCGCCGTTACATGCTCTGCAACGCGCCAGCCGCCCAATCGTCAGAGACGTCCCAGCCCTCCAGTTGCGTGTGCGAAAGCATAGTTCTGCGTAGCGCGAGCAACTTGGCTCAAAGGCACATCTATCACCAATGAACTTCGGACGCAGTCTTCGGTACATTCGGCAGCCCGCGACAACCGCACTCGTCAAAGTAAACGACTGCGGCATCGGCAAGGCATCGATCGCGCTGTCCCAGGGCAATGACACCCCCAGACGGCGCGAAACTCGCGGCCGAAGCTCTTCCGGCAAGTTGAATTCAAACTTGTCCACGACTCCCGCCAGCTATTCGCAAGACCAAAAACATTGAAACCCGGAATGACCCGGGTTTCAACTGAATAATATTGGATAATTTTGCGATCAGCTGTCCAGGAAACTCCGCAGCTTCCTTGACCTCGACGGATGCTTCAGCTTCCTGAGCGCCTTCGCCTCGATCTGGCGGATGCGTTCGCGCGTCACCGAGAACTGCTGGCCGACTTCCTCCAGCGTGTGGTCGGTGTTCATGCCGATGCCGAAGCGCATGCGCAGCACGCGCTCCTCGCGCGGGGTGAGCGAAGCCAGCACGCGCGTCGTCGTTTCGCGCAGGTTGGCCTGGATCGCCGCGTCAATCGGCAGGATCGCGTTCTTGTCCTCGATGAAGTCGCCGAGATGCGAATCCTCCTCGTCGCCGACCGGCGTTTCGAGCGAGATCGGCTCCTTGGCGATCTTCAGCACCTTGCGCACTTTTTCGAGCGGCATGGCGAGCTTTTCGGCCAGTTCTTCCGGCGTCGGCTCGCGGCCAATCTCGTGCAGCATCTGGCGCGATGTCCGGACGATCTTGTTGATCGTCTCGATCATGTGCACCGGAATGCGGATCGTGCGGGCCTGGTCGGCGATCGAACGCGTGATCGCCTGCCGGATCCACCACGTCGCATAGGTGGAGAACTTGTAGCCGCGGCGATACTCGAACTTGTCCACGGCCTTCATCAGGCCGATATTGCCTTCCTGGATCAGATCGAGGAACTGCAGGCCGCGATTGGTGTATTTCTTGGCGATCGAGATCACGAGACGCAGGTTTGCCTCGACCATTTCCTTCTTGGCGATCGCAGCTTCGCGTTCGCCCTTCTGGACCTGGGTGACGATCTTGCGGAATTCCAGGATCGAGATGCCGGTTTCCTGGGCGAGATTCTGGATCTCGGCCCTGAGGTCGCGGATCGGGTCCTTCTCGTTCTTGGTGAATTCCTTCCAGCCGCGCGTCGTCAGGTTCGAGATCGACTTGATCCAGTTCGGATCGAGTTCCGAGCCTTGATATTCCTGCAAAAACTGCTCGCGCCGCACGCCATAGCTTTCGGCTAGGCGCAACAGCTTGCCCTCGTTCTGAACCAGCCGCTTGTTGATGTCGTAGAGCTGCTCGACCAGCGCCTCGATGCGGGCCTGGTTGAGCGACAGCGACTTCACCGCCGTGATCAGTTCGTCCTTCAGCTGCTTGTAGCGGCGCTCCTGGCTGGACGACAATGCGCCCATCGCGGCCAGACGGGCCTCGACCTGCTGGTCCTGCAGCTTGCGCAGCTTCTTGTAGGTGTCGGCGATGACGTCGAGCGTCGCCATGACCTGTGGCCGCAGCTCGGCTTCCATCGCCGCCAGCGACAGGCTCTGCTCGTCCTCGTCATCCTCGTCGTCGTCCATGCGGCCTTCGCCGCCGACATTGGTGATGTCGTCCTCGTCGGGACGCGGCCCGCTGGAACGGCGACCGCGTTCGTCGACGCGCGGCTTGTCGTCCTCGTCGGTGCGCACCGGCACAACCGGCGCCTGCTTGGCTTCGGGGCCGGCATAGGTGGCTTCGAGGTCGATGATCTCGCGCAGCAGGATTTTTGCTTCGTTCAGCTCGTCGCGCCAGATGATGATCGCCTGGAAGGTCAGCGGGCTCTCGCACAGGCCAGCGATCATCGTCTCGCGGCCGGCCTCGATGCGCTTGGCGATCGCGATTTCGCCCTCGCGCGACAGCAGCTCCACCGAGCCCATTTCGCGCAGGTACATCCGAACCGGATCGTCGGTCCGGTCGGTCGGTTCCTTCTTGGCGACGGCGGCGACCGCGGTTCCAGTCTGCTCGGCGAGTTCGTTCGCCTCTTCTTCGCCGTCGGGCTGGGCCTCGCCCTCGCCTTCCTCATTTTCGCCGTCTTCGACGACATTGATGCCCATGTCGGACAGCATCGCCATCGTGTCTTCGATCTGCTCGGACGTGACTTCCTCGGACGGAAGCACGGCGTTCAGTTCGTCCATGGTCACATAGCCGCGCTTCTTCGCGACCTTGATCATCTTCTTGACGGCGTCGTCGGAAAGGTCGAGCAGGGGCCCGTCAGGCGCGCCTTCGCGTTCGGTCTCCGCCTCTTCCTTTTCCTTTGTCGCCATGCTGTATCTCCAAAAGCGGGGGCCGCTTGCCTGTCTCCCTATAGATAGGAAGCGCAAGGCATCTTGCCGAGGGACTACGAATCGGCTGCGGCATGATTCCGCCCCCGTTGGGAGCAGCTATCCATTTGCCGCTTAATGTCCGATTAACCCTGTTGCCGATTTCGGGCTCCACGACCCGACAGGCATCCAGTGCTTTGTGTTCCGTTCCTCGGCCGTGTGGCCAGTTCATCGATCTCGCGGAATTGTTCCCGCAGAGTAACCAGTTTCGAGTCGTCCTGATTCCGACAATTGTACCGAACGTCAAGCGGCTCAAACATGATTCGGGGCAGAAAAGCGAATCAAATTCGATGTTTCGCTCCGTTTCCGGACCCGATGCGTGACTCCGGATTGGAAAGCGATCGTCAGCTGCGCCCGGCTCTTCCGGACTGGACGCCGAAGCCCTCGATGAGGGCTTCCGTCGCCTGGACGTCGCGGAATTGGGACTGGATGTCGAGAAGGCGGAGAAAGTTCTCCTCGGTCGATTCCGACGCGAGCGCGATCTCCGCCGCCTTCAGTTCCTTATGTAGAGTGCGCTGGCTGCGGTGCAAGTGCAGCGCCTGGGCGAAAGCGTCACGGGCGTCGTCCAGCGCCGCGTCTTCCAGCGCCGACCACTCCCGCACCCGCCGCACCATCGTCGTCGCCAGGTCCCAAACCGGTTCCAGTCCCGCTGCGCGTACCACCTCCAGCAAGGATTCCCGATTGCCCGCGACATCATGCGCCAGCGCATCGAGCATCGCCGTGTGCAGTTGCACCAGCCCCGGGTGCGACAGGTCCAGCATCTCGATCTGCTCGTAATTCTCCTCGATCAGCGCCGGGTGGCTGATCAAGGCGACGATGATCGCCGCCTCCCGGATCGGGATCGAGCCGCCCTTGACCATCGCCGAGCGCGCAAGGCTCTCGCTCACCGGCATGCGGCCCTCGGCGATCGGTCCCTTCCGCTGCTGCTCGCCCTTGCGGAAATTGCCGCCCTGGTTGCGGTTGGCGCGGGCGTTGCCAAAGAACGCCAGCACGCGCTCGCGCATCGCCTGCTGATAGTGGAACCGAACGCTCTCGTCCTTGATCCGCGACGTCAGTTCCCGCAGCGACTTTTCCAGCTCCGCCCGCTTCTCCGGCGTGTCGAACACCCCGCCCGCCGTCTCGCGCAGCCAGACCAGGTCGTCCAGCGGCCGCGCCTCGCCCAGCACCTTGGCGAACGCATCCGGCCCTTGGGTCCGCACCAGATCGTCCGGGTCCTGCCCTTCAGGCAACAGTGCGAACCGCACCGTCCGCCCCGCCTGCACCACCGGCAGCGCCAGATCCGCCGCGCGCCAGGCTGCCTTCAGCCCCGCCTTGTCGCCATCGAAGCACAGCACCGGCTCGCCGGTCATCCGCCACAGCAGTTCGAGCTGGTTTTCCGTCAGCGCGGTGCCTAAGGGCGCCACCGCATTGCCGAAACCGGCCTGCGCCAGCGCGATGACGTCCATGTAGCCCTCGACGGCGATGATCGTGCCGTCCTTGCCTTGCGCCTTGCGGGCGCGGGCGAAATTGTAGAGCACATTGCCCTTGTGGAAGAGCTCGGTGTCCGGCGAGTTCATGTATTTGGCAAGCGCATCCGACGTCAGCGCACGCCCTCCAAAGGCGATCACGTGTCCCTGCCGGTCCTCGATCGGAAACATGATGCGGTCGCGGAAATAGTCGTAGGATACCGGAATATCGTCGCCGAAGCGCACCAGCCCGCAGGCCTCGATCTGGTCCTTCGCGACGCCCTTCGACGCCAGGAACTCCTTCAGCGCATTGCGGCTTTCCGGGGCATACCCGAGGCGAAACGTCTGCTGCGTCACCGAGGTGAGCCCACGATCCCGCAGATAGGCCCTCGCCTTGGCCCCTTCCGGCCCTTGCAGCCGGTCCTGGAACCAGCGTGTCGCCATTTCCATCACGTCGGTCAGGCTGGCGCGCTGCTGGTCGCGGCGCTCCTGCGCCTCGTCCCGCGCCGGCATCGCCACGCCCGCCATCCCGGCGATCCGCTCGACGGCTTCCGGAAACGACAGGCCCTCCAGTTCGGTCAGGAATCGAAAGTGGTCGCCGGACACGCCGCAGCCGAAGCAGTGGTACCGGCCCTTCTTGTCCTCGCAGTGAAATGACGGCGACTTCTCGCCATGGAACGGACAGCACGCCCAATAATCGCCGCGCGATGCGTTCGTCTTCTTCCGATCCCACGACACACGGCCGCCAATCACCGTCGAAATCGGCACGCGGTCGCGAATCTCGTCGAGAAAATTGGGCGGAAAACGCATCTGTCTGGGGTCCGTTCGCCCCTGATATAGTGGCTGGGAGCGCCGCCCGCGACTCTTATCGCGTCCAGTGCCCGATGTTCACAGGGCGTAATCGATTGCCAACAAGTCGGCCTTCCGCAGAAAATCTGATGCATCCTCCACAATTTCTGGATTGTGCGCCGACCCGCTTCGTGGTGGGAACGGCGCTCCCGCCATAGGTTGCAATCGTCATGTCGCTCCCGCTTCTCGCGCTGTTCATCGCCGCCTTCGCCTTCGGCACGACCGAATTCGTCATCGCCGGCGTCCTGCCCCAAGTGGCCGAAGGGCTCGACGTCTCGGTGCCGGCCGCCGGCTATCTCGTCTCCGGCTATGCGCTGGGCGTTGCCATCGGCGGCCCTCTGCTGACGCTCGCCACCGCCCGCCTGTCGCGTAAGATGCTGCTGATCGGCATTCTCGTCGCCTTCGTCGCCGGCCAGTTGGCCTGCGCGCTCGCGCCCGATTTCGCGTCGATGCTGGCGCTCCGCGTCGTGGTCGCCGTCGCACATGGCGCCTTCTTCGGCGTCGCGATGGTCGTCGCCATCGGCCTCGTCCGGGAAGACCAGCGCGGCATGGCCGTGTCGTTGATCCTCGCCGGCCTGACCGTATCCAACGTCGTCGGCGTGCCGGTGGGTGCCGCCATCGGCAACGCCTTCGGCTGGCGCGCCACATTCTGGGCGATGTTTGTCCTCGGGCTTGTGGCGCTCGCCGCAATGGCGGTGCTCCTGCCGCGCACGGCCGGCTCGGTGGCGCGGCCGGCGGGCTTCCTCAACGAGGTCAAGGTGCTCGGCCGCCAGCAGGTCTGGACCACGCTGATCGTCATGCTGATGCTGATGCTGTGCCAGTTCGTACCCTTCACCTACATCGCGCCTTTGCTGCAGGAGGTCACCGGGCTCGACGCCGCGACCGTGCCTTGGGTGCTGTTTGCAAACGGCGTCGGTGCGACAGTCGGCGTCTGGCTCGGCGGCAAACTCGCCGACTGGAAGCTGATGCCGTCGCTGATCGTGCTCCTCGCCTTCCAGGCGGTCGTCATCGGCATGATGTATGTCGTCAGCCCCTACCCCGTCCCGATGGTGATCGTCGTCATCATCTGGGGCGGCGTGAACTTCGCCGTCGGCACGCCGATCCAGACCCGCATCCTCTCATGGACGGCCGATGCGCCGAACCTCGCGTCGTCGCTCATCCCTGCCGGGTTCAACATCGGCATCGCCTTCGCGGCCTTCATCGGCGGAGTGATCCTGACCGCAGGCTATGGCTACCGCGCCCTGCCGCTGCTCGGCGTGGCGGCGATGATCGTTGCCACCGTCGTGGCGCTGGCGTCGTGGCTGTCCGAAAAACGCAGCGGCGCCAAACCGCCGCTGCGGATAACAGACGTTCCGGCATAGGCTTGAGGTGCATCGCCAGCGGCGAGACGCTACGGCAACGCCGGCAGCGATTTCAGCGGGTTGAGGAAGGGGACGCCGAGCGGGCCGAAGTGCAATTCGTTCGCCGTCAACACGGTCAGTCCATGCACCTGCGCTGTCGCCGCGATAGCGACATCGGGAAAGGTTGGTGCAAACGCGCGAGCGAGGTCGAATATCTCTCCCGCGGCCTTGGCGACGGCAAGGTCGTAGACCAGTATCCGTTCGCCATAGCGACCTTCGACGGTGGACCACCAGGCCACGAGGTCAGCGGCCTTGCGAGTTGCGCCGGTACGCCGAGCCTTGGCGATTCCAACCGCCAACTCGGAAGCAGTAACCGCAGACAGGAAAAGCAGCGGACTAGGCCGTAGACTCATTACGCTTGGCACCAGATGCGGGTTGAGATGAGTTTGATGGCGGCGAGGTAGTTTGCGGGGTTCTTGTCGTAGCGGGTGGCGATGCCTC
>Ga0209906_100333_pt1 | contig 26031 bp, 21 predicted proteins | sample FECB24metaG_FD_188303 | JGI IMG/M metagenome (GOLD analysis project Ga0209906, IMG submission 188303) | Cyanobacterial communities from the Joint Genome Institute, California, USA from Joint Genome Institute, California, USA - FECB-24 metaG... ... | reverse complement strand
CTTCGGTCCTGCTTATATCGGCGAACCAAATCAAGGAAATACAGAAACACGAAGCGATGATGCCGCCGTGTTATAGAGAGGCAATCATTGCGTGCTCGATGGGGGAGTTGAACTTGCACACGGCAATGTCAAATTCGTCGGTGTGCTCATTGCCAGAGGCCGCTGATTGCGTCTAGGCGTCCAATTCTGCGGTAGCCACGATCTGCCTCGCCAGCACTATACGATGTCTGCTTTGAGGACGCGGTGTAGTTGTTCGCTATGGCCAGTACGGGGGCGCATTGTCGACTGTCAGCTGCGGGGCCGGAAGCGGACCGTCCGGTTCCGAATGCCCGATAGAGTAGACATCTACAGCTCGTTCGAAACATGCAACGTCGCCGTTGAGAGGCCTGTGATCACCGTTGCATCGGTCGTCTTGACGAGCCGCATGGTCCTTCCTGCGAGGTCGAGGGCAGCCACGGCCGCAAGCGCGTGTTTGCGTGAGATGCCCCGACCCGCTGCAGCGCTGCTCGATGGTAGCCGGTTATGTCAATCTCAGTATACTGAGTCTTACGGGGCCACCGCGGCAAATGCATTCCCATCTTTTTGATGCTAACGAAGTGTTTGGGGCAATGGAGGGGTGACTAAACAACTTGATTCGATTTCGTCGCCTAGCGCCTGTTCCTCTCAATTCCTGGTTGGTCGATCAAGGCATACCCCAGACGCATCAACGCTACCGGCTCCGGGTTTGGCGAGAAGTTCACGGCGCCCTCGGCCCACTGCGTGATGAACTGATCGCCTATGTCCAAGAAGCGTTGGACGATGCCCGGCGTCGGATTCGCTCGGGCTTCCAAGACGATCTATCGCCCTTCAACGATCCAGCGCACGACCCTGCTGCGCATTACCCCGCTATGCTCAATCGCATATCGCTTCAGGGGTATCTTGGCGAAACGTTAGGGGTGCTCGCGGTGGAGCATTTCGGAGCGATCGGCCATGCGGATTGGATGGTTCCAGCGCTGCTTTTCCGTTTTCACGATCAGGAATTTCAGCATCTCGATCTGATCAACGAACGCCTACTGGCGGGTGAGGCGCACGACCTAGATGCCGAAAAAGAGAAGCGGCCAGGTAGGACGGGCGATGATGGATTGGCGTTCCGGATAGACGTCAATGGCGTGATTACCGACATTCTGACGCTCGAAGCCAAATGCCTCACGGTCAGCAATACTGCCATCATGAAAGACGCCCACGAGAAACTTATGGTCGGTGGGAACCGACCCAGCGGCGTGCGCGAACTGATCAATCTCCTGACGGAGTATGACACCCCTCAAGCTCAAGCCTGGCAGCAGGCGCTGCTTCAATTCTACAGGGACGGTTTCCGCACGTCAGCGCGTCACGACGGGCTCTGTTATGCTGTCGGTCATTCGCCCAAACAGCCTGCTGACCGGATTGCCTGGCTTCCTCCCGAGGCGCCCCACCCTGCCTATACGATACAGCGCAACCTCGAAGCGATGGAGTTTCAATTCGAGAATTTGGATGCTGTAGTCGATATATTGTACCGGGGCGCTTGAGATGGCCAACGCTGCTACCATCGCGATCGCACGCGAAATTCGGGAGAGTCTAGCCGGCCAAGCCCTGACGGCACGCCAAGCCAAACTCTACAGCCAGAGGCTGCGGCGCGACATGGGCCGCGATGGCTTGGCGAGTTTCGGACTAGGAGACGTCGCCGGATATCTCGAAGAAGCGATGTTGCTGTTGGAGAGTGGGTGGCTGGAGCGAAGTGCAGACATTGGTTCGCCGTGGCGCTCGGCGGTCAAGCGCGCGGCAGAGATCATCGAATGGCTTTCGCAATCCCAGTTGAAGCCGCCAGGCGCGCCGCTGCATCTGCTGGCTGCCGCCGCCTATCAGTTAGCCGATTATCCCGCGATGGCGCTGGGGCACCTACGGCGGCTACCGGAAGGGGAGCCGCTGTCAGAGCTTCTCCGCCAGTTCGTCAGGGCGGACTTCCCCGCTGCTTTCCAGGCTGCGCAGACGTTCTGGAGCAATTATCGCGGGCTGCGGACCGACGGTCGCATCGATCCTAATGATCTCGAAGTCGCGACCGTCCAGCATATAGTTATGTGCGTCGGGACGATTTGCGCGTTTTTGAGAACGGGCGGCGATGCTCCCGTGGAGCGCGCAGTTGTTAAACTAGAAGCGCTCGCTCTGGGATTCCTGCACAGCCGCGATCCCTATTCCTACCTGCTGGCGCGGCTGACGGCGGCCAGTGCGCGGCGCTTTATCGAAACCTGTCTATGGCCGCAGATCGACGGGCTCCGCCTCACGTCGAGCGGCCCGGTCGGCGACGCTCTCACGCAGTTCGCGCGCTCGGCATATACCAATAAGCGAGCGCTTGTCTGGCCGGCGCAGGCGGCTGGCATCGCGAAGCTACGAGACAACAGCTCGTTCGTGCTGTGTACGCCAACCGGCTCAGGGAAAACCACGGTCGCGACCCTTGGTGCGGTCCAGGGTCTGTTCGCAGATCCTCCGGCAGGAGGTACTGCCGGCAATCTCGTGCTCTACCTCGTGCCGTCCCGCGCGCTTGCGGCGGAGGTGGAGGGCCGGCTCGCCGAGGATCTTCATGGGATCGCAGCGGATCCTGTTGTCGTCACCGGCCTGTATGGCGGCGTTGATTGGGGGCCGACCGACGCCTGGATTCAAACCGATCAGCCAACGGTGGTCATCTGCACGTTCGAGAAAGCCGACGCGCTCCTGCGCTTTCTGGGCGTTCTGTTCCTCAGCCGGGTTCGCACGGTCATTATTGATGAAGTCCATATGGTGGAGCAGGACGAGGCCCGGCTGACGGGATTGGGTAACGGGGCATCGCGCGCCTTCCGGCTCGAACAACTCGGCACACGGCTGATGCGCGCACGGGAAGAGCATGACTTCCGAATTGTCGCGCTCTGGGCGGTCGCGTCTCGGGCCGCGCCAGCGTTGGCACGTTGGGTCTCCGACGCGCCCGACGCGTTACCCACCAGCTCGTCTTATCGCAGCACACGGCAAATGCTCGGGCGTCTTGAAGTCCGCCCCACCGGCCAATTCGCGATCCGTTACAGCCTGATGGATGGGCACTCGCTGAAGTTTGATGACGAACGGCGCGATGACTCGCCGTTTGTGCCCGATCCATTCCCCGCTGTTCCGGGGGGTATCGATTCGGAAGATGGACCCGAGGTTCGAATGCGGGCGCCGACGCTGTGGGCTGCGCTCAACTTGGCGGCAAAACGCCCGGATGGCTCAACCCCTTCGGTCCTGATTTCTCTCACACAGAATATCGACACCTTTGCCGCGACCTGCGCCGATCTCTTGGACGAATGGCAGGATATCGCACTTCCCGACTATTGGTCGGTCGAAGAGGAAAACGAGATTTGGGCACGCTGCCTTGCGACCGCAATCGACTATTTTACAGCGGATTCCGTCGAGTATCGGCTGCTGGCGCGCGGGATCGTGGTGCATCACGGCAAGATGCCGGGTCTCCTCGCCCGGCGCCTGAAGACCGTTATTGATCGTGGCTACGTTCGAGTCATCATCGCGACATCGACCCTGTCCGAGGGAGTCAACATTCCGGTCAATTTCCTTCTGATCCCAAGCGTCTTCAGGAGTAATGTCGAATTGCCGTTGCATGAGTTCAGCAATCTGATCGGCCGCGCGGGTCGCCCCGGTGTCGCAACAGAAGGCAGTGCGCTCGTCGTCCTGCCTGAACGCACCTATGAGAACCGATTTGGCCGGATCGTGCCAACCTATAACCGACAGTGGAACGGCTATGAGAGCCTGGTCGCCCAATTAGAGGCTGCCACCGCAGCGGTGGGCGATCTCATTCCGCATGATCAGGCGTCGAGTCCGCTGGCCCACCTGCTTCGCGAACTGGAGCGTGCGTGGGGAACCGTGGTGGAAGGGGGAACCGAAGCTGAATTCATCGCTTGGCTTGAGCAGACGGCCGTCACTAAGGAAGCGGCATACCCGCCATCCAGCCATGATTATCTCGATTCACTGGACGCGTTTTTGATCGCGGCGATCCAAGAGGTCGAGGAACTCAGGGGCGTCGACCTCGACGCCGGCCAGCTTGAAACGGAGCTAGCGAAGATTTGGCGACGCACCTATGCCCATGCGGCGTCGCATGGCGAGGCGCATCTGGCGACGATCTGGCTCGCGCGTGGCAAAGCGATCAAAGCCCAGTATCCCGATGCCAATCAGCGCCGACGTTTATACAAGACGAGCCTGACGCCCCGATCTGCAAAACTGTTGCTGGACCGCGCGGAGGCAATTCGCGGCAAGCTTTCGCAGGGTGCCGACTATGCGCGGTGGACCGTCGAGGAGCAATTTGTCTTTATCCGAGACGTACTGGCATTCTTGTCCGAAATTCCGGTCTTTGCAATCGAAACGAAACTTGGTCGGAAGGAGAACTTCAACGACTGGCCCATGTTGCTGCGCTGGTGGCTGGCCAAATCGACGCTGGCGCGACAGCCCCGCCCCAAAGAGGTTACGAACTGGTATGCCTTTGTAGCGAACAACTTCATCTATCGTGGAACTTGGGGACTCGGAAGTGTCATCGGCCTGTTGCTAGATACGACCGATGACGGCCAGCCCATTCGCGCGCTGGAAATTGCCGACTGGCCGATGAGCGGTTTGCCATGGATCGGTTTCTGGCTGAAAGAGCTTATCAGTTGGGGCACCCTCGATCCGGTAGCGGCTTTCCTGCTCGCGCGCGGTAATGCAGTTGATCGGCCACAAGCGGAGTTCGATGCGAAAGCCTATTACGAGGACCGCCCGGCGGCCGAAGATGCCAATGCGGTTCTCGACCCTCGGACAATCCGTGCATGGGTCGACGCTAGGCAGGCGCCGCGCGCAGTGCGTCTAGTCACCGCGACGATAGCGATCGAAGTGGAATGTATTCGTCCGGCCGAGGCTTATCGGCAGCAGCGACTGGTCGTATTGCCGCTCGTAGAGGCGGACGCAATTATCTGGCTAGACCCCGCCGGCTATGAGGTGGCGCGAAGCCTAAAGCCAGGCGACTGGCCCGAGAAGCCGTCCCGGTTCCAATTCGAGCTTCTGGTGGCCGGATCCGTCGTTATCGGCGAGCCCTACCTGCCTCACCACTGACCTTCCGTGCCAAAGCAATCAGACTGGCTGCATAACTCAGTCTGGTTGCATTACTCAGAATTCGGTTCACAGAGGCTGCCCGCTCCGGACTGCCTCTATCTCAAATATCGCACTCGCGGCATTGCGACGCTCGTTTTCCGAAATGCCGCTCAAAGTCCTAGCGACGGACTTTGCGCGCCGGGTAACGCGTCCATCGACCGAGGGGGGAGTTGCTCACTGCTTTTCGCCATTGCATCTACTATGCTGGCAAGCCGCTGGGGCACATGGGCAGGACACGGCGGCAGACGGCGGCGGTAAGGCGGAATGGCGGACCGCCTGATATTCGAACATTTACACTGAAGTAATCTGCTGGCGCTCGGCCGCACCATAAGCAATGTCGGCTTTCGGGAAGTCTCAAATGTCAGGAGAGCGGCCGGAATGGGGGCGCAAACCGGACGCGAAATCGCATAAGATGCAGAGTGGAACTGTGCAACCAGCAACAACCGACCTTGCCTTGCGGGGGCGTGTTCCCGAGCGACCGTGAGACTTTTGCAGACCGGCGCCGTCGAGGCCGAAGCTGCAAGCCGATGACATGACCTTTTTGCCGGAGACGACCATGGTAACGCTGAGTGACGGCAGCCATGGCCAACGGATCGATGTCGCACGGAAAGTCTTGGACATCTGCAGTGTCTTTGGCGGGGGATGCAGGCAAGCGTCCTCAGATCTGCGGATTGCAGCTCGACCTGCCTTGGTAATCGCACCAACTCGTTCACGACCCCCACCGCTTCGCCGTGGCAGAGCGAATTGTGCCGCCGGGCGACGTGGCGGTTAGTCTTGACGAGGAAGCGGTGCGCGCGGCCGTCAGAGCGATGCTCGCCGATGTGATCGAAGCGATTTGCCTGCGGTCGCCCCTGACCGCACTGCGGGGGATCATTTTGGTCGCCACGTTTGCGGGGAAATCGGTGGCCATGCAGATCGGCAAAATCGGCGTCGCAATGCCATTGTTACTTGACGAATTCCCGGTCGGAGTTGCGACCGCTTCATTCTATCTGTCCTGCATCAGCCTTCTTGCGGCTTTCTATGACACCATTTTCGGTCGTCGCTTTCGGTATGGGCGTGCGCCGTGCAGCGATGGCGGGCCTGACCCTAGAGCGTTTCACGATTTGACGGAAGCGTATCCGGCGTTTGCGAAGTAGTTTGCGCATTCGGTGGGTTTGATGGTTTCGACGAGTTGGCCGACGTGCCGCCAAGTCTCTTCGATAGTTCGCTTCTGCGCGAGCCGCATCCAGTGCTTGATCTTGGCGAAGGCCTGCTCGATCGGGTTGAGGTCCGGTGAGTAGGGCGGCAGGTACCAGAGCCGTGCTCCGGCGGCGCGGATGAGTCGTCTGATGGCGGGCGACTTGTGCGAGCCGAGATTGTCCATGACGACGATGTCGCCGGGCTCGAGTACGGGCACGAGTTGCTGCTCGACATAGGCTCGGAAGCACTGGCCGTTGATCGGTCCGTCGAAGACGCAGGGCGCGGTGAGGCGGTCGAGGCGGAGCGCTCCGAGGAAGGTCAGCGTGCGCCAATGCCCGTGAGGTGCAAAGCCGCGCAGGCGCTGGCCTCTGCGGCCCCAGCCCCTGATCGGGGCCATGTTGGTCTTGATCCAGGTCTCGTCGATGAAGACCAGGCGTCTCGGGTCGAGGCCGGACTGCCAGGCCCGCCAGCGCTGCCGGCGGCGCGCAATGTCGACACGCGCCTGCTCAAGGGCGAACAGCGTTTTTTTTAAAGCTCAGACCCTCGCGGCGAAGTAACAGCCAGACTGCGTTGTGCGATACCTTCACCCCGCGTGCCGCCAGTTCGTCCTTCAGTCCGTGCAGTGTGAGATGCGGTGTCTGGCCGATCCGGTCAACGATGAAGGCCCGGTGCGCCTCCAGCACCCGCTTGCGGTGTCCGCCCATTCTGGCCGGAGCGACCGAGCCCGTCGCGCGATGGCGCTGCGACCACTTCACTGCAGAGGAAACCGCAACGCCGAACCGCGCCGCCACTGAGCGGCAACTCTCGCCGCCCACGATCGCACCCACCACACGTTCACGAAGATCATTGGAAAGAGGAGCTGTCATCAGATGCTGGCCTCCACTCCAGCAAGCATCTTGAATCACAAATCCGACCAAACGGGAATCCGTCGCGACTCAGTCAAGCCGTGAAACGCTCTAATGGGCGCTGCGTCGGACTTGGTGCGCTGCCCCTGGCGTTCTCCTGCTGATGGCTGCGCGGATCATCGAGGCAGTAGCGCTTCCGCTTGTGGTGTCGGCGATGTCAGCAATCGTACGGGCCGCTACCGGACGGAACCAGGCAGGAACGAGTTTGTCGACACGTGCCGGAAAAAGGTCCGGATCGACAAGACTTGGAAGAGGCTGTTCGACTGTGGCATCGGCTTGTCGATCGAGCATGACATTACCATCAATTGCCGAGCAACAACGCGGACCCAAGGATACGCTGGCCTGACGCCAGACCCACCGCAGCGTCAGCCGTCGCCCGACAGGCGCAGGAACTCGACGCAGCCGTACAGCGCCACCTGGTCGTCGAGCATGAGCGAGACAGGGAAGGTTTCCATGAATTGCGACTGGCGTCCCTTTGCAAGGAAAGACTGCCGGAAGGCAGGTGTCGACCGGACCAGCGGCGCCAGCGCCCGCGTCACGCCGCCGGCCAGGTAGATGCCGGCCGAGGGCAGGAACGCCAGCGCCAGGTCGCCGGCCACCCGGCCAAACAGTCCGATGACAATTTCGGCCGCCTGGCGCGCCTGCGCGTCGCTTGAGTCGAGCGCTGCCGCAGAGACTTCCGCTGCCTTCCGGAAGCGGACCGGGCTACCCTGGCGGACGCAGCACCACTGGTAGATCTCGACGAGACCGCTGCCCGACAGCGCCCGTTCAACCGACGCGCGGCTCCGCCCACGCGACAGATGTGTCTGGAGCGAGAGCTCCGCCTCACCGGCGATCGGCAGAGTCATGTGGCCGCATTCGGCGGCGGAGACGTGGGGGGAGTCGCCGAAGCGCGGCGCGAAGCAAGCCGACGCATTAAACCCCGTGCCCGCCCCCATGACGAGACGCGTTCCCTGAGCCAGCGCTGGCGCGGGACCGAACAGCGGCTGCGTTTCGACCCGGTCCACGCTGACGAGCGCGAAGCCAAGCGCCTCGAAATCATTGATGAACAGGACCCTGGCCGCCCCCGAGACTGCCGCCACGTCGCCGTGCCTGATGTCCCAGTCGCGGTTGGTGAGCCGCGCGCCTTCGGTGGTTGCCACAGCGGCCAGCGCGATGCAGACGGTGCCGATCGCCGGGCGTCCGGCGTTCGAGACGTATGTGTCGAGCAGCGTCGGAAAATCCGAAAAACCGTCGTTGGCGAACGAGGCGGGTTCGACCAGACGCCCTGCCTCGACGAGGCCGAGGCGCGTGTTGGTGCCGCCGATGTCGCAGACCAGCGCCGTCATTGGGTGAGTGTGACCTTGGTCAGATGCGGGGGGCGGTCGGGATCGAGGCCACGGGCGCGCGCGACGGATTCGACGAAGCCGTAGAAGCTGACGATCTGGCAGATCGGATCGAGCAGAGGATGCGGGGCCGGCACGGCGGGCAGGGACCCGCCAGCGTGGTCGCATCGAAACACGGTCGCGCCCGCCTCTTGCAGCGCCGCCTCGGCTTCCAGCACGCTCTTGCGGCCATCGTCGCGGGTGGCGAAGACGAGCGCGGAGAAAGCGCTGTCGGCCAGCGCGATCGGCCCGTGCCTCAGTTCGGCGGCGCTGAAGGCTTCGGCATGGAGCCGGCAAGTCTCCTTGAATTTCAGCGCCGCCTCGGCCGCGATCGCGAGCGCCGGACCGCGCGACACCGTGTAGACGGATCCGGACTTCGAGATCGGCTCGATGGCCGGCGACCAGTCTGCCGCTACCGACGCGGCGAGTGCGTCCGGCAGTGCATCGAGCGCATCGAGGACGTCCTGCGCGCCGCTCCATGACGCGGCGATCGTCGCAGCCGCGACCAGCGAGGCGACGAAGGTCTTGGTCGCGGCGACGGAGTGCTCGGGACCGGCATAAAGCGGGGCAAGAACCGCCGCACCCCGGGCGACCGGTGAGGCGACATCGTTGACGAGCGCCAGCGTCAGCGCGCCGGCCTCGCGTGCCGCGTCCTGCAGCATGACGAGGTCGCGGCTGGCGCCGGATTGAGAGATGGTGACGCACAGATGACCTTCGAGGCGCAGTCTGCTGCCGTAGACGGACGCGACGGAGGGTCCGACCGACGCCAGCGGCAGGCCGACCGTGATTTCCATGAGATATTTGAGGTAGGTCGCCGCGTGGTCTGATGTGCCGCGCGCATTGGAGATCGCTGCCCTGACGCCGGCGCCGCGCAGCCGTTCTCCGATGTCGCGATAGTGCGCGCCCATGTCGGCGAGCTGCTGCGCGATAACATCGGGAATGGAGACGATTTCGGCCCGCATCTGGGTCGTCATTGCAGTCATGTACTCCGGTTACCGGGTGACCGGTTCGATACGCCCGGATAGCGTCGAACGGTAGGCGGCGTCGATCAACGCGAAGGCGCGAAGACCGTCGTCGAGCGTCACGGGCATCGGCCCGCCTTCGCACAGGGCCCTGGCGAAGGCCCAGGCGACGTGTTCGTGGAAGATTCCGGTCTTGAAATGGGGCACGGTCGGCGAGGATGTCCACGCACCGCCGCCGCTCGCATCGCGGCGGAAGACGCGGAGAAATTCGCTCTCCCGCGTGGGGCGCGAGGCGATGTCAACGCCGCCGAGCAGGATCGTGCCTTCGGTTCCGTAGATCTCGATCGACGTGTCAGCGGCCGCGAAAGCCCAGCTGGTTGTGACTTCCGCGATCATGCCGTCCGCGAAGCGGAAGATCGCCGCGGCCGTGTCTTCGACCGGCAGGCTGAAGGTGGCGGAGGAAACGGTGGCGAACGCGGTGTCAGGCTCGCCAAACATCCAGCGCAGGAAATCGGCAGCATGGATGCCCTCGTCGAGCAACGTACCGCCACCTGACAGCGCGGGATCGACGAACCAGCCGGCGCGGAACGCGGGGTCGAAGCCGTGACTGTGGCCGTGGCGGATTCGGCACATCGTCACCTTGCCGACCGCGCCATCGCGCAGCAGCGCCGCGATCTCGTGGTTGACCGGGTCAAAGCGTTTCGGAAAACTCTGCATGAAGCCGATGCCGCTCTGCGCGACGATCGCGGCGATCGCCTCGCAGTGCGCGCGGGTGACGCCCAGCGGCTTCTCGCACAGCACCGGCAGCCCTTGCGCAGCGGCGGCGCGTACGAGATCGACATGGTCGCTGGTGGCCGAGCAGATGGCGATGGCGTCGCTTGCCGCCAGAAGGGCGCCGCGATCCGCGACCGCCGTCACGCCGTAGCGCGCGGCGAACTCCGTCGCCGCCGCCGGATCAGCGTCCCATACCCCCGCGAATGTGACGACCTCGTCGGCGAGGAACGCCTTCGTCCAGAAGTTCGCGTGATAGTGGGCGATGCCGAGGATGGCGATGCGGATCGTCATGATGGCTTCTCGGCGACGGCAACTCGCATGCCTGATGCGGCGGCACGATAGATCGCTTCCGCGACCTCGATCGACCGCAGCCCGGCCTCGGCGGTGTCGTCGGGCTCGGCATCGCTACGCACGATCGCCAGCCAGTGTCGATGATGCGCCTGCCCGAACGGGGCCTGTTCGAGATCAGGCGACACCCACGCGTCCTTGCCGGTGATCGAGGGCGCCCATAGCGCGGCTGGACCACGGCCGGTGCGCAGCCATACCGTGCCGGCGTCGGCATAGACCTCCAGTCGGAAGCGGTCGCAGCCGGCAAGTTCGGTGTAGCTCATCTCGTGGCTGGCATGGACGCCGCCGGCCAGCCGGTAGGCCGCGGCGACATTGTCCTCCAGCGTCGAGCGAACCGTCGTGCCGTCGGCCAGCTGGCGTTCCGGTCTTGCAGTCCAGATGTTGGCGCAGACGCTGTCGATTTCGCCAATGACATGGCGCACGAGGTCGATCCCGTGCACGCCGAGTTGCATCGCCACGCCGCCGGAGACATTGCCCGGCTTGAAGAACCAGTCGTTCCAGTCGGCGCCGGGCGTCGCGTTGCGGATACGGACGGAATGGATCGCGCCGAGCCGGCCCTCGGCAACCAGCGACCGCAGCCAAGCAACCTCGGGGAAATAGCGGTGCATGAAGGAGACGGTGAGGCGGCCGGCCGAATTGTGGGCGGCGCCAATGATGGCGCGGCACTGGGCGCTGTCGAGCGCCATTGGCTTCTGCAAGAGGACGGACTTGCCGGCGGCTAGCGCATCTACGGCGATAGCCATGTGCGTGTCGTCGGGCGAGGCGACGATGACGGCATCAATGGCGGGGTCGTCCAGCACAGTCCGATGGTCGGTCTCGGCGCGCGCTATGCCGAGTTTCGCAGCCTTCGCCGCGGTTGACTCCGGGCGGCGTCCGACGAGCGCGACGACGGTGGCGCCGCCTGCGGCGCGCAGCCCACAGACGTGATAGTCGGCAATGAAGCCCGCGCCGATGACGGCGACGGCGACATTATGCTTGGTCGTTACAGGCATGGCCGGGTTCCATGTGTGGATCGGTCCGACGCCCGCGAGACGGGCGCCGGACCTGTCGGTTCAGGGCTTCCACTGACCTTCGATGACGACGAGCGACGGATCTACCGCCTTCATCGGCTCGGTGTAGGTGTAGGACAGAACGTCCTTGGCCTCGCCCTGGATGCGGTTGGTCGCCTTCAGGTATTCGACGATCGCCGCCATGTCGTCGACATAGGCCTGATCGACCTTCGGATCATAGGAATAGTCCGAAATGAGCTGCTGGTTCATCTCCAACGGCTGCTTCTGGAAGTCGGAGTATATCTTCAGCACCTCGTCCTTGTTGGCCAGGTCGGAGACATAGACCTGCGCCTTGAGCAGCGCCTTGACCAACGCACTGGCGGCATTCGGATTCGATCGCACCCATTCCTGCGAGGCAACCCAGACGGTGCGGTTGGAGGACACCGCCACGTCTTCCCCGCTGTTCTTCGCAAAGAAGCTCTTCGTGCCGGTGTGCACGATCTTTGCGTCCTGTTCCTTGACCGCGCGGTAGGGAAAGGGCTCCCAGAAAATGATGCCCTGGATTTCGTTGTTGGCCATCGCCGCCATCGCCTCGGGCGGCGCGAGATTGACGGTCTGGATCTTGCTCATGTCGAGGCCGTAGTGCTTCGCGACATTGCCGAGCAGCGCGCCGGAGGTGGAGCTGACCAGCAGGCCGAGTTTGATCTTGTAGAGGTCTTCCGGATTCTCGACGCCAGCGTCCTTGCGCACGGCAATCTTTTCCAGCCCATGGCTGACGGCGTTGGTGCCCAGGATGACGACGGGAATGCCGTTGTGCGCCATCGACACCGGCGGCAGGTTTCCCGGGGTCCAGAGCTGGATCTGGTCTGCAAGCAGCGCCTCGCCCGCCATGTTTCCGGACTGGAACGTCTTGAACTCGACGTTCTTGAAGCCGGCATCGGCGAACATGCCTTTTTCCTTCGCCACGATGTGCACGAGGAATGGGAGGTCCGGCCCGATGCTGATCGACAGCGTGTCGGTCTCGACCTGCTGCGCGCGGGCGGGCGCGGAGGCGATGGCGATCGCCATGACGCCGGCGGCGAGCGTGGCCGCGAAGGTTCTGGTCAGTCTGTTCATGTCAGTTCTCCCTTTGCTTGTTGTCGTTGCCGTTGCGAAGGCGGTCACGCGCCGTGCCAGCGTCCGATCCATCGCTTGATCGCCGCGCCGATGGCCGCGTCGGTGATGAGGTTGAGCGCTCCGATCAGCAGGATGCCGACGATGATGACGCCGACGGAGCCCCCGGTGTTGCGCTCGTTGATGATCATGTAGCCAAGCCCGCGGTCTGCCGCGATCAACTCGGCCGCGACCAGGACGCCGAAGGCCAGCCCCCAGCCGATGCGGATGCCCGTCGCCAGATCCGGCGAGGCGGCCGGCACGACGACGCGCAGCAGAAGCGGCAGTTCGCTCAGGCCCATCGTCCGGGCCGCCCGGAGCAGAGTTGGGTCGATGGTGCGTACCCCGTGGTAGGCCGAGGTGACGACCGGAAAGAAGGCGCCGAGGAAGATGATGAAGAACTTCGACGGCTCGCCCAGCCCGAACCAGATGATCGCGAGCGGGATCCAAGCCAGCGGCGGGATTGGCCGCAGAAGCTCGATCAGTGGCCGCGCGACGAGCCCGAAGCCGCGATACCAGCCGGCCGCGATGCCGATGACCGCGCCAGCTGCCGCACCCAGAACGAAGCCGGAGAAGACGCGCAGCAGGCTCCAGGAGAGGTTCTCGCCGATCTGCCCGACGGTCAGCCGTTCGGCCGCCATGCCGATGGCGAGCGTGGGGCTGGGGAAGACGACCGGGTCGAGCACGCCGCTGCGCGCGGCGACTTCCCACAGTGCGATGACGCCGAGCGCGCCGACGACGCCGAGCCCGATGTCGCTGTCTCTCAAGCGCGCGGTCATCGCCGCACCTGATCGAGCGACGGCGCCCAGGGCAGCAGCAGCCTTTCGAGCCCGGCGAGGCCCGTCGAGATAGCGAAGCCGAGGGCGCCGATGACGAGCATGCCGATGATGGTGATCTCGCTGCGGTAGAAGGTGCGCGCTTCCATGATCAGCGCGCCGAGGCCCTGGATTGTGCCGATCATCTCCGCGCCGACGATGACCATGAAGCCGACGCCGAGCGCCATGCGGGCGCCGGCGAAGATGCGGGGCAGGGCGGCGGGCAGGATGACGCGCCTGTAGAGTTCGACGCCATCGACGCCGAAGGATCGCGCAGCGCGGATCAGTGCCGAATCGACATATTTCACGCCGGCGATGACGTTGGACAGCATCGTCCAGAAGCAGCCATAGGCGATCAGCACGACCTTCGTGAGTTCGCCGGCGCCGAACCAGACGATGACCAGCGGCAGCAGGCTGAGCGTCGCGACCGAGCGGCCGAAGACGACGAGCGGAGAGGTCAGCTTGTCCAGCACCGGCAGGGCGCCGATCAGGACGCCGAGCGGGATGGCGAGCGCCAGCGCGGCGACATAGCCCTGCAGGATGCGTACCACCGTCACCAGCGTATGCGTCCAGATCGGCACGCCGGTCGGGAAGCCGGTAGACGACAGTTCAACGAAGCCGTTTGCGATGCGGCTCGGCGGCGGGAAGCGGTAGGGTTTCAGGTAGCCGTAGCGCACGGCCAGTTCCCAGACGAGCAGAAGCGCCGCGACCACCGCGATCGACCAGGCAAGCCGGGCGAGCCGGGCGCTCATGTCGACAGCTCGTTCCAGATGTCTTCGTACAGCGCGTTGAAGCGCGGCGCGGTGCGCGAGCGCGGACGGTGCATCGAGACGTCGAAGATGCGCTTGATGCGGCCGGGATTGGGCGCCAGCAGGACGATGCGGTCCGACAGGACGAGCGCCTCGTTGATCGAATGGGTTACGAAGACAACGGTCTTGCGTCGCACCTCCCAGATGCGCAGCAGTTCCTGTTGCAGTTCGATGCGGGTCAGTTCGTCGAGCGCGCCGAACGGCTCGTCCATAAGCAGGATCTGCGGGTCGAGCGCCAGCGCGCGGGCAATGGACACGCGCTGCTGCATGCCGCCCGACATTTCGCGCGGATATTTGTGCGCGGCTTCCTCGAGGCCGACCAAGCGGAGCAGGTCGATTGCGCCATCGCGGCGCTCGGCCCGGCCCATGCCCGCCTTGCGGAAGCCGAAGGCGACGTTGTCGACGGCGGTCAGCCAAGGGAACAGGGCATGCTGCTGGAACACCACGCCCTGGCCCTGGCCCGGTCCGGTGACAGGCTTGCCAGCGATAGCGATGCTGCCGGACGAGGCAGCTTCGAGGCCCGCGATGATGTTGAGCAGCGTGGTCTTTCCGCAGCCGCTGCGGCCGACGAGCGAGACGAATTCATTCTCGGCGATGGAGAGATCGATGCCGTCAAGCACGGTCATCGCCGGCGCGCCGCGCTGCGGGAAGCTCTTGCGAACGCCCGAGATCTCGATGAAGCGGCTGTTCGCCAATGCTTCTCCTCCGGTCGTCGCCGACGCCACGACCGGTATGCGCAACGCTGCATTGCCGGATGGCGCCATCTGCAGTCTCCTCCCGCGCAACCGTCTTCGGCGGCTGTCGGATGAAAGACTAGCCTAGCAATTCAAATTGTAAAGTGCAATTTGTATGGAAAGTGATACAATCCGGCGAAACAGGCGCGTGGAGCGCGCCGATTGCACCGCGGGGACGGCACATGTATTCGGGGCGAGCCAGGGGTCATCCCGTTGGCGGGAACGATAGAAACCAGCGCATGCGCTCCGCGTCAGCCAACCCTGTTCTCAGCGCGCTCTACGATCTTATCGGGCGTCTCGACGATGGCGCGCGGCTGCCGACCGTGCGCGACCTGATGAAGAAGCATCAGGTGAGCCAGGCGACGGTGCAGGATGCGCTCGACCGGCTGAGAAGCGAGGGGCTGCTGGTGTCGCAGGTCGGCCGCGGCACCTATGTGACGCGCGGTGGCTCCGGCTTGGCGATGCGCGGCGAGGCCAACGGGTGCTCCACCCATCTCGACAGCCTGCTGATCCTGTCGAACGCCAGCATGAACGAGCGCTCCATCCAGGTTCAGAACTACATTGTCGAGGAGATGTCGCGCACCGACGCCAAGGTCGTGCAGATGTCCTACCATCACACCGACCATCTGCTGGAGATCCTCGGTTCGATCCCGAGCTTCGACGCGGCGGTGCTGCAATCGCACTATGACAGCATCCCAATACGGCTGCTCAACCTGTTGCAGCAAAAGACGAAAGCCCTTGTTGTCGACGGCCACAGCGTGTCGGGCGTCGACATCGACCGGGTCGGCACGGACTGGGAGGACGCGCTGGAGATGGCGCTCCAGCACCTGATCCAGTTCGGTCACCGCAGCTTTGGCCTGCTGTCGATCAATACGATGGCGCAGCCCGTGCTGGCCGCGCGCCGCGCCTTTACGCGCCATGGGGCGATCGAGCGAAAAGGTTTCGAGTTCCTGTCGCCGATCATCCTCGAGACCGTGCGTCACCCGGCGCATGGGGTCATGGATGCCGTCGGCGCGGCGCTGACGCCGCACCGCGACGCCGAAGGCCGCCTGCCGTTCACGGCGCTGATCACCATGGGGATTTCTGACACGCTCGGCCTGAACCAGGGCCTGCTGAAACTGGGCCTGCGCTGGCCGGACGACCTCAGTGTCGTCGTGCTCGGCCACCGCGATGTGCCGAGCGAACATCTCGGCGTGATGACAATAGCCGGCAGCACACATGGCGAGGCGGCCGAGCGGCTGGTCGATACGATACGCCGGCGCATCGAGCAGCCGGCGGTCGCGCCGCAGATCGCGTATCTGCGCTGCGATCTCGAGGTGCGCCGCAGCACCTCCCGGCCGCCCAAGGCACTCTAGTCCAAGCGAATCGCTGTTTCGCAAGCGGACATATTTCCGCTTGCGCGGCGGCGAACGTCCGGATACGCTTCAATATATATTGTATTGTGTTGCCGCCGCGGTCGGGCCGCGCGGTGCGATCGAGGGAGGAGTGTCCGGACATGCTGGGTGAGCGCCTGCCGGCAAGATTGTCGCCGCTTGCGTCGAGCATGGGGCTTCGCCCGTTCTACGGCGACCTGCACAATCATTGCGGCATCTCCTACGGCCACGGCAGCCTTGAACAGGCGCTGAAGCGCGCCCGCCGTCAACTCGATTTCGTTTCCGTCACCGGACACGCCTATTGGCCCGACATGCCGGTCGACGATCCGCGCGTCGCCCATATCGTCAATTTCCACGTCAAGGGTTTCGCTCGGCTGGAATCCTGCTGGCCGGCGCACTTCGACACCTTGGCCGCTGCCGACGAACCGGGCGCGTTCACGGTCTTCCCGGGATACGAGATCCATTCCTTCGCGCATGGCGACTACACGATCGTCTACCGTGATATCGACCGCCAGCCGATCCTCAAGGCGGATACGCCGCAGGACCTGAAGAAGGTGCTCCGCGACGAGGTCGGCAATGGCGCGTTCGCCTTCCCGCATCACATCGGCTATCGTCTCGGTGCGCGGGGAGTGAACTGGGCGTCATTTGACGAAGAACTGTCGCCAGTGCTGGAGATTCTCTCCATGCATGGCTGCGCCGAAGCCTCACTGACGGACCGGCCGTTCTTGCATTCGATGGGGCCGTGCGACGGACATGGAACCGCACGGCACGGGCTCGGCCTCGGTCACCGATTCGGCTTTCTCGGCAACACCGATCACCACAGCGGCTATCCGGGTTCCTACGGACACGGACGATCGGTTGTCTACGCGGAGGCAAACGACCGCGACAGGCTGTGGAGCGCAATCCATCATCGCCGGACAGGCGCGCTGACGGGCGACAGCAGCCATCTCTTCTTCACTCTAGGTGGCGCGCCGATGGGCGGGGAGGTCGCCGTCGGGACCGAACCAGTCCTTGAGATCGAAGCGGTCGCCGGTGGCCAGATCGACTATATCGACGTGATCCGCAACGGCGCGGTCGTGCGCCGCGTGACGCCCGATCTGGAACCAGCGCCCTTCGACTGCGCGGGCGATGACCTGGAAACGATCATGGTGCTCGAGCTCGGCTGGGGTTCTCGCGGCAAGACGCACGCATGGACCGGCACGCTCGATGTCATCGGCGGTGACATCCTGTCGGTGGAGCCGCGCCTGCGCGGCTCCGAAGTGGTGTCGCCGCTGGAGGGCGACGCCGACGGAACCGACAATGATTTCGTCATGTTCGAGGATGGCCGCATTGCATTTGCGATCAACGCACTGGCCAATCCGAACAACATGACGCCGGCCATGCAGGCCATCGCCGCACGCGTAAGGTTGTCGCCCGGCGCGCGTTTCGTTCTGGAGACCGACGGCCAGCGCTTCGAGGCGAGCGCGGACAGGCTGATGGAGGGCGCGCTGTCGGGCAATCTCGGTCCCATCGACAGTCCGGCGTTTCGCTTCCATCCGCTGCCTCGGCCGCACCAGTGGCAGTGGCGTGGGCGGATACGGCTGGAGCCGCTGAAGCGGGGCGACTGGGCCTATGTCCGGATGCGTCAGGCCAGCGGTCAGTGGGCCTGGGCAAGTCCGGTATTCTGCCGAAGAACGGGTTGAGGAACGAAATTGGCGTCCCGCTGCCGCCGGCGGAACGCACCTGGCTTGAGCGAACGTCCTTGGCGGGTTGAATCGAGCGAAACCAAAGGGAGAGAGACATGAGCTTCGATATTCGCATTCCGAGACGAACCCTTCTGAAGGGCATCGGCGCGGCCGGCCTCGGGTCGGCACTCGGCGCCAGCGCCATCCGGCCGCTTTATGCACAGAGCGTGGCGCCGATTACCATCGTCATCAACCAGTCGCCCTGGTTCGAGAGTTTCCGCAAGACCGTGGAAGTCTATGAGGCGGCGACCGGCAACAAGGTCGAACTGGACGTCAATCCGTTCGCCGGATCGCTCGAAAAGCAGCGCAATTCGGTGCGCTCCGCCGCCGGGCAGTACGACATCCTGATCATGAATTCGGGCTGGTTCACCGAGATGTATGCCGGCGGCTTCCTGACGCCGATCGACGACATCGACCCCGGCTTCAAGCTGGATCCGGACGTCTACACGCTCGGCGACACGGTCTACTGGAACGCCGACAAGAAGACGGTCACCTCAGACGGCAAGCTGATGTCGATCCCGGTCTCGCCGCTGATCCCGATGCTCTACTATCGCGGCGACCTCTACAAGGAGGCTGGCCTATCTGCGCCGAAGACCTTCGCCGAACTGGAGGCGAATGCGCGCAAGTTCCACAACCCGCCGGACATGTACGGCATCGTGCAGCGCGGCGCGCGTGGCCCGCACACGGTCGCCTACGACTTCTACCCCTACCTCTACGGACATGGCGGCGGCATCTTCAAGGATCAGTCGTCCGCCGACTATTCGGTGACGCTCAATTCGGCGGAAGGGCGCGCGGCGCTCGACTATTACATCCGGCTGGCCCGCGAGGCTGGCCATCCCAAGACCGCGGCGTCCGATCAGGCCGAAGTCATCCAGGCGATGGTCACGGGGCACTCGGCCCATATCATGATGGTCATCGCTGCATGGTCGCAGATGGACGATCCGAACAAGTCGGCGATCGTCGACACGGTGGAATGGGCGCCGCCGCCCTCGCTACCCGGTCTGCCGACCGCGCCCGGGCTGGGTCATTGGCTCGCCGGCATTTCCCACAATGTGCCGGACGACCGCAAGCGCGGCGCGATCGAGTTCCTGCGCTGGTTCCAGACCAAAGAGGCGCAACTTGAAACCGCCAAGGCCGGCGGCATTCCGGTTCACGCAGGCGTCTACAAAGAGCCGATCGCCGACGAGCGCAAGTATCGCTGGATGAAGCCGCTCGCCGAAGCGCTGCCGAATGCGGTGAACATCTACCAGTTCCCGGAGGCGAGCGAGGTCATCGCGATCCTCGAACTCGGTCTCAACCGCGCAATTGCCGGCGAAATCACCAGCGTCGACGCACTCAACGGAATGTCTGACGAAATCCACAAGGTCATGGAGGGGCATTCCTATAAGACCGGGGAACTCGATCCGCTGAAGTGATCGTGAGGGATGACGACGGTGACGACGGAACGGACAAGCGGGGCGCGCGCCATTTCAGGCGCGCGCCGCAAGGCGCACATCGAGAGCGGCGATCAGCGCCTGTGGCGCTGGCTGACTTTCGCGCCGGCGCTCGCGCTCATGCTCGCGCTCAGCGTGCTGCCGCTGCTCGCTCTCTTCGCAACCAGTTTCCAGAATGTGGAGTGGGTCGGCGGCCAGCCGGTACGAACCTGGGTTGGCCTCGTCCACTATCGCGCGCTTTTCGACGACACCTTGCTGCGTGCGGGGCTGTTCAACACCGTCGTTTTCGCCTTCGCCGCGGTCGCGGGGCAGATGGTCATCGGCTTCGCGCTGGCCGTGCTGGTCAGCAAGATCGGCCGTGGCCGGGTGCTCTACCGGGCCATCTTCATCCTGCCGATCCTCATCCCCGGCATCGTCATCGGCGCTATCTGGAAGCTGATGATGAACTACGATTTCGGCCTCGCCAACACGCTGCTGGGGTTTGTCGGCATCGCACCGCACGACTGGCTCGGCACGCCGGAAACCGCGCTGCTTTCCGTCATCATTGTCGATATCTGGCACTGGACGCCGTTCTGCTTCCTGCTATTCCTGGCCGGGCTGGAATCGCTGCCGCAGGACGTGTTCGAGGCGGCTAAGATTGACGGCGCGGGACCGTGGCAGGAGCTCCTCTACGTTACCCTGCCACTGATGATCCCGACGATCTTCGTCACCTTCGCCTTCCGCCTGATCCTCGCCTTCAAGGTGTTCGACGAGATCTACCTGCTGACCAGCGGCGGACCGGGCACGTCGACCGAGGTGATCAGCTTCACGCTGTACCAACGCTTCTTCACCGAGGATAAGGCAGGCTACGGTTCGGCCATGTCGGTGGCCATCATCTTCCTCGTCTGCCTGCTGCTCGTGGTGACGCTCAGCGCGCGGCGGCGCACGGAGGCGTCAACATGAGCCGGCGCAGGTACAGCATGTCGCCGGTTCTCGCGGTCCACGTGGCGCTCGCCATCTGCGCGGCGATCGTGATCCTGCCGGTCATCTGGACCGTTGCCGCCGGGTTCCGCACGCAGATATCGCTGCTGATGGGGCAGATCGCGTTCAGCCCGGTCTGGTACAATTTTCAGGAAGTCCTGTTCTCGAAGACCTCGGATTTCCTGCTCAACTACCGCAACTCGATCATCGTCGGCGTGCTGAGCACGGCGTTGTGCGTGGGCGCGTCGACGCTCGCCGCCTTCTCGCTCAACCGCACCCGTTGGAGCGGCCGGGTGGTCAGCGTGTTCCTCGCATGGACGCTGATCTTCCACATGATTCCGCCGGTGGCGCTGGCCAGCGCCTGGTTCACGATGGCGCGCACAATCGGTCTCGACAACACGTTTACGGGGCTCATCCTCGCCCATGCGACGCTCAATCTGCCGATGGCGATATGGCTGATGAGCGTGTTCGTGCGCGAAGTGCCCAAGGAACTGGAAGAGGCCGCCATCATGGATGGCGCGACGACACCAGTGCTGCTGTGGAACGTTGTGCTGCCGGTGATCGCGCCCGGGCTGGCGGCGACGTCAATCCTGACTTTCGTATTCTCCTGGAACGAGTTTGCCGTGTCGCTGGCGCTGACCACCAAGCAGACGGCTACCGTGCCGGTGGCGATCGCCAAGTTCGCCCAGGATTTCGAGATTCAGTACACGCAGATGGCGGCCAGCGCCGCGCTCGCCATGCTGCCGGCGCTGATCGTGCTGCTCGTGGCGCAGCGATACATCGTCAAGGGGTTGACCCAGGGGGCTGTCAAATGACCGCCGCCGCCCGCATCCGGAGACCAGAGTGAAAGCCGTATTAGTCCTCTTCGATTCGCTGAACCGCCACATGCTCGGCAGCTATGGCGGCACCCGCATTCCAACGCCGAACTTCGACCGGCTTGCCAAGCACTCGGTCAGTTTCGACCAGCACTATGTCGGCAGCCTGCCCTGCATGCCGGCGCGGCGCGACATGCTGACAGGGCGGGTGACTTTTCTGCACCGGAGCTGGGGCCCGCTGGAGCCATTCGACAACGCTTTCCCCGAAATCCTTCACAGGGAGACGGGAACCTACAGCCATCTCGTCACCGACCATTTCCATTATTGGGAGGACGGCGGCGCCACCTATCACAACCGCTACGATTCATACGAATTCGTGCGCGGTCAGGAAGGGGATCGGTGGAAGGCGATGGTGCAGCCGCACTGGGAACGGCTGCGCGAAATGTATCATGCCCGCCAGTTCAGCGAGGGACGGCGCAGCTATTTCGGCCAGAACATCGTCAACCGCGAGTTCATCAAGGAGGAGAAGGACTTTCCGTCGGTCCGTTGTTTCGCGGAAGGTTATGATTTCCTCGACCGCAACAGGGATGCTGACAACTGGCTGCTGCAGATCGAGACCTTCGATCCGCACGAGCCATTCACCGCTCCGGCCCGCTTCAAGGAGGCGTTCGAGACAGGCTGGAAAGGCCCGATCCGCGACTGGCCGCGCTATGGGCGCGTCGACGAGTTGCCGGAGGAATGCGAGGAACTGCGCGCGAACTACTATGCCGTAGTGGCGATGTGCGACCATCTTCTCGGCGAGATGCTCGACTACTTCGATCTTCACGATTTGTGGAAGGACACCGCGCTGGTGGTCACGACTGACCACGGCTTCCTGCTCGGCGAGCACGATTTCTGGGCCAAGAACCGCATGAACCTCTACGAAGAGGTCGCGCACATACCGCTGTTCCTGCACGATCCGCGACGGCCGGACCTGGCCGGCACGCGCTCTGCGGCTCTGACGCAGTCGATCGACCTGGCGCCGACTTTTCTCGATCTGTTCGGCGCACAGGTACCGCCCGAGAACGAAGGCTTTTCGCTTTGCCGGATGGCGGACGGAACGGCTCTGCGGGACGCGGTGCTGTTCGGCTATTTTGGTGGCGCGGTGAATATCGCCGACGGCCGCTACACCTATCACCGGTTTCCGGAGGATCTCCGCAAGCAAGAACTCTACCAGTACACATTGATGCCCACCCACATCTTCTCGCCGTTCACGCCGGAGGAAATGGCGGATGCGACGATGTCTCCGCCGCTCGGCTTTACCAAGGGGGCAAGGCTGCTGAAGGTTCCGGTGATCGAGCGGTCGCCGATGTACAACAATTACGGCCCGGGCGGACTGCTGGAATCGGAAACGCGGCTCTACGACCTGAAGACCGATCCGGGCCAGGACAAGCCGCTCGACGACCCCGCCGTGGAAGCGCGTCTGACCGGAATGATGGTCGACCTGATGCGAGCCAATGGCGCGCCGCCTGAAGCCTATGCGCGGCTGGCGCTCGCTGCAGCAGACGAGGCGGCCTGACCGTGCTGCCCCGCCCGGCGATCCTCAAGACGCTCGTCGGCGACCTGAGACAGGTCGCGAGCGTGAGGCGCTTCGCGCTTCAGGACGGGGCGGAAGCGGGGCTCGAGACGCTGGCGTTTTCCACCGGCGGCGGCCTCGATTTCTGGGTCACCGCAGGACGGATGATGGACATCGCAACCCTGTCGTGGCGCGGCGTGCAACTGGGCTGGCAGAGCCCGGCCGGATTCCGCCGACCCTCCGTCCCCACGGCTGCGGGCAAGCGGTCGTTCAACCAGGGTTTTGGCGGTTTTCTCAACACCTGCGGCTTCGACCATATCCGCCAACCGGCCGACGGCCGGCCGCTGCATGGCTCGGTGCACTTCACGCCGGCGCGGCTGACGGCCTATGGCGAGGATTGGGGCGCCGACGAGCCGGTGCTTTACTGCGAGGGCGAGGCAGTCTGCTGGGCATACGGTGCCGGCGGCCACAGGCTGAAGCGCCGGATCGAAACGCCGATCGGCGGCGCTTCAGTTCGCATCCGCGACCACGTCGACGTCATCGGCCCCGACCCGGCGCCGATACTGGCGCTTTATCATTTCAATCTTGGCTACCCGGTCGTCGGTGACGGAACCGCGATCCGCTTCGACGGAAAGTCCATCGTCGGGCCGCTGTCGCCGCCCGAAGCGCAGCTGGTTGACGCATCGGTCCATCCGACCTTGGCCGACTGGGCGACTTGCACCGTCTCCGGTGCGGGACCGGCGTGGATCGACTTCCGCTGGCGCACCGACACGCTGCCCTTCCTGCAGCTGTGGCGCGACCTGCGCCCGCGCTCGGGGGTGCTGTCCATCGAGCCGTGCAGCATCGGCCGCAAGGATGACGGCTCGAACGCGCCGTCCGATCCGGTTCGGCCCGGTGAGGAACGCATATTCGAGATCGAACTGATGTTCGCCGACTCAACTTCCGAAGCAACGAGGTCTTGAACTGATGGCGACGGTTTCGATCCGCGATGCGAGGAAATCCTATGGCTCCGTTCAGGTTCTGCACGGCGTCGATGTCGAGGTCGGCGACGGCGAGTTCGTTGCCCTCGTCGGCCCGTCCGGCTGCGGCAAGTCAACGCTGCTCAGGATGATCGCCGGGCTCGAGCCGATCACCGACGGCGACATCCTGATTGGTGACGAGATCGTCAACGATATTGCGCCGCGCGAACGCGACGTGGCGATGGTATTCCAGAACTACGCGCTCTATCCGCACATGACGGTGGCGCAGAACATGGGTTTCTCGCTCAAGCTGGCGAAGCGGCCGAAGGACGAGATCCAGCGCCGCGTGACGGCCGCCGCCGAGATTCTTGGTTTGACCAGCTTGCTGCAGCGCCTGCCCAAGCAGCTCTCGGGCGGCCAGCGGCAGCGCGTCGCCATGGGAAGGGCGATCGTCCGCGACCCGAAGGTCTTCCTGTTCGACGAGCCGCTGTCCAATCTCGACGCCAAGCTGCGCGTGCAGATGCGCACCGAGATCAAGGCGCTGCACCAGCGGCTGAAGACGACGACGGTTTACGTCACGCACGACCAGGTCGAGGCGATGACGATGGCCGACAGGATCGTGGTGATGCGCGACGGGCGCATCGAGCAGATCGGCGGTCCGCTCGACCTCTACGACCATCCCGCCAATCTGTTCGTCGCGGGCTTCATCGGCTCGCCGTCAATGAATTTCCTCGAAGGCGCCGTCGCCGATGGCCGCTTCTCGACCGCTGGCGGATTGCGGATTCCTCTCGCTGGACCGGCGTCGCGCGATAATGTCGTGCTCGGCATCCGGCCGGAGCATTTCGACATCGATCAGTCAGGGATCGAAGTGCGCGTTGTCGTCGTCGAGCAGACCGGCTCGGAGATGTATCTGATGACGCAGGCCGGCGATCTGACGCTGAACTGCCTGATCAGGGAGCGGCTGTCGCTGAAACCTGACGACATCATCAAGATCGCACCGCAGCCGGGGCGAATGCACCTGTTCGACGGCGCGACGGGCGCGAACATCGCTGGTTGAAGGACCGAGCGCGCACGCCCGGCCTTCAACCGGTCTCGTTCGGCCTTCTCAATGATGTTGAGCGACATCCTGCCGCCGCTCTGGATGCGCGGTGAGATGTTCGCGATGCGCGAGTTCTCACCGAGAGCGTCAGCAACGGGGGAAGCTGAGGCCGATAGGCATCGGGCGCATAAAAGGTTGCGAGTGCCATCAAGCGGCGGAAATTCCTAGGCCTTGAGTTTCGGCAGTGATGGAATGGAAAATACAGCTTCTCAGATGCCCGCAGGCTCGCTACAGGTGGACAACGCCCCCCTACTTTTGTGCTCCCCACACCTGCGTCGTGTGGATGTGGATGCGCTGCAATCTTGGAAAGCGCCAGACATGGCGTGCGCTGCTAGAAGCGACGACTGCGAAAAGCCCGTCTTGGGCCCTCTTTTGGATTTGCCCATCTGAAATGGACCAAGCCGGTCTACGTCGGCGAAACGTTCCGCCTGACCTGCCGCGCCATCGCCTCGTGTCCCGGCTGGCGGGCGATGACGCAGTATCTGCAAAGCTGTCGATTCGACCGGCGACAAGGTCCTGGAATTCGAATGCGCGGTGCTAGTGCTGGCGGATTAAGGCGCGTCGTAGGGTAGGCAGGGATCGAGCATGACCTGTTTTTCGCCGACGCGGCTGTATCCGCCGGCCAACATGACGACGTCGCCCGGTTCGAGGCCGTTGGTCGAATAGGTGACACACATGACCTGGACGCCGGGTTGCTCGCACATGATGAGATAGGCGAGCGCACCATCCCAGTGAACCTCCGCCACCGGCCCGACGATCGTGAAGCTGATGCGGGCATCGATCTCAGGCGCGCGATCCACCCAACCGCCGATCGTTTCGCAGGTCGCCGGGATCTCCGGGAATGCCTCGCCGAGAATGAACGGACTCGCCGGATTGCAGCAGGTCTCGGCCCACACAGAACCAGACAGACCGAGAAGTCCGGCGCTCGCTGCGG
>Ga0209906_100330_pt1 | contig 27158 bp, 28 predicted proteins | sample FECB24metaG_FD_188303 | JGI IMG/M metagenome (GOLD analysis project Ga0209906, IMG submission 188303) | Cyanobacterial communities from the Joint Genome Institute, California, USA from Joint Genome Institute, California, USA - FECB-24 metaG... ... | reverse complement strand
ATGACGGTGCGCGCGTTGTCGCGGCGCGTCACGGCCCGGATCACGGCGCGATAGTCCGGCACGGTGGCGCGGCCGGTCAGAGTATTGGTCCGCGGCCGGTCGTAAAGACCGCGGTCGATCCGGCGAACCTCTTGAGCTGCAGCCAGTCGCTGCAGCGTCTTGTCCACGGCGGCGCGCGCGCCGAGATCGGCAAAGTCGCCGGGGGTCCAGACCTCCTCGGGCTTGGACCCGATGCGCGCGAGGACGCGCGAGCGAATATCGGTGTCGTGTTCGACCGTTGTCATGTCCGAAATATGTGACAAGTTTCGGACGGTGGCAAGGGAGAGTCGTCCGAAGAATGCTACAAACTTCGGACAACGCTTTAGCCCGCCCGTCCCGGCCGAACTAACGTTCACGTTCCGTGCTTAGAAAGTCGCATAAGGGGCAGTGTGGAACTTCTTGCCCTATCGTGGGCGTAGAATGATCCAGCTTGGCGATGCCGATCTCGCTCGGGAGGCATACAGTTCCGGTAGGCGTGTCACCCCGGAACCTAGTGACAAGGGCATTTGGGCGCAAAGACGATCGCATATTTTGCTCAAGCGGAGCTTGGCCGCCGGATCAGACCATAGTCGCGTGCACAAACGTTATGCGTCAGAGCATGGTGTCGTCCGACGTTGGTGGGAAGGAGGGATCGAGCCATTCCTCACGATGGCTCCGATCAATGTCAAGGTCTTGGCGACACGCCCAATTGGGCGTCCAACAATCTCCATGAACTGCCGGTCGCGAGTGTCGCGGCGATGGCCCGCAATTGCCCTTCGACGGAATCACGCAGCCCCAGCGAAGTGCCCTGATTGGAAACGGCGATGCTCCATACCACAACCTCTCGACCGAGCCGTCGTCCGGTGAGGCGACCCGCGTCCCTCATGTCTCGGCTAATCGATTCGGGTAGGATGGCATGGCCCAAGCCCTTCTCGACAAGCTCCATCGCGACCGCACTGTCGCTCACTTCGGCCAGAATACGCAGGTCTACGCCGGAGTTCCGAGCGGCCGCATCGATGCGGCGCCTCAATTGATTCTGCATTGGTGGAGCAATCAGTGGCAAATCACCAATATCAGCCCAATCGGCAGAATGCTCGCCATGGGCAACACCCGGCGGTCCGAGTAGCAACAGGGGCTCAGTCGCCAATGGCATGACGCGTACCAGCCGCGCCTCGGTCTGCGGGCTGATCAGCAGACCGATGTCGATCTGGCCGAAGCTCAGCGCCTGCTCGATCTCGTGCGATACGCCGAGCTGCAACATGATCTGGCTCTTGGGGAACCGGGCGGCAAACCACACCACCAAGGGCACGGCGACCGAGCGGGCCATCGAGTGTGGGATCCCAACCTTTATCTCCCCGCGCGGCTCGAAGGTTGCCGTCCGCAACGCGCTAACTGTCTCCTCCATTTCGAGGACAAGCGGAGCGAGAGTTTCTGCCAGATGGCGGCCTGCGTGAGACATGCGCATACCTCGCCGCGTCCGCTCGAACAGCTTCGCCCCGGCTTCCTCTTCCAGTCCTCGGATCATCCGGGTCAGCGTCGGCTGACTGACGCCAAGTATTTCCGAGGCTCGGGTCAGGCTGCCGATCTCGGCCACCCTGAGAAAGGCGCGGATGACATTGCTGTCCATGAGATCTCCCGGGATCGGAATGTGCTCCCATTCATATTGCGGATCGATTCCCTTATCCATTCCGCATACCACCTTGCTGGTGGTCGGTATATTGTCGAAGCATGCAACCAAGGAGGAAAAACCATGTCGCCCAGATTAAGAATGCTCGAGCGGTCGGAAATGTCGCGAACCCAGACGCTGCTTGTCGATACCTGCACATTCAACGGTGCCCCGGATGCTCTGATTGCCAGCATCTTCACGCGCAGCGAAGTCGGCCGTATTTGGCTGCGCGCCTGGAATGAGGTCCTCAATGGCGGCATCGTCCCGGTCGAAATCAAGGAGATGTGCCGTGTCCTGCTCTCGACGCGACATCAATGCGGCTATTGCTCCACGGTCCGCTCGCGGGTTGCAGCTTCCGAAGGCCTGAGCGAAGAGAAGCTGATGGCCACAATCGATTTTGAGAACAGCCCGTTGCTCAGCGAGCGCGAGAAGGCAGCGCTACGTTTCGCGCTGCTTTTCCACGAGGGCGACGATGCGCTGGATTCGGACACGGTCTTCGACGACATCAAAGTGCATTTCAGCGAGGAAGAGATCATCGAACTCGCGCTTCTGTGCGGCGAAACCACCGGCGTCGGCAAATTTGCACGCGCGCTGCAGGTCCGCACCTGGGACGAGGCATGCGAGATCCAGCCGAGACTCCGCACGAATGCGCCGCTCGCCGAGGCTGCGGAATAGCCGATCAGGGAATAGTGGCGGCGGGGCGTATCCCCGCCGCCGGCGAGACTTCTCAGTCCGTCTTGTCGATCCGGCACACGGACTGACCGACCTCGGCCTCACCACCGGCAGCGACTAAGATCTCAAGCATCGTTCCGGCGCATGGCGCTTCAATGTCGGAAGTGACCTTCTCGGTCTCGACCGAATAGATGATGTCCCCGGCGGCAAAGCCCTCACCGACGTTCCTGTGCCAAGTCACAACAGTGGCCTCGTCCATATTCATGCTCAACTTAGGCAGTTTCAGAACGACCTTCATGCGCCGCGCTCCCTCATGAGGCTCCTGATTTCGCTGGAAATGCGGTCGGCGTCGGGAATCATCGCCTGTTCCAGCGGTGGCGAATAGGCGATCGGCAGGTCGCGGGTGGTGATGCTGATCATCGGGGCCTTCAGCAGGCCAAACCCCTCCCCGACCGCAACCGATGCGATCTGGTTCGCCATGCTGCCGGCGCTGCGCGCCTCGTCGGCGACCACAAGGCGGCCCGTCTTCTTAAGAGAGGCGAGAATGGTATCACGGTCGAGCGGAAATACGGTCCGCATATTCACCACCTCGACATCGATGCCTTCCTCCCCGAGATCAGCGGCAGCCCGAAGCGCCGGCCGCAGCATCGCCGCGACGGCGACGAGCGTGACATCGGCGCCCTCCTTCGCAACCGATGCCTGGCCGAGCGGAATGAGCGTTTCCTCATCGGGCACATCGCCCATTTCGCCGCCACGACTGGCCGGCTGCAGGAAGACGACGGGGTCGTCGCAGCGGATCGCAGATTTCAGAAGGCCCTTGGCGTCGGCAGAATTTCCCGGCGTCACGACATAGAGCCCGCCGAGGCTGGCCAGGGCCGCGTGGGGATAGTCGGAATGCTGCGCCGAATTGGACCGCCCACCTCCGCCGACGGCCATGAATACGATCGGCAACCTGATCTGACCGTTGGTCATCAAGCGCAGCTTGGTGGCCTGGTTCGCAATCGCGTCGAACGCCGTGTAGATGAAATTCGCATACATCAGATGGCAGACGACGCGGTATCCGGCAGCGGCCGCGCCGATCGCCATACCCGCCATCACCGTCTCAGAAATCGGGGTATCGCGTACGCGGTCACGACCAAAGCGCTGCTGGAGTCCGCGCGTGTCCCCGAAAATGGACGCGCCGACATCCTCGCCGAACAGAATGACGCGCTCGTCGCGCTCCATCTCCTCGAAGAGAGCGTCGTTGATCGCATGGATCATTCGCTTGCGGGCCATCAGTGCACCTCCAGCCGGTCAAGGCTTGCGACTTCGGGCCACGGCTCGTCCATTGCGCGATTGGCCACACACTCGATCATCGCTCCGATATCGTCCGTGATGGACGCGATCTGCTCTTCGCTGAGCACGCCGCGTTGCACCAGATCGGTAGCGAAGCTGAGCAACGGATCGCTCTGACGGCGCTCGGTGACTTCCTCGTCTGTGCGGTATTTTGTTTTCAGGAAGCCCTCTTCACCCTCGACATGTCCGTGGAATCGGTAGGTTCTGGCCTCAATCAATGTGGGGCCCTGGCCGCGACGCGCCCGATCCACTGCCTCCTGAGAGGCCTGCCAGACGGCAACGATGTCATTGCCGTCGATGGCGACTGAGGGCACGCCGTAGGCCGCGCCGCGATCCGATATGTTGCCGGCGATGACCGTCTCGGTCGGCGAGAATTCAGAGTAGCCATTATTCTCGCACAGGAGGATCAGCGGCAGCTTCCAAAGCGCCGCAATGTTCAGAGCCTCGGACACCACGCCTTGAGCCGACGCGCCATCGCCGAAGAATGCGACGGCCACGGCGCGCCTTCCGTCTAGTTGGGCAGCCAGCGCGGCGCCCACCGCCAGGCCGATACCACCGCCAACGATCCCGTTTGCGCCGATGATGCCCTTGCTCATGTCGGCCACGTGCATGGATCCGCCCATGCCGCCGCAGATGCCGGAACTGCGCCCGCGCACTTCGGCGAACATCGAAAACGGGTCACCACCCTTGGCCAGATAGTGGCCATGGCCGCGATGCGTGCTGGTGATCCAGTCGCTGTCGTCAAGATGGGCGCAGAGGCCCACCGCGACGGCCTCCTGTCCGATGTAGAGGTGCACGGATCCAGGCAGTTCGCCTGTCTTGAAATCGCGCGCGAGCCGCTCTTCGGCCTTGCGAATGAGGATCATCCGGCGGAACAGCGCTTCCTGTTCCGCCGCCGGAATGTTGATCGGTTGGGCCATGGTACCTTCGCTTCGCGAGGCCTCCGCCACGGCGGAGGCCAGGGACGATCAGAGGGGACTAATTGTCCAGCCGGACCAGTGTGTCCTTGAGCCAGTCTGCCTGCACCTTGCCCATCTTCGCGAGGTGCTCGACATTGGTGTAGAGGCTCATGTGATCGATGCCGCCGACCGAGACCAGCTTCTTGTCGGGCGATGCAATCGCGTTGAACATCTCAACCTCAAGATCGGCCGACGTGATATTGTCGGCGCGGGCCAGCGCCACCATCACTGGCATCTCGACGATACGCTGGGCATACGGCTTGACGAGATAGCTCAGCAGCCATTCCGTCGACTCGATCGTGTTCCAATGTTCGTGCAGCGGAGCTTCCTTGGCCTTGATGCCCATAAATCCCGAATAGACGTGCGGGAATGGCCAGGTCGAAAGCTCCTTGCTTGGATCTTCCTTAGGCGACATTGCAATCCTGCCGCTCGGCTTGCCTTCGAAGCGGGCCTTCCGGTCATCGGCGACGACTTTCTGAAGCTCAGCAAACCGGCGCTCGCCATGGCAGCGGCGCATGGTCTGAAACCCGTCGACGACAGGCACGGTGGAGATGACGAAGGCCGGGCGCGAATCCAGCGCGGCAGCAATGATCACATGGCCACCCGCGTATGAGATGCCCCAGATGCCGATGCGTTTCTTGTCAATGCCCTTCAACGTCTGAGCATAGGAGATCGCGTTGCGATAGTCCTCGATCTGCTCCCATGGGTTGAGATGCTGACGCGGCTGACCTTCGCTCTCGCCGAAATTGCGATAATCGAAATAGAGGGTTGCGCAGCCGATCGCGTGAAACGACTTTGCATAGTGGGGCATCACCACTTCCTTGGTGTAGCACCACCCGCCAGCCATAATGACCAGCGGTACGTCGCCGGTTACGCCCTCGGGGCGAATGAGAACACCTTTCAGCGTATTCCCGTTGCTCTTAAATTCAACATTCTCAGCCAACTCCGGCTCCTCCCTGATGCGTCAGTTGTGTCAGGATAAGGTGCTTGAACACGCCCCAGCTGTCAAACGAATTTTGAACCAATATTCACCGAATTCAAGGTCGATTTCGGTTGACGCTTTGCGTCTCCACCGAAGAGAACAGCGAAGGGGTAGGAAAGTCAGCGCGCCGCAGGCTAAGCGTCGTTAGGCATCGACATTCCGCGCTGTAACAGCGCGAGATAAGTACTCACGACATGCGGCGGCAGGTACCGCGCGCTGCCATCTGTGGGAACGTAGCGAGCCGCGATGTAATGCCGTGCCGCCATCAGTATATAGGCGATGACCGGCAACTCGCGGTCTGCATAAGCTTCGAGTTCGCCTGCCGCCTGTGCCCTGCGGAACAGGACCACATACGAATCGGCAAGGTCGAAGAAATGGCGACTATAGGTCTTCGGGGCCCAGACCGCCGCCTCGGACTCCACTCGAATGTACCAAGGGCTTGTAGTCAGGAAATCGAAGAAGGCGTGGAAGCCGCGATACTCCCGCTCAACGAACGTTTTTGCGCCATGCGTAAACTCGCGTACATGGTCGAGCATTGCGACCCTGACGTGGTCGATAAGCAGGTCGAACAGTTCCTGTTGCGAGTCAAAGTGCTTGTAGAGCGCGCCCACAGAAAGGCCGGCTTCCTGCGCGATGGAGGCGACATTGGTGCCTGAAAAGCCGCGCACCATAACGACGCGCGCGGCAGCATCGAGCAGCCGCTCGCGCGTTCCGTGGAACTGCGGGCGAAATACCGCTCGATCGACGGGAACCGGAGCCGGCGAGAGATCGGCAATTCTAGACGCTAGGCCGTCCCTGAAGAATCGGACGTAGGTGTCAGCCGCCCACTCCGGAATGCCGCTCCCCGTCTCAGTCGGCCGGCCGCCAAAGCCAAGCGCAATATGTCCGACCGCGCCGGCCTGGATTTCGGCAATGACACGGTGTTCGGACTCGTCGAAGGCACGGATCTGGCCTGCCGCTTGCGCGGCGTATTGGGCTCTGAGGTAGCGTTCCTCGACATTGCTCATGTGCTGCGCATAGCTTTCAGGCACGGCGCACTCGGCGTCCGTCAATACGCGAAGGAAATAGCGGTTGCGCTGCAGATAGCGCGATATTGCCAGGAACCGCAGTCGCTGGTCCTCGAAATAGTCGCCGGTTTCCGGCGCATTCTGGTCGAGGAAGCGGAAGAAGCGCAGCCCTTCTTCAGGAAGAAGCTGATTTAGGAATTTCTCGTGCGAGCCGAAATACGAATAGAGCGTGCCCTGCGCGAGCCCGGCGGCATTGGTGATCCGGTTGACCGACGCCTTAGTGTAGCCATGGCGCGCGACAACCTTCAGCCCCGCGGAGATCAGCGCTTCGCGCCGCTCACGCTGATTGTCCTGGCGAGACTTCTTCCGCGTTGCCGTGGCCATTTCCCGATTGTTCTTCTGCCATCTTGTCCCGGATCAGATCGCGTAAGAGATTCTTGCGCACCTTTCCGGCCGCTGTATACGGCAATTCCGTGACGACCTCCAAGCGCTCGGGAAATTTCTGCCGCGCCAAACCGCTGGAGGCCAACGCCTGATGCATTTCGGAAAAGTCGAAGCTGCGTCCCGGCTTCAACGTCACGACCGCACAACAGGTTTCGCCGAGCCGCGGATGGGGCATTGCAACCACCGCCGCGACGTTAATCGAGGGATGGGCATGCAGCACATCCTCGATCTCCTTTGGGCTGATGTTTTCGCCGCCGCGAATGATAAGATCTTTGCTGCGACCGGTGATGACTACGCAGCCTTCCGGCGTCATGCGCGCCAGGTCGCCCGTCTTGAAATAGCCGTCGGCATCGAACGCCGCTTCATTGTCTATGTAGTTGGCATAACCGACGCAGACCTCCGGACCGCGCGTCCGGATCTCGCCTTCCTCACCCTGCGCGACTGGGACGCCATCGGCGTCTGTCAATCTGATGTCATGCCCGACTACGAAGCCCTCGGTTGTGGCGCCAAGCGAAGATCGCTCGAGATCGGGTACACCCAATGTGACCGTTGGCGCTTCTGTACTGCCATACAGCCGGAAACAGACGCAGTTCTGCAAGGCGGCGTTGGCGCGGTGGATCACCTCCGGCGGCACCGGTGCGCCGCCGCTTGGAAAGTAGCGAAGGCTAGGCAGTGGCCTCGCGTTGTCGGCGGCGAAACGGGCCAGTTCCTGCACGAAGGGCGTGGCGCCGATCGTGAAAGTGACGCCGTATCGGTCGATCAGATCGGCAGCCCGGGTCACCTCCCAGTTGTCCATCAGCACAACTGTGGCGCCCAGCGCAACCGGCAGCTGAATTCCATACAGATAGCCGGTAATGTGGCCAAGCGGCGACGGCATCAAGATCACGTCATCGCCTGTCAGTCCCAAGTATTCCGCAAAGTTGCGTACTTCGGCACCTATGGTGTTATGCGTGTGGAGCACACCCTTTGCCGGGCCAGTCGTTCCGGATGTGTACATCAGCAGCTTGATGTCGTTCGGGTCAACGTCCGGGGTTGGTCCCTCGGCGGCGGGACCCTGCATCAGGGCCTTAAAAATGCAGCGCTCCGTTTCTGTCTGCGGCCGGACCAGAATCGTCTCGGTCTGGCCGTTCCATGCCGGCTCGATGCGCTGCACCATCTCCTCATAATCGAACTTCCGAAAACTCTGCGGAACGAACAGCACCCGCGACCTTGCATCGGAGACGATGTGCGCAACCTCGGCGTCGCGGTAGATCTGCACGATCGGATTGCACACGAAGCCGCCAAAGGCGCAGGCCAGTTCGATAATGATCGCCTCATGCCAGTTCGGGAGTTGGAAGCTGACGACGTCTCCTGCAACAAGCCCGCGGTCGCCGAGTGCGGACACGAGCCTGAGGGCCATATCCCGGCACTCGGCGACGGTGAGCGAAATGTCGCCATCGATAACCAGGACACGTTCATCAGCGACAACTGATAACCGATCCATTTGGATTGCGAGTGTTCCGCCGTCCCACTCGCCGGACGCTGTGCGCACGGCGATGAGCTCCGGACTTAGTCGGGTTTTCCATCTGGAGTTCATTGAAGGCCTCTCCATTTCCGTCCACTTATCGGACGGTCGTCACACCCTGTCTGCCTGGTCTCCCCGGAGCGGCGCCCCGTCCGGCCCGTAGCCAACGCGTTCCAGTCCGCGCGCCCGCAGTGCAAGCCACCATCCGGCTTGGTCGTTCCAAGTTTGAAATGAAGGGGCGACGCCCATCGCAATGGCAGCGTGATTGGCGAAGTATGGGTCGAACATGGCCTGACGGCCGACGGCAATCAGGTCGGCATGACCTTCCGCCAGTACGGTCTCGGCTTGCCGTCCATCGAGAATGTGCCCGACTGCCATCACCTTGACGCCTGCGCGCCGCCGAATTTCCGAGGCGTAGGGCACTTGAAAGCCGGGCTTCCGCGAGGAGTTTTCGTAGGCCGTCGCGCCTCGCATGCCGCCGGATGAGCAATCGATAACATCGACTCCGATGCGGGCAAGCTCCTGCGATAGCGCAACCGAATCGTCGATGTTCCAACCATCCGGTGCTCCGTCGACCGACGAGACCCGGAAAAACAGAGGTTTGCGGCCGGGCCATCGTTCGCGTGCCGACTTCGCTATCTCCAATGCTAGGCGCATGCGGCCGGCGCGATCGCCACCATAGCCGTCAGTGCGGGTGTTGACGCCCGGAGATAGGAAACTCGAGATCAGGTAACCGTGCGCACCATGGATTTCGACGATTTCAAACCCCGCCGCATCTGCACGGGCTGCGGCATCGCCGAATTGGGCGACGAGATTGGCAATGTCTGTTGCGGACAGCGAATGCGGTTGCACAAAACCGTCACTCAGTGCCTCTGTCGTGGGGCCGACAAGCTGATAGGGCGCCTCGCCGCGGGACGCATCCGAGGCGTCGAGCGGCCCATTGCCGGCCCATGGCCTTTGCCAACCGCCCTTGCGACCGGCATGCGAGAGTTGGACGCCAGGCAACGCACCCTCGCTCCTGACGAAGTCGGCGACGCGCTTGAGTCCTGGAACGAACGCGTCGCTCCAGATCCCGAGATCGCCGTGACTGATCCTGCCGCGTTCCTCGACTGAGGCCGCCTCGGTGAACACGATCCCCATTCCCCCAAGGGCGAACTTGCCAAGATGCACGAGGTGCCAGTCGCCCGCAAAACCATCCCGCGCCGAATATTGACACAGTGGCGGCAGGACAATCCGGTTGCGCAGGCGCGCGCCCGAAATCGTCATCGGGGTGAAGAGAAGCGGGACGGTTTCAAGGGTGCTGCGCGTGTCCACTGGCCGACCTGACTTCAAACGAAGAACAGGACGATGGATGGGAACACTATGATCAGCCCCACTGTCAGCAGCATCACCACTGCGAATGGGAAGGCGCCGATGAAGACATCGCCAAGCGTGACACCATAGTCGGAAAGGGTACTGCGGACCACGAAGCACGAAATGCCGAACGGCGGCGTTAGCAGCCCGATCTCGGTCGCCAGCACCGCGACGATGCCGAACCAGACGAGATTGACATCAAAGGGCGCAAGCAGTGGCAGAAATAGCGGCACGGTGATGAGGATGATCGACACCGAGTCGATGATCGTTCCGAGGATCAGCGCGAGTGCGATGAACACAAGAAGGATGACAATGTAGCTTGCGTCGAGATGGGTGACGAGGTTGCCAATCTGGGTCGGCAGACCGGATATGCCGAGCATACGGCTATACATCGTGGCGGAGATGACGATGAACAGGATAGAGGCCGTGATGTAGCCGGTTTCGATCAGGATGGCCCAAAAGCCCCTGAGCGTGAGCCTTCGCTTGAGAAGTGCGGCGATCAGCGCCATTCCGGCCCCGACAGCCCCGGCCTCCGTAGGTGTGAACACGCCGCCATAAATTCCACCTAGAACTGCCACCACCAGGGTAACTACGGGTATTATCTTCCAGAACAGTTCGACGATCGAGAGGTCTTCGGCTGCATCGATCAGGGCGGCCTTGTCGGGGTCGGCGATGATCCACGATGGAAAGAACGTCGCAGTGATGAAAATTCCGACGGAGAAGAGAAAGGCCAACAGTAGGCCGGGGCCAATTCCCGCCAAGAACATAGCCCCGACGGATTGCTCCGCGATCAGCGCATAAACGATGAGGAGAACGCTTGGCGGGATCAGCATGCCGAGCACGGAACTGCCGGCGACCACACCCACGGCGAAGCGCTTATTATAGCCGAATTTCAGCATTTCCGGCACGGCTATGCGGGAGAATACGGCCGCCGACGCGATCGTAACGCCGGTGATCGCCGCGAAGACGGTGTTGGCAGCGACCGTCGCAATGCCGAGTCCACCGGCGAAACGCCTGAGCAATTGGTTGGCGACGATGTAGCTGTCTCGACCGAGATCCGCGGCGCTGACCAGCATTCCCATCAGCACGAAGAGTGGTACGACGCCGAAAATGTAGTCGGCTATGCCCTGGGTCGCGGCCTGCGTCAGCATCTGCGTTGCAACGTTGAAGTCGCCCCGGATTAGCCAGACCCCGACGAAGGACGTCAATGCCAGCACAAAGGGGACGTGGATGCCGATGTAGATCAGCACCAGCATCACAACGACGGAGATGATGCCGATATCAATTGGGGTCATCGGAGTTTCATACCTGGGTTGCCGAGGCGCCGCGGAGGTCCCCGAACATCGCGCGGATTGCAGCGATGACCAGTTGGATGCCCGTCAGGAAGACACCGATGGCGATGATGACCTTGGTCGGCCATGTGGGGAAGGTGAATAGACCGGCGGTGCCGATGTAGTAACCCCTCTCATAATCCTTGAAAATCGCCGGAATGATGCCGTAGGCCAGAATGGCCATCAGTATCACGCCGGCCAGCGCCGCCAAGAAATCGATGGTCCGCGCAACCTTTGGACGTTTCTCGCGGAGCATGCCAACGACGCTGTCGGCCCGGGTGATACGGTCGTTCGCGGTCGTGTCCGCCAGTTGGGCGAACACGATCGCCACGATCGAAATCTCGACGATCTCGGTGACGCCGACGACCGGCGAATTGAAGAGATAGCGCCCCGCGACGTCGGCACAGACGAGAAGCATCAGCGCAAACGTCGCGAGGGAACCGAGCGCGTTGAACGCGCCCGTTACCCGGTTGATCAAAGCGACGATTGCGTTGCGCGGATGCACTCCGCCTGTCGTTTCGGGGGCAAGTTCGGACAAGGATCTATTCCTTGTCCCACTCGCGCGAGATCGGCTGACCGGCCGCCCGCAGGATGTCCATGTATTTCTTCAGAATCTCGGTGCCTGGCTTGCCCGCCTTGTCGGCGGCTTCAGCCCACTCCTTGGCTATGTTCGGCATGCCGGCAGCCATTTCCTTGCGTTGCTCGGGTGTGAACTGAACGATCGTGCCGCCGTTCGCCTTGTAGGTTTCGAGAGCCTTTCCCGAAGCCGCCACGACATAGTCGGCCAGCGCTTCGCCGTAGCCGCGGGATGCGGTCACCATCGTTTCCTTGACGGCATCGGGAAGACCATTCCAAAAGTTCTCATTGGCGGCGATCGCAAACGAGGTGGTGGCGCCCATGTCGGCCTTGATGAAGAAGGGAGCGACCTCATACATTTTGAAACCTGCTGCGGCTTCTGCCCAGACCGATGCACAGTCGGCGATGCCGGTCTGGATGTTGTTGTAGAAATCACCCAGGTTGCTGTTTACACCAACGCCGCCCACGCCCTTGAAGTAGAGCAGGTTGGTGCCGGCACCGGCGATCTTGACGCCGTTGAAGTCGGCCGGACCAGCCTTGTTCGTCTTGCAGACCGCCTGGTAGTTGTCGACCGATCCCGAAGCGCCGAGATAAACGAGGCCCAGATCCTGCCATTCTTTCTTGAATGCTGGAACGTCATCCGCGATCTGTCCCATCGCCTTGGTGACCAGGCGTAGGTCGCCGGTCGCGAACGGAGTCACGAACGAGACGTTGTGGAGAGGCAGCTTATCGACGTGGAAGACGGGAACGATGATGCCAATGTCGCCGACGCCGGTTGAAATCGCATCGAGTTCGCCGCGTGGCTTCACCACGGTGCCGCTGAAACCCTTGTTCCAGTTGATGGTGTAGTCGCCTTTGGCGGCAAGTGCCTTGTCGACCTCCGGTATGAAGTATTCTTCGAACACCTTCACCCAGGCCGCTGTCGGCGCGTAACCCGAAATGGCTGTGACGTTGATGGTTTCAGCGGAAAAAGCACTTCCGGCGCCAAGGCAAAGGCCCATGGCCACCGCTCCAACGGAGACAGTCGTCTTCAGGTATTCAATCATGGTTTCCTCCCAGATTTGAAACAGTTTACAGGACAGTTTTAACGCGACTCCATTGATGGCCCGCGCGAATTCAGGCGCGCAATCAATCGTCGAATGGCGGCACGACGCCGACATATCTTGGCCGGCCCCGCACCCGCGATGCCGGGTAGCGGAAGCCGCCTGGCAAGACTGGTAACGACGTCGCCCCTCATTTTACCGGCTCCTCCCGGCTGCATGATGTGTAGTGAATATTGAACCATTATTCTAGCTTCGAGTGGAATAAGTCAGGTATTTTCATTTTGCTCGCCGCGCCGCGGATCTGCCCGGGTCAGAGGGTTTCGACGAACCAGCTTCGGGCGATGGCGGCGGCCTTCTCCACTTTCGATCTGTCCGAGTAGAGCGTCATGTGTGTCGTGTGAGGTAGAACCTCGAGTCTCTTCCGGGTCGTCGGGATCGCGTTGAAAGCGTTGATCTCGAGATCCCACAGTGTCAGGTCATCTCCCTCAGCGACAATCATGAGCGTGGGAACATTGTAGATCCGCTTCACGAAGGGGCTGACGTCATAGTTGAGCAGAAGGTCGACTGACTCGACGGTACTGCGATTTTCGTAGAGCGGCGCTTCATTCGCCTTAATCTTGAGGAACGTCTCCACCGTTTCCGGGAATGGCCATGCGGACACCTCCGCTGCCGAGTTGGCCGTCGCATGGGGTAGATAGAGCTGCTCTCCCGGCTTTTCGTAGCGAAGCTTCCGATCCTCGAGGATCATGTCCCAAAGTCGGCGGTATTCCATCGTCCCATGCGCGCGGCGCATGTTCTCGTAGCCATCGACCACCGGAATCTGGCTGACGATCGATTTGACCCTTGGATCCGTCGCCGCCAGCACCAGCGCGTGCCCGCCCGAGTAGGAAATGCCCCACACGCCGATCCGCTCGGCATCGACTAGCTCGTGTCGCTCCAGGAAGCTGATGGCATTTTGGTAGTCGCGGATTTGATCCCACGGATCGAGATGTTGGCGGTTGTCGCCGTCAGAAACACCCAGATTTCGGTAATCGAAAATGAGGGCGTTGATGCCAGCTTCCGCAAAGGCTTTCGCATAGGTCGGCATCACGATCTCGCGGACGTAGCACCAGCCGCCAGCGAGAACGACTGTCGGCGATTTTTGGGACTCACTGGCAAGATAGAGCCAGCCTCGGCAGGTGACTCCCTCTGACTGAAATTCGACATCCACGCGTTTTGTCATTGCCCCACCCCACTCGCGATACGCCGCCTTTCCGGGGGCGGCACCAAGTAACGCAATCGATTGCAGTGGATTGTCGGCTGCATTGGATCGCTTGTCAATCGATTGCATAAACCGTAATGCACGATTAGAATTTGCTGCACTTCTAGCGCGCACGCCATTGCCGGTCGAGGGAAGTCCAAGCGGGAGGAGCGTCCATTGGCTCGCGTCAACATGCGCGAACTTGCAAGAACGCTGGGGGTCGATCGCTCCACGATCTCGCGCGCGCTCAGTGCAGACAAGGCACATCTCGTCGGCGCCGAGACACGAGACCGAATTCGCGCCGCAGCGGAACACGCTGGCTATCGGCCCGACCTGACAGCGGCTGCACTGCGCCGCGGCCGGTCCAATACTATCGGCATCCTCGTCTCAGATCTCGGAAATGAAACCTTCATCACGGTCATTCGCCGGATCGTCGCCGAGCTTAACGTAACCCAGCAGGAAATCACGACGCCGCTGATCGGCGAGACACGGGATCTCCAACGGACGAGTCGGGAGTTGCTGGACCAATTTCTGGCCCGGCGCGTCGATGCGATCATATCGCTCGCATCGAGCGAGACGGATGCGGAGTTGATGGGCGATGCATCGCGACACGTTCCGGTGGTGCTGGCCATCCGCAAGCTCAACGGCGTCGCCCTGCCCACCGCGACATGCGACGACGAAGCGGGGGGTGCGATGGTGGCAGAGCATTTCCATGCTAGAGGCCACCGCACCGTCTGCCAGATCAAAGGCCCGACAATCTCGGCAACATTTGTCGACCGCGCGCAAGGCTTCTCGGATGCTGCGGCTCGGCTCGGCCTCAGCGAGCACGCCACGGAGATCGTCGCCACGAACGCGACAACCACTGCGGGGCGGAGTGCCGCCGAACTTGTCTTGGCGATGCGACCGCGTCCGACTGCAGTCTTCGCACACAATGACGCGCTTGCGCTCGGAATGCTCGAAACGATGCGCTTCGCAGGGCTCTCCTGCCCGAGCGACATTTCAGTCGCCGGCTACAACAACACCCAGATCGCAAGAATCCTGGCGACACCGCTGACCACCGTCGACTATCCGGTCGAAGCGGTGAGCCTCCATGCCGCGCTGACGACGAGAAGTTTGATCGCGGACCGGTCGTTCGCATGGACAAACAAGGTCGTTCGGCCCGCCCTTGTCATCCGCAAATCCACCTGACTAGGAAGTGTCGCGGCCAAGACCCATCCAATTGGCGATATTGTTGCGTTGCACGGCAGAGGAACCGCCGATGATCGGCAACAGAAGCACGTCGCGGACGTATCGCTCCACGTCGAAATCCTTGACGTAGCCGTAGGCGCCCATCACTTCCTGACTATCCAGAACGATCGACTTTGCCGTCTCGGTCACGAAGAGCTTGGTCATCGAGGTTTCGATGCCGCAGCGCACACCCTGGTCCGCCAGCCGCGAGGCATTGTTCATCATCAGGCGCGCGGCCAGCAGGCGCGTACGCATGTCCGCGAGCTTGTGACGGATTGCCTGATAGTGGGCAATCGGCTTGCCGAACTGGCGGCGTTGATTTGCGTAGTCCCACGCATCATCGGTCGCCGAAGCGGCGATGCCGATTCCCATTGCCGCGACTTCCAGTTTCTCCACGTCGAGTCCAGCGCCTGTCAGCATCTGCCAGCCGCGGTTCCACGATTCGGGCCCGCCGACGAGGTTTTCGGCTGGAATGCGCACGTCATCGAAGGAAACGTCGGTGGTCGCCGCACCTTTCATTCCCATCGTTCCGATGCGCGAGATTGTAACGCCCTCCGTTGTGGGAGGAATGAGTACGAACGACAGGTTGTTGTATCTGTCGTCAGCGGGACCGCTGCGGACGAGCGCGTAGATATAGTCGCAGAACTCGCTGCCGGAACAGAAGCGCTTGTGGCCGTTGATGACAAGCATATCGCCCTCACGGACGACAGTGGTTCGCACGCTCGCTAAATCGGCCCCTACGTCGGGTTCGGTCCAGCCGTAGGCGAACAGCATTCTGCCCGCGGCAATCTCCGGCAGAAGTTCGCGCTTCTGTGTTTCAGACCCGCACTCGAGGATGTTCATGCCGGCATAGCAAGCTGCCATGATGTAGGGCACCGAGACCGCAAGGCTGCGTCGCGACAGTTCCTCGATGACGACCATCGTGGCGAGGATATCGCGACCGGAACCGCCATACTCCTCGGGAACCGTCAGACCCATGACGCCAAGATCGGCCAGGCGGTCGAACACCTCGCGCGGAAATATGTTGTCGCGGTCCCACCTGGCGGCTTCGGCGCGGGGCATGTGCTCCTCGACGAACCGCTGTAGCGAACTGCGAAGCATTCGAATGTGTTCAGGCTCGTCGAAATTCATGCGTGCGCCCTCTCACCGGTCATGCTTGCAGAGCGAATTTCGGGCCGGCCGTGTGCCGCCGCTCCGTCCGTGTCGCGCGGTCCGTTCCTGCCGCGCCTCAGTTGCCGGTGAACACTGGAGAACGCTTGTCGCGAAACGCGCTAACGGCCTCCTGGTGATCCTTGGACAAGTTGGACATCTGCTCGTAGGCGATGCCGGCGTCGAAATGGGAATGAAAGATCGCCTTTAGCGGCAGGTTTGCTGTCACCTTGGTCCAGTTAAGCGCTTTTGTCGGCGCCGCGGCGAGGCGGTCAGCCAGGGCGTCAACAGCTGCGTCAAGGTCCTCCGACTTCACCACGTCCGTGATGAGGCCAAGACGTTCAGCCTCGACCGCGCCGATCATATCACCGGTGAAGAGAAACTTCTTGGCCTTGGCATAACCGAGGATCTGCGGCCAGATGAGCGCCCCACCATCTCCCGCGACCAGACCGACTGAAACATGGGGATCACCGATCCGCGCTTCTTCCTTCGCGATGATGACGTCGCAGAGCAGCGCCAGCGATGCGCCGAGCCCTGCCGCATGGCCGTTCATGCGGCAGATGAGAGGCTTGTCCAGTTCCAACTGGCTGAAGACGATCTCCTTGGCCTCGCGCGCGGTCCGCTCGAACGATGCCGGATCGTCGATGGCGTCCTGCATCCACTGGATATCGCCGCCGCCGCAGAACGCCTTGCCGCGCCCTGTCAACACCACGACCTTCGCGTCGTCGTCGTGACGCACGTCGGTGAATATCCGCGACAACTCCGTGTGAAGCTCGGCGTTGACGGCGTTATAGGCCGCCGGTCGGTCGAGTATGATGGTCAGTACCGGGCCGCGGCGTTCGACCGAGATCGCGTTGTAGGAGTCGTAATTCTGCATGCCGGCACCCCTCCGCCCGGGTGCGCGATCCCGGGTCGTTGTGTGAATATTGGTTCAGAAATCACAAATGCCTGGTGAAGGCAAGGTGCAGAACTGACCCTTGCTAACGCGGTTGGGACGCCGGCGATCCGGCCAGAGCAAAGAAGTCGTGATCGCCGAGACCAGCTGCCGCCGCCGCCTCGTAGCGCCCCCTAATGGCGAACAGAACGTCCGTACTTACGCCACCCTCGATCCCGGCAGCGAGAGCAAGGTCGAGATCTTTCATCATCTGCGAGAGACCGAAAGCTGCCGCGTAATCGCCTGAGACGACCATGTCCTTCTTGTATTTCAACAGTGGCGAGGCGACCACGCTTTCCAGGATCGCGTCCATCATCAATGCGGTCGAGAGGTTGCCGGCCTTGCCAACCGCAAGTGCCTCGGCCAGCAACGCTGAACTCGCCGCGACCATCGAGTTGATCACAAGCTTGAGATAGCGGCTCTCCTCGGCCTCGCCGACATACATGAGTCGGCCGGAAAAGCTGCGCAGGAAAGGCTCGGCACGCTCCAGCGCAGCCCTCGGACCCGACGTAAAGACGGTCAATGCACCTGCGGCAGCGGTACTGGTGCTTCCAGATATCGGCGCTCGAAGATAATCGACGCCGCGCGCCGAAAGTGCCGCTGCCACCTCCGCCGAGATCCCCGGAGACACTGTACTCATCTCGATCACCGTATGCCTGCTCGACAGTGCGACCGCCAGCCCGCGCAGCGGGTCGAAAACGACGGAACTAAGGACCAAATCATCCGGCAAGGTGAGAAAGATCAAGTCAACCTGTGCTGCCAACTCGGCTGCAGAGCCCACCGCGAATGCGCCGGCCGCAACAACGTCTGCGCGATTTTCGGGCCTGGGTTCCAGAACATTGACGCCAATGCCCTTGGTAAGCACGCGGAGACACATCGCGCTGCCCATCTTGCCGGTTCCGATCCAGCCTATCCGTGCGTCCTCGACCATTGTCCCCTCGTGTGCAAGATGTCATCTGCCTGCGGCCGTAACACTGCGTCCGCCGTCTTTAAACCGGTTTCAACCGAGAGCATGCCAATGCATTATATCGTCCATTGTCTAGACCATACCGGCGCTGTCGACCTTCGCCTCGCCCACTATGATGCGCACAAGGCCTATCTCGCCTCAAAGCCCATCAACATACTCGTGTCGGGCCCACTTCTGGCCGATGACAATGAGACGATGATCGGATCGCTCTTCCTTGTCGAGGCTGACTGTCGCGCGGATGTGCAGCGGTTCAGCGACGCCGATCCGTTCCGTGCGGCGGATCTCTGGGCCAAGATCGACATCCATCCAATCCTCAAGCGAGTCGACAACCGCTGATTTGCCGCTCGGTGCCGGCGCGTCAATGCGACCTCAGCGCAAGGCCGATGCCGCAGATCACGAGACACAGCGCCAGGGCTTGGCGCAGACCGAACGGCTCTCCGAGGAACAACGCGGCAGAAATCGTCCCAATCACCGGGATCAACATGGTTCCCAGCGAAGCCATCGTGGGCGGCAGCCGCCGCAACGCACCGAACCAGCAGACATAGCAGAGCCCCATTGCAACCACCGCCATGTAGGCCCACGACCAGAATGCGGCGATCCCCAGCGCATAGCTTTCGGGCTGCTCTATGAAAACGCCGGCCAGCAGCATCGGCAAGGAGCCGAGCCCAAGTTGCCAGGCCGTCGAGGCTGTAGGCCCCACGTTGGAAGGGGGCCGGACGGCGACTGTCGAGATGGCGAACAGGATGGCGGCCGAGAAAGCGCACACGACGCCGAGTAGCCTGGTGCCTTGCATCGGGGCAACCTGTCCGGCGAGCAGAGCGGCGATACCCGACATGCCGAGCACCAATGCAAGCACGCCGGTCGGCGTCGGCCGCGTGCCCTTCAGCGGCCACGCCAGCAAGGTCGCCCAGATCGGCATCGTGTAGACAATCATCGCAGCTTCGCCAACTGACAGCCACTTCATCGCCATAGTCGCAAGCCCCATCCATGCAGTCACGTTGAACAGAGCAGCGATCATCATGCGGACGCGCGAGCCGGGCGGCAGCGAAAGCCGCTCGCCCTGCAGTAGCGCCACCAGCCCGACGCCCACCCCGGCGAAAAGACCGCTGCTGCCGCGGGCAAAGAGCGGCGGCCATTCCGCAAGCAGAAGCTTCATTACGGGCCAATTGATGCCCCAGCCGACGATCGTGACCAGCAGCAAGGCCATGCCGGCAACCTGCGGACCCATGCCCCCGACTTGAGGCGCCGCTTGTAGGGGATCAGGAGTGTTGATGATATCAGACATTGCGCTGCTTTCTAGCGGTCCCGGTCCACGTCCGGGCCCGCTTCATGTCGCGATGAATGTCGAGACGGCGGCATCCGTATTGCCCGCCAGACGATGGTCTTTGCTCAGTCGAGCGCGACCCATTCGCCGTCGACCTTTAGGCGGTGGGTCACGAGGCCCGGCTTAATGATCGCTTCGACAAAACAACCTTTCGCTGCAGTCAGGATGAGGCGCTTCCTATCATCGACCGACGCGTCGCCGCGCAGATCAACGTCGAAACGAAATCCGAGGCCCTTGCTCTCATAGGGATGCCTCATGCTTTCCATCTCAGCTTGCCAGCGAGCTTCGCAATTGACGTCGAAGGATGTGACGTGGATCTCGAGTCGGCGCGAAAAGGCACGGATCTGTGTCATCAGGCAGGTCGTAAGACCGCTGACGAAATATGACAACGGATAGGGAGCGGTTCCGTCGCCGCCGTGGTAGGCGCCTTCGTCCGATGGAAGGACTGCGGTATGCGGTGCGGCGCCGCGCAAGTGTACCGTGCACTCGTTGCGGAACTTCGCATTGTTGGTTCCTTCGGATTCGAGAAGGACGTCAAATTTCATTTTAGCCATCGTTTCCGGTAACTTATCAAGGGGGAATTTGATTCACACTATCGATTCCAGTTCGCGATGTCACCGCGACACCAGCGATATATTTGGCGCAGCGGCGGTGTTGGAGGGAAAAGAACCAGCCAGCATACAGGGTTTTTAAAACAGATGGCAGTTGCGCCCCGACAGGACTACGCCAGCCAGCTTTTTTTGCACGGCACCGTCTGCGCTCTCCATGTGTCGCGAAAAGGTTGGGTTCGAATGGCCGCCGCCAATGCGGTCGAGCGCGAGCGGCGCATTGCCTAACTACTCATCAATGAACGCGCGGAGCCTTGCCCCCGCAAAATTCCGCTGTCGCTTCGCTCGCCGTTATGCCTGATACCTTCCGCTTCGCATTCCCCGAGCCGCTCAGGCTGCGTCCCACGTCCAGAAGGCGGGACCCTCGGCTTCTAGAAGATTGTTGAGAACCATCTTGTGCACCTCATCGGCACCGTCGACGATGCGAGCCTGGCGTGCGTAGCGGTAGATCCATTCGAGCGGGGTGTCTTTCGAATAACCGCGCGCGCCACTGATCTGGATGCCAACATCGGCCGCCTGGTGCAGCAGGTTGGCAACATGTATCTTGGCCATGGACACTTCCTTGCGGGCAAACGATCCACGGTCGAGCGCCCAAGCCGCTTTCATCACTAACAGGCGGCCGATCTCGATTTTCATCGCGAGGTCGCCGAGCATCATCTGGATCGATTCACGGTCGGCCAAACGCTTGCCGAAGCCAGTGCGCTCGGTGGCGTAGACGCGCGCGATCTCGACGCTGCGCTTTGACAGGCCAAGCCAGCGCATACAGTGGGTCAGCCGTGCGGGTCCGAGGCGGATTTGAGTCGCTTTGAGGCCGTCGCCCTCGTTCATCAGCACGTTTTCGACCGGAACTTCCAGCCCGTCGAAGACGAGCTCGCAGTGGCCGCCATGCTCTTCTGGCCCCATGATCCCAATGCGCCGCTCGATCCGCCAGCCCGGCTGGCTACGGTCGAACAGGAAGGCAGTGAGACCCTTGCGCGGGTCGTCCGAGGTCCTGGCGATTAGAATAAAGTGCTGAGCTTCTTCGGCGCCGGTGATGAACCATTTGCGGCCGGAAATCACGTATCGGTCGCCGCGCTTTTCCGCCCGGGTGCGGATCATCGAGGGGTCGGAACCGCCGCCCGGCATAGGTTCGGTCATAGCGAAGGCCGAGCGGACAGTGCCTTCGGCGATGGGCTTCAGCCAGCGTTCCCACTGTGCCGCCGTGCCGACTGCTTCCAGGAGCATCATATTGCCGTCGTCGGGCGCCGCGGAATTGAAGACGACCGGGCCGAAGATCGAGCGATTCATCGCCTCGTAGCAGGCGGCCATGCCTACCTTGCCCATACCCTGCCCGCCATTCTCCGGCTTCAGCTGCAGGCACCAGAGGCCCTGCGCCTTGGCTTCGGCACGCAGCCTGTCGGCAAGGCTGAGCCGGATGTTCTCATGTGCGTCGTAGTTTGCCGAATCGGCTTCCAGCGGCAGGATCTTTTCATCAACGAAAGCGGCGATGCGCGACCGGAACTCTTCGGTTTGCGGCGTTATGGTAAAGTCCATGAAACGATCCTTGTCGGTTGGCGGTCAGCGAGCGTCAGCAAATGCTCAGTGGCTGGAAACGAGGTGGCCCCCATCGACGACCAGCGAGGCGCCGGTGATATACAGGCCAGCGATGGAGGCAAGTAGCATCAGCTCCATCCGGGTCTTCCGGCTCCCCGCGCCGGCGCGAGCCAGGAGTCGGCCGGTGTGAAATCACCGATCCCCTCGTCACAGTTACCGGTTTAGTCTCATAGCGTTGACGCCACTAGTAGCAGGACTATACCGGCAACTGGGCCCGCGCCAGGGAGGTGCGCTATCCCGGCGCAATGCTCTTGCGGTCGGGCCAGCACAACGCCTGGCGCGCCGAGGCGGACACGGCCGACCCTACGGGCGAACTGCGTCGCGTCCTCAAGTCGATCCTCGCGAGGTGAGCGCCATGAATGCTGCACAGGAAAAGGGCTTTTTCACCGAGGAGAACTCCGCGGATGTCGTCAACAGCCGCAACGCGGCGGCAAAGAACGAGCGGCTCAAGTTCGTCATGGCGGTCATCAACCGCAAGCTCCATGAGGCCGTCAAGGAGATCGAGCCGACGCAGGATGAGTGGTTAGAGGGTATTGTATTCCTCACTCGTACCGGCCAGATGTGCAATGAATGGCGCCAAGAGTTCATCCTCCTGTCCGACGTGCTCGGCGTCTCGATGCTGGTCGACGCCATCAACAACCGCAAGCCGTCGGGCGCGTCGGAAAGCACCGTGCTCGGACCGTTCCATGTTGAGGGCGCGCCGGAACTGCCGATGGGATCCAACATCTGCCTCGACGCCAAAGGCGAGGACATGCTAGTCGTCGGCTGTATCCTCGATACGGACGGCAAGCCGATCGCGGACGCTGTCATCGATGTCTGGCAAGCCAATGATGAAGGCTTCTACGACGTGCAGCAGAAAGGCATACAGCCCGACTTCAATTTGCGCGGTGTGTTCCGCACCGGGGCCGACGGGCGTTACTGGTTTCGCGCGGTAAAGCCGAAATTCTATCCGATCCCCGACGACGGGCCGGTGGGCAACCTGCTTGGCGCGCTCGGGCGCCATCCCTACCGGCCGGCGCATCTGCACTACATCATCAAGGCCGACGGATTCGAGCGACTGACGACGCACATATTCGATCCCGACGATCCCTACATCGATTCGGACGCCGTGTTCGGCGTGAAGGAGAGCCTTCTGGCCGAATTCAGGAAGATCGACGACCCGTTCCGGTCGAACGAACTCGAATTTTCCGGCACCTTCTGGGAGGTCAAGCACGACTTTGTTTTGGCGCGGAGGTGAGATGGGCCGCGGATCAAGCCACCACGTGGACGAATATCGCTATGTGCTCCTAAGCCGCGTGGCGAGTGCCAACGCTTCGCCCGTCCGCAAGCGCTTCAATTCCAAGCTCAAAGACTCAGTGAGTGCGTCGAGCGCCGGGTCCGCGTCGCCCATACATCATTTGATGTACCGATTGTGGTTGAGCCCCGGTAGGGTCGCCAACGCGTAGTTTCGTCGGCATGCGAGGCTAGCGAATTGCTTTTGAGAGAATGGCCGACCAACGAGTGTCACAAACGCCAGAAGGCGATGTCGGCGTGCCTTTCAGCTATTCGCGGTGACACCAAGCCTTCTGCTGCCCGGAAGGCATTCGTGGAGGCCGCCAAAGCCGTCGGGATAATTCCAGAGAAGCCTCAGATCGAACGACGCGCGCGACCGCCCAAATAGGTCGAATGTCTGGCGTCAGCCTCCAATGAGACAGAATTGGGCTAAATGAGAGAGGAGGTTTTCTGGTTCATCGTAGCCCTTCACAGGAGCGAAGATGAGACAGAAAGCCGGGGCACAGAAGCCGTCGGCGGAGACGGTGATGAAGGACATTCGCCGGGTAACCCGTAAGCAGTGTGGCGCGGAGGAAAAGGTCCGTATCGTGCTGGATGGACTTCGCGGCGAGGAGTCGATCGCGGCCGTGTGCCGCCGGGAAGGCATAGCCGAGAGCTTGTATTACAATTTGTCGAAGGAGTTCCTGAAAGCCGACAAGAAGCGGCTGGCGGGCGACATGGCGCGGGTCCGACGATTGTCGCACCGACCGGCAGGCTGATGACCACGAGCACCACCGGGACGAAGCGCCAAACTTAACGCCTGTGTTGATCAGCGTAGCCATCGCGGCTCAGACATCGTTGAGTGACCAGTCGTAGGCGTAGTCGCGAATCTCGACCCGATCGAGTTGTTCGGCAAGGTCGGGAGCCGCGTAGGCTTTCCAATGACCCTTCACGCGGCCTCTTCCGCCAAAATCTTCGGCATACCAGTCGTAGATCTTCGAAGCGGTGATGCCGTCGCGTGAAACTGCAACCCCTCGGCGGTGGTTCACATACTCGCGCGCGCCCTGCGCCAGCGCGGAGTCGATCGTGTCTCCGGTATAGGCGCGGGTCGCGAGGTTGGGGCAGGAATAGGAAGCGCAGTTCAGGCCATAGTGGCTCATCGGATCTGAAAAAAGCGCACGGACGATGTCGTGCTCGATATTGTCCAGCGAAAGCGCGACGCCACGAACGGACACGATCTTCTTCGACCACGGCCCGCGCTTAAACAACCCGCCCCCGCCGAGGTCTATCGAGCGGATGGAGGACACCGGGTAGACATCCAACACGATGTCGAGCGTCTTGGCGTTGTAGAGGTTGATCCAGTAGGCGTGGGCCTCCGGCACGGACAGTCGAGCTGGATCCTGCGCGACCATCAGTTCCAGATATGCGTTTAGTCGATCTCTTCCCGACTGCCCGAAAGAGCGGTAGTCGACGCGGTTGTAGCGCTCGGCATCCGGTCGCACATAGCGCTTAAGCAATTCGTCGAAGAGTTTGTGCGACATGCGCTCCGCGCCCTTCGGGGCGAGCGTGACGAACGGTGTCGCCAAGGCCGGACGCGACAGCGTCTGCGAAAGTGCGACAGTGCCGAGCCCGACCAGCAGTGTCCTTCGCGTAAGATTGATCATTCTTCGTTCTCTGCAGCAGGGCGAAACTGTTTCTGGCGTCCGTGGCCGTGCTCGCGTTCCGATTTCACTCGGTTTCAATCGCAATATCCGGGTGGAATGCTTGGGCGACGAAGGCAAAGGTTTCGTCATGCACAACGTCCCCGCCATTCCTGGTGACGATGACCGTTCCCACATCGCGTCCGTTTTCGATTCGTGCCGCATCATGGGCGGATGAAACACCCTCCTTCCAGACGACGCGGTAGCCGCCCTGCTCGAAGTCGGCCTTCAAGCCCTCCTGGGTCCAGCGATCGGGAGACGCGGCAAGTGGCAGCATAGAGGCGAGTAGCCCGCCCACGGCCACAAGCGCGTTCGTGAAGCATCGCATCTTCCCGGCTCCTCGGCGTTGCGGGCTTTAACCCATATCGCCAGACGCCCGCGGTCACGGTCCAATCAACTGAGCGTACTGACGCTCACATGTCCGTGACCCGTCAGCTTCTGATGCAGCGGCCCGCGATCAGCCTACCTGCTTTCGCCGCTGTCAGACTGCCTTTCGGAGTTGGCTTTCACAATTGTGCTGACCTTCGCGTTCGCCTCAAGGGTTCGATGCACCGGGCATTTCCCTGCGATTTCGACGATCTTGTCGGCGATCTCCTCTGAAACCTCGCCATCGATTGATATGATACGCTCGAATCGGTCGACCCGGCCGCCGACTGTACGCTCACTGTCAGTACATTCGGCGCAGTCGCGGGCATGAATCTTCGTGTGGCAGACATCGACGCTGACGCGGCCAAGCGTCAGCCCCTTGCGGTCGGCATACATGCGCAGCGTCATGGACGTGCACGCTCCGAGCGCGATCGATAGGAAGTCGTAGGGCGAGGGTCCGGTATCGAGGCCGCCGACGGAAGCCGGCTCATCGGCGAACAGTCTATGTCGTCCCGCCTGCACCGCGTTCTGGAACGAGCCCTCGCCTGTCTCCATAATGCGCACGTGTTCGACCGCAACTTCACCTTGCGCGGTGTCGGCGACCAGATACCGGGACAGCCATCCAGTGATCACTTGCGCAGCAAACGCCGAATCCTCGGATCGCGTTAAGAGATGATCGGCGGTGTCCAGTGACACGAAGCTCTTGGGGTGCTTGGCGGCGAGGAAGATTTCCGTGGCGTTCTCAATCCCCACCGTCTCGTCTAGCGGAGCATGAAGGATCAGCAGCGGCTTCTTCATGGACACGACCGCATGCTTGATGCGCTGAGCGCGAGCGTCCTCGATGAACTGCTTTTCAACGGTGAAGTTGCGCCCCGCCAGATTGACCTTGCCGACGCCGTCTTTTTCGATTGCCTCGAGGCTGGCGCCGAGGCTCTTCAGCACATGGGCCGCGTCTGAAGGAGCACCGATGGTCACAACTGCGCGCACCTCCGGAAGCTTGCCTGCAACAGCCAGCACCGCTGTGCCACCGAGGGAATGTCCAATCAGTATTTCAGGTGCCTGAAAGTGGCTACGCAGGTAATCTGCTGCGGCGACAAGGTCGGCGGCATTCGATGAGAAATTGGTGGAGGCGAACTCTCCCTCACTCGAACCGAGCCCGGTGAAGTCGAAGCGAAGAACTGCAATGCCTTGCATTGACAGTTCGGCGGAGATGCGCCGGATCGCGGCAAGATCCTTCGAGCAGGTAAAGCAATGAGCGAAAAGCGCGTACGCCCGCACTGGCCCATTTGGCAGATCAAGTCGGGCTGCCAGTTTCGCACCGGAGTGACCGACAAACTCTAGCCGCTGGGAAATGGCCATCGTGATTCCTCCACTTGACTGACACCGCAAGACGCATTCCAGACAACTCCGGAGATCACGCATATTCATCATTAGCCAGGAAACAAGCCCCCAGTCCGTGCACGCATACGATCAAGGGCGAGGAACCTTCGCCAACTTCCCTAACGCTGAGAAAATTTCCCTGCATGCCGAATAGGTGCGGCGTTGCTCACGCGAGACGCCGCGCAACTATCTCCGCGACATCGGACGCGTGGCGGCTTTCCTCGGGCGTTCACCGGATACCGCTACCGCCGACGATCTGTAGGCGGCAAGAAACTGGACAAGTTCGAGAACTATGATCACCATCCCAGCAGACAGGGTCCACCTTGCGATATACGCACAATACCAGAACCGGAATGATCATGTCCCAATACTACAAACAGATGCAGCACGGGAACAATGAGGCGAGACGCCTGCTAGAGCGCGTCTTGTTTAATCCGGGTCATATCCTGCGGCTCTGAAGTAGTTTGCGCATTCGGCTGGTGTGAACTGGTCGAGTAGCGGTCCGACGGCGTCCCATAGGGCCTTGATG
>Ga0209906_100327_pt1 | contig 27250 bp, 39 predicted proteins | sample FECB24metaG_FD_188303 | JGI IMG/M metagenome (GOLD analysis project Ga0209906, IMG submission 188303) | Cyanobacterial communities from the Joint Genome Institute, California, USA from Joint Genome Institute, California, USA - FECB-24 metaG... ... | reverse complement strand
GCGAGCCCATGAAGCATGGACATGAATGCGAATGCCAGCGCGAGACCAATCCGAGCAAGCAGCGGACCCACAAGCTCCCGTCGAATCCCGCGCGCTGAATCATCGTGCATGTGGGTTTCCGTGCTGTAGCCGCCTGTTCTCATGAACGATATTCAGATCACATGTTTTGCAATCGTATCCCGATGACGTTTGGCGAATGTCAATCATAACAGCCTTCTCAACCTCGACCCTCGAATCCCACCGCGTTCCCCAATCCATGGCCGCAGCCATCGAACAGAAACTCGATCATTCCATACGCTTGGATCAACGACGTATTGTGTTGGCGGACCGGTTTATTTGCTTGATCCAAATCAATCTCCTTGTCACCGATATCGTTCTCTTTGAAATGAGGAGCCTCACATTCAGCAGAAATTTAATGCATTCTCGCTGGAAACCTTGTTTGCAGTCGCTTACGCCTCATGTGCCGTTTTCGGTGGCTCATTCCACCTTGCTGAATGCTCAAGGCTCTTGGATAATCAGTCCGTCGACAGTTTTCGGCAGTCCCGTGGGCTTCGTGATGGGATTTGTCTCGTTTTGCGTGGGCTTTTTGGGCGACTGGGCTAACACGGAGCCCACCACTGGGCCGATCGAGGATCGGTTCACAGTGCCGCGCAATTGCAGGGCGATTGCTACCGTGCTTTTAGCTCACAGGCCCACTCGGCGCAACCTGAGGGAGTTCGCCACCACGCTGACAGATGAAAGCGCCATGGCCGCTGCAGCAATGATGGGAGAGAGCAGTATCCCGAAGAAGGGATATAGTATACCCGCCGCGACGGGCACTCCCAACGCGTTATAGATGAAAGCAAAGAACAAGTTCTGCCGGATGTTGCGCATGACGGCCTGAGATAGGCGACGAGCTCGGAAGATACCGGTCAGGTCGCCCTTGAGCAGCGTCACACCCGCGGCTCGCAAAAACGTCTGTGCGGCTGTACTCGATTGGTCCGGCATTCGCCGTCTGCGTGTCAGTCTGACGCTTCACGCTTCGTAAATGACTTCGGTCTGCATCCCGACGTCGCGGTGTAAAAGATTGTGGCAGTGGAAAAACCAACGTCCAACGTTGTCGGCATCGAAGGCGATGCTGACCGTGCTCCCCGACGGGACCAACACTGTATCTCGCACAGCGCCGCGTAAGGCGCGGCCATTGATCCCAATCACTTGAAAATGATGCCCGTGGAGGTGCATGGGATGCGGCATCATCGTCGTGTTGTGTATTTCGACCACGACGCGTTGTCCGAGCCGGACTTTGAGCGGCTTGTGGTTGCCCCAGGTAAGGTTATCGATCGACCAAATATACTTGCTCATGTCGCCCGTGAGTGCGATGCGATGGACGATGTCGGCTGGTCGCTCAGCAAGCGGCACGGTGGCGACAAGCCTCTCCTCCAGCGACATATCAACTGGCGGAGCGGTGACTTCCGCGCGCGATGGGACCTTCTCGACCTGTGCTCCAGGTGTGGCTAAGACAAATCCGGTGCGCCCAGTATCGCCCTCGCGTTGTGCGAGGACTGGGTAAGCACCGGGCTCTCTGGGTAGGGTGACAAAAATGTCGAGACGTTGCGCCACCGCCATGCCGAAGCGCCGCCCGAGAATTGGCTGAATGGGATTGCCATCTACGGCTACGATCGTGCCATCGAGTCTGCCAAGGTCGATGTGGAAGGCGCTGGTGGTTGCCCCATTGATAATCCTCAGACGGACACGGCCCCCGCGCTCAACCGCGATGACCTCGGGATCCTCCAGCGTGCGGTCGTTAGCAAGAAACGCGTCGTATTCGACATCGTTGAGGTCGGGAGCGGGAGCCCCATCTGGCGCATTGGCCGGCATTCCAGTTGAACCCATACCAGGCATCGAGGGCTGCGCGTTCGATCCACTGCTCATTCCGGGCATGTCGCCCATCTTGCCCCCACGCTTAAGTTCTTCCAGAACTTCTGTTGGATCGCGAAACGTAAAGTCGGCGAGCAGGATTGTGATTTCCTGAACGTCGGTCCGCGCTTCGTCGGGCGTGCGGACGATCATGGGAGCAGCCAGGAGCAGTTGCTCCTGAAGCCCAAGGTGTGAGTGCATCCAATGCGTGCCGGGCCGCGTGGCGTAATTGTAACGGCGCGATGCGCCTGCAAGGATCGCAGCATTGTGCCCACTGACGACGCCGTCCTGGGAGTACGGCGGCGTTTGTCCGTGCCAATGGATGATAGTCTCGTCGGCCAGTCTGTTTTCAAGATCAACGATGAAGGGCTTCCCTGGCCCAAGCACAATCCCGCTGGTGCCATTGATCTGACGGATGCCGTAAACCGGCGCCGCTCGACCCAAAACCTCCAGGATGCGGCGGTCGATCAAAAGTTTAGTGGGAGCATCTTGTGCTGTGGCTTGCTGAAACACAGCAATCCCAAGGGATCCCAACGCAGCAAGCGAGCTGGCGTTCACCACGAACTGCCGACGAGTTTGCATCATGCCTTGTCCTTGAGTGCCAGATCTGACCACCGCTCTTAAGACCTGCACGTTTAATCCAAATGAAATTCTTAGACACCTTGTGCGCGCCCACTCGTTGAGTCCCGACCGCGCAGATCATCATAGATTGTAGGACCAGTCGACGTGGCCGACCTCGAACCACTGAGCGCTTGCCGCTTGTCGCGGCCTTTTTTCGCAAACTATCCCGGCAAGCGCTTTTTTCCGTTCTAATGCCGCTTCGGAAGGTATCAGTTCCTCTTTTCGGGTTCGGGAAGGTTACCATAGTGAGGGATAGCCTTCGGCCCACCTTGATAATGAGGTCCTCGGTCCTCCTCCTTTTGCTTTGCGCGGACCTTAGCGGTGTCATCGGTCGGCATGGGTAACTCGCCAATATGGGGCATCGCCCTCGGCCCGCCTTGATAGTGATACTGCGAGTTTTGAGCCGCGGCTGGTATCGCCATGAACGGCAAAAGAGCTGCAACTGCGAGAGCCTGTCTGGTAATCATCGTAAGTCCTCCATTGCAGTGTTTTTTTAAGTCGAAATCTGAGGAGCCATTTTGACCTAAATCAACTTGGAATTTCATATTCACGGTTCGACGCAAGCACGAACGACGCCGCTCGCCTGCGTACCGGCACCAACCTAATTGATGTCAGAATTGTGTAAGCTTAGCCAATCCACTCAAGTGACGGTCGCGTCCGGTTGATCTCTGCAAACGCGAGGCGTTATGGATTGCCGCTGGTGCGTTGAGGAACCGGTGCTGATGTTGGTTCCGTCAATCGCCGAGCGCCGCATCGAACAGACGACGGCTTCGCTGGTCTCCGAAAGCGTTGAAATGGAGAACGCCCCTACCGCAATACCGACTTTGAAATCGTCACGACTGACAGCCCAGTCACACCGATTGCGACATTTCCACTTCGTCGCAATGTGGCCGTGAAGTAGACAAGCCTGTTCAACCAAGAAGGAGAGTAGCATGACAAAGAAAATTCTGATGATCGCCGGCACCTTGCTGGTTCTTGGAGCTCCGATTGCGTCCATTGCGCAGAGCGATGTGGCGCAGGCTCAGGCCGGCCCGATGATCGATGGTGAGGTCACAAAAATCGATGAGTCGGCCGGAAAAATGACCATCAAGCATGGGCCGATCAAAAAGCTCGGCATGGACGAAGGCATGACGATGGTGTTTCGAGCGCAAGATCCCGCGATGCTGAAAACCGTTAAAGCCGGCGATAAAATCAAGTTCGATGCGGACAAGGTGAATGGCCAGTTCACCGTGATCAAGCTTCAAAAGGCCAAGTAATCTGAGTTGTTCCCCGAGACAGGTCGGGAGTTTCTCCCGGCCTGATCATATCGCAACATGACATGTTGTCCTGCCGCGAAGCGTCTGATCCGCCGAACCAGAGCCGCCAGAACATTTCTCGGCGACAAGGCCTATGACAGCGCCGAACTGCGCCACTGGCTCAAGCAGCGCGGCTCCAAGGCCGTTATTCCCAACAAAGCGAACCGCAGACAGCCCTTCCGCTTCGACGAGGCGTCTTACAAGCAGCGACATCGCATCGAGAACGCCTTTTGCCGCCTCAACGACTTCCGTCGCATCGCCACGCGCTATGACAGGCTTGCAAGAAATTTCCTCGCGTCCGTCTGCCTCGTCGCGGCTATCGTTTGGTGGACTTTATGAGTCGTGACCCTAGCAAAGCTGCGCCCGCTGCTGCCAAGGCTGCACCCCTCGCGGAAGTTCACGCGAGTAACCGTAAACTACCTGCCTGAATTTAGCTCAGACAAGCGTCCAGTAACCCTCATCCGCACTAAGTTCAAGTGTGTCTTGAAACCATACAGCGGGTCCATAACGCTCGTGGGTATAGGGATTGAAAGTATTTCCGAGTAAATAGAATCTACTTCTTCTTGCAGCAGCACTAAATCACCATAACTCGCATCCTTGATTTGAGCCTCGATAATTTCGAGGCGTCTATAGCTTTCAACTGCGCGTCTGCGAACCATGTAACGAACAATCTTGGGAACAAGATTTACGAGCGGAATGATGACGGCTAATATACCAATGGCAAATGCGAGCGCGATCTGCATATGATGCGTCACCCACCAAGGTATGTATTTCGCCGCGTATCCTGGACCGTTACGATAGAAATCTCGAGCGAGATCAGACATCTCGAATTCTGGATCGGATGTTGTCGGAAAATCCCCAGCACGTTGATAGAAACCGCTCATACTGTGAGTTTCAGATGCGGCCTGGGCAAGTAGGCTGATCAAGTGTGGGTGCAATTCGCTTCGCGCCACTAATGCAATGGTTGTGCCGATCGTCGTGATGTCGCTCGCCGGAACTTTTCCATGATAGTCAATTGAGCCTGCTGGCAACGCAATCTTCACTAGAAACGGAAACAGCTTAGTCAGCGCTTCTGCTCGGTTGAAGGACATCGGCTTGAGTGTTCCCTCAACCAAAGCGTCGCGCAAGACAGCGGACCCTTCGGCTACGGCAATGAAGGCTCCGTCAATACTGCCCTCTCGCAATTGCTCAAGCGCGGCGACCCCGCTCAATGGAGAGTACATTGGCGAACCGAGTGTTTCCTCTTCGCCGAAAATCTTAACGGCGACAGCTCTCGTTTCGCTTGCTTGGGGACCAACGGCTAACTTTTGATCACGAAAATCTGTGGTATCTGCGCGGTTACCGTCAGCGCGTTGAAAAAGAAAAAATGGCTGGTAGGCGATGCGTCCGAGCGACACACTCTGAGGTAATGATTTGCTGTTGGCGAGGCCTCCCTGCACAAACCCAACCCCAACATGTGACTCAGAGTTGTTGAGCAGTGAAATGTTCGCGGCACTGCCGGAAGTGAACTTCACAACCAGGTCCACGTGAGAGCGCGCAAGGATTGTTCTGTATTTCTGAGCAAATTGTTCGAAGCCACTGCCGGGGAAAGCTGTGGCAATAGTGACTTTAGATGGAGGCTCAATTATAATCAAATTAACGCCAAAAAGTATCAACACGGCCGCGACGAAGCCTAAGCCAATTCGCCGAACGGCTTTGGATTTGATACTTCTCATGCTCTTTGTCCGTGAAATAGTTTTCCGCTGCAGAAACAGAAACAATAAAAATTGTTTAACAGCATTCTGGAGTGCCCACCAGGGCATTCACGAGTCAATCTCTATGATGTCACCCGACCGCGACACTCGCGGGCGCGTACCATCCACACGATGGCGAAGAAGACCAAAGACATCTTTCGGTGCATCAACTCGGACATACTGCAAACGATCACTCGCACGAAATACCCGACCTCGCTTCCGGCACAAGTTGTATGCCGCTTGCCTGGTCCAAATCATGGCCACTCGGCCCCACGTCTCTAAGCGAGCGGATAAGCTTCTCCGCCCTTTATCGCCCACCGAAAGCTAGCTCGCCGGCATTCGTCGTCGCTCGCGCGACTTTCTTAACAATCAAAGACGGATAACTGATGCACGACTATCGACCAAAGGGCCCGAGCCGCAGCGAACGCTGGCGCCCCGGCCTTAACTTCCCTTGGCGCATTGCTCAGCCAGCCAAGCCTGCGGATCAACGCCATTCATCTTTGCCGTGACAATGAGACTGTACATTGCAGCAGCGCGTCGACCACCGCGATCAGACCCGCAGAACAGCCATGATTTTCTTCCGAGCGCGATGCCGCGCAACCCTCGCTCGGCGGCGTTGGTCGAGAGGCAGACGCGGCCATCCCAAGGAACAAGATGAAGGCGTGCCAACGCTTGAGCATGTAATTGACAGCCTTGACCAAGTCATGCCCGCGCGAGAGCCTGGCGGCCTGCTCGCGCATATATCCCCGGAGATCATCGACCATCGGCCGGCTCAATCTTTGTCGGATCGCCATACGCTCTTGAGGACTCTTGCCGTTGATGGACCGCTCGATCTCGAACAGCGCATCGATACGGCGCACGACCTCGATCGCGATCGGTGATAGAGGGATTTCCTTTTTGCCCGTAGCTTTGCGGCGAGCGTTCTCCTCCAGATCGGCCATGGCGAAGAAGGGGCGCCGCGCGTGCACCCAACACGCTGCTTCCCGGATCGTGCCGGGCTTTCGATCCGCCAGATAGAGCTTGTTGTAGCCGTCATAGGCGTCCGCCTGCAGAATGCCGGCATATCCCGTCAAATGCGCCTGCGGATGCTCGCCCCCGCGGTCGCGCGAGTAATAGAACATCGCCGCGGGCGGCCCGACGCCACCGAAGGGCTTGTCATCTCGAACATCCAGCACCGCCCGGTATCGGTTTTGCCCTCGGCCAGAACCGGCACGGTTGTATCGTCGCCATGCAGGCGCTCGGCCGCCATGACATGAGATTCAACAAGCCGGAGGACCGGATCGAGTGCAGTGCAGACCGATCCGACCGCGTCGGCCATGGTCGACAGCGCGATCGGCACCCCTTCCAGGGCATAACGCTCGGCCTGACGGTTCAAAGGCTGATGCTGACCGAACTTCTCGAACACGATCATCGCCAGCAGGCTTGCCCCCGCCCAGCCTCGAGCGATGACATGGAACGGCGCCGGCGCTTGCGATATCTTCTCGCAATCCCGGCAGGTGAACTTCTTCCGAACCGTCTCGATCACCTTCCACTGACGGGGCACCTTTCCAGCGTGCGCGTCACATCCTCGCCGAGCTTGCGCAGGCGATGGCTCCCGCAGCACGCGCATGACGTCGGCGGGTCAATCACCACGCGCTCGAGGGGAACGTGTTGCGCTCGGGACGTTTGCGCGTAAATCCGGCGACCGTAGTCGTCCTGGCAACAGCTTTCTCCGCCGCAAGCTCGTCTTCCGTGGCGCTGGCTTCCAGATCTTCGAAGGTGAGCGCCAGTTGATCTATCAGTCGCGTCGAGCGTTCCGACCGCTGCCCATAGACCTGACGTTCCAGTTTCGCGATCCGAAGCGTCTGCTGCGCGATCAGCGCCATGTCTTCTGACGCTTTCGCGCGGGCGATCGCCAGTTCCGCGGCCACTTCCAGGCCCTTGGTCTGCGCATCGGCCAATGCAGCTTTCAGGGCGGCATTTTCTCGGGCAAGAGTGGCGCGAGCGGCATCCATGTTTCAATTGAAGCATAAATTTCGTGATTTGAGGCGCCCCAAAATGCAGGTAGGCGCAATATTTTTTGCCGTCCCCGCCCGCGATCCTCAACCCGCGCTCTTGGGCCGCCACGTCAGCTGCGGATTTCGCCAATCGATTCCTTCCAGCATGTACGCCATCTGCGCCGCCGAGATCGACACCGCGCCGCCTGACGCCGACGGCCAGATGAACGTTCCGCGGTCCAGCCGCTTGGCGTAAAGCGACAGCCCGATTCCATCGTGACAGAGGATCTTGGCCAGGTCGCCGCGACGGCCTCGGAAGATGTAGAGATCGCCAGCATGAGGATCGCGGTTCAGAATCTCCTGAACCTGCAGCGCCAGACCTGCATGCCACGCCGCATGTCGGTATGACCCGTCGCGATCCAGACCCTGACGCCGCTCGGAACCGGAAAATCGCCGCGACAGCGCCTTCAAAACCCGCGACAATGCCGCCGTCTCGATGTCAGCCCACACAATGATCCGTTCGCCTTCCGCAAGAATGATCTCCACCTGGCCGGCCGTGTCTGGGCAGCGCCCTGCCGGCGCAGGCTCTGACGCAATCGTCACGGGCAGATCGCCATCGGGTCGTTCTGCTCAGACGACTCAACACCCATCTTGCGACGCCATGTGAACAGGAGATTGGCGTTGACATCGTGGCGCCGCGCGACCTCGGCGATCGACGCCCCTTCCTGGAGGCTCTCTTCAACGATCCGACGCTTCTCGTCCCGCGTCCAGGATCGCCGCCTGCGCCCGAAAGGCGCGAAATCAACGTCATTGCCGACCGACATCAGCGACGGTGTCCATCATCCGATAGTGGACACGATCATCGAGCCACTCTTCGCAGATCTATCCGAGAATATCCCGCTCCATACCAGGCGGCCGCCGGCGAAGGGATACGAAGCTTCATCAAGGACGGGTAGAATTCTCGCGGAGCGGCACCGGTCATGCCACGCATCATGCCGCCCATATTGCCACCCGAGTTCGGCGGCGCCTCCGTCGTCGGCCCTTTGCTAGATCCAGCGGCGCTCGGCGAAGGGGGGATTGGACCGGCGCCGCGGAAGGATTCGGATGGTGATCGGAATGTTCGTCCTGCGCATAAGAAGGTGCGGGTAGCAACCCGAGCGCGAGGATCAAGATAGCGCCAAGACCCCCCCCCAGCGGTTCACTGGCCTGCACATCGGTCGGTCCATACGTGACAGCTTTCAATACGCTATGGCACGGGATTGGCGCTCATATGCACGCAAAGTTACTAAAAGCTTCTAGTGAGGCTGCCCGTCAATCATCGCACCTTGCGTAGCTTTGTTATCATGACTGCATTCCGCAAGCGGGCCGCTTCAAACTCCACGAAATCACCAGGCCGAACACCGCGCAACATGCGCCGGTTGGTCGTATGGTACGTCATACGCATAGGCGGCATCCAGATCGTCATGTCACGATTCTTTATTTCGGCGTTCCAGAGTGTGATGGTTCCCGGACCCATATCAACCGCCTCGACCCTGCCAGTGGCATGGACATGCCCTGCCGGCGAGACCAGGCGGTTATGGTCGCGATCCAACTGTTCCAACCACGCCCCCGACGTCGCAGTCTGCTGACCGAAAGCAGGCACAGGTGCAAAATGCACGAAAACCTGAACTAGAATCAAAGCGAGCGAAATCTCGATGATGTGGCGCATTATTAATACTCTTCGAGGCTACGACCACTAAATTTAACGGAGGAGCCGCGCCACATCTTTAATCTAGATTAAATTGCGAACGCTTCTCTTTCTGGCGATAACCTTTGCCCACAGGTGTCATTATGCCCGCGCGCTGCCCGAGATTTAGATCTAAATTAATAGGTCAAGTAAGCTTTGGGCTTCGACGGTTGAGAGCGGAGGCAGTAGCGGCCAAGCCTCGAAAGGCCCCGGCGCTTTAGCCAATGGCTCCGGAGTAGCGTCCCGCCAATTCGTAATATGTACTGAGGTTGTCATACCATTCATAGGATAACGAGGCTGAAACTAGCCACTCGGTGTGAGCGCCCGGATCGTTTCGTTTCGCACAATATGGAAACCGCCATTAACGCCGAGACTGAAATTGTTTGAAAGCTTCACCGCGTAGGGAACTATCAGCAACTTCAACTGCAGAAGGGCTGATTCCATTGCTTCGATCAGTCGGTAGAGTTACAAAGGGCAAAAGACCAAAAGCAGTGGCTCCTGCCTTCTGGAAGTTGTCGTTACCCACAGATTGAACTTCATGCGAAGGTCAACGCCGCCCAAGCCAGACGATCGAGTTGCTCCTATCGGATCAAGCGGCTTCGTGTCGGTAACTCCATGCGGGAAGACGAACACACCGAATTCTGACCAATTCGTCAGACCCATGCGAAAGTATATTGTCGAGTATTCATAACTAGGTGTCGTAACGGTGCCATCTCCATCTCGCCTAAAGCGTCGTACTCGAATGCGTTGCTTTCGATCTGAAGATGCCCCGAATCCACCGTAAACGGACTCTCTGTGAGATCCGGCCGATCTGTGGTGAATTCCCGCAATAGACGCTCAGGCGTCGGTTTGGATGATTGTACGATTCCGCAAGCGAAAGCGAGGCTCAATGCCCCCTTGCATTACATTAGCTACGGATTCCCTCTGCCCGGTAAAAAAATGTACGGACATACGCTACGCCAGTTCGGAATCAGTCGCAATTGAGGTTTGGTCATATGAAGATAATGTGTTTGGCGATCGCCATAATTGGCCTGACTGCGGTTAATCCAGCAAATGCTCAACAGCCAATGGCAGTGAAAATTGTAGGGATCGGCGCGACCAGTTGCCGCTCGTTTGTCGAACAAGCAACGCCCGATCGCTCTAGCCAACGGCAGTATCTGGCCTGGATGCAAGGCTATATGAGCGGAATAGTGATCGCTCGCCCGGTAGGTGTTGATGAAGGGATAGACCTGAATCCAAAAACGTTTCCACTCGCGCAGCAAATTAAGTTCATTCGAGATTATTGCTTGAACGCGCCGAGTGACTCTTTCGCGGACGCGGTGGAGGCGCTTTTCAAGAAACTGCGATCGATTAGTTCAACTTGAATTGAGAGCCGGTCTCGGGAAGCTGCACAGGCATCAAAGTGAAATTCCTGCCTGGCAGGCACGTAATGGCCCGCCAATCAAGAGAGAAAATGTCGACACTTCCGCGACGGAACCACACATCGGCCTTCAAGGCGAAGGTGGCACTTGCCGCCGTCAAGGGGCGATCCACGATCAACGCACGCAATCGACCTATCTGTTCGGTGCCGTATGCCCTGAGCTTGGAACCGGCGCTGCCCTCGTGCTGCCGACCTGCAACACCGAAACCATGCAGCTCCATCTCGACGAGATCGCCACCAAGGTAACGCCCGGCGCTCACGCGATCCTGCTGCTTGATCAAGCCGGCTGGCATGGCGCCAAGGCGCTCAAGGTTCCAAACAACATCTCGCTCTTGCCGTTGCCGCCGCGCGCACCCGAACTCAACCCGCAAGAAAACATCTGGCAGTTCATGCGGCAGAACTGGCTATCGAACCGCATCTTCAAATCGTTCGACGAGATCGTCGATCACTACTGCTTCGCCTGGAACACCCTCATCGATCAGCCCTGGAAAATCATGTCCATCGCACGCCGCGATTGGGCCACCATCGGTCACTCATTGTGAGGGTTAGTATAACTGAATGTGTGCGGCTTCTCTGAGACATACCTCAACAGATCCGTGGCAGAGGGTCTGCTTCGAGCTCCTCAATTAACCGCTCGCCACCGAGCTCAGTTTCCAGGACCACACAGGGCTCGTCGGTGCCGACGGTACCAATCACGGCAGCCGCCGGTGATTGTCCGGGGCCCCGCATGGCCGCGAGCGCGGCCGGCACCGAATCTGGATCGACAACAGCCACCACACGGCCTTCGCAGGCGAGATAGAGTGGGTTGTAACCGAGCATCTCGCACACCGCTCGGACCTGATCGCGGATCGGGATATCTTGCTCGGTTAACCGGACGCTCAGGCCAGCGTGGCGGACGATTTCGTGCCCCACAGTCGCCAATCCGCCCCGGGTTGGATCGCGCATGAAACGCAAGCCCGGCACCGAGAGCAACGCGCGAGTCACCGGCAGCACGCTAGCGCTATCCGAGATGAGGTTGCCGCTTAGGCCAAATTGTTTGCGCGCCAAAAGAATAGCTGTCCCATGATCCCCAACCGGTCCGCTCACCAGAATGCGATCACCAACTGCGATCCGGTTGAGGCCCAGATCGAGGCTGCGTGGGCGAATCCCAATCCCAGTGGTCGCGAAGTAGACTCCGCCTCCTTCTCCTCTTCGAACGACTTTGGTGTCGCCCGCGACCACCACAACGTCGGACTGCTTTGCAGCTGCTGCCATGGACCCGACAAGGCGGTCCAACAGGTGCAGGTCCAGTCCTTCTTCGAGAAAGCAGCTAAGCGTCAGGTAACGCGGCTCTGCTCCGGACACGGCCAGGTCATTGATCGTGCCATGCACCGCCAAGCTTCCGATGTCCCCGCCTGGGAATTCCAGTGGGTCCACGGTGAATCCGTCGGTCGTGACTACAGGCGTGGCATCGGGAGGCAACCGCGGCAGGCACGCTGCATCAGCCTCGCTATCGAGCAACGGATTGCCCAAGTGTCGGGCGAACAGTTCCTCGATGAGCAGACGCATTCGGCGCCCCCCGTTACCGTGCGCCAGCGAAACGTGGCCCTCCAGAGCGGCAGTGACACCCTTGTGCTTTGCCTGTGATGTCACGCGGCGGTACTCTTGGCGGCAAATTCCACCGCCTGCCCGAAGCTAAGGCCGCCATCATTCGGTGGGATACGTTCGTGGAGCACAATCTCAAATCCGTCGGACTCAAGCAAGGCAACGGCGCGCTCGGTTAATGGCCGGTTCTGAAACACGCCCCCGGTCAGACCAACTGAGCTCGTTCCATCGATCGAGCGCTGATGTTGCGCTTCCGCGAGGATAGTGGCTGCTAACGTTGCATGGAACGCTGCTGCGCGTTCGCGGACGGGCGTTTCCTCATTTAACAACCCCAGAACAAGCGGTGCCCAATCAATGATTCGGATTTCTGCGTTGCCGAGCAATGGAAGCGGCGAGCGATCCGGCACGGCACCGGCTGCACATTCAACCAGTGCAGGAGCCTGCCCGTCGTAGGTCACAGATTCGACCAAACCAAGCAGTGCTGCTGCCGCGTCGAACAGCCGACCCACCGAGCTGGTGCGCTGTGTGCTGGATGCGTCCTGCCAGGCACGTTGCATGTCAGTAAATTCTGGCCGATGACGACCCCAGTCGATACCGAGCTCCCAGCAAATGGAGCACGCGCTGCGCCACGGCTCGAAAGCGACACGGTCACCGCCGACCAGGCGAAATGGTCGAAACGTGCCGACGCGGCGCCAGTGGCCGGGAGAACCGGCCAGCGTCTCGCCACCCCACAGCGTCCCGTCTGGACCGAGGCCCAGACCGTCCCATGCGAACACCAGCATCGGAGTCTTTCTGCCGTGTTCCCCGGCAAGCGCGGAGGCATGAGCGAGGTGATGCTGGACTGCGGCCGAGGGTAGCCCTTGCCGCGAGGTCCAGCGCGTGCTGGTGAAATCGGGATGAGCATCGCGAATGATGCACTGCGCGGCGACGCCGTACAGCGACTGCATTCCATTCACGACTTGTTCGAAAACTCGCATCGACCGCAGACTTCCCATATCTCCGATATGGGGCGAGACGACGATCCGATCGTCGAACGCCAACGCAGCTGTGGTCTTGAGCTGGCCTCCGCAGGCGATGACGGGCTCCGACAATTGATGCGAAATGTTGATCGCCAAGGGTGCTAGCCCGCGCCCAAGTCGCATGATCCTGGGTTTTCCAGCGATGACTCGCACCACGGCGTCGTCAGCTGGCCGTTCGATCGGTCGGTCATGGTGCAGGAACCCGTCGCAGCACCGTGCCAACCGCTGTTCGACGTCCGCCGCATTTGTCAGCACCGGCTGGCCGCTGATGTTGGCGCTAGTGGCGATCACCGGTCGTCCTAACGCATCGAGCAGCAATTGGTGCAGCGGGCTGTACGGCAACATTAGACCCACGTCAGCGAGTCCAGGCGCCACCGAGGGCGCAAGCGGGGTATCGCTCCGCTTTCGAACGAGGACGATCGGTCGCGCGGGGCTGAACAGAGCGGCCTCCTCGACCGCGCCGATTTCTGCCAGACGGCATACTGCGAACTCGTCATCGTACCGCTGGGGGGCAATCATGACGGCGAAGGGCTTGTGCGGCCGTCGCTTGGCTCGCCGTAGGCGAGCGACCGCGTCTTCCCGAGCAGCGTCACATAAAAGGTGGTAGCCACCGATGCCCTTGACCGCCACTGTCAAGCCATGTCGCAGTGCGTTGACGGCCGCAAGCAGAGCGTTGTCATTTCCGACCGTCAGACGACCGTCGGCGCCGACAAAGTGCAGCTGCGGCCCGCATTCAGGGCAAGCGATCGGCTCAGCGTGAAAACGACGGTCACGAGGATTTCCGTACTCCCGAAGGCAGCGCTCGCACAACGCAAATCCTGCCATGGTGGTGTTGGCACGGTCGTAGGGAAGTTCACGCACGATGGTGTAGCGCGGGCCGCATTGGGTGCAGTTGGTGAACGGATAGCCATGTCGGCGCGCCGAAGGATCGCGAATTTCCACAAAGCATTCCTCGCAAGTCGACTGATCCGGCGCTACCTCGGCGCTGCGCGTATCGCCCCCCGCGCTATCGATAATCGAAAAATCGTCAAAATCGACGGCACAGGACGCAACCACCTTCGACAATTCCGGCCTCGCAAATGGCGGGGCTTCTGCAATCAGATTGGTGGTGAACCGCTCAATTCTATCCGCCCGTCCGCACACCAGAATATGAACATCGCCGGCTCGGTTTTGAACCGTACCAACAAGACCAAGTTGGTTTGCCAGGCGCTTGACGAATGGACGAAACCCAACGCCCTGGACCCGTCCCGTGACCACGATGCCAAGGCTTGTAACCGCCTCAATTTCCGAGCTTTCAGCCACGGCAGCCGTCTTCGATCAGCGATCGGTACCATCGGTCCGCCAGGTCAAGCGCCAGACTCGTCATTAGCGGAAGCGCGGCGGCGACAATTTCAGTTGGCATATCGCCCCAGTCGACCCGCAACGGCTGCACACCGATCAGCGCGCGGCGGGCCGGCCGATGACCGTTGAGGCGGGCCATGTCGAGCAGTTCCCGTAACCCGACCTCATGCGCGGTGTGACGAGATTGCCCCAGATGCCTATCGAAATCCTCACCGGTCAGGCAGCGGACTGACCCGGGTGACTGTCCTAGATTTGCTGCATCAATGACGATGAGAGAGCCGGCGGCCTCGATTGCAGGCAACAGGTTGAAGCTCAATGTTCCACCGTCGACCAGTTCGATGTCGCTGTTGGACGGCAGAATATCTCGCAGCCGGTGCAGCACATGGACACCGATCCCTTCGTCGGCCAGCAGCGTGTTGCCAATTCCCAAAATGACCACGGGGCCAGCCTGGCTGGCTCGAGGCGGCCCCATTGGGGCGGGCATGATCGACGTCACCGCGATGTGTCTCCGGCCGTCGTCCCTACCGGCTCAGTCGAAGTCAGTCGGGATTTGGCATTTGGCCTATGGCCAGCGCTCCACCACACGTGACATGCGCCTTCGTCTGAAACCATACATGGACCGATTGCCGACTCGGGCGTGCAGGCGCTGCCATAGAGCCGGCAGTCGGTGGGCAACACCTTGCCGAGGATGACGCGTGCGCAATCGCAGCCTGGCGGCATTTCGCCGCGGCGCGGTCGTGCCGGGCTCTGGTCTGCCGGGAAGCGCAGGCGTGCATCGTGCGCGGCATAGTCTGCGCGCAATTGGAACCCAGAATTGGGAATGATGCCGATGCCCCGCCAATCGGCGTCGACGACCTGCATTGTTTCGGCCATGCACCGGCGTGCGGTGGGGTTGCCGCCCGCTCTGACGCTTTCGCCGTAGCAATTGTCGAGGAATGGTCTTTCCTCGGCGATCTGACGCAGCGCGGAATATGTCGCCGCTAGCAGACTCTCCGAAGTGAACCCGCCAATGGCGGCCGGCATGGCATGATCGCGGACGACGAACTCCCATTCTTCCGGACCCATCACGGTCGCCACATGGCCTGGGGCAATGAGGGCGTCGAAGCCAGGCTGCTCGGATTGGAGCAACATCGCGACAGCCGGCCAAGTAAGTCGCCCCGCCACAAGCATAAGAAGATTCTTGGGCAGTCCCTGTTTGATCAGTGCGGCGACCGGAGCAAGCGTGGTTTCGAAACCGGCGACGAAGAACACGACCGATTTGTTCGGATTGTCGCGGGCAATAGCCGCGGCTTCCATTGGGCTTGCGATGGGTCGGACGTCAGCCCCACAGGCTTTTGCTTGCTCAAGCGACCTCGGCTGTCGCTTGGGGACATTGACCGGCACCCTCAACATATCACCGAAAGCGACGAGAATAACCGGCTCGGACAGAGCAATGCGGATCGCGTCGAACACGTCCTCCTCTGGACAGACACATACCGGACATCCCGGTCCAGGTATCAGATTGACGGTCGGCGGCATCAGCTTGCGCAAGCCTGCCGCTGCGAGCGTGCGTTCATGACCGCCGCACACGTTTAGGATGCTCACAGGGCGCGTCAGCGGAAGCTCACGAATGCGATCGAGCCATGCCCGCGCCGGCGACGTCATGGCGTTTGCTCGGTTGAGGCTGCCAGATGACGATGTGAATGATCGCCTTGTTCAGTGCGGACCGAGACAGACTTATGATTCCGCCGATGTTCCAAGACCGCCCCTCGGAGCCATCCGACCCATCCAGCCACTCCGTCCGGCTGCTTCACCGTCGTTTCCAGGAACGGCCCGGCGTATCCCGACGATTTGAGTGCTGCCGCGGCGCGCGTCAGGCTGAAGTCATCGAGATACGGGAGCAGATCGGTCTTGGTCACGACGACCAAATCGCTCCCACGGAACATGACAGGATACTTCGCCGGCTTGTCATCGCCTTCGGTCACTGACAGCAGCGTCACATTAAAGTGCTGACCGAGATCGAAAGCAGCCGGACATACCAGATTGCCAACGTTTTCAATGAACACCACATCGAGCTTATTAAGATCTAGGTGATGCAGTGCATCATGCACCATGACGGCGTCGAGATGACAGGCGTTCCCGGTGGTGATCTGCACCGCCGGCGCGCCCTTGGCCCGTATCCTGTTCGCGTCGTTCTCGGTTTCAAGGTCGCCCTCGATGACAGCGATGGCCAGGTCAGCACCAACATGATCGATGGTCGCTTCCAACAAGGTGGTCTTGCCCGCGCCCGGTGACGACATCAGATTGATCGCCAGCACGCCGTGTTGATCGAAGTGTTCCCGGTTGTGACGAGCCTCCTTTCCGTTGGCGGAAAGCAAATCTGCGACCATGTTCGCGATGGTGGGAGTGCGCTGGCGGAGCCTGGCATCGACCCGGGCGCCTCTTGTGTCAGTCACATGGTGCTGCTCCGGGGCGCCGCAGCCGCAATCCTTGCACATGTCAGGCACTCCCTCGCCAGAGATTAGTCCGGCTTGCTACGCTTGAGACTGGGAACAGGAGTTTTCTTCAGTCGAAATATCTTCTTCGTTCAAAACATCCATCTCAACCGCCAACAGCACCAGTTCATCACCTTCAATGACGCGCGTCCGATATTCCCCACAACGTGCGCATAGTAACCGGTTCGGCACTGCCTCATTCTCTGCTGCGCAGACCGTGCAGCGCACTCGCACGCGGGCTACGTCAACAATCAGCGTGGCGGCTTTCGCCACGGTACCGCATCGCGCCACCTCGAATGCCCGGCTCAGCAATCCGGCCTCAACCCCAGACAGCGGCCCGACACGGATAGTGACCGAGTGCACGGCTCTGGCGTCTGCGGCACGGGCAATGCGCGCAACTTCATCGAGCAGACCCATGCATACCGATAGCTCATGCATCGACGTGTCCATCCGTCGCGGCCAATACGGCGTCGAACGTTTCCCAATACCGCTCAGCCTCCGCCACATTGAGGATCTCAATGGCGTAGCCCAGATGCACGAGTACATAGTCACCGATCGCTACAGGCCGGTCTTGCAAAAGGAACAGATTAACGTCGCGAGAGACGCCTTTGGTCGAACAGCGCGCCAAGAAACCATTGATTTCCTCAACCTGCATCGGGATCGCGAGGCACATAGGTACGGCTCCCAACTACAACCAAATTATCACATCGCGTCGAGCAATGGCGCGAGGCTATCAGATAGCAAGCGCCGTTGCGTCTCATTAAGCACCGCGCCAAGGCGGGACAGCGCCAAGTCCAATGCGCGAAGGGCAACGATTCTCTCCGAGAGATCGCGTTCACGCGCCTTGAGGCGGGCCGTCGGAGCCCCAGTCGCGGCGGTCCTTCGTTCAGACCGCGTTACCGCCGCCACGGCATCGACGAATTCCCGCCATGCCAGCTCCTGATCAGATTGTATACGAACCGTGTCGTGTATGGCGGCCAACTGGCTGGCAAATTCAAACGTCCTGGTCTGTGCTGCCGCCACGACGTCCGGTTTCACCTGAGACTGCGCTGGTCCCGCTGAGGAAGGCGGAGGTGGTTGTGCCTGCGATGATCGTGGCTCGGCTGGTGCCGCGGGCGGTATGCCCATTGCGGGCGGCACACTCAACGCGCCGACGGACGGGCGCGACCCTGGCGCCGCAGCAGTAACCGCCTGAGCAGGGGGACAAAAGAAGTCGAAGACTTCGTTGGACCGGCCGCGCTCGAATTCCGTCCAATTCGGCTCGACCCGATGCTCCGGCGCACTGTCGAATGTGCCTTGATGGTGGCACGCTGCACAGTGTCCCTGGTGGGCACCGACCCGTAACCGTCCCCGCGCGATGCAGTATTTATCGATCAGGTCTCCATATCCGAGGCCCGGACGCGACATCGCAGATCTGTCCGCAGCACCGATGAGAACACAACTGAGTACAAGTAATCCGAGCTTTCGCAAGCGTTTACGCTTGGCGCGGTTGCCGGCGCTCGGTGGCGCGGTCGGTAGGCGAGGTCGGCCTACGATGACCGAGGAGAGCATCAAAGCACCTTCACCTGGACCAATTCCTCGCCTTGCGGATCCATGACGTGGACCGCGCAAGCGAGACAGGGATCGAAGCTGTGGATGGTGCGGAGAATCTCGAGCGGCTTCGTCGGATCGTAGAGCTGATGGCCGCGTAATGCTGCTTCATACGGACCTTCGCGTCCGGCCGCGTCGCGAGGCCCCGCGTTCCAGGTGCTAGGTACAACAGCTTGATAGTTGGTGATGCGACGGTCCTCGATTGTTACCCAATGGGCGAGCGCTCCGCGAGGCGCTTCCATCATACCGACGCCACGCGTCCGCTTCGGCCACGTTGATGGATCGAACAAGACATCGTTGAAAGTCGCAAGATCGCCAGCGGCGATGTTGGCCATCAACTGGTCGTACATGCCTCTCATCTCATCGACAATGAGCTTTGTCTCCAGCGTCCGGGCCGCAACACGGCCGATCGTCGAGAACAGGGCCGAGACCGGCAGGCCGAGCCGGCTTAAGGTATTGTCGACGAGGCCACGGGTCGTTTTGTCGCCGCTGGCATACAAGACGAGCACGCGAGCCAGCGGTCCGACTTCCATCGGATTGCCCTTCCAGCGCGGCGATTTGACCCAGGAATACGATTGATCGACATCGAGCTGATCGTAGGGCGGCTGCGGGCCAGTGTAGTTGAGCGTGGTCTCTCCGTCATACGGATGCAGACCGGTTTGCTTGCCGGCTTGGTAGTCGTACCAGGAATGCGCGACGAACTCCTGAATCTCGCTCGGATCCTCGAAGTTCACCGGATGCACCTTCGACAGATCGCGATTCAGGATCGCTCCCGCCGGGATTTGAAACGTGGTTCGTTCGGCGGCGCCGACGCCTTGCGGGAATTCGCCAAACGTTAAGAAGTTGCCGAGGCCCTCGCCCCGGTCCGCCCAGTCCTTGTAATAGCCAGCAATCGCCAGAGTATCGGGCAGATACACTTGATCGACGAAGGTCTTCATCTTGGCGATCACTTCGCCAACCAGACGCAGATTTTCGGAGGTCACGGCGGTGGCATGTGCCGTTTCGCTGATGGCGCATGGCGCGCCGCCAATCACGAAGTTTGGGTGCGGGTTCTTGCCGCCGAAGATTGCGTGAATCCTTACCACGTCGCGTTGCCAAGCCAACGCTTCGAGATAGTGCGCAACCGCCAGCAGATTGACCTCAGGTGGCAGTTTGTACGCTGGATGGCCCCAGTAGCCGTTCGCAAAAATGCCAAGCTGGCCGCCTTCGACGAAGCCTTTCAGCTTTTGTTGGATGCCGCGGAAATGCTCGGTCGTATTGTTCGGCCAAGCGCTCAGCGAACTTTGTAATTTGGCTGTCGCCGCCGGATCCGCCTTGAGTGCGGAGACAACATCGACCCAGTCCAACGCGTGCAGATGATAGAAATGCATGACGTGGTCGTGCACAAATTGCGCAGCTATCATCAGGTTGCGGATATTCTGGGCATTTTGCGGGATGACGTAGCCGAGCGCATATTCGACTGCGCGTACCGAGGCGATGCTGTGTACCACCGTGCAGACGCCGCAGAATCGCTGAGTAAATGCCCAAGCATCGCGGGGGTCGCGACCCTTCAAGATGATTTCGATACCTCTGACCATCGTGCCAGAGCTGGATGCACGCGTGATCACGCCTTTTTCGTCGACGTCCGTCTCGATGCGAAGATGGCCTTCGATCCGAGTCACGGGGTCGACGACGACCCGACGCGTCTTGCCGTTCGTCTTGGCTGCAGACGCGTTCGGCTGGCGGGCTTGCGCCAATTGCTCAGAAGAGTTTGCCATAGAAGCCTCCCTCCCGATCCCAGAACTTCGGTTGCGCGCAACCGAGGCAGCCGTGACCCGAGTGCATCGGGAAGCTGGTCTTCTGGTTCCATTTCACGGTGGTGCAGGCGTTGAAGGTCGTTGGGCCTTTGCAGCCCAAATCCTTGAGGCAGTATCCCTTCCGCGCGCCCTCGTCGTCGAAACTTTGCGCGAAAAGACCTTGGTTGTAGAAAGGCAGGCGTGGGCAATCATCGTGCACGGTCCGGCCAAAGAACGGCACCGGGCGCTGCAGCTCGTCGAGTGGCGGCACCTTGCCATAGGTCAGGAAGTAAACGATGACGCCCGTCATCACCTCTGGCACCGGCGGGCAGCCCGGCACGTTGACAACTGGCGCCTTGACCGCACCATTGTCGATCAAGCCGCGCAGCGCCTCCAGGGCGCCGCCAGAACCTGTCGGATTTGGCGCCGCGGCCGGAATGCCACCGAAGGCTGCACAGGAACCGACAGCAACAATGAGGGCAGCCCCACGGGCGGCAGTGCGGACGAGGTCCAGTCCGCTCCTTCCCCCCGTAGTCGACAACGCGCCACCTTGACCCAGCGGAATGCCACCATCGACAATCAAGACGTACTTGCCGTAGTTGCGGCTTATTGCGCCGTCACGCGCCGCTTCAGCCGCAGTTCCCGCGGCGGCCTGCAGCACGTGGTGGTAGTCGAGCGAAAACTGATCGAAGATCAGCCCTTCGAGCGTCGGTTCAAACGATCGCAGAATGGATTCGCTGCACCCCGTACACTCCTGGACAGAAATCCAGATAACACTTGGTCGGGGCGAGGTTGTCAGCGTCTGCGCAATGGCTGACGCCGCACTCGGCGGTAACGCCAAGAGCGACGCCATATACGAGCAATAATTCAGAAAGCTCCGGCGCGAGACGCCTTGACGCCTTAGATCGTCATAGACTGAATCGCCACAAGACCGCATGAGGTGGCCTCCCGGTCAATTGCAGATCAACTGCAGATCAACTGCAATCGCTCGCACCATCAGACCTATTTTACCCAGTGGTGCGAGTCTGACGCTTGGTGCCCGCGCATCGGCACTGAACCCCAACAAATTGGGCATTGCTGCCGGACTCAAGCGTATGATTTTCACCACCAGCGGGCCGAAATTGGCGGATGCACCCTCGGCTCCACCTTTATACTACTCTTTCTTCTTCTCTTTTTCAATCATTCCCGGCCCCATTTGCTGCATCTGACGGCTATGCTCCATGCCTTGCATGACCTTGCGCCGCAGGACCATGACCTGGTGGCGGAGCAATGCGTTTTCGGCAAGCAGGCTGCTATTCGACCTGAAAGGCGAGAGCAGAACGGACAGCAAGAACGAAAGCAGTGCGATCATCGTGCGATTATAAGCGATTCCATCGGTTCAGAGCGTTGGATCTAGTTTTCGGTACACACAGGTCAACTTCACGGCCTCGGAGACACGTAGACCGGCGGCATAGATTGTGATGAAGGTCGTGCGCATCTGAAGATCGGTTACCGCCTTCAAAAAGCTCACGACTTCGTCACGTGCCAACACGGCGGGCAATGTGTCCTCCTTGCGGGCATAGGGAATTTGCTCGGATACGTGCTTCTGCCCGAGGGTCATACCGTAGAAGAATCGCAGCGCCCCCATGATCGGGTTGATTGAGGAGGCTTTTAGCCCACGGGAAATGTGGTGAAGTCGATAATCGCGTACGTCCTCAGAAGTGAGCTTATCGGGAGAGCGCCCGTGGTAGATGCTAAAGTTTGCTACGGCGCGAACATAAATCTTCTGAGTGCTCGGCGACATGTTGCGGATCGTCATGTCTTCGATCATGCGCTGACGCAGCGGCGTCATCTGTTCGGTCATGGGAATACTCCTGTCTGATGGACTACACTGAACGTGCAATCTTGACAGAAAGAACGACCGCTACCGACAGGCGCAGGCTCTGGTCCAGATGCTCAATGGGCGCGAAAGTAATCTTGTGCGACCTATCAAAAATGGCTCTGTTAAGCCGTATTCTCTGATTCCCTACTCGGGGCTATCCTTCAGCATCCCTGCGACCGTGCGTGTTCGATGACGAAGACTCGGAGTCAGCAACTCTCGGAGAAAGCCAACGAAGAACGGCGGCAATGCCGTGACTGGCTGCTTCCGTTTATGCAGAACGGCAGCCGAAGTTCTTGACAAAAGAGGAGCTGGGTAGCGCAGCGATGCGCGAACTGCATGTGTCGAAGCTCACATTCGACATGGGGTGGATTATGGCAATCGAAGATACCGGCCGTCACGATTGGTACGAGCCTCTACGCCGACGACTGCGCACCAAAAGCTAACCACTTCCCTACTGTCGTGGGGTATTGCACCTACATAATGCCCGCAAGTATCGCCACACCCGCAAGGGCCATTGCGCCGCCACTGACCTGTACAATGCGTCGGCTATAAGTTTGCCCGACGTAGCCGATCAACAGCCCAAGGCCGATACCAGCGGCGTGAAGCAGCACGGTGGCGCAGACAAAACCCACACCATAGGCAAGATCTGAGACGCTCTGAGGCATCTCCGCGCCATGAGCGTGGCCGTGAAAGATCGCGAAAAATCCGACAAGGGCCATCGCCGCGATGGTCGGCGGATTGAGTTGGAATGCGATAGCAAGACCCAGAACGACAACCGAAAGTCCGATTCCAACCTCGACAAAAGGAAGCTCGATACCCGTCATACCAGGTACACCGGCCGATGCCATAACAGATACGAAGGTCAGCGGCACAAGCCACAATGCACGGCCGCCAAGATGAGCGGCAAACAGACCAACGGCGACCATCGTCAAGACGTGATCGACACCGCTGATAGGATGTGAAAAGCCTTGAACGAAGCCAATGGTATCGCCCACGCCGACATGGGCCAAGGCGGCGGTCGGAAGCAACATGAGGAAAACTGCAAGCGCGATGCGGATCATGATTGAAGCCTCTTGGTGCCGGCCCGCTGATGTTGGCTTGCCCCCCGGGTTCCGATACCAGGGATTAAGTTAGAATCCGGCCGCCATCGGCCAGCGTCTGGACTGACCGGAGCGCAGCGTAGGACAGGGCAGACGCTGGCGGCAAGATCGTTTCGGGCGCAGGCGGACGATAGCCGAGCGAAGAATGCGGTCTGACGGCATTGTAATGACGGCGCCAACGTTCGATCAGTACCTTCGCCTCGTGCAGCGTCGAGAACACTTCACCCGCCAGCAGTTCGTCTCTGAGTTTGGAGTTGAAGCTCTCGCAATAGCCATTCTCCCAAGGTGAGCCCGGTTCGATATACAATGTCTTGACGCCGACCTTGCCGAGCCACTGGCGCACGTTCCTGGCAACGAACTCGGGGCCATTATCGGACCGAACATGTTCCGGCGGCCCGTGTGTGACGAACAAGTCGGCCAGGCCGTGCAGTACGTCGTCAGATTTGAGCCCACGCGCCACGACGATCGCCAGGCAACGTCGCGTGAACTCGTCGATCACAGTCAGCATCCGGAACGCCCTGCCATCCTGCGTGCGATCCTGCACAAAGTCATACGACCAAACATGGTTGGGCCGCTCGGGCCGAAGACGGATGCATGATCCATCGTTGAGCCAGAGGCGACTGCGTTTGGGTTGTCTTTTGGGTACTTTCAGCCCTTCCCGGCGCCAGATCCGATAGATGCGCTTGACGTTGACCTGCCAGCCTTCGTCGACAAGCAACTGACGGATGCGACGATAGCCATACCGACCGTACTTCGTGGTCAGGTGTACAATCCTCGCCGTCAGCTCCGCTTCATCATCGCGGATCCGCGGCCACCGCCTTTGCGTCGCACGCGATTGTCCGACAACACGACACGCGCGACGCTCCGAGACAGTGACCTGCAAGCGCACGTGATCCACGCACGCCCGCTTGCGGGAAGGGCTCAGTATTTTCCCGACAGAGCTTCCTTCAAGATAAGCTTGTCCAGCGTCAGTTCCGACACCCGCTTCAACCGGTCGTTCTCGCGCTCCAGCTCCTTCAAGCGCCTGGCCTGATCGATCTTCAAGCCGCCATACTCACGCCGCCACTTGTAATAGGTCTGTTCCGACACACCGATGCTTCGGCATATCTTGCCGACCGTCTCGCCTTGAGAGATCCGCACCTCCGCTTCACGCAGAAACCCGACGATCTCCTCGGTCGATTTGCCTTTCCGTGCCATCTCCAAGTCTCCTTCGAGAAGTTGAAAATAGCCGGATTCGAACCTTTGCCCTGGTCTCAGATCGGGGTGGCAGGCCAGCTCTTCATCATCGCCATGTTCTTACAGCAAGCGCACATGCCGCTAGCTTGGGGCTTCTGGGCGGGCTTATCAGCCATCGGGTCGTCAACTGCAGCGCCCATGGCGCCGCCGCACATCATGCCGCCTGCGGCGGGTGTCGAGGCTTGGACTTGCTGGCCGGGGCCGCACATTTGAGCGGAAGCAGGAACAGTTAGCCCGACACCGAACAGGGCAAGGGCTCCGAGAGACAACAAGGGTGCGCGCATGGGACCTCCAATCGAGGAACACCTTCTACCCGCCCGCGTAGCCCGGGGAAGTCACGATGACGGTAAACCCCAATTCGGCTGGCGATTGGGCGTTCGACGCATGGGAACCGACGGTCACAATGACCGATGTCACCGCCTCGGCTAGATGCTTTTTCATGTTAAAACTCGTTCGTCCAATGGGGACGTTGATACCTGAATTGAGGAGATTGCGGTTTCCCAAAAAACGCCTGTGCGGCTGTACTCGATTGGTCGAACAGTCGCCATTCTGCACCAATCAACATGTCGGTCAAAGCGGCCGCTCACAATCCCGCGAAATACCTGCTCACAATCAAATGAAATGAGTGCTCACCATCCCCTGAAATCGCCGCTCACAATCACCGAAATGCGCAGGGGTATTGCTGAGTGATAAGGCTTGAAGACCTACAGCCCAACGCAGCTGTGCGCGGCATTCTTCCAGACGGCATTGTTACCGTCGTCAGCGTTCAGTGGTTGGGCTCGGAAGCTCTTGAACTCATCTACAAGACGTCCGCCGGCAGAGTAGCAAACGAACTGCCCCACAAACCCGGCTGGAAGAAGCCGTGATGACCGACATGCTCAACCTGCTCCTGACGGTCGTGTCAGGCATCATCCGGCGAGTAACGAAGAGCCTCGCGTTCGCTTTGAAGAATCGCCCCGAAGACACCGCCGAGGCTAACTAGTCGCCCGTTAAGAAGCCTGTTTGAGCGCGAACGGGATTGAGAAGGTCGCGAGTAGCGCGTTAAGGATCGGGCGCAAAAGCATCCTCAGCCAAGCGAGGATGCGTCTGAAGTTGTGTCCGACCGCGGTGAGGACCGCGTTGGCGGCATCACCGGCGTGGCCCTTGAGATAGCAGCGGCCGAGATGGCCCTTGGCCGATCACGGGTTCGATGGCCGAGCGGCGCCGCAGTTCGCGCTTGATGGCGCCGAAGACGCCTCGCTTCTGTCCGGAGATGAAGACGCGGCGTGGATGTGGCGCATCGTGGCCTCGGTATCCTTTGTCGACATAGGCACGCTCGATCTGGCGGCCAGTGAGGTTTTGCGTGTACTCGATGACAGAGCGCAGGGTGTGACCGTCATATGGATTGCCAGACAACGCCTTGGCGTGCAGAACGGCAGCCCGATCGCAAATCGCGTCTCGATCCCGGGCCGGCCTTTGTCGCTGTAAAGCGGCGCGACCTCGCCATCGATCCAGTCTCAACGATTTGTTCTCGATCGGCGCCAATGAATACTACTCTCCGAACTTCATGAATTCTGGCGCCTGGGGCAACTACGCATCGATCACGGGCAAGTTCACTGCGCCCAGTTCCACATTCGGCGGCAGTCGCCTCGGCATGTATATCTCCGGCGAGTTCGGCCGGCAGTGGCATGGAACCACCGATTCGTTCTACGGAACGGGCTTTACCAATCCTGGCTTTGCGGGGCCGTTCCCGAATGGCATCAAATACGCCGACTACAACACCTGGAACATTGGTGTTGGTTTCACCTACAAGGTGTTCACACTTGATCTCCGCTACTCCGACACCAACCTGTCGAAGGGTGATTGCAACGCCTTTACCAGTGATTTCGCGGCGCGCGGAAACATCACCGCGGCTTCTGGAACATCGATCACGGCGATCAATCCAACCGGCGTTGGCTCCAACTGGTGCGGCGCGGCCGGCATCGTCAAGCTCTCGGCTGACCTGACCGCGATGACCAACCTGAAGTAATACCAAGCCGCTGAGTATCTGACTCTCGGCCGGGATTCTCGAATCACCTGCAAAATGATTCAAGGTAGCTGTTAATTATAGCACGTAATGGCACCCCTCTCTTGATTTGGATCATGCCCTCCAAACCTGCTGCCGCCCGTCGGAAACAAGCAAAAGATCCCAATGGCGGCGGGCTTGAGCTGGGCCCAAGATTGCGGATTCCGACGAAGTCGCCCGGGCATTCCGAGATGATGTCGCCCGGTGTTCCGACATGATGTCGCCCGGGATCCGATGCCTCGCTGGCGGATAATTTTTGGCATTCGGCGGTGGTTCGGTCAATCCTTCGATGTTTTGTTGGCGCGCGGGCGTCGCAGGCTGTGGCCGGCGAGATCGAGACGGTGCGCGTTGTGAACAAGGCGATAACGGCGACCTTGGTGTTGTCGGGAACGACAAGACGCGGCACGCCGCCGAGGGCCGCAAAGGCGCGGTTGTGGGCCCCGATCCAATCGCCAAGCCCTTGGGTCCAGGTCGCCTCGACGTAGGTGAAGTTCGATGCACCCATGACGGCGACGAAGATCTGCGCCTGGCGCACCTCGCCAGTCAGCCGGTCGACAAT
>Ga0209906_100325_pt1 | contig 27310 bp, 35 predicted proteins | sample FECB24metaG_FD_188303 | JGI IMG/M metagenome (GOLD analysis project Ga0209906, IMG submission 188303) | Cyanobacterial communities from the Joint Genome Institute, California, USA from Joint Genome Institute, California, USA - FECB-24 metaG... ... | reverse complement strand
GCCGCCCCGACGATCGCCACGCCCTCGTCTTCCCGCTCCAGCCATGGCGTCATCGACCGTTCCGCGCTGACCAGCCGATGCGCGATCAGCGCACCGGCGATCTCCGCTTCCAGCCGCCGGTTGACCGCGACCCAGAGCTGATGGTCGAGGCGCGAGAGAATGTCGCCGTCGGGCGCGACCGACAGTTCGAACCTGCGATAGGCGCCCTTTTGCGGACGGCCCGTCCGCGCATTGAAGCCGTCCACTTCCATCGTGTGGCGGTTGCCGAGCGTGTCGGTCACCGCGCGCTGGACAAACCAGGCCGGCTTCCCGCCGCGCTCGATCAGCTTCACCTTCGACGGTTCCGCCGTCCAGTCGGGCGGGCGCGACAGGATCGCCGTGCCGACGACGAGGCTGACCATTTCCGATCCGCGCCGCGCCGGCGTCCGATCCTCGATCCGCTTGCGGATGCGGGCGACGGCGGCGGCGGCCAGGCTGCCCAGCTGGCCATCCGTGTCCGGCCAGTCGGCAAGCGGGTTCCATCTGGACGGCAGCACGATGTCGCAGGCCGCCAGCTGCGCCACCGCGCGGCCGACCGTCACCGCGTCCTCGTGCGGCTCGCCCTGCTCGATGAAATAGTTCGGCCCGCTCGAGCGATCGATCAACGTGCCGAGTTCGGCAAAGCTGGTGATCTTGCCCCACGATGACGCTTCCAGCATCCGCCAAGCCGAATTGGCATTGTCCAGCCCGTCCACACCGCCGCCTTTCGGCAATTCGTTCACGAAAGCCCAGGTCAGCAGTTCTTCCATCGTCACGGTTTTCATCTTGATCCCTTTGCGACACTTCGCACCACTTAGCGATACTTCAGCGATAGTTTGGAGAGAGACACTTCCTTCGTTGTTTCAATGGGTTGGAAGGAAGTAGCGGGAGTTGCGACAGTTTTTGGATGCCTATGACATGAAAAAACTTTTCCCCCGGACCCCTCTCTCACCCATATAGACCTCGGAAAACTGGTGCAAACTATCGCAAGCCATTGAAATCGCTCATCAATCTTCGCTGTTGCAAGTGTCGCGAAGTGTCGCGAAGTGGTGCAAGTGTCGCAACCTGAATGCGAGCAAATTCAATAACTTGACCAGTCTGCAGGCGGAAACGCCAAGGTGAAACAGGGGTGCGGGGATCATCGATAATGGCCCTCGAAATCGGCCTGGCCATCGGTTCGGCGGGCGGGAACGTCCTGCAGCTTGACGCCGTGATAGCGGACGATGCGGCCGTCTTCACGGCGGTATTTCTTCTGCATGATCAGGCCGAAGCGCGTCAGCGAGATCGGCTTGCCGCCCTGGTCGACGGTGAAGTCGCAATAGGCCTGATAGAATTCCTTGGCGGTCAGGTCGTCCTTTTCCGACAGCATGACGCAGCGGGCGCAGAAGGACGAGGTCGGGTCCATCTGGTCGCGATATTCCTGCGTCTTCGCCTGGACCGCCGCGGGGATCACCAGCCCCTCGCGCAGGAAGATCATCACGCCCTCGATCAGCCAGTTGAGGATGCCGGGATATTCCGGCACGAATTCCGACACGACGGTCTCGAACTCGCGCTGCTCGGCAAGCTCCAGCGTCACCGGCCAGTGCACCACGGCCATGCGCCGCCAGATGCCGTTATCGGTGCCGCTGATCTTCGGATAGCCGTTGCCCGACATGTGGCCGGTGAAGATCGGCTTGAAATCGAAATAGCCGCGAAACAGGTCGCGCACGGTGAAGTGCTCGCCGCCGGTCAGATCCTTGACCAGGTTCTCGCGCAGGTCCTCGCCTTCCGGCAGTTCCTTGACGCGCAGCATGCGGCGGCCGTAGAGCCGCGCCATGTCGGGATTGGCCGCCCCGCCCGCCTTCGCCTCGCCGGTGAACGATTCCGATGGCAAGGTCACCGACCAGTCGCCGAGCAGCCGGCAGAGCGTCTCCATGTAGACCGACTTGCCATTGGCGCCGAACCCATAGTGGAAAAACAGCTTTTGCACCGTCAGGCCGATCAGTCCGAGGCCGGACGCGACCTGGACCATGCGCCGCACGTCGGTCACCGGCAGCATCCGCTCCAGGAAGGCGCTCCACTTCGGACAGTCGGCTTTCGGATTGTAGGCGACGGGCACGACCTGCGTGATCAGGTCGGCGCGGTCGTGCCCCTTGCGCGCTGTCAGCGTCGCATCGTTCCCGATGATGAACTCCGGCACATCCTCGCGGCTGACGTCCGGATCGGTGTAGTCCGGGTTCGGAACGCGCTTCGGCGCCTTGCGGAAGGTCAGCGTGTGGCTGCCGACCGCGACCTTGAGCGGATCGGCGTTGAACAGGTCCGGGCCGCGCTGGATATGCGGCGCGGCGCAGGCCAGCATCGCCTCCAGCCGGCCCTTGTTCTTCGACGACACCGCATGCGTCATCCGCCGCGTGACGCGCTTGCGATAGGCCTCCGCCGCCTTTTCGGCCTTGGCCACCATGGCGCGTTCGACCGCCGTCTGCTCGCTCGCATCCTTCTTCAACGCCGCCTCGGCGCGGTCGACGAGCTTCTGTTCGGTTTCGGTCATCTTCAACACGCCCGCCTCGAGCGCGATGCGCCCGCCGAGCTGCTGCGCGATCGCCAGCGCGCGCGGCTCGCCAAGTTCGATGTCCCAATGCGTGCCGGTCCAGACCGCGTAGGCAGCGGTGCGCGCCTTCGATTGCGCCAGCACCAGAAGATCCTCGCCGAAATGCGCCAGCAGGCGCTCGGCATTGTCGGTGTCGGAATGGTCGAGCGCGGCGCAGTGCAGCACCACTTCCATGTCGACCTTCGAGCCGCGCTTCGGCGCGGTGCCCGGTTCACCTTCATCATCTGCTGCAGGCGGCGAAGCGTCCTGCCCAAGGGGTGCGGGGCCGCCATAGACCTCCTGCTGCAGGCGCATCGCCTCCAGCGCCGCCGCCACCTCTGCCGGCATCATGCTCTTCGTCACGTCAACCCCGCCGCCATGCCCGCAAAATCGGTCCCCGCCTTCGGCCAGGCCGTGAAAATCTGGCGCTCCGGCGCGGCCATTCGCGCCTTTGCGCGCGCCATCGCCGTGGCGGTGAAGACCGGTTCGGAATCGCCGTCGCCAAGCAGCACGAGCTCGCGCACATGCGCGCCGATCCACATGGATTGATCGGTCTCACGGGCCGCATCGCTCGCGTCCGCTCGCTGGCCCTCCGACGGGGCGGGCTGACCGCCCGACGCCCGGTCGGGCTTGCGGGCTGCGCCCGATTCTGCCTCCCGCCGCTTGGGCACCGGCCCTGGCACCATCACCGACCGCAGCACGCCCTTCTTGTCCGGCTTCTTCAGGGTCGGATGGGCAAAGCGCGACGAGGCCTCGGCCGGGCCTGCGAGATTGCCGAGATCGCCGGCGGCGAAATAGAACGTGTCATCGCGCAAACCTTCCCAGCAGCCGAAGGCCGAGCCGTTCTCGATCCCCTCGCCGCCGACCCATCGCGCAGCCGCCGGGTCGCCGGCGATCGGGATCAGCCCGCCATTCTTCGAGCCGCGCATCTTCTTGGTCGGCAGGCGCTCGTAGAGACCGGCCGCGAGATCTTCCGGCGATGGCGGCGGGTCGCCATAGGCCCAGCCCGGCCGGCGCGCCTGGACGCCGTCCTTGGTCAGACCGAACAGGTCCGGCCGGAATTTCGGCCCGCGATCGAGGTCGATCCAGGTGATGTGACAACCGATCAACTCCATGCCCGGGCCATAGAACCCCGCGACCATTGCCGGGCCGGAGAACAAAGCCGCCGGATCGCCGCGCTCATCGCTGCCATGCCAATAGGTCAGGCTGGGCGCGAAACGTAGCCAGCGCCGGTCGACATGCGGGCTGCCGCGCACACCCATGTAGCGAATGACCGGATCTGAGCGGCCGAGTACGGACGCCCCATCATGGATGCCGCGCGCCTTGCGCCGTTCCTTTTCGCGAAAGTCCGACTGCTCGTCGGCGCGCCGTCCGGCCTCGGTCTCGTTCTGCCGCCGCTGCCGTTCCAGCCGGTCGAGCCGCGCGGCGCGATCGTCGTCGCTCTCGCGCTCCTCGCCATCGGGAATTGCCCGGCCGGTGACAAGCTCGCAGGCGCCGAGAAAGCCATCACGTCGGTTGAGATCGAGCCCGTGCGCATGCGCAGCCATGCCGATCGCATCTTTGCCGCCGACGCCCCCGCGCCGGCAATTCCAGGCGTTCTTCTCGGTGTTGAACGAGAACGTGTCCTTGCCACCGCAGGCCGGACAAGGCTGCGGATGCTCGGCGCCGGAGCCGCGCTTGAACGTGAGGCCCAGCCGAACGGCAGCGTCGCCTATAGATATGCCGCGGGCTTCTTCGACGAAGAGATCAATATCCGTGGTCATGGGCCGATGATGACCCCATGCAGAGGAGTATGTTGTTTCAGCCGGCCATGCCGTCGGAATCCTCGCCGAGACGCGCTGCCAAATCTCGCGGCAGAAAGCAGTTGATGAACCGCCGCCACGCCAATCCGGCACGACGCCCGTCCTCCGTCTTCAGCGAGCGTTTGGCGCGCCGCTCGCATTCCACATAAGCTTGCCACGCCTCGTCTTGGCGATGCGTGATGGAAATAATCTTGGGTTTCATGTCGCATCCTGAAGTAGCGAATCAACAGGACCCAACAATTACGCATCGACAGCGCCGAGCGCGTTCGAAAAACGCGAAACTGCCCACGATTCACAGGTGGGTGCTTCGGTGGATATCCACAGCCTTGACACAGGCTGCCAACAGCCACGCTGACACAGCGAATCACTTCTCGAAGAACTGCAACCGCCCTCGCGGTGGCGCGTTCAACTCGCTGGTTCGAGTGCGAGTGATGATGAGTGATCCCGACAAGCGGTTTGCCGAGTCCGTGGCCGTGCATCTGACGCCGGGCAATATCCGCATGGTGCAGTCTGCGCGGGAGGCTGCCGAGACGCTGCTCTACAAATGGCCGGATGGACCGGAGACCGCCAAGCGCCGCGCCGCCCGCGCGGCCTGCCTGCGGGCGCTGGAAGGCGTCGCGCCGCCGTCCGACGCGCGCAAGGCCTTTGTCGCCGCCGCACGAGAACGCGGCATCCTGGTCACCGGCATCCGGACGCGCTGACATCATTCCACCCAACAGCTCGCGCCGGCGCAGGTTTTCAGTTGTGCCTCGAGCGCGCGCAGAGCCGCGAGATCGCCCGCATAGAAGGGATCCGCCACGACGCTGAACCGCTCCCAGAGATCCGCGTCGAGGTCGTAAAGCTCCTCGTGCCCGTCGCTGGCCCGGATATATTTCCGCGTCGCCGTGCGCACCGCGTTCCATCGCGTGTAACTCTGATCATAGACCTGGCCGCCGTCATAAAGGCCGGTCAGGAACACGGCGCTGCGCCACGGCACGGCGTTGGTCGACAGCAGCGGCGCCAGGCTCTTGCCGTCGAGCACGCGGCCGTAGGCGGTTCCGGCGAGGTCGAGGATGGTTGCGGTCAGGTCGGCGTCGAGCACGAGTTCGTTGCGGGTCACGCCTTGCGGGACGCCCGGGCCGCGGATGATCAGCGGCGTGCGAATCGACCTCTCATAGGGCAGCAGCTTTTCATTGCGCTTGAATTCCCAATGGAGATTTCCGTTGTCGCTCGTAAAGATGATGTAGGTATTGTTGATATGGCCGCTCACGGTGAGCTGGTTGACGATGGCCTCGACCATGTCGTCGACCGCGAGCAGACTTTCGGTATAGCGCCGCCAGTTGATCTCGGCCGCCGCTTCGGAGGCGGGCGACAGGGGCGGAAAGGCGGCAAACAGCGGGTGTTTGCCGGTCGTGTGTTGCGTATTGAAGGCTGGCGAACGCGTCATGGCGATCGCGTCGAACAGGCCTGTGTGGCGCGGTGCCGGGATCGCGGTCGTGGTGCCCGTGTCGACATGCGGCGCGAACGTCCAGGTGAAATTCATGAACGGCGGCTCGGCGAACTTGATCAGGTTGACCGACCGCTTCGTCTGATTGTCCGTCAGGTAGTCTTCTTCTGCTCCCGTCCCTGTCTTGAGCGTTCCGTCGCCATTATAGTCGATCCATCCCCAATAGTTGACCTTCTTCAATCCGCGCCATTTCGCCCATCCGGGCGGCACATAGTATGTTTCCCGCTCATAATCGTTCAGATACTTGCCCACGAACGCCGTCTGGTATCCTGAGTTTTGCATCCATGGCGCCAGCGAGTTGCCCTCTGTCGGCTTCCATGCCGCATATCCGCCATTCCAGACCGGCGAGTTGCCACGCACGCCATTGTTGTGGGCGAACTGGCCCGACAGGATGGTCGCGCGCGAGGGGCAGCACAGCGGGAACTGCGCGAAATTGTTCGAAAACGTCACACCCTTGTCGGCGAGCAACGCGCGGGTTTTCGGCATGTAGGCAAGCGACGCGAGGTCCTGGTCATCCGTCATGATCATGACGAAGTTCGGCCTCGACTGCGCCAGAGCTGGCGCTGGGGGCATGAACAGCAGTATCGCCATGGCGGCGGCAGATTTCAGAAGCGTGATCATTCGGCAGCCTCCCGGTAAACGGCCAGGTGGGCGCAGTTCGCCCCGGCCAGAGCTTCGGCGAGCGGCGGCGACACACTGTTGCCGCAGCACGAGATCTGGGCGTCCTTCGGCAAGGGCTTGCCGTTGAATTCCAGGTCGATGACGTAATTGACCGGGAAGCCTTGCGCCGAGAACAGTTCTCGCGGGACCAACATGCGCATTCCGATGTCGACGATGGTGAAGAGGTCGCCGCCGATCGACAGCGTCACGAACTCCCTCTCATCCCAGAAGCCATGCGCGCGCAGGAAATCGGCGACCTGGCGGGCGCGCGCGGCCTGCGCCTCGGTGAACGGTGGCCATACAATTTCGCCCTCAACGAAGCCGAACCGGTCCTTCGTCGTGACCGAATGCAGAGGCTCGTCGGCGCGGGCGCCGTCGCCGGTGCCGTAATATTTCTGCATGAAGGGCGCGACGATCGCGGATTTGTTCACGCCAGCGGTCACCGTTGCGGATGGCTCGTCCAGACCGTGGCCAATTGATGCACCGAATTGGCGTGAGACAAAGGCATTGACCAGCGTCTGCCCTGCCCCGCCAGCCGTGATCGTGTGCGTCGGCTCGTCCGCGCCCTGAAAGGGCTTCTGCGCGTTGCGCATGGTCATCAGGTGCGCGGCGACAACGCCCTGCTGCGGGTTTGCCGTCAGCGTCGACATCGGCTGATCGGCGGGACGGCCGGGGTTCACGCCGCCATCGCGCCGACTGTCATTGTTGTGCTGCGCTACGAAGGCAGCCGCGACGCAGACATCCGCCTTGGCGGTCTGCGTCGCCATCGGCTCGTCGCCGCCGCGCGCACGGCTTTGCCCGGCGCGTCCGCCGCAGCCTACGAGTGTCGGAATGACGGCCGCGTGCTTCACGCCGCCGGCGACGACGGTTCCGAGAGGCGCTTGAGGGTCGAGCGCGCGGGGCGCCTGCCCTTCCCGCTCGCCATAGCCGGTCTGAATCAGCGTCGGCGCGATCAGCGTGTTCTGGTCTTTCGCGCTGGCTGTGATCGTGTGCGCGGGATCCTCGACGCTGCGGTTGGCCCCGCCTTGCTGGGCATAGGAAAGAACAGGGGCGATGACAGCATGGCGGTTTTCCGTGACCACCGTTTTCAGAGGGTCCGCGAGCGATGCGGACCTGTCATCGGAACCATCGCCGCGACCAAAATAGGCCGACAACACCGGCGCGATGACGCCCACCGGCGCCGCGCCGCCGGGCTTTTTCTTGAAGCTGTTGGCGGTGATCGTGTGCAGCGGTTCGTCGACAGGGCTGCCGGTCGAACCGGTCTGAAACTTGATGACGGACGGCGCGACGACGGCATGGCCGATGCCTCCGGCGGTCACGACGCCGAACGGATCATCCAGCGGATATTCCCGCCTGCCGCCGCTGTCGCCATGCGCGACCGAAACCAGCGACGGCGACACAACCGCCTTTTCGCCGCGATGCGCGCCGGTGATGGTGTTGAACGGGCTGTCCAGATCCTCGGTGCGAACGCCATGCGTCAGGTTGACCAGGAACGGCTTTTTCGCGTCCAGCACGTAGCGCTTCACGCCGCGCGCGACCCGCGACATCGTCGCATCGGCCAGCGGACGGACGGCGCGCAAGCCGTGCTCGGCCATGATTTCCGGACCGGTGGCGAAGATCGACGGGCACGGCAACGACCAGTCGATGATCTCCGCCGCCGTCCGCCAGGGCTTGGTTGCCTGACTGTAATCCGGCTTGTCGGACGAAGTCCGAGCGGTCGACCGGCCGCCGCGGCTTTTGCTGCGCCTCTCCGGAGCGCCTTCAGCGCGTGAGGCCGGAGGATAATGCGTCGGCTTTGGCCAGACGATCTTCTGGCCGTCACAGCGGGCGATCAGGAACAGCCGCTTGCGGATGGTCGGCGCACCATAATCGCAGGCGCGCAGCTCCCGCCACTCGACCTTGTAGCCCTCCTTGCGCAACTGCTTCAGCCATTGCTTGAAGGTCTGGCCGCGCGCGGCGGGATCAGGCATCAACACGATGTTGCTATCGCCATTCGCGCTGGCCCGCTCGACTTCCATCAAGGGACCCCAGTCGCGGAATTCCTCGACATTTTCGAGGATGATCACGTCGGGCCGGACACGCTTCGCCCACAGCACCACGACCCAGGCCAGATCGCGGATATTGCGCTCGACCGGCTTGCCGCCCTTGGCCTTGGAGAAGTGCTTGCAGTCAGGCGAGAACCAGGCGAGCCCGACATGCCGCCCGCGCACATAGTCGAGCGGGTCGACCTGCCAGACATTTTCCGACAGGTGCAGCGTGTGGGGATGGTTCGCCGCATGCAGCGCGAGTGCCGCCGGATTGTGGTTGATGGCGATGTCGGGCGAACGCCCGAGCGCCATCTCGATGCCGGTCGACGCGCCGCCGCCGCCAGCGAAACTGTCAACGATCAGGGGAACCTCATTTGCCTCACGCGCCGCTTCGGCGGCTGCGCCGCCTGGCGCTCCGCCATCCTTGTCAAAGATCGGGCGCGGCACGAGCCGCGGCGTCCGGTCGGACTTGCGGGCTTCGCCCGTTGCAGTCGTCATCATAGCCCCCACTCCGCTTCCAGGCTGAATGTCCGCCCAGTGATGATCTTCTCCGCCTCGACCGGCCCCATGCCTGCGTCGAAGGCGGCGTTCAGCAGGTTCGCGCCCATCTCGCGCAGCAGCAGCAAACCTTCGCGCTGCATGTGCTCCGGCATCCGCGCCAGACGGCGCGGATCGACGCTGCCACGCGTGCCGAAACTGGCCTCACGGGCCGCACCGCCGCTTCGCGGCTGGCCCTCCGGCGGGGCGGGCGACGCCCGGTCGGCCTTGCCGACTTGGGAGGGCACTTGAGACTTTTTCATGCGGAGGCCTCCTTCTGTCGTTCGCGCGGGGCATCGAGGACGATGCCGTGATCCGATGGAAAATGGCCGAGCGCCGCCCAGATCGCGGCGCGGCTGCCTGCGTCCTTCAACTGGCCGGCAAAGGCGGCGCGGATGGTCGACCAGGGCAGGCCGGTCTGCTCGGCGAGTTCGTCGGCGACGGCGCGCCGCGCCGCGATCTGCCCGGCTTCATCCCTGGCAAAGCCGTCCCGCGCGACGGCGCGCGCGTATAGGAAGGTCTTCAGCATCAAGGGCGAAAAGTCAGGTCGCATGGCGAACTCCGACATGACTTACGATGAAAGCGCGGCGCCACCAGCGCCATCGGAAAGGACCAATGTGTAGCGCCATTACGTGGCCCCAGAAGATGAGCCGACCACCCCAGATGTCGTAGTCAGGCCTCGCCATAAACACCGCCAGCGTCCTGCCATTGGCAAAACTCAGCATCCATCCCCGCTCAAGGTCGAATGCGCCCCATCGCCGGAATTTGGGTTGCCATCCGAGCAACCAGAGGCCGAACGGTGTGATGTGTTGCCGATCCGCAATCATCCCTGCCCCCGATGTTCCACAGGGGTTTCATGTGTGTCAGAGGGCAGGAACCCCATCGGGTCCGCATCGATCGCGCGGCAGATGCGCAGCATGGTTCCGGCAGAGACGGAGCGGCCATTCTCGACCTTGCGCCATTCGGCGCGGCTGACGCCGGCTCTGGCGGCGACGGCGACCAGCGGCAGGCCCAGCGTCTCGCGGTGGCCGGCAACATGGTAGGCGAGCTTCGTCCAGTCGAGGTCGTCGCCATGCGGCTCGCGCAGGTCCGAGACGCGGGAGACCATCAGGCCTCGCGACCGCGCACCGGCCAGGATGGCGTGAATGGCCGACGAATGGTCGGCCCGACCGATCAGCCGCGACACCTGCTTCAGGGTCAGGTGCCGGCATTCGGTCCACAGCCGGAAGGCGCAGGCCTGACGCGCCGTGTTGGCCGGGCCGGACTGGATGCGCGAGGTGATGTCCGCGACCGTCACGCCATGGTGCCGCGCCACGCGGTCGCGCAGCTCGAAGGCGGTCGCGCCAGCGCCGTCAACGCGTCGCGCCATGGCATTGAAGGTCATGGCATTGGAAGCGTCGGGCGTCATGCCGCCTCCCCTTCCGCCGCCAGAAGATCAAACAGGCCCGGCGCCGGGCCGCCCGTGGCAGCCGCTTCGGCATAGATGCAGCCATCGTCGAAATAGGCCGGGTTGAGTTCGACAGCTATCGCCTGACGGCCCATGCGGAGCGCACAGTACGGGACAGTCATGATGCCGCCGAATGGATCGAACACCGTCTCGCCCTGCATCGAGTGCTGCTCGATCACCCGCTCGACAATGTCGAACTGCAGCGGACACAGATGCTGTTCGCGGCCCTTGCGTTGCTGCAGCATGTTCAGCGTCCGCATCCGCGCCACGTCGGTCCATATCTCGGGGTGGGCCGAATGCGGCGGCGCGATCATGAAGGTTGGCGGCAGCCGACCAGCGGCGTCGAGCTCTTCGGTGAAGGCGACATGGGTCGCGTGATCGTAGATCGTCTCGGCGGAGAACTTGCGCCAAGCGCGGTAAATGTCCTTGCCCGCGCCGCGCATCACGCGGCCCAGTTCGTCCGGCAGCAGCGGCCGGTCGCCGGACGATCGCCAGACGCCATTGGCGTCGATCTGCCAGCGGCCCCGCGAATAGCCGGTGCCGGGAATAGCGACGATGCGCTTGGCGTCGAAATCGTCGTCGCCGGCCGAGACCGGCCGCCCGTCGATCACGGACACGAAATCCGGCTTCGGCTTGACCACGGGAATGTCGGCATAGCCCTTGGTCCGGTCGCTCTGGGCCTTGCGGAATTTGAGCAAATATTCGGGCATGCCATTGCCCATCCTCGTCCCGTCCTTGCATTGCTCGGTCCAGCCGAGCCGGTAGGTGCCGTTGTTCTCGCGCACGACGTCGGTGCCGATGGTGACGCGCGACAGGAAGGCGAAGCCGGCGGCGCGGAAGCGCGCGATGCAATCGTCGGAGAACGGGCTGACGGTCTGGAAGCCGAAGCCGTTGATGCCGCCCGGCACGATCCGGTCCTTGACATGGATCGCCGCCACACGGCCGGGCTTCAGCACGCGCAGAAGCTCGGGGATCAGGAAATCCATCTGCGCCCAGAAATGCGCGTCGTCGTCGGTGTGGCCGAAGTCGAGATAGGACGGCGAATATTCATACTGGGTCGAGAACGGGATCGAGGTGACGATCAGGTCGACGCTGTCGCTCTCCATCCGCGACGTCTCGTCGACCGTGTCGTTGTGCACGACACAGTAGCCCTGACCCCTCACCTCGCGGCGCTCGACGCTCATCGCCCGCGTCAGGCCGGCTTCGAGCGACCGCTCGGCCAGGCCGAACTGGCGGATGATCACCGCCATCCGCTCGGACTGTACCTCGAACTGTTTCCAGCGCCGCTCCAGTTCGCGCCGCATGCCGCGCTCGGCCTCGGTGTAGATCAGGTCGGCGCGCACCGGCTCCGTCTGGCCGAAGCGCTGCGTCCGGAAGATCGACTGGATGAAGTCGTGAAACTTGAAGCCGATGCCGAGATAGATGTTCCAGTGGCAGAAATGCTGGAAATTGCAGCCGGAGCCGTTGATCACCGGCTTGGTCGCCAGTTCGGCGAATTCGCCGCGTGCGAAGCCGACGACGCGCTTTTCCTTGGTGTCGTCGTCGAGCGAACCCCAGACCGACTGGACAGTCGGAACCGCCGCCTCGATCGCATGCCGCTCGGCTTCGAGATCGTGCCAGATCAGCCGGTGCGCGGCGGGATCCTCTGCGCGAATCTCCAGCATCCGGGCGACGCGCTGGTCAAGCGACCGCTTCTTTTCGCGCGAGGCCTCGACGACGCCATGCGCCGTGTCCGTGAACATCCGGCCTTGCCCGTCGCGCTCGGCGCCGGCTTGCTGGTGGTCGGACGGCAGCTCGTGCCAGCGGATGTCGAGCGGCGGCAGCTCGTAGCCGTCGTCGCAAAAGCCGAGATCGGATGGCTTCTGCACGAACAGCGCCCAGGACGAAACCCACAGCCAGAATTCCTCTTCCTTGTGCGGATGGATCGTCAGCCGGTCGGCCTTCTCGCTGTCGCGCTTGAAGAACCGCGTCTTCGCCTCGCCGACATCCATCACGCCGAGGAATGCCGCATAGGCGAGCAGCTCGATATATTCGTTCGGGTCCGGCACCGCGGTCGCGACGAACCTGTACCGCACGCCGGCATGCTTGACGCCGGCCTTGCGATCGTCGCCGGCGAAGGTCGCCATGAACTCGCGGAAGGTTTTCGTCCCGCCGAAGCCGCGCAGCACGGCGGCCTCGTCCAGCGACGCCGCGGTGAACAGCAGCGGATCGAGCTTGCCGTCGCGGATCGTCTCGTAATTCGTCAGGTGGATGAGCTTGCGGCCCGGCCCCGGCGCGTTCGCCTCGCCCATTTGCTCGGGCCGGTTGATGAACTTGAGTTCAAGGTCCGGATGCCGCTCTGCCTGCTCGAGGAAGAATTCGTGCCGCACGCCGAGCGGCACAACCTGCAGGGAGTGTCCGCCCGCATGCATCATGCACTGACGAAGGATTTCCAGCTGCGTCGATGTCTTGTGCAAGCCGAAGCGCAGGAACAGCGCGCGCCTGCCGCCACGGCACGCCCATGGCACAATCGCCCGCGTCATCGACTTCAAAAGCGGATTGACCGTTTCGGGATCGACCTCGAAACCAAGCGACGGCGCGATCCGCACCTTCGCCTCGATGAACTGGCGATAGTCGAACTGGCCGTGATCAGGGATGGCGTTCATGCCGCCGCCTCGCAAACCAGGTGCAGCGCGCAGTAGGGTTTGCGCGAAACCGTCTGGCGCAGGCATCCGCAGACCTGCATGTCGGGTCCGTCGGGCGTCCAGGGATCGGCGGCGAAGAAAAGGCAGCGATTCTCGCTGGCCGCGCGCAGAAACGGCATCGGCACGACGACGAAATCGCCTGACTTGCCGGCCGCAAATGCGGACCGAGGCAGCGGCTTGGGCGCAACAGTCTCTAACGCGCGCGGTCTGCATGCGGCAGCTTTCGGAGCGGCCTTTGGAAGCGGCGGACGGGGCATGCGCGGCTTGACCGGCGCCCCTCCCCGCAAGCGCCCTTGACGCGCGCCGCGCGAGAAGCCGATCGCGTTCAGAGTGCGGTTGCGCAAAACGATGCCGATGATGGCGTTCCGCGACACCGCAACACCACGCTGAACTGACAGCCGTGCAGCAATCTCGCCAGCGGACAGATCCTCGCGCAGCCATTTGCCGATCGCGTCGATCTCGGCTGGCGCATAGGCTGAGGGAGGAACGCCCATGTCAGCCTCCCTGCCCGTGCAACAGTGCGCCGGAGCTGCGCGCCCCGGCTGTTGCCTTGCGCAGCTCCGATATGACAATTTCCAGCGCCGCCGCGGCACGGTCCATTCCGGAGGCCTCGGCTGGCGTCAGCTTGCCATCGGCGAAGGCCAGAGCGCCCTTGGAGATCAGCTCGCCCGCCTGCACGACCACTTCGGCATAACTGGACAGGATCGACCCATTGGCGGCAGCGGCCTCGGATGGGTCGGCCAGCCGCCGCCCTTCCAGTTCGGCCATGGCACTGGTCACCAGCGGCACGCCGCACTCGCGCTGCAGCATCAGTATGGCCGGGATCGGCATCAGTTCCGGGTCGCCGTCATTGTTGAAACGGCCCATCTGGCTCTTCGAGATCGACGCCAGCTCGGCCGCGCGCTCGATGCCGCCGGCCCGCTTGATCAGGTCGCGCTGCGCCGCCTTCAACCGGTAGAACCAGGCGCTGGGCAGATTGTCGGGCTGCATGGGGAAACTCCGGCAAAGCTTTCCCTGTCAGGGAAAAGCGATGTGCTTTTCCCGTGGCGGGAATGGTCGTTGGATGGTGATGTGCGGACGTTCAGCCGCCAGGGCTGATCGCTTCTAAGGGGGTCCGCATGCCATTTTCACATATGCTCGGCGGAGCAGAATCACACAGCGGCGGAGGATGCCGGAATGAGCAGTCGCAGGTTGAGACGAAGCGTCGCCAACGCCGTCACGCACGATCAGCTGGAAGCGCTGATGATCAGCCTGATTGGCAAGAACAACGCGCTCGAAACCCTGGTCACTCTGCTGCTCGAAACGCATCCCGATCTGGCTGCGCTCGGACGGCGGGCCGATCAGGCCCTGGTCAACCGGGAAGCCGACCTTGTGCCCGCGTCCGAGGACGAGTTGTTCACGATCAAGGTTTCCGAGCTTGCGCGGCAACACCTCGAGGCAATCATGATCAACGCCCGCGAGCGCCGGACGCCGAGGTAGCGCCACATATGGCTCCAGAAGGAGCAACATCGCCGGGCGAAGATCCTTGCGGCGCGCGATCATTCCGCCGGCTCCGCAAGCAAAGGGTGGCCGGCTCCGGCTTGGGAGGGAACGGAACCGGCCTCGACGGCGCTGGGGGCCTCACCGTCATTCTGTTGCAGCGTCTCGGGTCGGGCGACCTCCGCCGGCCATCCCGTGTTGTCCGGCCAATTGTCAGAAAACCACTGCAGCGCCTTTTCATAGCGGCGCGTGGTCACATCGGCCGCGCCACTCATCAGGTCGCCGAGCTTCGATCCATCATTGAAGACAATGGTCGAAACTCGGGCGACGGAAAGGTCGCGCGCGGTGCAATAGGCATTGGCCACAATGGCGAACTGGTCGATCAGGGTCACAATGACACTCCAGGTATGACGGCGCAATTGTATGCGGGTTGTTTACCGCACTGTCAACGGGTTTTTTCCCGCAATCAACCGTCGCTCAAAAGCGGTAGGATAACCGCATCATGAACGAAGCCCTGAAGACCCGGATTGAACAGCGCCTTGAACAGGTCGGCAAGTCGGCCCGTGGCGCATCGCTCGAAGTTTCGACCAATCCCGACCTGATCCGCAACATCCTCACGGGCAAGAGCGACCAGCCAAGAATCGACACGCTGGAAAAGATCGCCCAAGCGCTGATGACGACGCCGGAATGGCTGACAGCCAAGACCGATGTTGCGGACGCCCATCCGAAAAGCAATGTCCGGCGGGCCGATATCCGCCTCGCACCAGCATCCCAGATGCCGAACGACGTGCCTGTGCGCGGCACGGCGGCGGCGTCGCATCTCAAGGGCGCCTTCCAGCTTGACGACAATGCGATCGACTGGGCGCGCCGCCCCCCGGCGATGGCTGGCGCGAAGGACCTCTATGCGCTTTTCATCGAAGGAACGTCGATGGAACCGGAGCATCGCCCCGGCGACCTGCGTTTCGTTCATCCGGGCAAGCCGCCCCGGATTGGAGATTCAGTCATTGTGCAGATGAAATATTCGGAAGCGGGCGGCGTCGAAGCGATGATCGGTCACCTGCTGCGGCGCAGTGGCAGCAAGATCTATGTCGGCAAGCTCAATCCCGAAGCGACGGTCGAACTCAATCAATCGCACGTCATAGCGGTCCACAAGGTGCTGACATTGAACGAGTTGTTCGGGCTGTGACGGACGGGCGGCTGCGCTTTCAGGTGCAAGGCTCCGGCAAGAAGCCCTACCAGCTTGTCGCGGAGGGCGAAGGACCGACGTTCAGGATCTTCTGCTCGTGCCCGGGCGGACGGCTGGGCGGCAAGTTCTGCAAACATGCGGCAGCGCTTGTCGTCGGCGACGTGTCTCGGCTCGTGCATCCATCCGACGATGTTTCGAACCTCCGGGCCATGCGCGATGGCAGCCCTCTTGAAGCGCGAGCGGTCGCCTATGTTCCGGCACGCCGCGAACGCGCCACGGCGGCCGCCATCGCGGACGCCGCCCGCCTCTATACCGCTGACATCGAGGCGCTTGGGTGGATCGTCCGGCTGCACGACGACGCGTCCGGTCAGATGAGAGAGATCGCACTGCACGATCTGACCAGATACGGCAAAGTGCGCGTCAGTCCGAAATTCGCCCTGTCGCATGAACCTGACGCGTGGATATCGGTTGCTCAGATCGACGGCGACGTCACCCGCGAACATCTCGGTGCGCGCGCACGCCCATGGATCACGCGAACGCCGAAGGGGGCCGTGGCCTACGCTTCTTGCGAAAGCGCGACGGCAGCGTTCGCTACGGCGCTGGGCCTGCCCATAAAATAATCGCGGGTTTTTTACCTTGCGGTATTGACGCGGTATAAAACCCGCATTATCACTTGCCTCCATCGCAATCGCGCTGGAGCATCCCGATGTCACTTTCCGAAGCACCCCGACTGTCCCACGCCTCCCGCGCCGCCTCGCTCGGCGGCAAGTTGCCGCTCGAACGCCTGCATCGCACCTTCTTCCCGTTCGAACCTTCATTCCGCCTGGTGCTTCGCGGTTCGGATCAGGCCATGCCCGAGGGCAATCGCGTCCTCGGGGCCGATCATGACGGCAACCGGCCCAAGCCATCGGTGAGCGAAGACCATGCCGACCGCGCCCGTCTTGTTCTCGACCATGACCTCGGGCAAGGCGACGGGACAAAAGCTGGGCGGATCGGCGACGACCTCTCCCTCTACCACCCGGTTGGCGACGCCGAGATCGCCGCTTTCCGCGAGCGCCGTCGCAAGTCCGCTGAGAATGATGCCCGCGTTCTCGGGGTCGAGATCGACCACCACTGGCGGAGAGTTCCGTGGGTTGACCCGGATTGCGAGCGCGCCATCGCTCCGGCGCAGCAGTTGAACGCTCTTCACCTCGCCCTCCCCGAAAAGCGGCATCTTGGCACATTTCCCGGCCGCCGCAACTCCCGCGCGAACTTGCTGGCCACCCTGCGCGAACTGGCAAGCTTCGTCGTCGCCATCGGCTTTATCGCCCTCATGGTCGCGGTGCTGTGATGACGGCGCATTTCCAGACCTTCACGCCGCGCGCGTCCGCGCAGACGCGGCCTGTGCATCCCTTTCCGGATGAAGCCGTCCATCCGCGCGCGCAGGAGCTGGCCGACGCGATGCTGGACGTCGCCGCGCGCGGCTGCGGCGGCGCGACGGTCGCCGAACTGGTTCAGCTCGGCTTCACCGCGGCCGAGATCGCCGAGCATCATCAGGCCGCCAAGACGATCGCCGACCAGCGCTTCGTGTCGCAGGCGCGGCCGATGCCCGACCTGACCCCCGACATCGTCCGCAAGGCGCTTGAAGCCATCGCGCACCGCCCGCCGATGCCGCGCGGCGCAACGCAGACGCAGGCCTACACGGTCGATTGGCACGCCTATTGCCGAGCAGTCGCCGCCCTGAAGCTCGACCCGTGGCCGAGCCAGCGCGAACGCTGCCTGGCGCTTCTGGCCCGCGTGCTCGACCGCACCGAGCTGTTTTCCCACATGACCGCCGACATCCTCATCCGCGTCGGCGCCGGGCTCCAGAAGGTGGGCGCATGAAGGCCGCGCAGCGCAAGGCCGCCACCTTGGGGCAACAACGGCCGTCGGGCCACATGGCCCGCCCCGCCGGAGCCGCAGGCGGCGACGCCGCCGATGCGCGGCGTGAGGCAAAGCCGATCGTTCCTGCCTTCCGGCCAGATGGCTCGGCGATGGATCTTGCCAATGTCTGCGACGCGGACATTGTCTGGACCGAGATCGCCAACGGCCTGTCGAAGATCACCCGCTTCAACGGACGCTACCCGGGCGCGGCCTATTCGGTCGGACAGCACTGCGTCATGGGCGCCGACGCGCTGATGAACGAAACCGGCGACCAGGTCCTTGCCGGCTATTTCCTCTTGCACGACGCGCACGAGGCCTTCACCGGCGACATCACGCGGCCGATGGTCCAGCTGATCGAACATTATCACCAGCTTGCCATGCCGGCAGCCCGGCGCTCCGCAGCGTCCTCGACGATCAGGAATGCGATCGAGTGCGCCAAGAATGCCATCGACCGGGTCGTCTTCCGCGTCGCCGGCCTCGCACCAATCGAGCACATGCCGATCTACGCGCGCCAGGTGGCCGAGATGGACAACCGGATGCTGATTGCCGAGGCATATCACTTCTTCGACAAAGTTGCTCCTGCCTGCCTTCCGTCTGCGGAACTGCGTGTGCCGCGTCTGACCGGCTCGCTGAAGCCATGGGGGCCGGTCAAGGCCGAGATCGCCTATCTCGACCGGCTCGAGCGCTACCTCGGCATCGTCGCGAGGGTCAGCTGATGGCCACCACAGCGCCCGCAGTTTTCACGTTCCGCGTCCATTTCGACGACGGGGCGAAGGTCGACATCGAGGCCGAGACACCGCAGGAAGCGGGCAAGCGCGCGGCATCCGCGCGCGCACCGACGCAAAGCCGGATCGTCGCCAAGATCAAGCAGGTGCGTTCATGACGGCGCAACTGCTCCGCCGCGCCGTCGACCGGCTGGCCAGCGGCGAGCCGTTGCGCGTGCTGATCGGCGAGAAACTCTACGAAGCCAGCGAGATCGTGCTGACGCCCGCCTCCGACGCGCATCTGCGCAACATCATCGGCGCAGACCTGCTGGCGCAGCTCGCCGAACTCGACCCCGACCCTTCCGCGCCCGCCGGCGCACAAACCGCAAAGGCAGCGTGATGACCGCCCCCGAGATGCAGCCGTGCCCCTGTGGTGACAATGATGGACATTGGTGCAGCCGCGCCGACTGTCCCTTTGAGCGGCCGACAGCACCACCGGAAGCGCGAACAACAATCGAGGGTCTTTGGCCCATCAAAGCTGTGCCGGATTTCCCAAAATATATATTGGGTTCGACGGTCTTTGATTGGTTTGCAGCGTGGGCATACCGGGGTGTAAGGATCGAATATATCTCAGACGAGATCGTATTGAAGTTTGTGGTGGCTACCGAGCCAATTGGTCGTTCTTTAGCCCACCTCGAAATCCCTTGCCGCCTGTCGATCAAATCTGCGCGTGTGCTTCGCATGCAGCTCGATCTTGCTATTCGAAACGAGAAGCTTGCGCGGATGCACGGGGCCGCCGCGCAGGCAAGGGAGACTGAATAATGGCCGGCTCCGTCAACAAGGTCATCCTCGTCGGCAATCTCGGCGCCGACCCGGAAATCCGCCGCCTGAACTCCGGCGACATGGTCGTCAACTTCCGCATCGCCACGTCCGAAAGCTGGAAGGACAAGAACACCGGCGAGCGCAAGGAAAAGACCGAGTGGCACTCGATCGTCGTCTTCAATGAGAACCTCGCCAAACTTGCCGAGCAATATCTGAAAAAGGGCATGAAGGTCTATGTCGAGGGCCAGCTCTCGACCCGCAAGTGGCAGGGCCAGGACGGCTCGGACCGGTACACGACGGAAGTCGTGCTGCAGAAATTCCGCGGCGAAATCCAGATGCTGGACAAGCAGCAATCGAACCGCGCTCCCGGCGCCGAAAGCCCCGACGATTACGGTAGCGTCAAAGGCGGTGCCGACGGCGCGCGGTCGGGCGGTTCGCGCACGTCTGGTCAATCCAATGGCCAGCAGTCGCCCGGCGTCCGCGATCTCGACGACGACATTCCGTTCTAGGCCGCGACCGCGGGCCGGCGATCGTTCGCCGCCCCGTCCGGAGGCCAGCCGCCGAGCGCTTCCGAACGACCCACCCCAACCGGCGGCGAAACGGCCGTGAGGACAAACATGAAACGCATCCGCGACGCACAGACCATCATCGGCATGTTGGAAGGCGGCGAAGTTGCCGCCGCTCTCGGCACCGAAATCACCGAGACGCTGGCCAAGCTGAAAGAGCTGGGCGGCGGCAATCCGAAAAGCAAGATCAAGGGCAATGTCAGCCTGAAGATCAACCTCTGCGTCGAAGGCCCGACCGTCACGATCGACGCCGAGATCGACTCGAAGCGGCCGAAGCCGGTGCGCGGCTCGTCCTTCTACTGGGTGATGGATGACGGCTCGCTGTCGACCGAGCACCCACAGCAAACTGACATGTTCTCCGGCAAGCCCCGCGACGTGTCCGAGCGCAGCTAACCCTCCCAACCGAGAAAGGATCTTCCAATGGACAATGCCGACACGACAGACTTGGGTGCACTCGCCAGCGAGATCAGGCCCTTCAGCTTTTCCCCTTTCGAGTTCGACCTCGACATCGCAGCAGACCTCGGCGCGAAAGCGTTGGGCATTGAGATCGTTACGTTGTCCGCCGAAGGGCGCACCGGTCTGCCGACAAACATTCCCGTCGCTTTGCGGCGTGGCGTGGCGCCCGGCGTCGAGGATCTCTCACACCTGTTCGAGAAATATCGCCTGCACCCGCAGCGCAAGTCCGGCCAGGCGGTCGCGCTGACCTTCGAAGCGTTCTGCAACCTGACCAACCGCCACAAGACGTCTGACAGCGTCATCTTCGCCGACACCAACTGGCGCAAGCCCTCGCTCACCGCCGTGATCGACTATCACGAGCAGAAGAGCGCAGGCCTCGCCGCCAACGGCAAGCACCGCGTCCACTACGCCTTCCCGCTCTCCGAGGAATGGAAGAAGTGGGTCGACACGGATGGCAAGCCGATGGAACAGCGCGAGTTCGCCGAGTTCCTCGAGGATCGCATCCCCGAACTCTCGGCGCCGACCGAGGCGGAGACAGTCCTGTTCGAGCGCGAGTTTGCGACCCGCGTGGCGACGCCGGCGCAGGTGGTCGAACTGTCGCGCGGCCTGCGCGTGCATGTCGAGTCGAAGATCAAGAACCAGACGACGCTGCAGACCGGCGAAGGCCAGATCGCCTGGGAAGAAACCCACACCGACGGGGACGGCAAACCGATCAAGGTGCCGGGCATCTTCATCCTGTCGGTCGCGCCCTTCTACCAGGGCGACAAGATCCGCATTCCGGTGCGCCTGCGCTACCGCCCGTCGGGCGCGAAGATCGTCTGGATGTATCAGATCTACCGTCCCGACCAGGCGATCACCGACCATGTCAGCGCCACCCTGAAGGACGCCGCGCTTAACACCGCGCTGCCGACCTTCGAGGGCACGCCCGAAATGAGCGCGACGTGATGCGCTCACGGGCCGCAGTCGCGGGCTTATCGGCCGCAGGCCGCAAGCCCAAGCGGGCGTCGGGCCTGATGGCCCGCCCCTTCCGGAGCAAGGCGCGCAGCGCCGACAGCGTGAGGAAATGAAAATGGCCAAGGGAGCCGGCAACATCATCGTGGCGCGGGAGGCTTTGCTTCCCGCGCTGGCCCTGGTCACCAAGGCCGTCGAGCGCCGCTCGACCATTCCGATCCTGCAGAACACGCTGATCCTGCAGGACAAGGATGCCTTGACGATCGTCGGCTCCGACCTCGACACGGAAATCCGCGTCCGTGTCGCCGCACACGCCCCGGACGGGGCCGGTTTCACCGTCAACGCCAGCACGCTGCACGACGCCGTGCGCAAGCTTCCCGATGGCGTCGAGATCGGCCTGGCAGTCGACGCCAATGCGGTTTCGGTTACCGCCGGTCGCGCCAAGTTCCGCTTGCAGACCCTGCCCGCCGCCGACTTTCCGGCGATGGCGACCGGCGACCTGCCGCACGCCTTTACCCTGTCGGCCACGACGCTGGCGCGGATGATCGACGCTGTCGACTTCGCCATCTCGACCGAGGAGACGCGCTACTATCTCAACGGCATCCACTGGCATGCCGACGGCGACCAGCTCGCCTGCGTTGCGACCGACGGCCACCGCCTCGCGCGCCTGCGCACGCCGCTGCCGGGCGACCCGGACAGGATGCCCGGCATCATCATCCCGCGCCGCGCCGTCGGCCTGATCCGATCGCTGATCGGCGACAAGCCGGCAGGCGACATCGCGATCCAGATGTCCGACACCAAGATCATGTTCGCGGACGCGGCGGGCCGCACGCTGCTGTCCAAGCTGATCGACGGCACCTTTCCGGATTATCGACGCGTCATCCCGACCGGCAATGACAATTCGTTCGTGCTCGACCGCGTCGCGCTCACCGCCGCGCTCGACCGCGTCATGACCATGGCCACTGGCAAGGGCAGCGCGGTCAAGATGAGCTTCGACGCGACCGGCGGACCGCTCTCGATGGCGACGACGAACCCCGATTCCGGCAGCGCGACCGACGAGGTCTCGATCGACGAATGCGAGGGTGCGACCGTCGAGATCGGCTTCAATGGCAAATACGCGCTCGAAATGCTGGCCGCCGTCACCGCCGACAAGGTGCGCTTCCGCCTCGGCGGACCCGGTGATCCGGCCATCGCCGAGCCCGTTGGAGACGGCGAACAGCCGCTCTTCGTCCTGATGCCGATGCGCGTTTGAGGGAGGTCATGATGTCGAACAACGAATTCATCGACCCGGCGGCGCTCTTCCTGCGGGAAAACTACGCCAGGGACGAAGCCCGCAAGGCCGCCGAACTGCCGTCGAGCGAGCATCTCTTCCGCATCGCCGAAGGGCTTTCCGACGAGGAAACCGACGACGGCGTCACCGCGAGCCCGCTCAACCCGCTGACGATCGTTCTGCTCGCGCTGCTGATGTGGATCCTGTTCGCCGCCGTCGCAGGCGCGACCATCGCGCTGATCATGTGGGCGCAGTCATGAGCCCGGAGCGCGAGCGCGACCTGCTGGAGGCGAACAACCGATATCTCGAGGAATGGCGACAGGCGCGTGCGGCGCTTGCCCACTACAGGCAAAGCCGCGACTTCAACCTGGTTGAACACCTGCGCCGCCAGCGCGAATTTTCCGAGCGCACTTTTGGCCCGGGCACGCGCACGGCTGGCGTTGTCGATCACATTCGCAAGGAACTCGCGGAGATCGAAGCCGATCCCGCCGATATCATGGAATGGGTCGACGTCATCATTCTGACCTTTGACGACGCTTGGCGCGCCGGATGGGAGCCAGAGACCATCGTCGCGGCGATTGTTGCCAAGCAAGCGAAGAACGAAGCGCGCACTTGGCCCGACTGGCGAACCCAGCCAGCCGACAAGGCGATCGAACACGATCGAAGCGTCTGAAGTCCCGAAATGCAACTTCCCCTCAACCGAAAGGACACCGACATGAACATCATTCGCCGCGATTCCTCCCGCCCGATCTTCGTCGCCGCGGGCCGCGATGCGATCTTCGTCAGGGCCGGGACAGAGATCCATGACAATGGCAGGCTCCGCGTCGGCTTCGCCGAGGATTTCCTCCTGCCGATCGACCCGGCGGTGATGGCTCCCGGCGCCGACCTCGACATCGTGCTGACGCAGGACGACAGGCTGACCGTCGTTGCCGCCAAGACTGCGGCGCCAGCCTACGTCGCCGGCGGCTTCCACTTCGCTCCCGGCGGCAATGCCGAGGCGCGCAACGGCGGCGACAGCATCCCGGCGATCAACCCGTGCTCGATCTGGGATCAGGGCTTTCGCCCGTCCTGCCCGGATCCGCGCGGCATGTTCGCGATCATGCTGGCGGACGGGGCGCGCGCGTGGGTGGACATCTACAAGCTCGGCGTCGACCATCTGGCCGACGGCACCAGCCGGTTCGGCGTGACGATCGCCGACGGCAACGACTTGCCGAAAGCGATTGCCGGAAAAGGCAAGGTCGACAGGCTCGACTTTGCCACCGCGACGGCCATCCTCGCCCATCACGGCAAGCAGCCGCCCACCTATGACGAATTCCGCATCGCCGCCTTCGGCGTGACGGAAAAGACCGCCGCCAGCCGCGATCCGAAAATCACCGGCCTCGACGCGCCGCGCACCAGCCGCTTCGGCATGATGCAGGCGACCGGCAATCTCTGGGATTGGGGCACGGACGGCGATCCCGACAACCCCTGCGCCTCCATCCTCGGCGGGTCCTGGATCAGCGGCGGGAGCGCGGGCTCGCGCTACGCGAACCTCGACTACTGGCCGGGCAGCTCGGTCGAGAACTTGGGCGCGCGCGGCCGCAGTGACCACCTGAACCCTGCCAACTAGCCGGCGCGGAAGCGCCGGCGTTTCGAAAAATTTTGCCCCATGACCATCATCCGCGACGAGAACGCCAAGCCGAAGGGCCTGGCCATCCTCGAAAAATACGAGCAGGCCGTGACCTATCTCTATCCCATCCTGCAACGCTGTCCGCGCCACCACGGCACGCTCCGAGACGCGATCATGAAGGTCATGTTCGACCAGGTCGAACTGTTCTGGCAGGCGGCAAAATCGGGGCAGCCATCACGACTTTACGCGGCGGACGCCAATCTGGCGACGCTGCGTTTCTGGTTGCGCTTCGCGACCCAGCCATCGCTCAAGATCATCTCGCCCAGCCAGCACAGGACGGCATTGCGCCACCTAGCGGAGGCTGGCGCGATGCTCGGGCAGTGGATCAAGACCGCGAAGGGCAACGGGTGAGCGGGGAAATGATGCGGAGCGCCTCCATCCTCGGCGGGTCCTGGATCAACGGCGAGAACGCGGGCTCGCGCTACGCGAACCTCGACAACTGGCCGGACAACTCGAACGAGAACTTGGGCGCGCGCGGCCGCAGTGACGACCCTTTCTTGCGCGGCGACGGTCAAGGCCTCGCCGGCCCTTCTGCCATGGACGCCAAGCGCAGATGCGCAACGCGTCCGGGTGGTCAGCCCGCTCGTCCGGCTTCGGCGAACACATTGCAAGGTCCGGTAAAGCGGGGAGTAGTCCTGAGCCTGTCGAAGGATCGAAACCCGCGACCGGCGAGCATCTGAGGCGACGGCGATGGCGAAGAAGCACCGCAACCTCATGCAGCAAATCACCGCCGACGCCAACATGCGCGAAGCTTACCGGCTGACCGCGCGCGGCAAGCGCCTGTCGCCTGGCTTCCTCGAATTCAAGGAATTCTCGGCTCTCAACCTCGAGGATCTGGCGCGGGACATCCGCACCGGCGCCTATGTCCAGGGCGTCCCGCATAAATTCCAGATCTTCGACCCGAAACTGCGCACCATCAGCGCGCTGCCGTTTCGCGACCGCGTCGCGCAGCACGCGCTTTGCGCCGTCGTCGGTCCGATCTTCGATGCGACGCTCTTGCCGCGCACCTTCGCCTGTCGACCCGGCAAGGGAACCCATGCCGGCGTCAAGCTGCTGCAGGCCGAACTGCGGCATCTGACGCGCGACGGCCAGCCGCTCTACGCGCTGAAAACCGATTTCTCACGCTACTTCGCATCCATCGACCGGGCGGTTCTCTGGCGGCTGATCGAGGCGAAGATTTCGTGCCGCGCAACGCTCCGCCTGATCGAGGCGATGCTGCCCAGAACAGGTGTGGGCCTGCCGATCGGCAGCCTGGTGTCGCAGATCTTCGCCAACGTCTATGGCGGCGTCGTCGACCGGCATCTCGGCCAGACGCTGCGCGAGCCACACTGGTATCGCTACATGGACGACATGGTCGTACTCGGCCGATCGTCGGAGCGCCTCGCCACTGTGCGGGCATCGATCGAGACGCTGGCGCGCGAGCAACTCGGCCTGCGCTTTTCGAAATGGAGCATCCAGCCGGTCTCCCGCGGCGTCAACTTCCTCGGCTATCGCATCTGGCCGACGCACAAGCTGCTGCGCCGCGACAGCGTCACCCGCGCCAGGCGAAAGATCAGGGCCTACCGCGCAGCCGGCGATCATGCGCGGCTGGAAAAGTTCCTCGGCGCATGGACCGGCCACGCCGGCTGGGCCGACAGCCGCAACCTTCTCCGCAGTCTCGAGGTGAGATCATGACCATCGACCAGATCATATCCGCGATGCAGGCGAACCGCGCCCAGCGGCTTGTCTCGGTCTACGCCAGCGATCAAGCCTACGCCCTGCTCGACGAAATCTTGCGCCTGCGCGGGGCGGAAGTCGGCCTACCAGCCGACATGCGCGTTCCGTTCGGGACATGGGCGCGCATCGACCATGACGGCTTCGTCGGCACGGTGCAGGGCCACTATGTCACGCGCGAAGGCAAGCCCGGCGTCGTGCTCCAGCAGCGCGGCACGCGCGTCGTGCACGTTTACGGCGAGAGATGGATGGACACTGCAAGCAAGAACCCGCAGACCGGACCCGACCGACAGGTGACATCATGACGGACCTTCTCATCAGGCGGTCCGCCATTCTGTCCGACTGCGGCACCTGGCGCCTCAGGCTCGAACGCGACCTCTGCCGCACGGGCAAAGTCGCCGCCGGCATCATGGTGAACCCGTCGACTGCAGACGCCGCGGATGACGATCACACGATCCGCAAATGGTATGGCTTCGCCGACCGGCTAGGAATCGGCCGTTTCATCATCGCCAACAAGTTTGCCTATCGCGCGACTGACATCTTCGACCTCGGCGCCGCTGAGGATCCTGTCGGGCCGGACAACGACAAGCACATCGAACAGGTCATGCGCGACGCCGATCTGCATATCGTCGGCTGGGGAACACTCGGCAAGCTGCCCCGCCGTCTGCGCAATCGCTGGCGCGAAGTCGCAGCCATCGCCGATCGCGTCGGATGCCCGCTCTATTGCTGGGGAACGGCATTCGACGGACAGCCGCTGCACCCGCTCACGCTGTCTTATGACCTTCCTCTTGTCCCATGGGAGCGCCCGACATGATCCCCCGCCTCGCGTTGTCCATCCGCCAGCCATGGGCCTACGCTGTCGTCATGGGGTGGAAGTCGATCGAAAACCGGTCGTGGCGGCAGCCGAACCCCGGCCTCAAATTTCGTGGCGAATTCGCCATTCACGCGTCGAAAGGCATGACCAGCCAGGAATATGAGGACTGCGCCGAATTCTGCGCCGACCTCGGCTTCATCATGCCGCAACCGGCCGAGCTGTTGCGCGGCGGCATCGTCGGCGTTGGTCGCGTCGTCGACATCGTCAAGGAATCGGACAGCCCCTGGTTCTTCGGACCGCGCGGGCTGGTCATCACCGATGCCAAGCCGGTCCCGTTCATCCCCAGCGCCGGCGCCCTCGGCTTCTTCGAATGGAAGCCCGGCCCAGCCGAGGATGTGCCGTCGCCTGCACGGTGGATGCTGCCGACTGATCGGGAGCAGCACGTCATGCACCAGGTCGACCCGCAGGGGACACTGCTGTGATCGACTTGCCTTACATCTACCGCTGGGATCGTCACGGCCGGAAGGGCGAGCCCTGCGCCGTCGAGGCGC
>Ga0209906_100323_pt1 | contig 27516 bp, 25 predicted proteins | sample FECB24metaG_FD_188303 | JGI IMG/M metagenome (GOLD analysis project Ga0209906, IMG submission 188303) | Cyanobacterial communities from the Joint Genome Institute, California, USA from Joint Genome Institute, California, USA - FECB-24 metaG... ... | reverse complement strand
CCGCCGCGCGCTCCTGAATCAACGACGGATACTGCCTAGGCCGCCATCATTGCCTTCTGGTTCACCGAGCTGTCGGCGAAAGCCGTCAGGTCGCTGTCGGTCTTCGACTCTTCCTTCAGCGTCGCATCCAGCAACTTTACAGCATCCTTCATCCCGAGCATCTGCGCCCAGCGCTTCAGCGTGCCGTAGCGCGTGATCTCGTAGTGCTCGACCGCCTGGGCTGCGGAAATCAGGCCGGCGTCGAGGGCAGGCGTGTCCTTGTATTCCTCGAGGATTTCTTCGCCCTCTTCCAGAATCCCGTCTATGGCAGGACATGTCTTGCCCTGCGCGCGCTTGCCCAGCAGTTCGAAAATCTGCTGCAGGCGTTCGACGTGTCCTTCGGTCTCCTCGCGGTGCTTTTCAAACGCCGCCTTCAGCGGCTGAGCCTGCGCGCCGCGCGCCATCTTGGGAAGCGCCTTCAGGATCTTGCGTTCGGCGTAGTAGATGTCCTTCAGAGTATCGAGAAACAGGTCGTCGAGTGTCTTGGTCTTGGCCATGATGAGCTCCCTTCGCTCACGGAGTTGTGAGTGCATCCAAACTTCCATGCCGCGCGACGGTTCCGATGTACCGACGGAATCTCGGCACAAACCCGCCATTTTGGTGCGAAACACAACAAATGTTATGACTTTCCGGTCCATGCGCCGAGATCGCCGTCGCGAACGGGCGCTTGAAGAAAGCTGCGATCATGCGTATCTGCGGCGTCTGATGGAGAGGCCAACATGTCCGGCGCAGTGACCCGATTCCTTGGCGACAGCCCTGTGCGCGTGCTGCTCAAGCTGGTCGTCGCATCGCTCATCGTCGGCATGGCGATTGCGGCCTTCGGCTGGTCGCCGTTCGATGTCCTCTATGCCATCCGCGAGTTCTTCGTCAGGCTCTGGAACATGGGCTTCTCCGCGATCGAACAGTTCGCCGGTTACATCCTGATCGGCGCTGCGATCGTCATTCCGGCGTTCATCATTCTGCGGCTGTTGAGCTTCCGGCGCACCTGATCAGTCGGCCAGCGCCGCCGCTTCCTCGAACAGGATGGCGTGTCGTTCGGCAAGCGCCGGGACATCGTCGGAATAGCCGCCACCGATGACGCCGCACACCGGGACATTACGGGACCGGAAGAAGGACATCACCAGCCGGTCGCGCAGCCGCAACCCTTCGTCCGACAGCGCCAGCTTGCCCAGCTTGTCGTCGCGGTGCGGGTCGACGCCGGCATTGTAGAACACCAGTTCCGGCCGCGCATATTCCATCAGCACCGGCAGGATCGCGGCCAGCCGCGCGAGGTATTCGTCGTCGCCGACACTGTCTGCGAGCGCCAGATCGAGGTCGGATGGGATCTTGCGAGTGGGATAGTTCGATCGCGCATGCATCGAAAAGGTGAAGACGCGCGGCTCGGCGGCGAAGATCTCCGCGGTTCCGTCGCCCTGGTGCACGTCGAGGTCGACCACCAGCAAGCGCCGCACGGCGCCTTCCGCCAGCAGCAGCGACGCTGCGACACCGACATCGTTGAAGGTGCAGAAGCCGGCGCCATGCGCGCGTTTCGCGTGATGGCTGCCGCCCGCAGTGTTGCAGGCAAGGCCATGCTTCAGCGCCAGTTTCGCCGCCAGCACGGTGCCGGCGACGGCCATCTGCGCGCGGCGCGAGACGCGGTCCGACACCGGGAACCCGATCTCCTTCTCGATGGCCTGCGGAACTGCGACGGACAGCACCTGGTCGACATAGCCCGGCGCATGCGCCAGTTTCAGCCAGGACGGAGCAGGGGTCGCAGGCGTGCGCAGATGTGCGTCGGTCGCAAGCCCGCGTCGCGCCAGCGCTTCCATCAGGACGCGATACTTGCCCATCGGAAAGCGATGGTGCGGCGGGAACTGGGCGTCGTAGTCGGGATGGTGGACGATCGGCAGCGGCATGGAAGAGACTATAGGGCACTGCGGCGCAAGAAAAAGGCCGCACTGACTCATCGCTGACTCATGGCTGACGCATCAGTCGATGGATGCGGACGCCCACCGGTCCGTACCGCTGTCGCGGATATCGCGGATCGAGGTCAATCCCTCGTGCGCGGCGAAGCTGGCCATGCCGTTGACAATCTGGCCCGGCAGGGACGGCCCGGCATAGATCATGCCGGTATAGAGCTGCACGAGATCCGCGCCCGCCTTGATCTTCTCTAGCGCGGTCTCGGCCGAGTCGACGCCGCCGACGCCGATCAGCGGGAAGTCGGGGCCGAGGCGCTGGCGCATCCGGGCCAGCATGACCGTCGAGCGATGGAACAGCGGCTTGCCGGAGAGGCCGCCTGCTTCGGCGGTGTGATCGGGGCCGCGCAGGCCCTTGCGCGACAGCGTCGTGTTGGAGACGATCAGCCCGTCGAGCTTCAACGCGAGCAGTTCCGCGGCGATGTCGTCGAGTTCGGCGTCGATAAGGTCCGGCGCGATCTTGAGGAAGACCGGCGTCGCAGTTCCCGTTTCGCTCCGCGCCGCGAGCACCCGGCCCAGCAGTTCGCCGAGCGCCTCGCGGCTTTGCAGCGCCCGCAGGCCCGGCGTGTTGGGCGAGGAAATGTTGACGGTGAGGTAAGAGGCGTGGCGCGCGCAGGTGCGGACACCGGCCTCGTAATCGGCGATGCGGTCGGTGCTGTCCTTGTTGGCGCCGATATTGACCCCGACGACGCCCCTCTTCCCTTGCCGCGCCGCCAGCCGCGACAGCAGCGCCGTATGGCCCTCATTGTTGAAGCCGAGCCGGTTGATGACGGCGCTGTCGCGCATCAGCCGGAAGATGCGCGGCTTGGGGTTGCCGGCCTGCGGCAGCGGCGTCACGGTGCCGATCTCGGTAAAGCCGAAGCCGAGGCGCAGCAGCGCATCCGGCGCTTCGCCGTTCTTGTCGAAGCCCGCCGCCATGCCGAGCGGATTGGGAAAGTCGATGCCGGCGACCGTGACGCGCAGGCGCGGGTCGGTCGCCGGCCGCGCGGCCATCGGCAGGCCGGACCGGAGTGCTGCGATCGAGACGCCATGCGCCGTCTCCGGGTCGAGCGCGAAGAGCAGCGGCTGGCCGAGCTTGAGCAGGCCGAACATCAGGCAAGCTCGGGAAACTGATGCTGCCCGTCAGGGCCGAGCGGCAGGTCCTTGACCCAGAGCGCCGCCGTGACAGGTAGCTCGGCATAGAGATGCGGGAACAGCGCCCCGCCGCGCGAGACCTCCCAGCGCAGCGCGTCGCCGAAGCTCGCGCCATCGATGGCGACCAGGACGAGGTCCGCCTGGCCGGCAAAATGCTTCGCCGCCGTCTCGCGCGCCTGTTCGGCCGTGGAGAAGTGGATGTAACCGTCGGCGAGGTCGATCGGCGCGCCGGAGAACACGCCCTTCGCCGCCGCTTCGTTCCAGAGCGCCCGTGGCGCGATCTTGTAGATCAACTGTGACATCGCCGCGCTATAGACGAGCCGGGGCCGAACCGGAAGCTTGCGGGTGGCGTTTGGAGCCGAAGTCCACCGCATTTCCGGCGCAAAATCGTGCCATTGAAGCAGACCGCTCACGGGAGGAAGAACATGCGCATTGCAATCCTTGCTGGCCTCAGCCTCATCGCTGGCGCGACGCTTGCCTCCGCGCAGGAGAGCGAGACGCGCTACACGCTGGAAAAGACGCCGGACGGCTATGTCCGGATGGACAGCCGCACCGGCGAGATGTCGATCTGCACCGAGCGGTCCGGTCAGCTCGTGTGCAAGCTCGCGGCCGAGGAGCGGTCGGCCTTCCAGGATGAGCTCGACCGCATCATCGGGCGGCTGGAGGAGGTCGAGAAGCGGCTGGCGGCTGTCGAAAAATCCCCGACCGCTCCCGACGCCGGCTTGCCGACAGAGGAGCAGTTCGAGCAGACGCTGACCTTCATGGAACGGTTCTTCCGCCGCTTCATCGACGTTGCCAAGGATATCGACAAGGATTTGAACGCCCCGGAACCTGCGGCGCCGGCGCCCGGCAAGACCTGAGGCGGCAATTCAGGCTCGCGTCAGCCCGAGACGTGCGACTGGATCGGCGGCGTATAGGGTTCGAGGCCGACGATTTGCAGCATCAGCGACAGGACGAAGAAGCCGATCGCCACGCCGAGCGTGATCTGGGCGAACCGGCCATAGACCTCGCGCATGATCGTTGCGAACACCACCCTCGCATGGGCCTCTGCTGGCCGCGTCTTCTCGTCGAGATAGAGCCAGACCTCGGTGTGCTTGGGGTTCCTGGAGCCCGCCGCCATGGCCTGCCACATCAGCACCAGCGCCATCATGAGCGTCAGCACGGCGCCTGAGCGGAATGCGGACACCGGCGCGAAGGAGAAGCCGACCATGACGCACCCGATGGCCAGCGAGCCGAACATCACTGCCCGCCCGACGCATTCAATGGCGACCCGTCTGATTTCTTCCATCATCAGTCTCGAATGGCTGTCTCAGCCAATGTGCGGGAAACGTCTGCTGCACTGCAAATCACATTAGAGCGAAGACGCTCTTCTTGCGTGATGGTTCCGTCGGGACACCGATTCGCATCGCAATCCCCCGCCATTTGCGCCGAAGATCGCTCCGGGCGCTTGATATGCGAAGCGGAACGCTTAGAGTCGCCGAAAATCCGTCGGCAACAAGACGGCAGGCAAAATGGGAGAAAAGGGGTGGCTTCAGGCGTCAGGTTCATGATTGCCGACGATCATCCGCTGTTTCGCGGCGCCCTGAAGCAGGCGCTGTCGGGCATGGGCGGCGAGCCCGAAATCGTGGAAGCCGGCGATTTCGAGACCGCACGCGCCATCGTGGCCGCCAGTGACGATCTCGACCTGATCCTTCTCGACCTGTCGATGCCCGGCGTCAGCGGCCTGTCCGGCCTGGTGACGCTGCGTGGCCTGCAGGCCGGCGTGCCGGTCGTCATCGTCTCGGCGCATGACGACCCGGAGACGATCCGCCGGGCGCTGAGCCTCGGCGCATCGGGCTTCATCTCCAAATCATCGAGCATGGAGGGCATCCGGGAGGCGATCGCTTCGGTTCTCGCCGGCGGCATCTGGGCGCCGGACGACATCGACCTCGGGGTCGAAGCGGACCCCGAAATCTCCGACCTGATCCAGCGGCTCCGAACCCTGACGCCGCAGCAGTCGCGGGTATTGACGATGCTGGCCGAGGGGCTGCTCAACAAGCAGATCGCCTATGAACTCGGCGTCTCCGAGGCGACGATCAAGGCGCATGTCTCGGCGGTGCTGCAGAAGCTCGGCGTCGACAGCCGCACGCAGGCGGTCATCCAGCTTTCGAAGATCGGGGCGGAACCGCTTCAGCCGGCGAGCTGAGCTACTCCGCCGCCGCCGGCGTGCGCTGGTGTCTGGCCAGCATGGACCGCAGGGCCGCCGGCTTTACCGGCTTGCTCAGGATCGGGATATCGAGGCTGGCCGCCACCTGCCGGACGTCGAGCGACCGGTCGGCGGTGACGAGAATTGCGGGCACCCCGTCGCCGAACATGCCGCGCAGCCGGTCGATCAGCTCGAACCCGGTTTCGCCGTCGAGGTGATAGTCCGCAAAGATGATGTCCGGTTGCGGCAGGTCGTGAGGGGGCATGTCGTCAAGCGCTTTGGTGCCGGAGATTGCGACGGCGATGCAGCCCCACCCTTCCAGCAGCAGCTTCATCCCTTCAAGGATGCGCAGGTCGTTGTCGACGCAGTAGACCACCATCCCGCGCACCGAGAAGGCGCCCTGCTTGTCCGGGCTGCCGCGTTCCGGCGCCGCCAGTTCCTGCGCCGCGGAGACCGGCAGCACCACCGAGAAGATCGTGCCCTTGCCGAAGGAGCCAAGCCGCAGCTCCAGCCGCAGCACGCGCGCGATCCTGTCGACGATCGAGAGGCCGAGACCCAGGCCCTGCGCCTCGCGCACGCCTTCGTCCAGCCGCAGGAACTCGCGGAACACCATGTTCAGCTTGTCTTCGGGAATGCCGATGCCGGTGTCGATGACCTGGATTTCCACCAGCGACCCGCGCCGCCGGGCGCCAATCAGCACGCTGCCGGTGCGCGTATACTTGATCGCGTTCGAGACGAGGTTCTGCAGCAGACGGCGGAAGAGGTTGCGGTCGGTCAGGACGGAGATCGACGACGGGACGATCCGCAGCCGCAGGTTCTTCTCCTGCGCCAGCGGCTGGAAATCGGTGCCGATCTGCCGGAGCAGCCGGTCGAGCTGGAACACAGTCATCTGCGGTTTCATCGCGCCCGCATCGAGCCTCGAAATGTCGAGCACCGCGCCAAGGATTGTCTCGACCGAATCAAGCGAGGAGTCGATATTGGCCGCCGCTTCCCGTTCCGGCCCCTTGCGCGTGCGCTCGATCAGGGAGGCGCAATAGAGCCGCGCGGCGTTCAACGGCTGCAGGATGTCGTGGCCGACGGCGGCGAGGAATCGCGTTTTGCCGAGGTTGGCCTCCTCGGCCAGCATCTGCGCCTGCGCCAGCTCGTGGTTGACCCGCGTCAGTTCCACGGTGCGGCTGGCGACGCGCTGTTCCAGCGATTCATTCGCGCCCTTCAGCGCCTTGTCGGCCAGCACCCGCGCCGTGATGTCGGCATAGGTCGCGACCATGCCGCCATCCGGCATCGGGTTCGAGCGCAGCTCGACGATCCGCCCGCTTGATTTCAGCTCCAGCTGCCAGGGTTGCTCGTAGTTCGACAGGCGGTCGAGGATCATGTTTTCCGAACCGGAAGCGAGGTCGCCGCGCTGGATCAGCAGCTCCAGGATTTGTGTCAGCGGCACGCCGACCTGGCCCATCTCGTCCGGCAGGTCGAACAGCGAGCGGTATTGCCGGTTCCAGCAGGTCAGGCGGAAGTCGCGGTCGAAGACTGTGATGCCTTGCGCCATCTGGTCGAGCGCGATCTGCAGCAGGTCGCGGTTCTGCTGCAGCGCCTCCGACGCATCGTCGAGCAGGCGGAACGCGTCGCGCGACGAGCGGTCGTTGCGCTGGAACAGCAGCGACAGGATCAGCCGCGCCGACGACGAACCGACCGCGCTGGTCAGCAACTGTTCCGAATAGCGGATCAACGCCGTGTTGGCTGGGTCACCGCCAACGATCCGGACTCCCTCCTGCTTCTCGAACGTCTCGAAGGATCGCTCCGTGCGCTCCACGCCGAGGTAGCGCGAGATCGTCTCGCGCAGGTCGTTGGCCGTGACCGCCGTGCGGAAGCGGCGCAGGCTAGGCATCGGACTCTGGTCGCGCGGCACGAACAGCGCCGCCTGGATTCGCTCCAGCGGTTTCGAACTGCGGGACAGCGACCCCAGCACGAAGAACAGCGTGTTGATCGCGAGGCTCCACATCACGCCGTGGTTCAGCGGCTCGCCGACTGTCCCGAACAGCGCGTGCGGCCGCAGCGCTGCGATGCCAAACAGCCCGCCCGTGACGAAATCGGTCCCCGGCGGCGACAGCGACGGGATCAACAGCGTATAGGCCCACACTGCGCAGCCCGCGACCATGCCGAGGATCGCGCCACGGCTGTTGGCGCCGCGCCACACCAGTCCGCCGATGAAGGCGGGGGCGAACTGTGCGATGGCCGCGAAGGACATCAGCCCGATCGACGCCAGCCGCGTGTTGGTGGTCGCCTCACGATAATAGAGGAAGGCGGCGAACAGCACGATGAAGATCGCCGCGCGCCTGATGTTGAGGATGACCTTGGAGAGGTCCTCCCGGTCGCGCTGGTTGGGGCGCAGCATGCCGCGCACGAAGATCGGGATCACCAGATCGTTCGAGATCATGATGGAGAGCGCCACGCTTTCCACGATCACCATGGCGGTCGCCGCGGAAAGCCCGCCGATGAAGGCTGCCATGGCGAGCAGATCATGTCCGGCGAGCAGCGGCAGGGACAGAACGTAGAGATCGGCCGAAGTAGCGTCGCCGACCATGGTGAGGCCAGCGAAGGCGATCGGCAGCACCAGCAGGTTGATCAGGACGAGATAGAGCGGGAACAGCCAGGTCGCCGTGCGCAGTTCCTTCTCGCTCCGGTTCTCGACGATGGTGACATAGAACTGCCGGGGGAGCAGCACGATCGCGAAGCCGCTGATCACTGTCAGCACGATCCAGGTCGCGAACGACGTCTGGTAGTTGACCGCCGCAATCACCTCCGCGTTGACCGAGGTTGCTGCGATGAACTCGTCCATCCCGCCCATGAAGAAGAATGTCGCGGCGATGCCGATGGCGAGGAAGGCCGCCAGCTTGACGACCGATTCCACCGCGACCGCCAGCACCAGTCCGTCCTGATGCTCGGTCGCGTCGGCGTGGCGGGTGCCGAACAGGACCGCGAAAATCGCCAGCAGGAACGCGACCGCCAGCGAAATGTCGCCGATGAAGAAGTCGAACGAGGGCGCCGCGCCGCTGTAGTGCTCGACCATCAGGCTGACCGAGCCGGAGATCGCCTTCAGTTGCAGCGCGATATAGGGAATGGCGCCGACGGTGGCGATGATTGTGGCGATCGATGCGACGGCGAAGCTCTTGCCGTAGCGGGCGGCGAGGAAGTCGGCAACGGAGGTGATCTTCTCGCTTTTGGCGAGCCGGATCACGCGCCTGAGCAGAGGGAAGCCGAACAGGAAGACCAGCGCCGGGCCGATATAGATCGCGATATATTCGAGACCACGCTCGGAGGCGAGGCCGACGGAGCCGAAGAACGTCCAGGAGGTGCAGTAGATCGCGAGGCTGGCCGCATAGATGTACGGCCGCGAATGGCCCGGCCCACGCCGCTCCGCGCGCCGGTCGCCCCAGCTTGCGATGCCGAAGAGCAGCGTCACATAGGCGATCGCGATGATGACGATGACCCAGCCCTGCACGCCGAAAAATCCTCCCCTTCGCGCCGCAGTTTCGCGGAGCATGGCGCAACAGCGATATCGGGCGCAAGTGAGACATCCGGCCTATGGCCTCTGGGCCCTCCTCACAAACCTGGCGAGAACGGGAAAAACCCCGTCGTTGGCGGCGATGATTTGGCTATATTGGCAACGACCGGGCGGGGCGAATTGCGTGTCGAATCCCGGAACAACCGCATTTTGGAGGGGCCAGATGCTCAAGGAATTCCAGGAGTTTATCTCGAAGGGCAATGTCATGGACCTTGCCGTCGGCGTCATCATCGGCGGCGCGTTCGGCCTGATCGTGTCCTCGCTCGTGGCCGACATCATCATGCCGATCGTCGGCGCCATCTTCGGCGGGTTCGACTTCTCGAACTACTTCCTGCCCCTCTCATCCGCCGTCACGGCCGATTCACTTGAGGAGGCGCGCAAGCAGGGCGCCGTGTTCGCGTATGGCTCGTTCATCACCGTGGTGATCAACTTCGTCATCCTGGCCTGGATCATCTTCATGCTGGTCAAGGCGCTGAACAATCTGCGCCGGCGCCTCGAGAGGGAAAAGCCTGCCGCACCTGCTGCGCCGCCGGCGGCGGACGTCGTCCTGCTCACCGAAATCCGCGACCTGCTGGCGAAGCGCGCGGTCTAGCCTACTTTGACGTCATGAGACGTCGACAATCGCATCCCCGGCCATCGACTGGCCGGGGATTTCTGTTTTGCCGGCGTGCAAAACAGGATAGCAATCGCCGCTTCGATCCATCGGATAGCCCATCTTGCCCTCGATCACCTCGTTCCTGCGCCCGGAAGCGCGTCTCGCGCCTGAAAGCGGCATCGTCGCCGTCATGAACCACGGCCGCGGCCGGGAGGGTCTGATCCCGCTCTGGGCAGGCGAGGGCGACCTGCCGACGCCCGATTTCATCACGCAGGCCGCTGGAGCGGCGCTTGCCGCCGGCGAGACCTTCTACACCTGGCAGCGCGGCATTCCGGAATTGCGCCAGGCGCTGGCCAATTATCACAAGCGTCATTTCGGCCGCGATTTCGGGCCGGAAGAGTTCCTGGTCACCGGATCCGGCATGCAGTCGATCCAGCTCGCGCTGGATGCGGTGGCGGGCGCCGGCGACGAGGTGATCCATCTGTCGCCTGCCTGGCCAAACTTCGCGGCGGCCGCGGGCGTCTCGGGCGCGACGCCAGTCGCGGTTTCGCTGGACTGGTCCGACAATGGCTGGTCCTGCGATGTTGCAAAGATCGAGGCGGCGATCACGGCGAAAACCCGCGTGATCTTCATCAACACCCCGTCCAATCCGACGGGCTGGACGGCGGACATCGAGACGCTGAAGTCCATACTCGATCTGGCCCGCGCGAAAGGCCTCTGGATCATCGCCGACGAGATTTACGCGCTGTTCTACTATGGCGGCCGCCGCGCGCCGTCCTTCATGGACGTGATGGAGCCGGACGACCGCATCCTGTTCGTCAACAGCTTCTCGAAGAACTGGGCGATGACTGGCTGGCGCGTCGGCTGGCTGAAGGTCCATCCGGACCTGCAGGCCGTGTTCGAGAACCTGATCCAGTATTCGACATCGGGCGTCGCGCAGTTCATGCAGCGCGGCGCTGTCGCCGCCCTCGACCACGGCGACGCCTTCATCGCGTCGCAGGTGGAGCGGGCGCACCAGGCGCGCGATATCGTCTGCCGCATCCTCGGCGACACCGGCCGCGCGCGGTTCAGCGTGCCGGCGGGCGCGTTCTACCTCTATTTTTCGATCGACGGCATCACCGACGTCCGCCAGGCGGCGTTCGACATCGTCGATCAGGCCAATGTCGGACTGGCGCCCGGCACAGCCTTCGAGGCAGACGGCGCCGGCTTCTTCCGCATCTGCTTCCACCGGCGGCTGGACGAAGTCGAGGAGGCCGCGAACCGGTTGGCAGGGTGGATAAGAGGGCAGTAAGCAGTAGGCGGGCTCGCTCCTCTCCGCGATGGGTCGCTCGCGCACGCCCCCTCACCCGGCCTCCGCTTCGCTCGGCCGACCTCTCCCCGAGGGGAGAGGGGGTTTGCGGGCGCAGCGGTCAATTTCCGGCGAAAGTGTGCGCCAAGGTTGACGACCCTCCTCTCCCCTCGGGGAGAGGGTGGCCGAGCGAAGCGGAGGCCGGGTGAGGGGGCCTCGTAAGGCGTGGACATCCGTCCTGCCGCCCACGACTGAAAACCCTTTCGGGCTGAGCTGACATTCGGTTTCAAAGAACTTTTCCGCGAAGAAGGGAGGCGGTGCGCGCTTTGCCGGACGAGCCGACAACGCGTTGTTTGTGGTCAAAACGATGCCCGACTGCGCGCACCGCCGACGCTGCTGCCCCGCATTATCGCAGACCCTGGACCGAAGCCGTAGGTCCTTGGTTTACGCAAGGGCCGGGACTTTGAGGCCTTGCGGTTCGGCCTTTCGGCTTCCCCGCAATCCCCAGCCTCGCCTACCGGACGAGGCCAGTCCCGCACGCCACCCTTCCCCTTTGGTCAGCCCGGTGGCCACCCAAGCCCTCCAGGGAAGAGCGGGGTGACTATGCGGGAGGGCGAGAGGGGTGTGGATGGAAAAAAAGTGCGGGATGATTGCCCGGCGAGAGGAAAAGAACGCGATTTCAATAGATTAACAAAATTCTGAAGCCCAAAAATCACAAAAGATGGAGAAATCTGTTCACGGGGTCGAGTTCTGTGCGCAGCGCAGCGGCCCCCTCTCTGGCAAATTCTAAGGACTTGGCTGCGCCAAGCCCAAGAATTTGCTATCTCCCCCTCGGTGGGGGGAGATAGTGCAAGCCGTCCCTCAGCCCCCGGAAGTCGGGACGACCAGGGGGATGATCCGCTCGGTCTTTTCGATGCCGGGGCGGCGGCTGTCGGTCAGCGGGATGCCGAGCGCGGTCCATGTTTCCAAGAGAGCTTCCTTCAGCCCGTCGATCAGGGCGTCGGAATGGAACGGGGTCGGGGTGATGCGCAGCCGCTCCGTGCCGCGGGGCACGGTCGGGTAGTTGATCGGCTGGATGTAGATGCCGTGAACGCCGAGCAGCCGGTCGCTGGCGAGCTTGCACAGCTCCGGATCGCCGACCAGAACCGGCACGATATGCGTCTCCGACGGCATGACCGGCAGGCCCGCGCCCGACAGCACGGCCTTTGTCAGGGCCGCCTGGCGCTGTTGCAGATCGCGTTCAACCTGCGACGCCTTGAGGTGACGGATCGAGGCGGTGGCGGCTGCGGCGATGGATGGCGGCAGCGCGGTGGTGAAGATGAAGCCCGGCGCATAGGAGCGCACCGCGTCGATGACGGAGCGGGTGCCGGCGATGTAGCCGCCAAGCGTGCCGAAGGCCTTTGCCAGCGTTCCCTCGATCACGTCCATCCGGTCGGCCACGCCCTCGCGCTCGGTGATGCCGCCGCCGCGCGTCCCATACATGCCCACCGCGTGAACCTCGTCGATATAGGTCATGGCGTTGTAGCGCTTCGCCAGATCGGCAATCTCGGCGATTGGCGCGATGTCGCCGTCCATCGAATAGACCGACTCGAACACGATCAGCTTCGCACGTTCGCGGCCCGCCGCCTGCAGCAGGCTTTCGAGATGGCGCACGTCGTTGTGGCGGAAGACCTTCTTCTCGGCGCCCGAGCGCCGCACGCCCTCGATCATCGACGAATGGTTGAGCTCGTCCGACAGGATCAGGCAGTTCGGCAGCAGCCGTCCGATGGTCGAAATCGAAGCCTCGTTCGAGACGAAGCCGGAGGTGAAGACCAGCGCGGCTTCCTTGCCGTGCAGATCGGCCAGCTCCGCTTCAAGTTCGACGAGCGGGTGGTTGGTGCCTGAGATGTTGCGGGTGCCGCCGGCGCCGGAGCCCATGCGGCCGGCTGCCTCCTGCATCGCCAAGACGACGTCGGGGTGCTGGCCCATGCCGAGATAGTCGTTGGAGCACCAGACCGTGATCTCCTTCGCATTGCCATCGGCGCGCCAGATCGCCCTGGGGAAGGAGCCTGCAATGCGCTCGATGTCGGCAAAGACGCGATAGCGCCGCTCGGCGTGGAGCTGGTCGATAGCTTCGTCGAAAATGCGAAGATAGTTCATGCCTCGATCCTGCGGTTCGGCGCGAAACATAGTTCCGGACGCCTTCGGAATCCATTCGCCGCATGCGGTCAAATTGCCACGGCGAACGCTGCCGTTCAGCAGCTGAATCGTCAATGCAGGTTTCAGGCCGATGTCGCCTTGTCCTGAATCAAGTCTCCGCGCCCGGCCAACGCCGCGCCGCCACCCTTCCTTAAGCCTTTGCCGGTAGCGTGAGGGAGCCGGAAGCTCCGGCGGCTGGCGCGTGCGATGCCGGCCTGTTCGGCCAAAGGGTGTTTGCGTATGGCTGTTCTGGTTACGGGGGGCGCCGGGTTCATCGGCAGCCACATGGTCTGGGAACTCCTGGATCACGGCGAGGACGTCGTCGTGCTCGACCGGCTTTCGACAGGGTTCAACTGGGCTGTTCCGAGCGATGCGAAACTCGTGATCGGCGACATAGCCGACCAGAACCTGGTCAAGCACATCCTGCGCCGCAACGAGATCGACGCGGTGATCCACTTCGCCGGATCGGTCGTCGTGCCTGACTCCATCGCCGACCCGCTGACCTATTACGACAACAACACCTGCAAGTCGCGGGCGCTGATCGAGGCGGTCGTGCGCGGCGGGGTCAAGAACTTCATCTTCTCGTCAACCGCCGCCGTCTACGGCATGACGAACTCGGATCCGGTGGCCGAAAGCCATCCGCTCGCGCCCGAAACGCCGTACGGCGTGTCGAAGCTGATGACCGAGTGGATGTTGCGCGACACGGCGCGCGCCCATGAATTCCGCTACGCAGCGCTGCGCTATTTCAACGTCGCCGGCGCCGATCCGCATGGCCGGACGGGCCAGTCGACCGCGGGCGCGACCCATCTGGTCAAGGTTGCCGTCGAGGCCGCACTTGGCAAGCGCAAGCGCATCGAGGTGTTCGGCACCGACTATCCGACGCATGACGGCACCTGCGTTCGCGATTTCATCCATGTCAGCGACCTTGTCGCGGCGCACCGGCTGGCGCTGACCCATTTGCGCACCGGCGGCGGCAACCTGGTTGCGAATTGCGGCTACGGCCACGGCTATTCGGTGCTCGACCTGATCGAGGCGGTGCAGCATGCCAATGGCCGCAGCTTCGAGGTTCACATCGCGCCGCGCCGCGAAGGCGACATGCCGTGCGTCATTGCCGACCCGACGCTGCTGAAACACTCCCTCGGCTGGCAGCCGAAATACGATGACCTGAACGTCATCGCCGGGACATCGCTCGCCTGGGAGAAGGGGCTCGGCCGCCGGAACTCGGTCTGGGGCATCGAATCACCCGATCCGGACGACTGGCAGACGGAGCCGCGCCCCGCGGGTGCGTCGAAATAGCTCTCGATCTCCGGTCGATCCGACCGGATTCGGCCATTTTCTCACGCGCTTGTGCGCGTCAAGGAGCCGGCGGCGATTGACGCGGCGCGGCGATGGCGCGACAGGTTGCGCGCTGGGGCAATGATCCGCCGGGTTTCGGCGGGTGAACGGGGTTGGCGGCGACCGGAATGAACATGCACTCGATCCTGCGGCCCCTCGCGGCCGCTTTTCTGGCTGTCTCCCTGGCCGCGTGTTCGACGTCGAAGCCGGTCGAAGTGCTGACAATCCAGCCGATCCAGTCGGAAAAATACGCCGCCATCGTCATCGACGCCAATACTGGCCGCACGCTCTATTCGTCCGCTGCCGACCAGATGCGCTATCCGGCCTCGCTGACCAAGATGATGACCGCCTACATGATGTTCGAGGCGCTCGACTCCGGCCGCCTGTCGAAATCGACGCAGATCCCGATGTCGGCCTATGCCGCGTCCCGCCCGCCGACCAAGATGGGCATCAAGCCGGGCGGTTCGATCGACGCCGATTCAGCGCTTCGCGCGCTGGTCGTCCGCTCCGCGAACGACGTCGCAACCGCCGTTGGCGAATATCTCGGCGGCTCCGAGGCGCAGTTCGCCGCCAACATGACGGCGAAGGCGAGGCAGCTCGGCATGTCGCGCACGACCTTCCGCAACGCGTCCGGCCTGCCCGACGCCGGCCAGCAGACCTGCGCCCGCGACATGGCGATTCTCGGCATGGCGCTGCGCCAGCGCTTCCCGCACCACTATGCCTATTTCTCCACCCGCGAGTTCGCCTATGCCGGCAAGATGGTGCGCGGTCACAACAAGCTGCTCGAGACAGGCGGCATCGACGGCATCAAGACCGGCTACATCCGCGCTTCGGGCTTCAACATCGTCACCTCCGTCAACCGCGACGGCAAGCGCCTGATCGTCACCGTCATGGGCGGCGAAAGCGCCAATGGCCGCAACGCGCATGTGCAGCAGCTGATCCAGAAATATCTGCCGGCGGCAGCGCGGCGCGGCGGGATGGGCTGAACCGAATCACGCTGCTTCCGCTGCGGAGTCTCAGGCCCGCTCGGGAAACATCGCCTTCAGCGATTCCGGCGTTGCTTCGGCCACGCCGCGTTCGGTGATCAGGCCGGTGATCAGCCGCGCGGGGGTCACGTCGAAGGCCGGGTTTGCCGCGTTGGTCGCTTCCGGCGAAACGCGCACCTGCACCACTTCGCCGGCGGCATTCTTGCCCCAGACGAGCGAGACCTCGTCGCCGGAACGCTCCTCGATCGGAATTTCCGTCAACCCGTCGGCGACGGTCCAGTCAATGGTGGGCGAGGGCAGGCCGACATAGAACGGCACGCCGTTGTCGTGCGCGGCGAGAGCCTTCAGATAGGTGCCGATCTTGTTGCAGACGTCGCCATTTGCGGTGGTGCGGTCGGTGCCGACGATGACCATATCGACCTGGCCGCGCTGCATCAGGTGGCCGCCGGCATTGTCGACGATCAGCGTGTGCGGCACGCCGTGGCCGGCCATTTCCCAGGCCGTCAGCTGGGCGCCCTGGTTGCGCGGGCGCGTTTCGTCGACATAGACGTGGACCGCAATGCCTTCCTCGACGGCGAGATAGATCGGCGCGGTGGCGGTGCCGTAGTCGACGGTGGCGAGCCAGCCGGCGTTGCAATGCGTCAGGATGTTGACCGGCTCGCCGGGCTTCTTGGCCGAGGCGATCTTGCGGATGATCTCCAGCCCGTGGCGTCCGATGCCGCGGTTGAGCTCGATGTCCTCGTCGGCGATTTCGGCCGCGCGCTTGTAGGCGGCGTCGGCGCGCTGGCTTGCCGGCAAGGGCCGCAGCACGCGACGCATCTCGTCCAGCGCCCAGCGCAGGTTGATCGCCGTCGGGCGGGTCTCGTGCAACTGCTCCCAAGCCGCATCGAGCGCTGCATCGGACGGGTCTGCGCGCATCTGGATCGCCATGCCGTACGCCGCCGTGACGCCGATCAGCGGCGCGCCGCGCACCCACATGTCGCGGATCGCAGTGGCGATGCCGTCGACCGTCGAGACGGTCTCGATACGGAACTCATGCGGCAGCCAGCGCTGGTCGATGATGTCGACCGAGACGCCGTCATCGTTTAGCCAGATGGTGCGGTAGTGGCGGTCTCCGACGTTCACGCGGCAGCTCCTTTCTCGATCAGCCGGGCCAATGCGTTGACTTCGTCCAGGCTGTGGATCTGTCGGCGGTTGACGGCGATGTGGCGGCCGAAGCGCAGCGCCCTCGTCTCGCAGGCGGCGCGCAGGTCCTCATTCTCGATTGTCTCGAAATCGGCATTGTGCGCGAGCCCGAGGATGCGGCGGTGGATCTCGACGCCGGCGAAGCCGAGCAGGTCGGTCCACATTGTCGAAAGCACATGGTCGAGCGCCTGTTCGGAGCCGAGCACATCGCCCTGATCCTCGTAGAGCGCGCGGTGGTAGAGAATGCCGTTGCGCTCGGTGCGCCAGAGGTTGGAGAACTCGCCGCGGAACACCGCCCAGGTCTCGACGATGACGCCGAGAAGGTAGGCGCGCATCGAGTCCCGGCTGCCATCCTCTTCGTGGCCGGCCTGGGAGAAGAAGGCCATCCAGAAATTGGCGAACAGCATGCCGACGTCGAAGGCCATCGGACCGTAGAAGGCGAATTCCGGGTCGATGATGCGGGTTTCGTCCGCGGTGACCATGATCGAGCCGGAGTGCAGGTCGCCGTGCAGCAAGGTCTCGGCGTTGGATGCGAAGAGATGCTTCAGGCGCTGCGCCTCGACCTTGACGTCGCGGTCGGCGCGCAGTTCGGCGACGATGCGGTCGAGTTGCGGCGTGGTGTGCTTGTTGAGCGGCGCGGCATAGTAGGGGTCGGTGAAGACCAGGCTTTCGGTAATGTCGCAGAGGTCGACATTGCCGGCGAACAGCGCGAGGTCCGCCTTGCGCTCGCGCGTGACCATGTGAAGGTCGGAGCCGCGAAACAGCGTCTGGGCCATGAACAGGCCGAGGTCGCGGGCGATGCGCGGCAATTGCCTTCCCTCGATCAGCGCCTTGCGCAGGATGACATGCGGCGAGAGAAACTCCATGACGATGAGCGCCTGGCCCTCGTCGAAATGAAAGATCTGTGGCACCGAGCCCGGCGCACGCGCAGCCTGGCGGGTCAGCGCATGATACTCGAAGAAGGATCGGTTCAGCGGCAGCGGCCAGCTCTCGCCGACCAGCCTCACATAGGGCAGCGCCTGCTTGACGATGACCGTGCCTTTGCCACCTTCGACGATGAACACGAGGTTCAGGTTGCCGTCGCCGACCTCGCGCACGTTCCACTGCGTTGTGTCGGCGCCGATCCGGTCGACAAGGTTTTGCGTGCCGCCCAGCCGCGTGGGCAAGGTCTCGGCCGTCAGTGCCTCGAACGATGCATAGTCGGTCATCTCGGCCTCCCAATCCGGTCATGCCCCGGCGTCGGGAGCATAGGATGACAAGGCGACCCTAGCCATCGCCTGTCAATTGTCAATCGCATTGACAATTGACGACATTGTTCCTAGCGTCAGCACAGGGAGGACGGAATGACTGGGCAGGCGGTGTTCCGCATCGGCGAGGTGAGGAAGTCCTTTGGCCCGATTCCGGTGCTGAAGGGCGTCGGGCTCGACCTGTATCCCGGCGAGGTCACCGTCCTGATGGGCGCCAACGGCGCCGGCAAGTCGACGCTCGTCAAGATCGTCAGCGGCGTCTACCGGCTGGACGGCGGCTCGATGACGCTGGACGGCACAGATTTTTCTCCGTCCACCCCCGCCGAGGCCATTCGCGCCGGGGTCGTGACTGTTCACCAGAATATCAACGACGGCGTTGTCGCGGCGCTCGACGTCGCGACCAACCTGACGCTCGACCGGCTATCGGGGAAGGGCGCGCCAACCCTGTTCAATCCGCGCCGCGTCCGCCGCGAGGCGCGCGCGGTCGCCGACCGGCTGGGACTGACCATCGATCTAGGCGCGCAGATCACCGACCTGTCGCTGGCAGACAGGCAGATGGTGTCGATCGCCCGCGCCATGGCGCATGAGCCGAAGGTGCTGATCCTCGACGAGCCGACATCGTCGCTGTCGAGCAGCGAGGCGAACCGGCTGTTCGCGCTGATCGACCTGTTGCGCACGCGCGGCGTCGCCATCCTCTACATCTCTCACCGCATGTCCGACATCCGCCGGCTGGCCGACCGCATCGTCAGCCTGCGCGACGGGGTCATCACGGGGACATTCGAGACCAAGCCTCTGGACTACGATGGCGCGGTCAATGCGATGCTCGGCCAGATGATGCATTCGAGCCAGGTCGCGGTGCGCGACGGCGCAGCGCCGGTGCTGGCATTGCGCGACCTGCGCATTGCGGAGAGCGCCGAGCCGTTTTCGCTGGATTTGCGCGACGGCGAGATCGTCGCAATCACGGGCCTCGTCGGGGTCGGCAAGACGGCGCTGGCCGAAACGTTGTTCGGCGTGCGCAGACCGGTGTCGGGAACGATGACGCTGCGCGGCAACGCCTATGCGCCCGGCTCGGCGCGCGACGGGATCGAGGCTGGCGTCTTCCTGGTCGCCAAGGACCGCGCCGACAATGGCATCGTTCCGGGCTTCAACGTCTACGAGAACATCAGCCTGCCATTCCTGAAACGCATCTCGCGCTTCGGCGTGTCGAGGCGCGGGGTGGAGCGGGCGAATGCGCGGCAGCAGATCGGCGATCTCGGCATCGTCTGCCGCTCCGAGAAGGACGAGATGGGCACACTGTCGGGCGGCAACCAGCAGAAGGTGATGGTGGCGCGCTGGATGGCGCAGGCGTCCAATGTCATCATTCTGGACGAGCCGTTCCAGGGCGTCGACATCGCGGCGCGGCGCGACATCGCCGCCAAGCTGCGGCTGAGCAGCGCCGGCCGCGCCACGCTGATCTTTGTCACCGAACTCGACGAGGCGCTGGAGACGGCGGACCGCATCCTCGTCATGTCGGAACACACGATCGTCGGCGAGCACCGCAACCAGGGCGTCGACATCGACCGCCTCCTGGCCGAAATCGCTGGCAAGCCGGTACTATCAGCAGGCAAGGGAGTTGCCGCATGAGTTTGCGCGACCTTGCCATCCGCTACGGCTTCCTCGTCCTGCTGGTCGGACTGTGCGTGTTCTTCACGCTGTCGACTGATGGTTTCGCCTCGCCGCAGGCGGCGGTGTTCATCTTCCAGTCGGTGGCGATCACCGGCATCCTGGCGCTGGGCGTCACGGCGACCCTGGTGGTCGGCGGCTTCGACCTGTCGATCGGCTCGGTGGCGACCACCGCGATGATGGCTGCGGCCTATGTCATGGTCGTCCTCGACCAGAACGCATTGGTGGCGGTGCTCGTCTGCCTGGCGATCGGCGTCCTGGTCGGCCTGATCAATGGCTTTCTGATCGTCTACATGCGCGTGCCGGACCTGCTGGCGACGCTTGGCATGATGTTCCTGCTGGTCGGCCTGCAGCGCATTCCGACCGAAGGGCGCTCGATCGCCACCGGCATGACCATGCCGGACGGTTCGGTGGCCAGCGGCACGTTCAGCCCGAACTTTCTGGCGCTCGGCCGCCACCGCTTCGACTTCTTTATCGAGAACCTGATCCCGGTGTCGGTGGTGGTGCTGCTGGTGCTGGCGGTGCTGATCTGGTTCTTCCTCGAATACACGCGCTTCGGGCGGATGATGTATGCCGTCGGCAGCAATGAACGGGCGGCCGAACTCGCTGGCGCGCCGGTCAAGGCATACAAAATCTGGGCCTATGTCATTTCTGGTATTTTCGCCTCGATTGGCGGGATTTTGCTGGCCGCCCGGCTTGGACGCGGCGACATCGCATCTGGCAATAATCTGCTGCTGGATTCAGTTGCCGCCGCGCTGATCGGCTTCGCGGTTCTCGGCGCCGCCAAGCCGAACGCATTCGGCACGGCGGTCGGCGCATTGTTCGTGGGAGTTTTGCTGCAGGGGCTGACGATGATGAACGCCCCTTATTACACACAGGATTTCGTGAAGGGAGCGGTGCTGGTCGTGGCGCTGGTGTTCACGTTCGCGCTCTCGCACGGGAGAAAGGGCTAGCCCGGCTATCCCCGATTGCAGGTTTGAACCGTAAGAAACGTCAAAGGAGTGGAGGAAACAAAATGAAGATCAATCGCAGAATTCTCGGAAAGATGGCTCTCGGCATTGCCGGCGCCACCATGCTGATGCAGGCGCCCGTTTTCGCGCAGGACAAGCCGGCGCCGTTCAACGACCCGGGCAAGGTGAAGATTGCGCTGGTCCGATACCTTTCGACCGGCGATTTCTTCCAGGCCTATCTGTCCGGCGTCGAAAGCCAGGCAAAGGCGCTGGGCGTCGATCTGCGCGTGCTCGACAGCCGGCAGGATGCGGCGTTGCAGGCCGACATGGTCGACCAGGCGATCGCGCTTGGCGTGCAAGGCATCATCATCCAGCACGGCCTGACGGAATCGATGAAGGAAGCGGCGCAGCGCGCGGTCGACGCCGGCATCAAGGTCGTCGCCTTCGACGTCAATGTCGAGAACGAGGCGATCCCCCAGGTCGAGCAGTCGGACCGGGATCTGGCCCGCCTGGCGCTTGAGCAGGCCGTCGCCGACAACGGTGAGAGCTGGACCGCCGGCTACGTCTACGTCGCCGGCATCGCGCCGCTCGACCGCCGCGACGAGACCTGGAAGGAATTCAAGGCGAAGTATGCCGGCATCAAGGAAAAGGCGATGTTCGGCACGCTGGACAATCCGATCGCCAATTCCGTTGCCAACCAGGCGCGTTCGGTACTGTCCGCCAACCCGGACATCACCGTGATGTTTGCGCCCTATGACGAGTTCGCCAAGGGCGTGAAGATCGCTGTCGACGAGGCCGGCATGTCGTCCTCGGTCAAGATCTACTCGGCCGACATCTCGACCTCGGACATCGCGGCGATGCGCGAGCCGGGCAGCGCCTGGGCCGCGACCGCGGCGACCAACCCGGCCGTCGTCGGCCAGGTCTCGGTGCGTGCGCTCGCCATGCTTCTCGCCGGCGAAAACCCGGGCAAGAGCGTGATCGTGCCGCCGACGCTGATCACCCAGAAGCAGCTGAACGACAACGACATCAAGAACATGGAAGACCTGTCGGCCAAGCTGCCGCAGTTCGCGCATGCCGATGTCGCCATGCCGGCCTGGATGCCGAACCCGAACGCGAAGTAAGCTTGTCATTCCTCAAGTGTGGGGCGGCCTCTTGGCCGCCCCATGTCGTTTGCACCGATTCTTTACCTGCTGTCCCGAATGAGATATATGGAGTAGCCAAGGAGATATCTCATGGCTCTGTTCATTCGGGACGGTGACGTCGATACGTTGGCGTCCGAACTCCACCGCGTCATGAAAACCCCCAGCAAGACGGAGGCGGTGAAGATTGCCCTTCGGAACGAGTTGGAGCGCGCCCGACGGCGAAATCGGAACGACGAGGGGTTCCAACGCGCGATGGCGCTCGCCGACGCGATGGGTCCAAGCGATTCAACCTTCGACATGAAACGCTTCATGGATGAGATGTGGGGCGACGTCTGATGTTCGTGGATGCTTCGGTTATCGTCGCTATCCTTGGACGAGAGGATGACGGCGAGGCGTGGGCCGAGCGTCTCCGCGGCGGCGATATCGAGCATCTATACATCTCGCCGCTTGTGCGCTTCGAATCGGTCGCCGCCCTGGCGCGCATCAAGTCGAAGGAGCGGGGCGCGGACGTAAAGCCCAGTCGCGATACTGTACTCCAGGCGGCCGCAGCTTTTGACGCCTTGACTGACTGGATGGGCGCGCAGGTCGTCGATGTTTCCGCCGACATTGGCGCTGGCGCCGTCGAAGCCAGTTCGGTCTTCGGCAAGGTCGTCGGGCACCCCGCGGCGCTCAACTTCGGCGACTGCTTTGCTTATGCTTGTGCCAAGTCCCTCGGCGTCCCGCTGGCCTACAAGGGCGATGATTTCGCCCGGACGGACCTTGCCCGAGTGCCTATCTGAGCGCCGCCGCGATGTTGCCGCCGTCGACAGTGGTTACGTCCGCCGTCGTGCGATCCGCCAGCGCCTGGTGCAGGAAGGCTTGCGCGACGTCTTCGGCGGTGACTTCCACGCCGAGCAGGTTGCCCGACATGTAGTCCTTTTCGCTCAGGCCCCGCGCGGTCGAGCGGCTGGCGATCATCTGGTCGGTCAGGAGGCCGGAGCGGATGCGGTCGGCGTTGACGGCGTTGGAGCGGATGCCGATCGGGCCGTATTCCAGCGCGTATTGACGTGACAGGAACAGCGTCGCCGCCTTGGGCAGTCCGTAGGCGCCGAACTTCGCGCCGGGGTTCACCGCCTGCTTCGACGCGTTGAACAGCAGCACGCCGCCGGTGCCCTGCTGCTTCATGATTCGGACCGCGTTCTGCGCGACGCTCTGGTGGGCGAAGAAGTTGAGCTCGAAGCTCTTGCGCAGCACGGAATCGTCGAGGTCGCCGATCGCGCCTTCCCAGGCCGCGCCGGCGTTGGAGACGACGATGTCGACGCCGCCATAGGTCGCGACCGCCTTGTCGAAGGCGGCGCGCACCTGGGCCGGATCGGTGATGTCGGCGCCGACGCCGATCGAGTCGTTGCCGGCCTTCTTCGCGGCTTCGGCCGCCTTCGCCGGGTCGAGATCAACGACCACCACATGCGCGCCTTGGGCCGCGAAGGCCTTCGCCGTCGCAGCTCCAATGGCGCCCGCGCCGCCAGTGACGAGCATGACCTGGCCGGTCAGCGGCTTCGGCTTGTTGGAGGCGAGCTTGGCCTGTTCCAGCGACCAGTATTCGAGGCCGAACAGTTCGGCATGGGTCAGCGGCGTGAAACTGCCGACCGCCTGCGCGCCGCGCACGGCCTCGATCCACATTTCGCCGACGTCCGACGCGATCTTCGCATCCTTGAGCGTCCGGCCGTGACCGAACATGCCGAGGCCCGGCACCAGCGACAGACGCGGCATCGGGTCGAGCATGGTGCGCTTGACGTCGTCGAGTGCGTCATTGTCGTTGAAATAGGCGGTGTAGGCGGCGACAAATGCCTCCGTCCCGGCGGAGATCTGCTTTGTGTAGCCCGCGATGTCGTCAGCGTTTGGCGCGGGCAGCACCATCGGCCCGGTCTTGATTCGGATCGACAGGTCGGGGGTCGAGACGCCGCGCTTGGCGAGTTCGGCGAGATCGGGCCGCGCCAGGAACTCGAGCACCGAAGGCGATGTGCGGAAATCGCTGATCATGCGGTCGAAGCGGCCCTCGCCACGGCGGACCGCGACCGCACCACGCAGAGTGGAGGCAATATCGGCGGCAGCGCCGACGCGGGCGGGCAGGGCGATGGGCGCCGGGGCTGGCTTGCCGTGCTTGGCGACATAGTCCTCGGCCATCGTCACATAGGCGATCATCCGGTCGTAGGCTTGGCGCGCGTCGTCGCCGAAGGTGAAGATGCCGTGCTTGTCGAGGATCAGGCCCTCGACCGACGTGTCCTCGTCGAAAATGTCGGCGGCGGCCTTGGCGAGGTCGAAGCCGGGCTTGATGTAGGGGACAAAACCCATCTTCGGACCGAAGACTTTTCGGCTCAATTCCTCGCTGTCGGCCTGGTCGACGATGGCGAGAATGGCGGTCGAGTGCGTGTGGTCGACGAATTTGTGCGGCAGGAACGCGTGCAGCAGCGTCTCGACCGACGGGTTTGGCGACGACGGGTCGAGCAGGTTGGCCCGCTGCAGCGCCACCATGTCCTCGTCCGACAGCTTGTCGAGTTTTCGCGCCCTCAGCAGCGGCTGCATCTTCACCGCCGGCAGGCCTTGCGGCTCGATGACGCCCATGTCCCAGCCGCTGCCCTTGACGTGCAGCACGTCCCATTCGTCGCCGAGCAGGTCGGTCACGCGCGCCTTCGACGACGTGTTGCCGCCGCCATGCAGCACGAGGCGCGGCTCGCCGCCGAGCAGCCGTGTCGTGTAGACCCGCAGCGCCAGGTCCCGCGCCACGCCCTTCATTGCATAGGCGGCGACAAGCGCTTCGGCATCCGCATCGTTCCAGAGATTCTTCATGTCCGTTTCCTGCCCAGATTTTCTTGATTTCAGTCTGGCGCCATCGCGCCGATGGCCGCTCAGTCGACCGGTGGCGCAGCGTTCCGATGGCTCCGCAGCCGCCTGGCGAGGGAGGTGGTGAGAACGAGGTGGGTGCACAACCCGCCGCTCAGCGCCGCCACCAGCGGGTCGAACTTGTTGTCTTCCTGGACCACCATCAGCCGTTTGCCGATGGCCCGGATCGAGGCCAGGTCGGTCGAGATGACGCGGCGGTTGTAGTCGCAGTCGAGAAGTTCGCCGGACGCGTCGATCGTCTGCCCGGCGATGACGCCGACGGCTCCCGCGTCCCGCATCGCGTGGATCTCGCCGGCGGTCATCGCGCCGCACTTCACGACGTGGCTGTCCTCGTCGAGCGTGCCGACGGAAAACAGCGCCAGGTTGCAGTCGGAAACGCTCGCCAGCTGCTCGCGGATGACCGGCTCTTCGCGCAGCTCCCGCGCCAGGCGTTCCGATGTCAGCACCAGCGGGGCGTAGAAGTTCAGGCCCTTGGCGTTCAGCCGGCGGGCGATTTCCATCGTGCACTGGTCGGGCCGGTAAGAGTAGGGCGCGCCGAGATTGCCGCACATCTGCACGACCGTGACGTCCTGCAGGTCGGCATAGGACATGACGTCGGCCATGGCGTAGACCGTGCGGCCCCAGGCGACGCCGATGCGGTCGCCGCTGCGGACGAGTTCGAGGAACACGCCGGCAGCCACCGCCGGCACATCCGCGCCCGGATCGCGCCCGAGCTGGTCGTCGGGGACGATCCAGACCGCGGCGAGGCCATAAAGGTCCTCGATCTCCCGGGCGAGCGTGTCGTCGGTGAACAGGCTGGTGGAGGTCGTGATGTTGACGACGCCGCTCTCGCGCGCCTTGCGCAGATACATAGCCACCGAGGCGCGGGAAATGTTGAGCTGCCGCGCCACTTCATCCTGGCGCAGACCATGCGTATAATAGAGCCACGCGGCCTTGTGGATGGTCTGGTCTATCTGCCGGATCGCCATGACATGCCGAGGAATTGGATTTCCTCGACATTATTCACGGGCGCTGACAATTGTCAAATCGGGGGGTGGGGTGGTGGTGCGCGGCCACAATAAGCTCTTGGAGACCAGCGGAATCGACGGCATCAAGACCGGCAACATCTGCGTCTCGGCCTTGAACATCGTCACCTCAACCGCGACGGCAAGCGCCTCATCGCCGCCGTCATGGGCGGCGAAGCGCCAACGTCCGCAACGGCATGTGCAGCAGTTAATTCAGAAGTATCTGCCGGCAGCGGCAAGGCGTGGTAGGTGAGGGGACCGCGTGTGGAAAGTCGACCGTAAGCCCGGTCCAAAGTCGAGGGCACAGTGGCAGAAAACATGAGTTTGTCAGGGACGTGCTACCCATCTTGGCCCTTCTGAGCGTTTGCCCACTCACGCCATCGGCTCATCACTGCTCTGCCTACGGCATCCCAGAGACTTTGCTTTGATGTCTTGAGATAATCGGGGATTTCGTGTGTGATTTCATCGAGTTCATCCTTCGTGAGAACAAACGCGCCGGTCGCATCAAAATCAAACGGCAGCGTGACGCCCGCAAGATTCGCACCTCGAAATGACGAGGAAGATATTTGACAGTCGGAGAAGTGAGCGAACATGAGGTTCGCGTGTTCGAATGAGCAGCTTTGGATATTGAGCTTGTCAAACACGACGCCTGCCATGTCCGCCTTAGCAAACTGACATCCGATAAGCGCCCCATCGCTCAAGGAGTTATTCCCGACCCATTTGGATCTTGAAAAATTGCACCGCATAAACTTTAAATTCTTCGACTGAAAAGAGTCAATTGACGCCGATGTGGCAATACAATCTTTAAATATAGTATCATAAACTTCGTGAAGTGCCAATTCTGATTCATACATTTTACAGTTTCTAAAGACTACCTCGCGAACAAAGTGAGCAGTCAATTTTGTCCCCACCATATCGCAGTTATCAAAACTCGCGTCCCAAAGTGACGCATAATCAATCTTAGTATTTCCAAAGCTAATTAGAGCAAATTTTCCGTTCGCCAATGATATATCCGTTAGATCGCACGAAGTTAGGTCAAGGCGCGCCTTCAATTCTTTCGGAAAGCTAGGGAGCCTCCCAATAACATTGATTGCCGCCTGTGCCGCAGAGCGATGATTGGCAACTTCATCGAAATCCGGCGTCTCATCCGCATGAATAGGCAAATTGTTCTTGATAAACTCGGCTAAAGTTTCCAATATTGATTGGGAATCCCTAGCGCTGTCGAGAGCAACTCGTTCAAGCGCGTATACAGCTCCAAGACGAACTTCGCGATTAATCACGGTTTTCTCATAGCTTTCTATTTCGACAAGAGGCCTTCCGTCGGGTCGTAATGCGGGAACCGGCCTGCCTTCATTGTCTCTCTTCCAGTCACCGTTATCCAGTTTCTGATACAATGGCTTGCGATCAACCACCTTTACGGTCTTTTCGGCGCCAAGTCTTTCGACTCCGCTAGTAAAAAGCTGTGTGTAAAGAGATTCGCGGTTGATAGCTGTTTGCTGTGCCGACAGTAAAGTTATCCATATAAGAAATGGGACGCCCAGTAGCGCGCCTAGCGCGAGTAAATAGTTCCTTACGTTCTCGCTATCGTCGATATAAAGCTCATTACCAATACGCCAGATCAGCCATAACCATCCAATGATTGCTGATCCGAATGTGATTATCAGGCATAGGAATATCAGCCATGTAATCACCTCGGACGCGACCTGTAGGCCAGGCGTGAAATCCCATTTAGAGGGCGGCCACGCGAACGGTCTCTTCCACGGTCGACGTTCTTGCGGATCCATATTCTCTCCCCTCGGCGGGTAGTCTATCCGATGACATTTGATCTAACAGGACGAAGTTGGAGTAAATGGTTCGAAGGCAATTTCCCGTTGAAGTGCGAGAGGGCGAGGATGTTGATCGCAACGCTGTCGTGTTAGTTCGAACATATGCTCGGTAGCGGCATAGCATGCTGCGGGCCACTTGCAGTCAGTCGGGCCCATCAAAGCGCCTACTGCGAGGTCCATCGTGTTCGATCATTGCTGTCAGGGAAAACGTTCTGGTGCTGCCAGAGAGGACTGAGTTCGCACACTACACGACTCTGATGGTTCGGTTGTCTGGGTTTGTTCGTCGTCTCCAGATTCGGCTCCATGTTCGGGCAGCGATATCGGGTTTGTGAACGATCCATTGTCTGAGGGCGTCGAAGCCTGTGC
>Ga0209906_100321_pt1 | contig 27585 bp, 26 predicted proteins | sample FECB24metaG_FD_188303 | JGI IMG/M metagenome (GOLD analysis project Ga0209906, IMG submission 188303) | Cyanobacterial communities from the Joint Genome Institute, California, USA from Joint Genome Institute, California, USA - FECB-24 metaG... ... | reverse complement strand
CCCATCGAGAACGCCTTCGCCAAGCTCAAGGCCCTGCTGCGCGCCAAGGCCGAACGGACCATCAAGGCCCTATGGGACGCCGTCGGACCGCTACTCGACCAGTTCACACCAGCCGAATGCGCAAACTACTTCAGAGCCGCAGGATATGACCCGGATTAAACAAGACGCGCTCTAAGTGTTAGAAATTGCAAGTGAGGGGGCATTCCTGGCGCAACGGTGCGACCCCCTCTCTGGCAAATTCTAAGGACTTGGCTTTGCCAAGTCCAAGAATTTGCTTTCTCCCCCTCAAGGGGGGAGATTAGTCCCTGGCGGTGCCTCACGCCACCCTGGCCGCCAGCAGCTTCGGCTCCGGCTCCGCGCACCCCAGGCTGATGAGAGCCGCCCGCACCGCCTGGTCGATCTGCGTATGAGGCTCCGGGCCGATCAGCTCCACCAGCCGGCGATTGTCGAACCGCATCGGATGACGCCAGTATTGCGCGATTTCGGCGACCTCGCGCGGAAAGCCGCCAAAGGGCGAAAGCAGCTTCATCGCCCACCACGGAAACCGCCAGATGGGCAGGCTGCGCCCAGCGGCGCGCTGCAGCGCGTCGGTCATGATCGTGCCGGTGGCATCGTAAAGTCCCTCGAACTGAACGCGCTCGAACGGCAGCAGCCGCTCCTCAGCATCCATCAGCCGTGCGAAGGCCTCGGCCAGGTCCGGCAGGTAGGCCCAGGAATGGCCGGCGCTTCCGGCCGGATTGACGATGCGGACCAGAGGCTTGTTTGGCGTCACCAGCGCCTGCGAAAACCAGCTCGACCGGGCGCCGGGGCCGAAGAAATCGCCGGCGCGCAATATCAGCGACGGGACGTCAGGAGCCGCGTCTTCCAGCCGCTTCTCCATCGCGACGCGGATGGCGCCCTTGCGGCTGTGCGGTTCCTGCGACGTCGCGTCGATGACCGGCGTGCGCGCCGGATCGAAATTGTAGATCGTGCCGGGCAGGACAACGCGGACGCCGCCCGCCGCCCGGGCCGCGGCGATCGTGTTGTCGATCATCGGCAGCACCAGCTTGTCCCAGTTGCGGTAGCCTGCGGGGTTCACGGCGTGCACGATCATTGACACGCCGGCAGCGGCCTGCACCACGTCAGCGCGCAACATCGCGTCGCCCTTGACCCACTCGATCCCGGCCGCGCCTGCTGCGGTCGGAACGGCGCGGGCCATGCCTCTGACGCGCCAGCCATGCCGGAGCAGTGCTGCTGCAATTGCCCCGCCGATGCCGCCGGATGCGCCAAGGATGAGTGCTGTTTTCCCGGTGTTCATGTCGATCTCCTTGTCTTTGTCTCTGATGTCGCGAGAATGAGCCCGGAAAGCCTGAAAGGAAATTGCAAGAAATCCTACAGCTGCTAGTAAGAAAGCTATGAGCCATCCTGTGTCATGGGACGAACAGCGGATCTTCCTGGCCGTGCTGGAGGAAGGCAGCCTCTCGGGTGCAGCGCGGCGTCTCGGCCTGTCGCATCCGACGGTGCGCAACCGTCTTGAATCGTTGGAAGCCGCGCTGGGAACGGTGCTCTTCACCCGCTCGGTCAACGGGCTGACGCCGACCGACAGCGCCGAATCGCTGCGCGCGCCGGCCCGGACCATGGCGATGGCGTCCGACTTGTTCGTCCGTCACGCGGCGTCCCCGCCCGGCAAGATCGCCGGCGTGGTTCGGATCAGCGTTCCAGAGTTCATTGGGATCGAGGTGATGCCGTCCATGCTGCGGCGGCTGCGCCAAGCGCATCCCGACATCCGGATCGAATTGTCGCTGAGCAACGCGCCCGCTGACTTGCTGGCGCAGGAGGTCGATGTCGCCGTCCGGACAGTCGCACCGAAGCAGGAAGCCCTGGTGGCGCGGAAGGTGGCGTCGATACCGCTCGGATTCTTCGCCTCGGTCGACTATCTCGAACGCCGTGGAATGCCGGCGACGATGGCCGACCTTGCGACGCACGACCTCATTGGCCCCGATCGCAACCCGAGCGACCTGGCCTTCGTCGAACGGCTTGCGATTGCGTTCACAGGCACGACCTTCATCCTGCGGACAGACAGCCATCCGGCGCAACTGGCGGCCGCCCGCGCGGGCGTCGGCATCGCGATGGCCCAGATTCCCACCGGATTACAGGACCCCCGACTGCGCCGGGTGCTGCCGGAGTTTACCGCGATCATGCTCGACACCTGGATCGTCACGCATGAGAACCTGAGCAAGGTGCCCAGGGTCCGGGCCGTGTTCGACTGCCTGGCGGAGGCGTTTGTCGACTATGCCGCCGATGGCCGCTAGTCTTGGGGTTGTCTATGCGTCCTTGGCGTCGATCTCTCCCGGACGCAAGGCGATCTGTGGATCGACTGCCACACGAATCCAACTGACCCTGCGTCCTCGCCATCCGGACATTCACAGATGGCGCAGCCACTGTGTCTCCAGTGTCTGCGGCTCGGACTGAAGCTTCTCCGCCAGCGGCTGCAGGGCGGGTTGCCGGCAGTCGAGTTCGCCGATGTCCTGACGAAGGTGATGTGGAAGGCTCGCCACGACGCGCTCGTGCCGTGCCAGTTCCTGTCTCTCCTTGATCCTGTTTGCCGTATCGTTCCAGACCGAAAAGACCATCTGCAGCGGGTTGCCGGCGGCAATCGAGGGCATAACGTTCATGTTCTGGTAGGTGCGCATTTTCGGTCCTCCTTGATGATTTGAGGATGCTCCCCTTTTCCGGCGACTGGAAACGAGTTGCGCAAATGACGCTCATGAGCGAACCTCATGGCCATGGGTGTCTCGGCGGGATTGGACCTTGATCTGCTGCGAAGCTTCGTCGCTATCGCTGAGGAAGGAAGCTTTACGCGCGCCGCAAACCGCGTCGGTCGCACCCAATCGGCGGTGTCGCTGCAGATGCAGCGGCTGGAAGGCGTTCTCGGCCAGATCGTGATCGTCCGTGGCAAGGGCGGCAGCGTCGAACTGAACCAACAGGGCCTGTATCTGCTCGAACGCGCCCGCGAACTGCTTGCGCTGAATGACGACGTGATGCGGTCGATGCAGGCCGCGCCGGTCCATGGCACGATCAGGCTCGGAATTGCCGAGGAACTGTCGGCGCGCCATCTGCCGCGTATCCTCGATCGTTTCTCGCATGTCGCCCCGTCGGTGGAGGTCGAGGTCGAGATCGCCGGGTCGTGCCTTCTCGCCCTGAAGCTGAAGAACGCCGAACTCGACCTTGCCTTGCTCCGTTCGGGACTAGAGCCGCGCCAGTGGCCGGCGGTCGAAATTTGGCGCAGCGCCACGAAGTGGATCACCTCGGACACGCACGCACAGCATCTGCGCGATCCGCTGCCGCTATCGACATCTCCGGCCGGATGCCCATGGCGGCCGTCGGAATACACGGAGTGCCCGTGGCGCGGCATGACGTTCCAGGCGCTGGAACAAGCTGGACGCAGCTACCGGATCGTATCGACCTCCGCGACGACGCAAGGTCAGATGGCTGCGACGCAGGCCGGTCTTGCCGTCACCACCGCCCTGGCGGATCTTCGTCTGCTTGAAGGACTGCGGATTGTGCGGCCGGATGAGGGACTGCCGGACCTTCCGGAATGCCGATACCTGATGCTCAAGGCGCGCGACCCGCGCCAGCCCTTGACGGACATCCTGGTCGCCCAGGTCCACGACCCCTTCGGTTCAGCAAACGACAGCGCCTGACGCAAGGACGCAAGGACGCAGGCTGTACGAGCCCTACCCGAACACCACGAGCAGGTCCTTCGCGTCGATCTGCTCGCCGGCGCGGACGAGCACCTCCGAGATCGTCCCATCCCGTTCGGCGTGGAGCGCGGTTTCCATTTTCATGGCTTCGATCGACAGCAGGATGTCGCCTGACTTGACGGCCTGACCCGCGACGACGCTGACGCCGGAGATGACGCCCGGCATCGGGGCGCCGAGGTGGAGGTCGTTGCCGGGCTCGGCCTTGCGGCGAACCTTGCCATTGCCAGCGCCATGCGCCCGATCGGGCACCTTGATGCGGCGGGGCTGGCCGTTGAGTTCGAAGAAGACGGTGACCATGCCCTTGTCGTCCGGATCGCCGATGGCGAGGCAGCGCACGACCAGCGTCTTGCCCTTCTCGATGTCGACGAAGATCTCGTCCTCGCCCTTCATGCCGTAGAAATAGACCGGCGTCGGCAGGACCGAGACCGGGCCGTAGCTTTCCTGCGCGGCGGCGAAGTCGGAAAAGACTTTCGGATACATCAGGTAGGAGGCGAATTCGAATTCGTCGAGCTTGCGCCCGACCTTCTCCTCGGCCTCCTTGCGCGACGTCTTGAGATCGGCGTCCTTGAGCAGCGAGCCCGGACGGACATTGATCGGCTTCTCGCCCTTCAGCGCCTTCTTCTGCAGCGCCTCGGGCCATCCACCCATTTCTCCCGGGGAAGAGGGGGGCTGGCCGAGATCGCCCTTCAGCATCGAGACCACCGAATCCGGGAAGGCGATGTCCTTGGCCGGGTTTTCGACGTCGGCGACGGTGAGGTCCTGGCTGATCATCATCAGCGCCATGTCGCCGACCACCTTGGAGGACGGCGTCACCTTGACGATGTCGCCGAACATCAGGTTGACGTCGTGATAGGCCTGCGCCACTTCGTGCCAGCGGGTCTCCAGCCCGAGCGAACGCGCCTGCTCCTTGAGATTGGTGAACTGGCCGCCCGGCATCTCGTGCAGATAGACTTCCGAGGCCGGCCCCTTCAGATCGCTCTCGAAGGCGGCATACTGGTTGCGCACGGCCTCCCAGTAGAAAGACAGGCGGCGGATCCACTTGGCGTCGAGGCCGGGATCGCGCTCGGTGCCCTTCAGCGCCTCGACGATCGAGCCGAGGCAAGGCTGCGAGGTGTTGCCGGAGAGCGAATCCATCGCAGCATCGATGGCGTCGACGCCTGAATCGACGGCGGCGAGCACAGTGGCAGCGGCGATGCCGGACGTGTCATGCGTGTGGAAATGGATCGGCAGGTCGGTCGCCTCGCGCAGCGCCTTGAACAGCACTTTGGCAGCAGCCGGCTTCAGCAGGCCGGCCATGTCCTTGACCGCGATGATATGCGCGCCGGCCGCTTCCAGATCCTTGGCGAGCGCGACGTAGTATTTGAGGTCGTATTTCGCCCGCGCCGGATCGAGAATGTCGCCGGTGTAGCAGATCGCGGCCTCGATCAGCTTGCCCTCGGCGCCCACCGCATCCATCGCGACGCGCATGTTCTCGACCCAGTTCAGGCAGTCGAAGACGCGGAAGAGATCGACGCCGCCGGCCGCCGCCTGGGCGACGAAGTGCTTCACCACGTTGTCGGGATAGTTGGTGTAGCCGACGCCATTGGCGCCGCGCAGCAGCATCTGCAGCAGGATGTTCGGCGCGCCCTTGCGGATCAGAGCCAGCCGCTCCCACGGGTCTTCGGTGAGGAAGCGCATCGAGACGTCGAACGTCGCGCCGCCCCAGCATTCGAGCGACAGCAGTTGCGGCAGGGCGCGGGCATAGGCTCCCGACACCTGCGCAATGTCGAAGGTGCGCATGCGGGTGGCGAGCAGCGATTGATGCCCGTCGCGCATGGTCGTGTCGGTGACCAGCACCTGGGGCTGCGCGCGCATCCATTTCGAGAAGCCTTCCGCGCCCAGCGCATCGAGCTTCTGCTTGGTGCCATCGACGACTTCGCCCTTGACGAAGGGCACGACCGGAGCGGCCGCATCGGCGTTCGGCTTCGGCCGGCCGCGCGCCTCGGGATGGCCGTTGACGGTGACGTCGGCGAGATAGTTGAGCAGCTTGGTCGCGCGGTCCTGACGCTTCACCTGCGCGAAGAGTTCGGGCGTCGTGTCGATAAACTTGGTCGTGTAGGAATTGTCCTTGAACGACGGGTGCGTGATGATCGCTTCGAGGAAGGTCAGATTGGTCGCCACGCCGCGGATGCGGAACTCGCGCAGCGCCCGGTCCATGCGGGCAATCGCCTCGGTCGGGTTCGGCGCCCAGGCGGTGACTTTTTCGAGCAGCGGATCGTAGAAGCGGGTGATCACCGCGCCGGAATAGGCGGTGCCGCCATCGAGGCGGATGCCGAAGCCCGTCGCGCCGCGATAGGCGGTGATGCGGCCATAGTCCGGGATGAAGTTCTGCTCGGGGTCCTCGGTGGTGATGCGGCACTGCAGGGCGTGGCCGTTGAGGCGGATGTCGGCCTGGGCCGGCACACCCGATTCCGGCGTGCCGATCGCCTCGCCTTCGAGGATGTGGATCTGCGCCTTGACGATGTCGATGCCGGTGACCTGCTCGGTGACGGTATGCTCGACCTGAATGCGCGGATTGACCTCGATGAAGTAGAACTTGCCGGTGTCGGCGTCCTGCAGGAACTCGACCGTGCCGGCGCCGATATAGGCGGTGTCGCGCGCGAGCTTCAGCGCGTAGCCGCACAGTTCCTCGCGCAGTTCGGCAGAGAGATAGGGCGCCGGCGCGCGTTCGACGACCTTCTGGTTGCGGCGCTGGATCGAGCAGTCGCGCTCGAACAGGTGCACCGCATTGCCATGCGTGTCGCCCAGCACCTGCACCTCGACATGGCGGGCGCGCTCGATGAGCTTTTCAAGATAGACCTCGTCCTTGCCGAAGGCGGCCTTGGCCTCGCGCTTGCCTTCGGTGACTTCCTTGGCCAGTTCGCCCTCGCTGCGGATGACGCGCATGCCACGTCCGCCGCCGCCCCATGATGCCTTCAGCATCAATGGATAGCCGACTTCGAGCGCCAGCTTCTTCACCACGTCCATGTCGTCCGGCAGCGGCAGGGTCGCGGGAATGACCGGCACGCCGATCTCGATTGCCAGATTGCGCGCGGCGACCTTGTTGCCCAGCCGGCGCATCGTCTCCGGCTTCGGGCCGATGAAGATGATCCCAGCCTCTTCGCATGCGTCGCCGAATTCGGGGCTTTCGGAGAGCAGACCGTAGCCGGGATGGATCGCATCGGCGCCGGACAGCTTGGCGACGCGGATCACCTCTTCGATCGACAGGTAGCTCTCGATGGGGCCGAGGTCGCGCGGCAGATGCGGCCCGCGGCCGATCGGATAGGATTCGTCCGCCTTGAAGCGGTGCAGCGAATACTTGTCCTCTTCGGCCCAGATCGCGACCGTCTTGATGCCGAGTTCGTTTGCGGCGCGAAAGACGCGGATGGCGATTTCGGAGCGGTTGGCGACGAGGATCTTCTTGATCTGCAAGGAGGCGCTCCGGGCTACGCGGACAATTTCCGAATGATTAGCCTGAAAATGCTGCACTGCAAACAAAATTGGCAGAAGCGCGCATGAAACGTGCGGCAACGGCAAAGAAAATGCCCGGCGCGATGAACGCGCCGGGCACTGAAACGTGTCGGAAGAGAGCTTATTCGTTTTCGAAGTAGCTGTACTTGCCGTCGTCACCCTTCTTCCAGGTGTACATCACGTAGTCCGGACGGGTGATGTCGCCCTTGGCGTCGAAGCCGATGTCGCCGATCGCGGTCGGGAACGGACCCTTAGCCTTCGCGGCTTCCGCAACCTTCATCGTGTCCAGGTCGCCTGCTGCCTTGGCGGCGCCGGCGATGACCTGCACGGCGGCGTAGGAGTAGAGCGTGTAGGCTTCCGGCTCGAAGCCCGCAGCGCGGAACTTCTCGACGATTTCCTTCGCGGCCGGGTTCTTGCGCGGATCCGGAGCGAACGTCATCAGCGTGCCATTGACGGCGTCGCCGGCGATGGAGGCCAGTTCGTTCGACACGATGCCGTCGCCCGACATGAAGGCAGCCTTCAGGCCCTGGTCGGCGAGCTGGCGCATGATCAGGCCGGCTTCCGTGTGCAGGCCGCCGTAGTAGACGGCCGTTACGCCGGCTTCCTTCATCTTGGCGATCAGGGCCGAGAAGTCCTTGTCGCCGATGTTGATGCCTTCGTACATGACTTCCGTCACGCCGGCTGCGTTGGCTGCCTTCTTGGTTTCGTCGGCAAGGCCCTGACCATAGGGGGTCTTGTCGTGGATGACGGCGACCTTGCCGTCCTTGAAGTTGGCGGCGAGATATGCGCCGGCAACCGCGCCCTGCTGGTCATCGCGTCCGCAGGTGCGGAACGTGTTCCACAGGCCGCGCTCGGTGAACTTCGGGTTGGTCGAAGCAGGCGTGATCTGGAAGATGCCGTTTTCGGAATAGACTTCCGACGCCGGGATCGAGACGCCCGAGTTGAAGTGACCGACGACGAACTTCACGCCGTCAGCGACGAACTTGTTCGCGACCGAGACGCCCTGCGTCGCGTCGGAAACGTCGTCGCCGAGAACGATCTTGATCTGCTCGCCATTGATGCCGCCGGCTGCGTTGATGTCTGCAGCAGCCTGTTCGGCGCCCTTCTGCAGCTGTGCGCCGAATGCGGCGTTCGCGCCGGTCAGCGGACCGGCGACGCCGATCAGGATTTCCGCCCACGCGCTGCCGCTGAACGCGAGAACCGCGGTCATGGCAACTGCGGACAACAGTGACTTTTTCATTGAAACACTCCCGTTAACGGATGGGCCTGGATGATTGCTTTCATGCGATGCCCACCCAACTCGCAGAAAGGAAACTTTGCCGATTTTCAGGCACTTGTCACGCCGATTCATGGTGAAATCGGCGTTAATGGTGAATGTCTACCGCTTCTCCTTCCAGCTCAGCAGCGAATCCCGCTCGAAGAGCCAGTGATACTGGGAGACCATCTGATTGGTCCGCGTGTAGCGGTATCCGAGATAGCCGATGACCAGGAGGATGATCGTGTCGACAATGTAGTACTGCGCGGTGAACATTGTGCCTTCGAACATCGCGTGATGGATGAACCGCACGGCGATGCCCAGCATCAGCAGGAAGGCGATCAGGCTCGACACCGGACGCCAGGTCTGCGCACAGGCGCGCCCCGTCATCCAGGCCGCGCCGCCGCCGAGCAGGAGCGTGATGAAGAAGAACTGCCAGATGCTGGGTTCCTCGTAGAGAATGCCTTGCATGACCTAGACCCCTTTCGCCAGGATGCGGTCCATCAGTGCCGTCCGCCTTCGAGATAGGCGGCGCGGACTTCCGGATTGGCGAGCAGTTCCTTGCCGGTGCCGCTCATCGTGATATTGCCGTTGACCATGACATAGCCGCGCGTCGCCAGCCGCAGCGCGCCGAAGGCGTTCTGCTCGACGAGGAAAACGGTCAGGCCCTGCGTCTCGTTCAGCACCCGGATGGCGTCGAAGATCTGCTTGACGATCAGCGGCGCCAGACCCAGCGACGGCTCGTCGAGGAGCAGCAGCTTCGGTCGCGCCATCAATGCGCGCGCGATCGACAGCATCTGCTGCTCGCCGCCGGAGAGCGTGCCGCCGCGCTGCGTGATGCGCTCCTTGAGACGCGGGAAAAGCGTGAAGACCTTCTCCGAATCCTCGGCAAAGTATTTCAGATTGTCGAGGCTGGCGCCCATCTGGAGATTTTCGAGCACGGTCATGCGCGGGAAGATCCGGCGGCCTTCCGGCGACTGGGCAATGCGCATGCGTGCGATCTCGTAGGTCGGCATCGCAGTGATGTCGGTGCCGCCGAAGATGATGCGGCCCGCGCGCGCCCGGGGGCTGCCGAAGATCGTCATCATCAGCGTCGACTTGCCGGCGCCGTTCGCGCCGATCAGCGCGACGATCTCGCCCTCCTGAACATCCATGCTGACGCCGTTCAGCGCGCGGATGTTGCCGTAATAGGTTTCGACGCCCTCGATGGAGAGCAGCGGTTGCTTGGCCATCAGCCGCGCCCTCCGGTCTTGGCAGGCTTCGCCTTGACGCCCTTGGCGAAGCGATTGGCCTGGCCGACCCAGTCTTCACGGGCGATGCGGCCGTCGAATTCGAGATAGGCCTCGGCCGCGACGATGTCGGCCTTTTTCCATGCGGCCATCTGGGCAAAGGTCGTGATGCCGTGTTCCTTCAGTTTGCGCGCATTGACGGGGCCGATGCCCTTGATCAGCGTCAGGTCGTCCGGCGCAGCGACGACTGCCGGCGCTTTCACCGCGGCAGGCTTCGCCGGCTTTGATGCAACCGCCTTCGCTGCCTTTGGTGCGCTGGGTTTGGCGGCTGCAGGAACCGGAGCGGCCGACGCAGCCTTGGGCGAAGGTTTCGCAACCTTCGCAGATGGAGCCGGCTTTGCGGCGACGCTTGCCTTGGCAGCTGCTGGCTTCGGCGGCGCGGCGACCGTTTTTGGTGGCGATTTCGGCTTTGCTGGAGTGGTCGTTTCCTTCACCACCGGAACCGACATCAGGCTTGCAGGCTTGGCGACCGTCGCCTTGGGCGCCGCCTTGCTGGCGGCTGGTTTCGAGGTAACTGCGGCTGGTTTCACGCGGTCGGCCTTCGAGGCGCCGGGCGCGACCTTGACCAGCCCTTCCCCATCATTTGCGTGCTCGATCGTGTCGGATACCGGGCCTGCCATCATCGAAGAGGACGCGCTCGGTCCATGCTGCGGATCGGGCGTGCCATCGAGTTGCTCAAGGACGTGCTCGTCGCCCACCTCCACGAGAACGTTCTCGACCTCCTCGTCGTCGACGCCGAGATAGGCCGCGATGACCTTCGGATCGTTCTTCACAGAGTTCGGATCGCCGTCCGAAATCTTGCGGCCATACTCAAGCACGACGACATGGTCGGAAATCTGCATCACGACCGACATGTCGTGCTCGATCAGCAGGATCGAGGTGCCGGTTTCATTCTTGATGTCGATCAGCAACTTGTTGAGCGCGGCCGACTCCTTCGGATTCAGACCGGCGGCCGGCTCGTCGAGACACAGCAGTTCGGGACCGGTACACATGGCGCGTGCGATCTCGAGACGGCGCTGCGCGCCATAGGACAGGTCGCCCGCAGGATCGTCGGCACGGTCGATCAGGTCGGCTTTCTCCAGCCAGAACTCGGCCAGATCGCGCGATTCGGCGGAGGCCTTGCGGTATTTGCCGATGCCGAGCAGGCCAAGCACCGTGAATCCCGACGCATCCATCAGCTTGTTGTGCTGGGCGACGAGCAGGTTCTCGAACAGCGTCATGCCCGAAAACAGCCGGATGTTCTGGAAGGTGCGCGCGACCTTGGCCTTAGCCGGAATCTGGAAGTCCGGCAGACGCTCGAGGAGATAGGCCGTGCCGTCGCGGCGCGACAGCGTGATCATGCCTTCGGACGGCTTGTAGAAGCCGGTGATGCAGTTGAAGACGGTCGTTTTGCCGGCGCCGTTCGGGCCGATCAGGGCGGTGATTTCGCCGCGCCTGGCTTCGAATGACAGGTCGCCGACGGCGACGAGGCCGCCGAATTTCATCGACAGATGTTCGACCTTGAGAATCGCGTCCATGCTCTCCGTCGCCATCAGCCGTGACCTTCCCGCGTGAAGGAGCCCGAGACCGATTTCCGCGAACGCAGGAAGGCGGTGGGTTCGCGGCTGCCGACAAAGCCGCGCGGCTTCCAGACCATGACAACGACCATGGCCAGTCCGAACAGCAGCATCCGGTAAAGTTCGGGCGTGAAATCCTGCCCGAAGGCGAGTTTTAGGAACTGCATTTCGCGCAGGAGCTCCATGCCGCCGATCATCACGAGCGCGGCAATGGCGATGCCGATGAGAGAGCCCATGCCGCCCAGAACCACGATCGCCAGGATGATCGCCGACTGCAGGAAGACGAAGGATTCCGGATTGATGAAGCCCTGGCGGGCGGCGAAGAATGCGCCGGCGAAGCCGCCGAACATTGCCCCGATGGCGAAGGCCGTCAGTTTGGTGTTGGTCGTATTGATGCCAAGCGAACGGCAGGCGATCTCGTCTTCCCGCAGCGCTTCCCAAGCGCGCCCCACGGGCATCTGGCGCAGGCGGATGGTGACGAAAGCCGTCAGCAGCGCCAGCAGCAGGATCAGGTAGTAGAGGAAGATCTTGTAGTAGACGCCCGACGGCGGCAGATCGAGGATCTTGCCGATGTAGATCGGCGACGAGACGTTGAAATCCATCAGGCCGAAGAAGGTGATCTTCGGGATCGAGGCGATGCCCGCCGACCCGTTGGTGACTTCGCGCCAGTTGATCAGTACCAGGCGGATGATCTCGCCGAAGGCGAGCGTCACGATAGCCAGATAGTCGCCTCGGAGCCGCAGCACCGGGAAACCGAGCAGCACCCCCCACAGCGCCGCCATCGCGCCGGCGGCCGGCAGGAGGATCCAGAACGACAGGCCGAACTCGGTGCCGAGCAGCGCATAGGTGTAGGCGCCGACCGCGTAGAAGGCGACATAGCCGAGGTCGAGCAGCCCGGCGAGGCCGATGACGATGTTCAGGCCCCAGGCCAGCATGACGTAGATCAGCACCTGGATGCCGAAATTGTCGATCCACTTCAGCGAGCCCTGCACGCCGCTGGTCCAGATCACGAAGACCGGGAACAGGAACAGCGCCGCGATGCCGAAACGCACCAGATTGCGCTTGATGAAGGACGGCTCGGCGTAGCTGATGACCGGCGTGGCGGCCGACCTGGTGGCGCGGCGGCGCGCCAGTTCCGGCCAGACATAGGCCGCAAAGGCGAAGCGGCCGACCGTGACGATGGCGACCACGATGAACAGCAGACCCCAGCGCGGCACGATGATGAGTTCGTTATGGATGTTCTGGTCGGTCTTCATGCCGATGATCAGCACGAACATGCCGAGCGCGATCAGGCCGGCATAGAAAGCTTCCAGCAGCGCGTCGCCGATGACATTGGCCTCGGCCTTTTTGTCATGGCCGGCGGTGGTCTGTGTCGTCGCCATGGCGCTAAACCTTTTCCACTTCCGGGCGGCCCATGAGGCCGGATGGCAGGAAGATCAGGACGATGGCCAGGATGGAGAACGCAGCGACATCCTTGTAGTCGATCGAGAAATAGGCCGACCACAGCGACTCGATGGTGCCGATCAGCAGTCCGCCGAGCACGGCGCCGGGCAGCGAGCCGATGCCGCCGAGAACGGCCGCCGTGAACGCCTTCACGCCGGGCACGAAGCCGTCGGAGAAGGCCACGACGCCGTAATACATCAGGAACAGCGTGCCCGCGACGGCGGCCAGCGACGCGCCCATGATGAAGGTGATCGAGATCGTCTTGTCGACGTCGATGCCGAGCAAAGCGGCCATCTTGCGGTCCTGCTCGCAGGCGCGTTGCGCCCGGCCAAGCGGCGTCTTGTTGACGATGTACCAGAAGAGCGTGAGCAGCACGATCGTCACCACCGCGATGACGATCTGCTTCAGCGAAATCGTGATGCCGCCGATCTGGTATGTCTGCGAGATCAACGGCGGGATCGGCTTGTTGCGCGGTCCCTGGGTGACCTGGACGAAGTTGGAGATGAAGATCGACATGCCGATGGCGGTGATCAACGGCGCCAGCCGGAACGAACCGCGCAGCGGCCGGTAGGCGACGCGCTCGATCGACCAGTTCCACAGACTGGTCATCAGCATCGCCACGATCATCATCACCAGCAGGAAGAACACGACATGGATCGTGGCGAACAGCGAGACGAGGATCAGAAACACGATGAGGGCGATGAAAGCGCCAAGCATGAAAATGTCGCCATGGGCGAAATTGATCATGCCGATGATGCCGTAGACCATCGTATAGCCGATCGCGATCAGCCCGTAGATAGATCCCAGCGTCAGCCCGTTGATGAGCTGCTGGATAAAGTATTCCATCGTTTGTCGGCTCCCCGAGAATGTCGCCTTCCCGGGCGCATTCCTTCGTTTGTTCCCCTAGTCGTAGCCGTTCGAAGCCGGAATGCAACGTCAAAATGCGACATGCAGCCTACCCAAACGGCACTGCCTATAATCACGACATTGCGCGCCTCGGCAACTGGACCAAGCTGGAAGCTAGCACTGGCCTATCGCAAAGTCTTTGAGTTTTGGGGGCGATTCAGCGCTGGTTTTGGAGATTTCTGCCGCACGCAGCCTGATTTCCGGCGATTTCTTGCACGGCGCCGCGTCTTATTCTTTAGTCGCAGTCCGGCCTACTTCACCACGAAGCCGTGCGCATAGGGATCACGGTCGTCGATGAAGATCGTGTTGTAGCCGGTGGTTCTGGCCCAGCCGCCGATCGACGGGATGATCGCCGTCTTGCCGGCGACGCTGACTTCCTTCTCGACCTTGCCCTTGAACAGCGAGCCGATGATGGACTCGTGCACGAAGGCGTCGCCCTCCTTGAGAAGGCCCTTGGCGTGACGCTGCGCCATGCGGGCCGAGGTGCCGGTGCCGCAGGGGCTGCGATCGATCGCCTTGTCGCCGTAAAACACGGCGTTGCGCGCGTCGGCTTCCGGATGGGTCGGCGCGCCGGTCCAGAGGATATGCGACAGGCGGTTGATGCCGGGATTTTCCGGGTGCTCGAACGTATACTTTTCGTTGAGCAGCCGGCGCAGCACCGGGCTCCAGCCGATCAGTTCGCCCGCGGTGTGATTGGCGATGTCGCGGAAATTCTCCTGCGGCTCGACGATCGCGTAGAAATTGCCGCCATAGGCGACATCGACCATGATCTCGCCCAGCCCCGGCACGTCGGCGGTCAGGCCTTCGGCATAGAGGAAGGACGGCACATTGGTGATGCGCACCTCCTCGACATATTCGCCCTCCTGCCGGTACTCGGCGAGCACCAGTCCGGCCGGCGTGTCGAGGCGCAGCAGGCCGGGCGTCTTCGGCTTCACCAGTCCGTGCTCGATCGCCATCGTCACCGTGCCGATCGTGCCGTGACCGCACATCGGCAGGCAGCCGGAGGTCTCGATGAACAGGATGGCAATGTCGCAATCAGGACGGGTCGGCGGGTAGAGGATCGATCCGGACATCATGTCGTGCCCACGCGGCTCGAACATAAGCCCGGTCCGGATCCAGTCAAACTCGGCGAGGAAATGGGCGCGGCGCTCCATCATCGTGGAACCGTCGAGCAGCGGCCCACCGCCTGCGACAAGGCGGACGGGGTTGCCGCAAGTGTGACCGTCGATGATGTGGAAGGAATGGCGGGGCATGGCGGGTCTCAGAAACGTTGCGGGCTGAAGGGGGAAAGGTCGATGGCCGACGCCTCGCCCGACACGAGGTCGCGGACCAGCCGCCCGGTGGCGGCGGCCTGCGTCAGGCCGAGATGGCCATGGCCGAAGGCGTAGAAGACGCTGGCGTGACGGGACCTGCCAATGACGGGCAGTGAATCCGGTGTCGATGGGCGGTAGCCCATCCACTCGCGGCCGCCTTCGGTGCGGAGTCCGGGCAGGAAGCGCTTTGCCTTCTCAAGCATCGCCTTCGACCGCGCGAAATTGGGCGGCAGATCGAGCCCGCCAAACTCAACCGCGCCGCCGACGCGCAGGCCGGTCGACAGCGGCGTGATGACGAAGCCGTGGCCGGAGAAGATCAGTTGGCGTTTCACGTCGAACGCATCGACCGGCAGCGTCGTGTTGTAGCCGCGCTCGGTCTCAAGCGGGATCCGGTCGCCGAACTCGCCCGCCAGGCGATGCGACCAGGCGCCGGCGGCGATGACGATATCCTTGCCCGCGACGTGGGATCCGTCGTCGAGATGGACGTTCAGGGTCGCGCGCGCCTCGCCCTGGATCGATCGCACAGTTCCGCGAACGAACCTTGCCCCCTTCGCCTCGGCATAGGCCCAGATCGCCTTGCCGAGCAGTTGAGGGTCGGACACCGTCTTCCAGCCCGGCACGAAGGTGCCCTTGACAAAGCGCGGTGCGAGACCGGGCTGGAGCGCCGCCATCTCGCCGCCTTCGACATGACGAAAGCCGATGCCATGCTTCTCGCGCGCGGCCCAGCCGGACAGCGCGGCGCGGAACTCGGCCTCGCTTTCGTAAAGCTCCAGCGATCCGTCCTCGCGCAACATGGGCCGTGCGCCGGACCGGTCGAGAAGCCCCATCCACTCGGCCTCCGCGAGCCGCATCAGCGACACCTGCGCCGCGATCGCGCCTTGCGGGTCGGCATGGCCGGCGCGCCAGAACCGCCACAGCCAGGGCAGCAGCCGCGGCAGGTAGGACGGGCGGATCGCCAGCGGCCCGAGCGGGTCGGCCAGCCAGCGCGGCAGGTTCTTCATCATGCCCTTGTGGGCGAGCGGCAGCACGTCGGAGAACGCAAGCGCCGCGGCATTGCCGGAACTGGTCTCCTCGCAGATCCCGGTGCGGTCGATTACCAGGACCGACTTCCCGGCTTCCGCGAGATAGGCAGCGGCGCAGATGCCGATGATGCCCGCGCCGACGATGACGACATCGGCGTCGGGTGCGGCATTGGTGGCGTTCGGCATGATGGCGGTTTCAGGCAATGAAAAAGGGGCGCGAGGCCCCTTTAGCATTTATCCGGGCGGAAAGGCGATGTCGAAAATCGCGCCGTCTTTCCAGTGGCAAGACGCTGTTAGCGCGCCCGCGAGGCTTCGAAGATGCTGTCGATCGCCGCGGCAAGCGCCGCGTTGAACTCACCATCGCTCTGCTGCGCCGACAGACCCTCGGTCAAGGCGCGGGAGAAGCTGGCGATGATGCCGTCATTCTGCCGGAGCTTGGCATTGGCGTCGTCGCGCGAATAGCCGCCGGACAGCGCCACGACGCGCATGACGCGCGGGTGGTCGACCAGCGGCTTGTAGAGGTTGTCCTTTGCCGGCAGCGTCAGCTTGAGCATCACCTGCTTGTCGGCCGGCAGGCCGTCGAGATGCTTGAGGATTTCGGCGAGCAGCATCTCTTCGGCTTCCGCCTTGTCGGCGATCGAGATCGTCACTTCCGGCTCGATGATCGGAACGAGGCCGTGCGACAGGACCTGCGCGCCGACCTCGAACTGCTGCGCGACGATGGCGGCGATGCCTTTCGGGTTCGCCGCGTCGACCACCGACCGCTCCTTGGTGCCGAACACGCCCTTCGCCACGGCGCGCTGCAGCAGGGCGTCGAGATCAGGCATCGGCTTCATCAGCTGAACGCCATCCGCCGCAGCCGCCAGGCCCTTGTCGATCTTCAGGAACGGCACGACGCCGCGCTTCTCCCAGAGATATTGCGCGGTCGGCGTGCCGTCGATGTCGCGGTCCATGGTCTGCTCGAACAGGATCGCGCCCATGACCTTGTCGCCGGTAAACGCCGGCGACTTGATGATCCGCGCCCGCATCGCGTGAACGAGATCGAACATTTCCGCTTCGCTGGACCAGGCGCTCTCGTCGAGGCCATAAAGCTTGAGCGCCTTCGGCGTGGAGCCGCCCGACTGGTCGAGCGCTGCAATGAAGCCGTCCTTGTTCGCGGCCTGCGCGGCCATGTCCTTGAGGCGTTCGCCCATACTCGATCTCTCCATGTTTGCGTGGAGGCCGCATAACAGCAAGACGCGGCAAGGGAAATGCTCGCGCAACACATTGAACCGATTGAAAAAACTTCAATCGGTTAAGGTGGCGTGGATTTGCTCAGGAGCCTTAACGCATCAGGCCGGCTTGAGCGCCTCGACGCCGGGCAAGGCCTTGCCTTCCATCCATTCGAGGAAAGCGCCACCGGCTGTCGAAACGTAGGAGAAGTCCTCGGCGACGCCGGCATGGTTGAGCGCGGCGACCGTGTCGCCGCCGCCGGCGACCGAGACCAGCTTGCCGTCCTTGGTGCGCTGCGCGGCATGGCGCGCGGCATCCACGGTGGCGGTGTCGAACGGCGCGATCTCGAAGGCGCCGAGCGGGCCGTTCCAGACCAGCGTCGCGGCGCGATCAATCCACTCGCCGATCGTCGCGATTGTCCTGGGGCCGACGTCGAGGATCATGCCATCGGACGGAACAGCCGAAATGTCGACGACCTCGTTCGCAGCGCCCGCCTTGAACTCCTTCGCCACGACGCCATCGACCGGCAGCACGATGGCGCAGCCGGCGGTCGCCGCCTCGATCATGATCTGCTTGGCGGTCGCCGCGAGGTCATGCTCGCAGAGCGACTTGCCGACATCGGTGCCGCGTGCGGCGAGGAACGTGTTGGCCATGCCGCCGCCGATCACCAGCGCATCGACCTTGGTGACGAGATTCATCAGGAGGTCGATCTTGGTCGAGACCTTTGCCCCGCCGACAATCGCGACCACGGGACGTACCGGCTTGCCGAGACCCTTCTCCAGAGCGGAGAGTTCTTCTTCCATCGTGCGGCCGGCATAGGCCGGCAGCAGCCGGGCGATGCCCTCGGTCGAGGCATGCGCGCGGTGCGCGGCGGAGAAGGCGTCGTTGACGTAGATGTCGCCAATGGCGGCCAGCGCCTTGGCGAAATCCGGCTCATTCTTTTCCTCGCCGTTGTGGAAGCGGGTGTTTTCCAGGAGCAGGATGCCGCCATCGGCCAGGGCAGCAACGGCCTCGGCCGCCACGTCGCCGATGCAGTCGCCGGCGAAGGCGACGTCGCGGCTGAGGATCGTCGCGGTCGCCTTGGCGATCGGCTCCAGCGACTGTTCGGGATCGGGCGCGCCTTTTGGCCGGCCGAAATGCGCCAGAAGGATGACCTTGGCGCCCTTGTCGGCCAGTTCGGTGATCGTCGGCGCGACGCGCTCGATGCGTGTGGCGTCGGTGACCGCGCCGTCCTTGACCGGCACGTTGAGGTCGACGCGGACGAGAACGCGCTTGCCCTTGACGTCGCCGATGTCATCGAGCGTCCTGAAATCCGACATGCCGTCCTCCGTCATTCCTCCGGAAGAAACCCGGAAATCGGCAGGACCATACAGCGGCGAAGGGCCAGCGCAAGGGGCGAAAGGTCACTCGCCGTCGGGTGAAACAGGCTTCGCCTGCGTCTTCGACCGCCCGCCGCGGACGCGCCGGACGAGCCCCGTCAGCCGGTCGCGGATTTCGCCAGCGGTCAGCAGCAGCGGCATCGACGGCACCAGTTCCTGCGGCTCGAGCGACAGGCCGACGGAATCGATCTCGCCCTTGTCGTCGGTGTCGCGCACGATCAGCTCGATCGGTCCGAGCGCCACGCGGTCGGCATATTCGGCATGGCCACCGAGACGCGCCCGCATCAGTTGCGCGATCGTCAGGCCGGCCTCCCCCTCGCGCAGGTCCGCTCCGTAGGCGGCGCTGATCTCGCTCGCCAGATGGTCGGGATCGACCGCGAAAGAGCCGAAGAACTCCTCGTCGTCCGACGCCAACGAGAGACGGCTGGCGAAGAGCCGGTCGAGCAGCCGCGGATAACGGTCCGACACAAAGATGTAGACGAGATCGTCCACCGCGAGGCGGCCGGCGTCCTGCGGTTTGAGCGAGCGTCCCTCGCGGATGACCAGCGACGGCCGCGCCCAGCGCGGGATACGCTCGCCGCGCGCCACCGGACTGCCCGACGCGACGCGATAGGCAAGCAACTCATGATGCGCGGAGCCCGGCAGTTCCAGTTCGACCTTGTCGAGCGGGCCGCTGCGCGGCGGGATGATCAATCCGAGACGCCGCGCGACCGGGCCAATCGTCCAGCCCTGAACGAGCAGAGAGACCAGCACGATGATAAACACGATGTTGAAGATCTCGCGCGCGTTCTCGACCCCGCCGATGATCGGCGTAAGCGCGAGCAGAATCGAAACAGCGCCGCGCAAACCGACCCAGGAGATGAAGGCCGTTTCGGCGCGGGCGAAGCGGAACGGCAGGAGGCAGAGCGACACGGCCACGGGACGCGCAACGAAGATCAGCAGCAGCGACAGCGCCACAGCCACCGGCAGGATCGACATGAACTGCGACGGCGTTGCGAACAGGCCGAGCACAAGGAACATGACGATCTGCGCCAGCCAGGAAATGCCGTTCTGGAAGCGCTTCAGCGTCGCCGTTGAACGCATGCCGGAATTGCCAGCGACGAGGCCTGCGACATAGACCGCGATAAAGCCCGAGCCGTGCATGGCGCCCGTCGCACCGAAGACTACCAGCGCAAGCGTGATGACGAAGATCGGCAACAGGCCCGGATCGAGCTTCAGCCGGTCGACCAGCATGACCATCAAGCGCCCGCCGACGAGGCCCGTGAATACGCCGATGCCCATCTCGCGCAGGAAGCCGAGCGCGATGCCAAGAGCGAGTTCGCCAGCTTCGAGCGCCACTCCGGCGCTCGCCATCTGCACGAAAGCAAGCGTCAGGAAGATCGCGATCGGATCGTTCGAGCCCGACTCGATTTCCAGCGTGTTGCGCACGCGCTCGCGAATGTGGAGGTTCCCTGCCCGCAACAGGAAGAACACGGCCGCCGCGTCGGTGGAGGCCACGATCGAGCCGAGAAGCAGCGATTGCAGCCAGTCGAAGTCGGTGAGGAAGAAGGTGAAAGCGCCGAGCAGGCCCGTGGTCAGGATGACCCCGAGAGTCGCCAGCGACAGCGCTGGCATCGAAGCCTGGCGGAACGACGACATCGGCGTCCCGAAGCCGGAATCGAAGAGGATGATCGCCAGCGCAATCGAGCCGATGAAATAGGAGGCGCCGGCATTGTCGAAGGGGATGCCGAGGCCATCCTGTCCGGCCAGCAGGCCGATGCCGAGAAAGACCAGCAGCAGCGGAGCGCCGAAGCGGAAGGCGAGCAGGCTCGAGAACGCCGCAGCAAGCACCATCGCCGTCCCGATCAGCGTGACAAGATAGACCCCTTCGAACATATGCCCCCTGAAAATTCCTCTTCCTATCGCAAGTGGTTCGACAGTGCGGCGAACACAAGGCGCATGGCAAGCAAATCAAGGACATCGGCGAAAAAATGAACCGTGGCACTGCCAGACGAAAACGCCCGGACAAGCCGGGCGTTTCAGTCAGGTGAGCCTGGACGAAACCGTCAGGCGATGACCTTGCCGAACGCGACCGCGGTGTCGGCCATGCGGTTCGAGAAGCCCCACTCATTGTCGTACCAGGACATGACGCGGACGAGGTTGCCCTCGATGACCTTGGTCTGGTCGAGCGCGAAGGTCGACGATGCCGGGTTGTGGTTGAGGTCGCAGGACACCAGCGGCTCGTCGGTATAGGCGAGGATGCCCTTGAGCGGACCCTTGTCGGAGGCGGCGACGAGCACGGCGTTGACTTCGTCGACGGTGACATCGCGCTTGGTGACGATCTTGAAGTCGATGACCGAGACGTTCGGGGTCGGGACGCGGATCGAGACGCCGTCGAGCTTGCCCTTCAGTTCCGGCAGCACGAGGCCGACGGCCTTGGCCGCGCCCGTCGAGGTCGGGATCATCGACAGCGCCGCGGCGCGGGCGCGGTAGAGGTCCTTGTGCATCGTGTCGAGCGTCGGCTGGTCGCCGGTATAGGAGTGGATCGTCGTCATGAAGCCCTTCTCGATGCCGAAGGCGTCGTTGAGGACCTTCGCCACCGGGGCGAGGCAATTGGTGGTGCAGGACGCGTTCGAAATGACCATGTGGTCCTTCGTCAGCTTGTCGTGGTTGACGCCGTAGACGACGGTCAGGTCGGCGCCGTCGGCGGGGGCCGACACGATGACGCGCTTGGCGCCGGCCGTCAGGTGCGCCGAGGCCTTGTCCTTCGACGTGAAGATGCCGGTGCATTCCAGCACGATGTCGATGTTCAGCTCGCCCCAGGGCAGCTTCGACGGATCACGCTCGGCGAACACCTTGAAGGAGTCGGAACCGACCTTGATCGTGTTGCCGTCAACCACGACCTTGCTCGGGAACTTGCCGTGCACACTGTCGTAGCGCAGCAGATGAGCGTTGGTCTCGACCGGGCCGAGATCGTTGACCGCGATGATGTCGATGTCCTTGCGGCCGGATTCGTAGATGGCGCGCACGATGTTGCGGCCGATGCGGCCAAAGCCGTTGATGGCAATCCTGACGGTCATGCTTCAGTCTCCGAGTGGGCGGTTGTCGATGCGGGCGCGCACGCCCGCCGAATTACGTCTTGGGATGCAGGCGCTTCTCAGCCGCTTTCGCGGCGGCGTCGGCGGTGATGCCGAAATGCTCGTAGAGCTGCTCGATCGGTCCGCTGGCGCCAAAGCCGGTCATGCCGATGAAGATGCCGTCGAGGCCGATGAAGTGGTCCCAGCCCTGCCGGATGCCCGCCTCGATCGCGATCTTCACTTTCGACTTGCCGATGATCGCTTCCTTGTAGGCGGCACTCTGCTGCTCGAACAGTTCGAAACACGGCACCGAGACGACGCGCGTCGGGTGGCCATGCGCCTGCAGCTTGTCGCGGGCGGCGAGCGCGATCTCGACTTCCGAGCCAGTGGCGAAGATCGTGACGGCCGCGTCGTCAGAGGCGGTGGCGAGCTCATACGCCCCCTTGGCGCAGAGGTTCTCCTCCGAGAACTCCTTGCGGACCAGCGGCAGGTTCTGGCGGGTCAGGGCGATGGTCGAGGGCGCAGTCCGCGATTCCAGCGCGACTTCCCAACACTCCGCCGTCTCCATCGCGTCGGCCGGACGGAAGACGAGATGGTTCGGGATGGCGCGAAGCGCAGCCAGGTGCTCGACCGGCTGGTGGGTCGGGCCGTCTTCGCCGAGGCCGATGGAATCATGGGTCATCACAAAGATCACCCGCTGGTGCATCAGCGAGGCGAGCCGCATCGCCGGACGGGCATAGTCCGAGAAGACCAGGAACGTGCCGGAATACGGAATGAGCCCGCCATGCAGCGCCATGCCGTTCATCGCCGCCGACATGCCGTGCTCGCGGATGCCGTAATAGACATAGCGGCCGGAATAGTCGGGCGGGGTGACCGGCTTGGTCTGGCTGGTCTTGGTGTTGTTCGATCCGGTCAGGTCGGCCGAGCCGCCGATCGTCTCGGGCACCACCCCGTTGATGATTTCCAGCGCCATTTCGGACGACTTGCGGGTCGCGACCTTTGGCTTGTCGGCGACGAGCTTCTGCTTGTAGGCCGCCATCGCCGGCTCGAAGCCGCCCGGCAGGTCGCCGCGCATGCGGCGCTCGAACTCGGCGCGCTTTTCGGCATCGGCGGCAGCCAGACGCTGTTCCCACTCCTTGCGGTCTTTGGTGGAGCGCAGGCCGGCCAGACGCCAGGCGTCGAGGATGTCGGACGGAACCTCGAAGGCGGGCGACGTCCAGCCGAGCGCCTTGCGGGTGGCCTCGATCTCGTCCTTGCCGAGCGGCGAGCCATGCGCCTTGTTGCTGCCGGCCTTGGCCGGAGAGCCGAAGCCGATCGTCGTCTTGCAGGCGATCAGGCTGGGGCGCGGATCGGCCTTCGCCGCCTCGATCGCCTGGGCGATCGCCTCGGGATCATGGCCGTCGCAAGCGATCGTGTGCCAGCCGGACGCGCCGAAACGCGCGAGCTGGTCTGTCGAATCCGACAGCGACACCGGTCCGTCGATCGAGATGTTGTTGTTGTCCCAGAACACAACCAGCTTGCCGAGCTTGAGGTGGCCGGCAAGCGAAATCGCCTCCTGGCTGATCCCCTCCATCAGGCACCCGTCGCCGGCGAGCACATAGGTCCAGTGGTCGACGAGCTCGTCGCCGAAGGATGCGTTCATGATGCGCTCGGCGAGCGCGAAACCGACCGAGTTTCCGAGACCCTGGCCGAGCGGGCCGGTGGTGGTCTCGATGCCGGCGGCGTGGCCAAATTCCGGATGGCCGGCGGTCTTGGAGCCGAGCTGGCGGAAATTCTTGATCTCGTCGATCGTGATGTCTTCGTAGCCGGTCAGGTAGAGCAGCGAATAGAGCAGCATCGAGCCATGGCCGGCCGAAAGGATGAAGCGGTCGCGGTCGGGCCAGTTCGGATGCGCGGGATCGAAGGTCAGGAACTTGGTGAACAGCACGGTCGCGATATCGGCCGCGCCCATCGGCAGGCCGGGATGCCCGGAATTGGCCTTTTCGACCGCATCCATCGACAGGAAGCGGATCGCATTCGCCATCCGGTCATGCTTCTCTCGTGACGCCATGATATTCCTCGAGCCGTTGCCGACAGGCTGCCGGGGCGCGTGTCGCGCCTCCCCTGAAAATGCGAGGGACACATAGCAGGTGGCAGTCACCTGTCAACGCATGGCGTTGGCCCAGATCCGCAGGATAGCAGGGGAAAGCCGAGGCGCTTTGTTGACGCCCGCTTCGCCCGAAGCCTAAGCTTGGCCCCATAATTCGTTCGAATAGCGTGCGATTCGCTTGATCGGACCGGGTGGAAACGTCTCATGACCGGCGATGTTACGCTGAAGGAAGTCATCAAACGGCTCGGCAAGGCGATCGGCTCGCTGGAAAACGCCGTCGCGGCGCGGCTGGAGCACGACCAGGATTATGCCGACGCCGAGGCCGAGGTGCAGCGCATGAACGCCGACCGCTCGCGCCTGGCGCAGGAGCTCGACTCCTCGGAGGCCAAGGCCGAACGGCTCGAAGCCGCCAACAAGGAAGTCTCCCGCCGGCTCGTGACCGCGATGGAGACGATCCGCGCGGTTCTGGACAGGTAGAGCATGGCACAGGTTACCGTCACCATCGATGGCAAGCAGTACCGGATGGCATGCGACGAGGGTCAGGAAGAGCACCTGATCGACCTTGCCAACCGCTTCGACCGCTATGTCGGCCACCTGAAAGGCTCGTTCGGCGAGATCGGCGACCACCGCCTGACCGTGATGGCCGGCATCATGGTGATGGACGAGTTCACCGAGCTGCAGAAGCGGGTGAAGGGCATGGAGAGCGAGATCGGCACGCTGCGCAAGACCCGCGACGACGCGCTGGTCAAGGCCGACAAGAACGACGCGGCGCTCACCGGCGCGCTGTCGGGGCTGGCCGAGCGCATGGAAGCGCTGGCGGAGAAGATTTCGGGGAAGACGTAGCGCTTCCCGCGCCGTCATCCTTGTCTGTTGACGGCGCTGTCTTGATTTGCGCTCGCCTGGTGGGCCGAGGACCCGTTCGAGCCAAACGGATTCAGCCCTTTACCCCTTCAGCACATCATCCCACTCCGGCGCGTGCCGCGTGATCTCGTCTGCCACGAACCAGCAGGTTGGCGTGATCTTCCAGCCATTGGCGCGGGCGTCGGCGATCAGCCGCTCGACCAGCGCCTCGGCGATGCCGTCGCCACGGTAGGGCACCGGGACGAAGGTGTGGTCGGCGATGACGTGGTCGTCCGACACCGCCACGTAGGTCAGACGCGAATCCTCGCCGTTCGGCATCGGCACAAAATAGCGCCCGCCCTTGGGCGTGGGTTCGAACTGGATCGTCGGCATCATCTCACTTCCTCAGCAGATCAGACCATTCGGGATGCCGCTTGAACTGGGCGGCCGCGAAGGGGCAGAGCGGGATGATCGTCTTGCCGGCCTTGCGCATGTCCTCGACGGCGCGGGTGACGAGCTTGAGCCCCGCGCCCTGGCCGCGGAAGGCGTCCGGCACGCCGGTGTGGTCGATGATGATCTGGTGCTCGCCGACCTTCGAGAAGGTCATTTCGGCCTCCTCGCCGGTATCGAGGCGGATGAAGTAGCGGCCCTTGGAGCCGGTCTCTTCGAGCTGGATGTCAGGCAGGTCGGTCATGTCATGCTCCGGTTGGCTGGAGGAAGCGTCGGACGGCTTCGATTTCGTTCGGGCGAACCTCGTGGCCACCATCGTGCCACTCGACGATGACATCGGCGCCGGCATGGCGCAACCAGGACTCGAGGCGCGCAGTCAGGTTCGGAGGACAGATCGGGTCGTGCTTGCCGGCGGTCAAGAGCAGGCGCTTCCCCTTGAGACTGCCGACGATTTCCGGCTGGAACGGGATCAGCGGATGCATCAGCGCCGCCGCGTCGAACAGGTCCGGCGTGGCGAAGACCGTCGTCGCCAGAATGTTCGCGCCGTTGGAATAGCCGAGACGTAGACGGCGGATGGCTTCGCCGCCGCGATGTGCGCCTCGATGAACCCCTTCATCCTGGCGGTTGCCCGCGCGAGGTCCGCCATGTCGTAGACGCCTTCCGCAGCGCGGCGGAAGAAGCGTGCGGCGCCGTGTTCGGACACGTCGCCGCGTGGGCTGACGATCGTCGCGTCGGGCACCAGTTCCCGGCCCAGCGCCGGGAACTGGTTTTCGTTGCCGCCGGTGCCGTGGAACACGAAGAGCAGCGGGCCGCCCGGTGTCCCGGGCAGCAGTTTGTGGATATACGCGTCGGTCGACATGGTCAGGCCTCGATCGGCTGGAGATGGCTCTCCAACACCGAGCGCAGATGCTCGTGCTGCTTCGGCAGCTTGAGCGCTTCGCCCAGATGCTTCGTGTCTTCGTCGCGGTCGAAGCCCGGTTCGTTGGTCGCGACCTCGAACAGAACGCCGCCCGGCGTGCGGAAATAGATCGCCCAGAAATAGTCGCGGTCGATCACCGGCGTCACCTGATAGCCAGTGTCCATCAGCGCCTTGCGGACCTCGAGCTGCTTCGCGCGGTTCTCGACCGAGAAGGCGATGTGATGCACCGAGCCCGCGCCTTGCCGCGCGATCGGTGCGCCGGGCAGAGTCTCGATGTCGAGCACGTCAGCGCCGAGGCCGTTTGGCACCGCGAGCCGGGTGATGTTGCCGGAGCGGTCGAGCTCCTGGTAGCCCATGAACTTCATCAGTTCCTCGGTCCTGCCCCCGTCGCGCAGCCGCAACGAGGCCGAATGGAAGCCGCGGATCGCCTGGTCGGCGGGAACGCCGCCCTTGACCCATGGCTGACGCGTGTCGCCCCTGTGCTCGACCAGCGCAAAGCCGTCGCCGTCAGGCCCGTTGAAGGCCAGCCGCTTCTCGCCAAAGGCTTCGGTGGCCGAAACGCCGGTCACGCCTTGCGTCGCCAGCCGGTCGGCCCAGTAGCCGAGCGAGCCTTCCGGCACCGAGAACACGGTCGTGCCGACTTCGCCGACGCCGTGCTGGCCCTTGCCGATGTTCGGGAAGGGAAAATAGGTCATCACCGAGCCCGGCGCACCGGTCTCGTCGCCGTAGTAGAGATGGTAGACATCCGGCGCGTCGAAATTGACCGTCTTCTTGACGCGGCGCAGGCCGAGCGTGCCGGTGAAGAAACCATTGTTCTGGCGCGCGTCCGCCGCCATCGAGGTTACGTGGTGCAGTCCCTTGATCTGGTCGAGCATGATGTTGCTCCTTTCGCTGCGGCGGCCCTCGCCGCCCGTCGGGTCCATATGTCGGGTGGCCGGCGCGAATGGAAAGCCGCGTAACGCAGCAAGGACCGTGCTGTGTTTGTGAACAATCAGAAGCAATCGTTCACCGGCGTAAGATCATTGTCCCGCGCATTCGAGCTCGCGCGGCTGCGCGGTGAACTGTCTTGGGCCAAGCACCGGCTTGGCGTTGACCGGCGTGACGATATCGACGTCGAGCGTGCAGGTCTCGGTCTCAACCCGATAGAGGTCGTTGTCCGTCCGCGTGATGCTCTCGATCGGCCGGCGCTGGAGGACCTGGACGGCGACCTCGATCACCGCTGCCAGTTCCTTCGCGCGCTGGTGTTGCGGCGGCAGCGCGGCAAGAGCGGACGTTGCGAAGACCGTTGCCATCAGAACCGCGCCGACGGCGCGGATACGAGCAATGTTAGCCATCTGTTTCTTCCCCTTTCCCCAATCCATTGCTACCAGACCACATGCCGCGTCGGCGGAAAAGGGAGAGGTTCGTGACCCGAGAAAGCAAGGCGCACAAGCGCCCAAACGTCCTCTTCATCACCTGCGACCAGTGGCGCGGCGACAGCCTGTCGGCCGCCGGACACAAGGTGGTGCAGACGCCGAACGCCGACAGGTTGGCGCGTCAGGGCGTGATGTTCCGCCGCCACTATGCTGGCGCTGCGCCCTGCTCTCCGGCGCGCGCGTGCATCTACACCGGCCTCTACCAGATG
>Ga0209906_100317_pt1 | contig 28294 bp, 27 predicted proteins | sample FECB24metaG_FD_188303 | JGI IMG/M metagenome (GOLD analysis project Ga0209906, IMG submission 188303) | Cyanobacterial communities from the Joint Genome Institute, California, USA from Joint Genome Institute, California, USA - FECB-24 metaG... ... | reverse complement strand
CGCCGCCGAACTGCCTGTCTGGCTGCATCGATACAATTGGCATCGCCCCCACGGCAGCCTAAAGTCCAAAACACCAATCAGTCGCCTCGGACAAACCGGGGACAACCTGTTGAGGCTCCACATCTAGAGCTCATCAAGCTCTAGTGGCTGTCTACCTGTAAAGCATTGGATCAGGCAGCCCGACCGGCACAGCATCCCAACACAACTGCTGCCAGGAGGCCGTTGCCTGACAGATACCCTGCATCGCCAGAGCCGGACACGCCGCAGGCGGCTCCGCCACCTGCCCAGAGATTTCCGAGCGGCTGACCGTCGGGCTTCAGGACACGGCCGGTCCCGTCGGTGACCAGCCCGCCTTGCGTGTGGAACAGGGCTCCCGTCACGCGCACGGCCGCATAGGGCGGCGCGAGCGCCTGCGTGCCGGCGAGGGACCGGCCAAAGCGATCGGCGGCGCCTGCCTTAGCGGCTTCGAACTGCGCCAGGGTCCGGGCAAGCGGGCCGGCGGGCAGGCCGCATGTGGTGGCGAGTTCGGCGAGCGAGGCCGCTTGTCTCACCGCGCCCTGGGCCTCGGCGTCACGAAAATCCTGGAACTGCCGGGCGATGTCGGCGATGCGGGCGTCGAAGATCGTCCAGGCCTGCCCTCCGGGTTGCTCCAGCACCGCGCGCGCGGCTTCCGAATAGCCTTGTGACTCGTTCCAGAACCGCTCTCCCTCAAGGTTGACCTGACATCCACCCTCCATGATCACCGCCCATGTGATCAGGATGCCGTGCGGATGGGCGACGTTGCCATGGCCCTGGTAGGCGCCGGGATGGCGGATGGCGGCGCCGAGTGCCGCCCCCCATGTCATCGCCTCGCCCTGGTTGCCGGGATGGCCGAAATACAGCGCCTCGGCGATGTCTGGCATGTGCTGTGCGACCATCGACTTGTTACCGCCAAAGCCGTTGCAGGCGAGGATCAGTCGGTCACATCCGATGTCGTCGGTGCTGCCATCGGGACGGGCGACCTGCACGCCGGAAATGTGTCCGCCCTCGGCGTAGAGCGCGGTGACACGCGCGTCGGTCAGCAGGTCAATCTCCGCGCGCTCGGCCGCGCCCCGCAGCGCGTCGATGAATTCGCGACCGGACCGGGTGGGCAGGCCGTGCATTCGCCTCGCCGAGTGGCCGGGATAGCTGAAATCGGTGATCACCGAAAAGGGCAGGCCGTGGCGGTCGGCCAGCCAGTGCAGCACATCGGCTACGCCCTCGGTCAACGCGGCCTCCAGCGCGGGATCGTTCTCGCCATGCGCCTTGGCGGCGATGTCGGCGGCGAACTGGGTCGGGCTGTCCGAAATCCCCGCCGCTGCCTGCCAGCGTGTGCCCGCGGCCGGGACCAGCCCGGCCGACAGCGCGGTGGAGCCCGAGGGCACGGCATCGCGTTCCAGGACGAGGACCTGCTGGCCGGATTCCCGTGCCGCCAGCGCCGCGATCAGTCCGCAGGCCCCCGCGCCGACGATCAGCGTCTCGACATGCGCGGCATGAGGGATGGGCGGCAGGATCATGCGCCGTCCGTCCCCCCGAAGCGCGCGCCGGTAGCCAGCATGTCTGCGGTGCCGATGCGCGCATTGAGACCGTCGAAATCGAACATGCGGTCGGCAAAGGGCGTGTTGGACCCGTTCGCCAGCAGGCTGCGATAATAGTCTTCCGCGGTCCGCGCCAGCGCGCGGACGATGCCGCCCGGAAAGATCACCAGATCGAACCCCATCGCCTGCAGGTCGGCCGCCGACTGGATGGGGGTCGTTCCGCCTTCGACCATGTTGGCCATCAGCGGCGCGCGGCCTCGAAACGTCTGCGCGACGCGCGCCAGTTCGTCGCCCGAGCGCGGGGCCTCGATGAACAGCACATCCGCGCCGGCCTCCAGATAGGCGCCGGCGCGATCGATTGCCGCGTCGAGGCCCTCGACCGCGATCGCATCGGTGCGCGCGATGATCAGCGTGTTCTCGCTGGCGCGCGCGTCGGCCATCGCGGCGATCTTGCCCGCCATTTCGGCATGCGAGATCAGCGACTTGTCCGACAGATGCCCGCAGCGTTTGGGATAGGTCTGATCCTCGACCTGCAACGCATTCGCGCCGGCGCGCTCATAGGTGCGCATGGTGCGCTGCGCGTTCAGCGCGTTGCCGAAGCCGGTGTCGGCATCGATGATGATGGGCAGGGACACCCGGTCGCGAATCAGCGCCATGGTTTCGGCCATTTCCGACATCGTGGTGAGGCCGATGTCGGGCCGGCCCAGCCTTGTATAGGCGACCGTGGCGCCGGACAGATACAGCGCCTCGAAGCCCGCATCCGCGGCGATCGCCGCCGTCAGCCCGTCATAGACGCCGGGGGCGATCAGTATGTTCGGCTGGGCGAGGCGGGATTTCAGATTCATGCGGCACCTTTCAACATCTGGACGGCCTCCGCGCAGGTCATCTGGTCGGTCACCGACGACAGCGACAAAAGCGTGGCGGCATGCACGTCGTCCCGGAAGGCCGCGCAGCCATCGGCCAGCACCACGGTGTGGAGGCCACGCAGATGCGCGTCGCGCAGGGTTGACGCCACGCCGCCATTCGTCACGATGCCGCCGACGATCAGCGTCTCGATCCCCAGATGGCGCAGGATGTATTCCAGCCGGGTCTGGTAGAGCGCCGAATAGGATACTTTCTCCACAGTGAAGTCGGCGGGCTTCAGCGCGTCGGTGAGGTCATGGCCGAATGAGCCTGGCGCGAAATCGCCTGTCGTCAGGAACGGCCGGAGCTGCGCCAGATGCGGTGCGATGAGCGGCCTGTCAGGCCCTGGAACCAGCGTGAACTGGGCCGAGATGTAGATCCCGCCGGCCTCCCGCAGCGCATCGCGCACGGGTGCGATGCGCGCGGGCAGGGCGGCGATCGCCGCTGCCGATTGCCCGGCGCGGCCATACGCACCCGCGGGATGCAGGAAGTCGTTCTGCAGGTCAATGGTGAGCAGGGCGGTGCGCTTCGGGTCCAGCATCATGGCTTGCCTTCGCGGGTCAGGATCACGTTGCCATAGGCATCGACGGTGCCGAGCAGCCCGGGCTCGATCAGGATCGTGGTGTCGGGCTGTTCCAGCACGGCGGGGCCGTGAACGACCGTGCCGACGGGTAGGGCCAACCGATCGTGTATCGCCGCGTCGCACCAGGCGCCGCCCAAGTGCACGCGCCGCGTCGTGCGCGGCGTGACCGGGCCGGAGGTGGTCGGCGCGAGCGTTGCTAGGTCGAACTTCGGGCGCTGGCCGACGACGGCGGTGCGCAGGTTGAGAATGCGGCTGACGCCGCCCGGCAGCAACCGGCTGTAGACGCGCAGATAGGCGGCTTCGAACGCCGCGGCGATGTCCTGGGGCGTGGGCGGGGCAACCACGTCGCCGGTGATGGTCACCGGCAGGGGCACCGCGACCGTATGGGTCTGCCCGACATAGGCCATGTCCAGTTCCACCGTCACGACGCGCGCGGCAAAGGCGCCGCCGGCGGCCGCCAGCATCGCCTGTCCCTGCGCCACGTGATCTTCGATCAGCGCTGCGAGCGCCGCTCCATCCGCCGTCGTGGTCAGCGTGTTCACCGTCTGGACGAAGTCCGCCCGCATGTCGGCGATGACGCAGCCCATGGCGGAGGTGACGCCCGGATAGCGCGGCACGATGGCGCGCGACAGGCCGACCTCGCCCAGCATCGCGCCTGCGTGCAATGCGCCGCCGCCGCCGAACGGCATGAAGGCGAAGCGTTTCGGATCATGTCCGCGTTCGATGCTGACCAACCGGATGGCCCCTGCCATGCGCGAATTGGCGACGCGGATGATGGCTTCGGCGGCCTCTTCAGTCGCGAGGCCCAGCGGACGGCCGACCTGCGCGTCGATCGCGCTGCGCGCGGCGGCCACGTCCAGCCGGCCGCCGCCGATGGGGCGGTCGGGATCGATTCGGCCGAGGACGATGTTGGCATCCGTCACGGTGGGCCGCAGGTTGCCGCGGCCATAGGCGACCGGGCCGGGATCGGAGCCGGCGCTTTCGGGGCCGATGTTGAGGAGGCCGCCCTTGTCCACCCAGGCGATCGACCCTCCGCCCGCGCCGATGGTGGTGATCTCGATCATTGGGACCCGCACGACCATGCCGAAGTCGATGCTGGTCTGCGCCGCCAGCGCCGCCTGCCCGTCGGCAATCAGCGCCACGTCGAAGGATGTGCCCCCCATGTCGCCGGTAATGATGTCGGGGAAGCCTGCCGTCTGCGCGATATAGGCCGCCGCGATGACGCCAGCGGCAGGTCCGGACAGCGCGGTGCGAATCGGCAGCTGGCAGGCGGTGTCCACCGCCATCACGCCACCGTTCGACTGCACGATCAGGAACTCGCCGGCAAAGCCCTGGTCTTTCAGGGCGTTTTCCAGACGGCCCAGATAGCCCGACACTTCGGGTTGCAGATACGCGTTCAACGCGGTGGTGGAAAAGCGCTCGAACTCTCGGATTTCCGGCAGGATTTCCGAGGACGCCGTGACATGCGGGTTTGGCCAGATGGCGCGCAGGGCGGCCACGGCGGCCTGTTCATTGGCCGGGTTGGCGTAGGAATTGACGAACAGCACGGCCACGGCGAGGCAGCCCTGGTCCAGCAGGGCCTGCCCGGCAGCGCGCACGGCGTCGAGGTCGACCGCCGTGCGGATCGTGCCATCGGCCAGCGTGCGTTCCGGCACTTCCAGCCGCAGGTCGCGCGGCACGACGGGGGTGAAATCGCCGCGCAGGCCCCAGGTGCGGGGACGGTCGCGGCGGCGCATTTCCAGGACGTCGCGAAAGCCCTGCGTGGTGATCACGCCGATGCGCGCGCCCTTGCGCTCCAGGAGCGCATTGGTTCCGGCGGTCGTGCCGTGCACCACCGTCGCGACCGTGCCCAGGTCAGCCACCCGCTTGCCGATGCCGGCCAGGAATCCGGCCGACTGGTCGGGGCGCGACGTGGGCACCTTGGCGACCTCGGCCGTGCCCGTCGCCGCGTCGAGGACGAAGATGTCGGTAAAGGTGCCGCCGACGTCGACGCCGATCAGGATGCTTCCGGTCATGCTGCAACACTCCGCCACGCCGGGCCGTAGGACAGGTCCGCCGCCTGCGCGCTGACCAGTCCCATCGCCACATCGCGTGCGACCGCCTGTGGATCGCGCGCATTTGCCGGGCCGTAGCCGCCGCCTCCGGGCGTTTCCAGCCGCACGGCGTCGCCCTTCCTCAGCCGCATGTCGACGCCCTTGGACACCATCGCCGGCGAGGACCATTCGGCGCCCTGCGAATAGGAGAAGCGGTTAAGCGCCGCCGGACCGCCGCCGGCCGCCCCTTGCGGCGCATGGCGCCCGCGTTCGCCGAACAGGAAGACCTCGGCGCTTTCCTCCAGCAGCTCGATTTCGTAGATCGCCCCCATGCCGCCACGATGCGTTCCCGCGCCGCCGCTGTCGGGCCGCAGCGCCCATTGCCGGAACATCACCGGATAGGCGGCTTCGAGGATCTCCACCGGCGGAATGGTCGCCGTCGAGATCGGCGCATTGCCATGGTTCAACCCGTCGCCGTCGATGCTGCCGCCGTGCCCGCCGCCATAGAAGGAGAACATCACCCACCGCCGTCCGTCGCGGCGATGGCCCGCGAGCGAGAGCGCGTTAATGGTGCCATAGGCGTTGGCCACGACCAGCTCGGGCGCGGCCTGGGCCATGGCGGAGAAGATCACGTCGATCATCCGCAGGATGGTTTCGGTGTAGCCGCCCGTTGGAGCGGGGAACTCGGCTGCCAGCAGGCTTCGGTCGGGCACGATGATGTCGAGGGGGCGCATCACCCCCGCATTGGCGGGCAGGCCGGGGAAGATATGCTTGATCGCGACATAGACGGCTGCAATCGCGGTGCCCTTCGAGATGTTCACCGGCCCGGCGGTTGCGGGCGCGGTGCCGGTGAAGTCCAGGCTGAGGCGGTCGCCGGCCACGGTCAGCGCCACCTTGATCGGCAGTGCGGTGTCGGTGATGCCGTCATTGTCGAGATAGTCCACCGCCTCCCAGCGGCCATCCGGCAGGGCGGCCACCTCGGCGCGGATCAGCGTCTCGGCGCGATCCGACAGGGCATCGAGCGCTGCGCGCACGGTCTGCGCGCCATATTCCGCCAACAGCCCGTCCATCCGCCGCACACCGAGGTCGAGCGCGCCCAATTGCCCATTCAGGTCGCCCTGCGCCGAGGCGGGCAGGCGGGTGTTGCGCAGTATGATGTCGATGACGTCCTGCTGCACCACTCCCGCGCGCATGACCTTGACCGGGGGAAGGACGAACGCCTCCTGGAAGACTTCAGTGGCGCGGGGGTTGTAGTTTCCGGGCACCGCGCCGCCAACGTCGTGCCAGTGGCCGACCGACGCGAGATAACAGAACAAGGCGCCGTCACGGTAATAGGGCCGTACCAATCGCATGTCCGACAAATGCGTGCCGCCGATATGAGCGTCGTTGAAGATGTAGACGTCGCCGTCCGCTAGGTCGCCGTCGGCAGCGGCCTTGTCGATCACCGCCTTCACGGCAAAGGCCATCACGCCCACGAAGATCGGCAGGCCGGACTTGCCCTGCACGAGCGTGTCGCCGGTGATGGCGTGGTAGAGGCCGTGGCTGGCGTCATGCGCCTCGGCGATGATCGGGTTGAAGGCCGACCGGAACAACGTCGCATCCATCTCGTCGGCGATCTGCTCCATCCGGCCCGACAGGACGGCGAGGGTGATGGGATCGATCATGCGCGCTGTGCCTCTGCCAGATCGTTCCACACGTCCTGCCGAACAACCAGGCCTCCCGCGAGTTCAAAGCGGTCGATGAAGCGGATCCCGGAGAACGGCGAACCGTCAGGCCATTCGCCTGCCAGCGTGCCGAAACAGTAGACGATCGACCCCATCGCGTCGAAGCGGTCATAGGTCTTGCGGACGAAGCGATAGCGCCCGCGGGCGCGTTCGATCATCTCGTCGATTGTGGTCATGCGATGATTGCCGGGGAATGTCATGACGACCCCGGGCGCCAGGAGTGCAGCAGCCGCGGTCAAGTCACGTGCTTCCATTGCCTGCAGGTATCGCAGGACGATGTCCGCCGCATCCGGCAGTGCAGGCGCCGGGTTGCGATGCTCGCCGCCGCGCATGTAATTCACAGCCGGCGATTCCTGCAGGATGACCGTCACCGCCTCGGGCGCTGCCGGTATGACGCTGCGCACCGCGTCTGTCAGAGCGCGACCCAGGCGGGTCTTCGCCGTGGCGTCATAGCCTTCGAGGATGTGGACGGTGACGATGGGCATGGGCGTCTCCTGGAAACGATCGGTATTATTTTTAATACCGCTTAAGTGCGAACTGCAATACATTTAGTTGATCGCACAGGAGGCATTTCGGTTGATTTGTTTCCGGTCGGGGCTATCCTCCGGCGCCTGAAGAACGGTGAGGCAATGGCAGCGCAGACGGTTCGGCGACCGGCAGAAGGCGGCAAGGCGCAGAAGGTCTACCTGCTCCTGCGCGATGAGATCACGCGTGGCGACCTGCCGCTCGGGGCGGTGTTGCCCGGCGAACTGCGGCTGGCGGACCGGTATGGAGTGAGCCGCGTGACGATTCGCCGTGCCCTGGATGCGCTGGAGCAGGAAGGGCTGATCGATCGCCGCGCCGGCTCGGGGACATGGGTGCGAAGGCTGGAATCGACGGGCGCCTCGATCGCGGCCGATTTCGCGACGCTGATGCCGCAACTGGTGCAGATGGGCCAGCAGACCACGGCGCGGCTGATGTCCTTCACCTATATCCGCGCGCCTGCGCCCGTGGCCGATGCGCTGCGCCTGCCGGACGGCGCCGGCGTGCAGCGCGCGGTTCGGGTGCGCCTCATTAATGGTGCGCCCTTCTCGTACCTGACGACACATGTGCCCGAAGCCATCGCGCAGAACTTCTCGGAGAGCGACCTCGCGGTGACGCCGCTGTTCCGGCTGCTCGAACGTGCCGGCGTGCAGGTGGACCATGCCAGCCAGTCGATCTCCGCCAGCCTTGCCACACCCGAAGTGGCCGCGGCGCTGGACGTGGCGGTCGGGGCGGCGCTGATCGCGCTGACGCGCGTGGTGTTCGACGCGTCGGGCAATGGGGTCGAGCACCTCGCGGCACTCTATCGTCCCGACCGGTTCCGGCTGGACATGGTGTTGAACCGGGTGGGCAGGACGGGTGCGCGATCCTGGCAGCCCGTGCTGGTGCCGGTGACGGCGGAGGCGGCGGAATGAGAACCCTGTTCGACAGACTGTGGGACGATCACGTCATCCTCACCCGCGACGACGGCGCGGCCCTGCTGTGGGTGGACAGGCATTATGTGCACGAAGGGTCCCATCACGGGTTTCGCGCGCTGGCGGCCCGGGGCAAAGGCGTTGCCCATCCGGCGCTGACCGTTGGGGTGGCGGATCACTACGTGCCGACGCGCATGCGGTCCTCAATTGCCGACCCCGATATCGCCCGGATGGTGGAGACCCTTCGCGGAAATGCGGAGGCGCACAAGCTGCGCCTGTTCGGACTGGAGGATCCGGGCCAGGGGATCGTGCATGTGGTGGGGCCCGAACAGGGGCTGACGCTGCCCGGCATGCTGGTCGTCTGCGGCGACAGCCATACGTCCACGCATGGGGCGCTCGGCGCCTACGGGTTCGGCATCGGCGCGACCGAGGTGGCGCATGTTCTGGCGACGCAGACGATCTGGCAGAAGAAGCCCGCCCGCATGCGGATCACCTTCACCGGAAGGGCGGGGCCGGGGGTCGGGGCCAAGGACATGGCGCTCGCCTGGATCGCGCGGCTCGGGGCGGATGGCGCGCGCGGCCATGCGGTGGAGTATGCCGGGCCCGCCGTGCGCGACCTTTCGGTCGAGGGGCGGCTGACGCTGTGCAACCTCTCCATCGAAGGGGGCGCGCGATGCGGGATGGTCGCGCCCGACGCGGTCACCTTCGACTGGCTGCGCGGGCGCAACTTTGTGCCGGCCGACTTTGACGCCGCCTGCGGCGCCTGGGCGGCGCTGGCCAGCGATGCCGACGCCGTGTTCGACCGCGAAGAAACGCTGGACATGGCGGATGTCGCGCCCATCGTCACCTGGGGCACCAGCCCCGAGGACGCGCTGCCGATTACCGCTAGCATACCTGATCCGGGATGTGTGACCGATCCCGCGCTGGCCGCCCGCATCGCGCAGGCGCTTGACTACATGGGTCTCGTTGCGGGCCGTCCGCTGGACAGCGTGGCCATCGACCAGGTCTTCATCGGCTCCTGCACCAATGCGCGGATAGAGGATCTGCGCGCAGCGGCGGCAGTCCTGGCCGGCCGTCGCGCCCGCGTGCCGGGGATGGTGTCGCCCGGGTCGTCGCTGGTCAAGGCGCAGGCCGAGGCCGAGGGGCTGGACCGCATATTCATCGACGCCGGGCTGGATTGGGTGGGTTCGGGCTGTTCGATGTGCGTCGGCATGAACGGCGACCTCGTGGCGCCCGGCAAGCGCTGCGCCTCGTCCACCAACCGGAATTTTCGTGGCCGACAGGGGCCAGGCGCCCGCACGCATCTGATGTCGCCCGCGATGGTAGCCGCCGCCGCCGTCACGGGCCATCTGACCGATGTGCGCCCCTTGCTGGAGGGGCGGGCATGACCGGCTGGACCACCCATGAGGGCCGCGCCGTGGCGCTGCCGCTGGAAAGCGTCGACACCGACCAGATCATCCCGGCGCGCTTCATGTCGGCGCCGCGCGCGTCCGGCTATGGCCGCTTCCTGCTGCATGACCTGCGTCGTGACGGAGATATGCTGCGCGCGGATTTCCCGTTGAACCAGCCGGCCGCGGACTGTGCGAGCCTGCTCGTCACGCGGCGCAATTTCGGTGGCGGGTCGTCGCGCGAGGCGGCCGTCTATGCGCTGGTCGACGCCGGATACCGCGCGGTGATCGCGCCGGGGTTCGGGGACATTTTCGCGGGCAATGCCGTGAACAATGGGCTCCTGCCGGCCCGCGTGACGGAAGCGGACGCCGAGGCGCTGATGGCACTATGTCCCGTCGCGATGACGGTCGACCTGGATCGCCTGACGATTTCCGGTGCCGGGCGGTCCGTCGCCTTCACGCTCGACCCGGTGTGGCGACAGAAGCTGATCAACGGCTGGGACGATATCGACCTGACCGCGTCACATGCCGCAGCCATCACTGAGTTCGCCGTGCACCGACGTGCCATCGCCCCCTGGGTCTGGCCGGCGGACTGAGGCGTCCCACCCGGCCATCGCAGGCGGCGGCCACTTGCAGTGCATGGCATACGACGATATCGTCAACTGTCAACAATCCGCTCAGTGCACTGGAAACTCGATGGCCACTCCTCCCGCCGACTATGCCAAAGCCTTCATGTCCGACCATGTGGTCGACCCTGCCCGCGCGGCGCTGGTGATCGTTGATATGCAGTATGCTACCGGGCACCCGACCGGACCGCTCGCGATGAAGATGGCCGCGGAAGGCACCGCCGCCACGACCGCGTGGCGCTTTGCCCGGATCACGGACCTGGTCATCCCGAACACGCGGCGCCTGATCGAGGCGATGCGCAAGGCGGGCGGACAGGTGGTCTATGTCACCATCGGCGCGGAAAAGCCGGGCGCGCCCGACGCTCCGCTGCACATGCGCAAGTTCTTCGCCGATTGCGACAACCATTTGGGATCGCGCGCGCATCAGATCGTCGAGGAACTGGCCCCCGGGCCGCAGGACCACATCGTGCGCAAGACGACCATCGGCGCGTTCTCGTCCACGAACATCGACCATCTGCTGCGCACGCTGGGGCGGCATGACCTCTACTTCACCGGGGTCTCCACCAACATGTGCGTCGACACCACCGCGCGCGAGGCGGCGGATCGGGGCTTTGCCGTCACCATGGTCGACGACGCCTGCGCGACCACGCATGAAGACCTGCACAACGCGGCGCTGCGCAACTTCCAGCGCTTCTTTGGCCGGGTGCGCAGCACGGCGGACGTGCTGGCCGAACTGGCGCCACGTTAAGTCAGGGCGCGGCTTTGAGGCGGTTTTCACCGGCCATATAGACCGCGATGTCGGAAAACAGCGTGCCGTGCAGGGTGAACACATTGGCGTTCGACTTGACCAGCACGCTGCCGTCGTCGCGGTGATAGGTGACGCGGAACTGCGAGACGATGCGGCCGGCGAGCGGATCGACGGTATGGATGAACCCGTCGTGCACGACCGATCCGGGACCTTGCCAGATATGGTCGAACATGGCGCCGATGGCCGGATGGCCGACGACTTCATCGCCGTGTGTCTCGACATGGAACCTGCAGTCGGGCGTCATCACGGATAGGATCATCTCCCGGTCCCGCAGGTCGACGCCGCGGAAATAGGTTTCGACCATCGCGGCCATATCCATCGTGGTCATGTCACAACTCCCGCCGGCAGGGCTTCGCAGTACCGGGCGACCTCGCCCGGCGTGGTGATCCAGATCTTGTCGCGATGTGCGAGGATATGGTCCAGGGCCCGGCGCAAGGCGCGCAGGCGGAACGGCTGGCCGATGACGAAGGGGTGCAGCACCACAGTGAAGACGAGAGGCCGCCGCGCCGACTGCGCCAGCATCTCGTCGAACTGGTCGATGACGATGCGCTCGAAATCCTGCGCCGTATGCTGGCGGAAGACCATTGCCGGGCTGTCGTTCACCTCGATCGAATAGGGCACCGAGAGGATGCGGCCGTTGCGCGTGCGCATCCAGAACGGCTGGTCGTCGGCAGGCCAGTCCAGCAGATACCGATAGCCCGCCTCCTGCAACAGGTCTGCGGTCACCCGGCTCTGCACGATGTAGGGTCCCAGCCATCCGGCGGGCGGCGCTCCGAACACGCGGGCGATTTCGTCGGTCGTCTCCGCGATCAGCCGGGCCTCTTCCGGCTCGGGCATGCCATCCTGCCGTTCAGCATTGGTGCGGCCATGGGCGATCACCTCGTCGCCGCGCGCCTTGATCCGCTCGACGATGTCGGGGCAGGCTGCCAGCGCAAGGGAATTGACATTGTGCGACGCGGGCAGACGCAACTCGTCCAGGAGGTCGAACAGGTACCAGATGCCGACACGGTTGCCGTAGTCGCGCCATGCATAGTTGCGCGTGGTCTGCGGTCCGCCTATCGCGGCACTGTCGCTGCCGAGCCCCGACAGGAAGGCGAACGTCTCGACATTGTTGCAGACGCAGACGGCAAGCCGCTTTCCCTCGGGCCAGTCATAGACCGGTCGGGCGGGCAGGGCGGAATAGCCGTAACGGTCGTGCGTGGGCAGGTCCATGCGGTCGGCCTTTCGTCCTGTCCCCATCAGTCGGACAAACTTGACAACGATATGGGGCTATCGTCAACTGTCAACAATCTGAAGAACAGGAGAGCGCGGCATGAAGCCATGGGCCGGAGTGATCACCGACGAGGAGGAGCGGCGCTATGACGCCGCAGGCTTCGGTAGGTCCGGCGGGGTGGGCAAGCGGCCGGCACTGCTGATCATCGACGTGCAGTATCGCACGGTCGGAACCGTCCGGCGTCCCTATTGGGAGGCGATCAAGGAGTATCCCACGTCTTGCGGGGAGGACGGCTGGCGGGCGGTCGATCACATCGTCCCGTTGCTCGAGGCGTTTCGCGCGCGTGGCTTTCCTGTCCTCTATCCGCATGTCGCTCCCAAGAATGTAGCGACCGATGCCGGCCGCCTGGCACAGAAGGTGCCCGCAATCATGGGGATCGACGCGCGTGGCTATGAGTTCGTGGCCGAGGTCGCGCCAAGACCTGGCGATGTGCTCCTCCCCAAGAAGCACCCGAGCGCCTTCTTCGGCACGCCGTTGGTGAGCCATCTGATCGATCTGCGCGTCGACACGCTCTACGTGACCGGCTGCACGACCAGCGGCTGCGTCAGGTCCTCGGTGACCGACGCCTTCGCCTACAATTTCAATGTCATCGTCCCGCAGGAAGCAGTCTATGACCGGTCGCCCACCTCGCATGCGGCGAACCTGTTCGACATGAACGCAAAGTACGCCGACGTCGTCACGACCGCTGACGCGCTCGCCATGCTGCCCGCAGGAGAATCAAAATGAGCGTTGAACAGGTGGCCGCTGGCCTGAAAGGCCTCACGGAGTGGTCGGCGTCCTTGACCTGGGCCGATGTACCGCAGCCGGTGCGGCTGCGCGCGGCGCTGGTCATGTCGGACGATCTGGCGGCGATGGTGGCCGCGCGCGACGAGCCGGAGCTTGCGGCGGCCCAAGTTGGGCTCATGCGATCGGCGGGTCGGGCCGAGGCGACATTGTTCAACGGGCGCGGCGAGCGGGCGGACCGCTATTCGGCGGCGACGGCGAACGGCTGCGCGGCCGACTGGAGCGAACTCGACGGCGGCTATCGCAGGGTCATCTGCCATGCTGGCATCTATGCGCTGCCTGCAATCCTGGCCGAGGCCGAAGCGGAGGGCCATAGCACCGAAGATGTACTGCGCGCGCTGGTCATCGGCTATGAAACCGCGGCGCGCGTGGCGCGCTGCTTCATCTTCCCCAATCTGGTGCTGCACCCGCATGGCAGCCTGGCCGCCATCGGTGCCGCCGCCGGCACCGCCGCGATCCGCCGCCTGTCGGCGACGGACGCCGCCGCCGCGATCTCGTCGGCTGCGACGATGGTTTTGCCCGGCCCCTACACTCATCCGATCAACGGGTCGCTGGTGCGCAACGTCTGGCCGGGCGTCGCGGCCTGGACGGGGATGCGCGCGACCGACTGGGCCTTGGCCGGCATTCGCGGCCTGCCATCGGCGCTGAACGATGTCTATGTCGATGCCTTTGGCGCGACGGCGCATCCCGCCGAGCTGACCGAAGGACTGGGCGAGGCCTTTGCGCTCAGCGACGCGTATCACAAGGTGTTCGCCTGCTGCCAGTATGGCCATGCGACCATCGAGGCGACGATCCGCCTGCGGCAGCGCGCCGACTGGCGTGAGTTGGAGGGCATCCATCTGGACACCCACTACAAGGCGCGGGTGATGGACAACCCGGACCCGGACACGACGATCGCCGGCAAGTTCTCGATCCAGCATGTTGCCGCCACCGCGGCCGTGCATGGCGAGGGAGGGGCCGCGGCCTTCTCGGCCGCCGTGCTGCACAAGCCCGAGGTGGCCGCCCTTCGCCACAAGGTGACGATGTCGCCCTACACCCCGGAGCCGGCCTGGCCAAACGACCGGCCCTCGCGCGTGACCTGGACCATGGCGGACGGCTCGACGCTGTCCGAAGAGGTGCTGAGCGCGCGGGGCGGGCCGGACCTTCCCTTCAGTCCCGATGAGATCCGCGGCAAGATCGCAGGGATTGTGAGCGGTCCCTATCCATCAATGCTGCCGGTGCTGGACCAGATCCTGGCGCTGGAGACCGCCACCCTGTCTCGTCCCTGGGCCGATTGCGTGGCGCAGATGGTGTCGAGATGAGCGACGACCTCGACCTGCTCGTGATCGGCGCGGGCGCCTGCGGGCTTGCTGGAGCGGTTGCGGCACATGATGCCGGGCTGAATGTGGCGATCGTCGAGAAGCGCGACCGGCCAGGCGGCAATTCCGCCCTGTCGACTGGGTCGATACCGGGCGCGGGCAGCCGCTACCAGGCGGCGGCGGGGATCGAGGACAGCCCGCAGCGGATGATCGCCGATCAGTTCGCGGTCGCCGGGCATCACGACGCGGATGACCTCACCGCGTTGATTGCGCACCAATGCGCGCCGCTGTGCGAATGGCTGATCGAGGATCTGGGCGCGCGGATGGAACTGATCACGGCCTACCGCCACATCGGCCATTCGGTCGAACGGCTGCACGCGCCGCGGTCGCGCCGCGGCGGCGACTTGGTGGATGACCTTTTGCGGATGGTCGCGGATCGCGGCATTCCGCTGGCGCTCGGAAACCCGGTCGAAGACCTGATCATGGGTTCTGACGGTGTCGGCGGAGCGGTGATCGCCGGCGAAGCGGTTGCCGCGCGCAAGGTGCTGCTGGCCACCAACGGCTTTGCCGCCGATCGCGCGCTGGTGGCGGAATACTGTCCGGAAATCGCCGGGGCGGACTATTATGGCGCGCCGGGCAGCACGGGCGAGGCGGTCCGCTGGGGACGTGCACTGGGGGCGGCGCTCGGCAATATGGGAGCCTATCAGGGCTACGCCGCGGTCGCCTATCCGCAGGGGCAGCTCCTGTCGTGGACCACCATAGAGAAGGGCGGCATCCTGGTTGGGCGCGACGGCCGCAGGTTCGGCGCCGAAGATGCGGGCTATTCCGGCTTCACGCCGCAGGTAATGGCGCAGGGCGACATGGCCTGGGCGGTCTATGACACCCGACTGCATGCCATCGCGATGGCTGAGGAGGAATATGCCGAAATGTCGGCGATGGGCGCGTTGCGCTGGGCCGATACGCCCGAGGATCTCGCACGCAGCGTGGGGCTCGACCCGGCAGGCCTGGCGCAGGCCGTGGCCGAGTACAACGTCGCCGCTGCCGGGGAGGGAGCTGATTCCCTCGGGCGGCGCAACTTCGGCCTGGCGCCGCTTGTGCCCCCGCTGGCGATCGCGGCGGTCAAGCCGGGTCTGTTCCACACCCAGGGTGGGTTGCAGGTGGACGCTCACGCGCGGGTGAAGAGCGTCGATGGTGGAGTGATCGGCAACCTGTTCGCCGGTGGTGGCGCGGCCGTTGGCATCAGCGGACGCAGCGGCGCGGGCGGCTATGCGTCCGGCAACGGCCTGATCACGGCCCTGGTGCTGGGCCGCCTTGCGGGCCTGCGCGCGGCAAAGGAACTGGCATGACACTGGCGGCGCATGCCATCGCGCGGGCGGTAATGGCGCTGCGCGACGGCGACCTGCCTCCTGAGGTGGCGGAGGCCGCGCGGCTGCATTTCCTGGACGCCATCGGTGTCGGCCTTGCTGCGTCGCAGGTGCCGCAGAACGCGGACTGGGCCGCCGCGCTGGATGGCGTGGGGGGAACTGGCACGGCGACGGTGCTGGGGCAATCCGCCGGCGCCCCGCCTGCCATGGCCGCCCTGCTCAACGGCGCTCGTGTCCATGCGCTGGAATATGACGACACACATATCGCCTCCGTGGTGCACGGGTCGGCGGTTGCCGCGCCTGCCGCCCTGGCGGCGGCGGAGGCCGCGAACGCCGAAGGTGAACTGCTGCTGAAGGGGTATGCGTTGGCCTGGGAGGTGATGGTCCGCCTCGGCCTGGCGGCGCCCGGCGCGATGCAGGCGCGCGGGTTTCAGGTGACCGCCGTGGCAGGCGCAGTGGGCGCGGCGACCGCGGCGGCGCTGATCGGCGGGCTCGACGAAAAGCAGACCATCGCAGCACTCGGCATCGCCGGGTCGCAGGCGTCGGGTCTCCTGGAATTCCTGACCGAAGGGGCCAGCGTCAAGGCGCTGCACCCCGGCTGGGCCGCCCATACTGGACTGTTGGCCGCGGCGCTGGCGGGTGGCGGGATGACCGGCCCGGCCAGCATTCTCGAAGGCCGGTTCGGCATCATGGCGGGCTTCGCCGGGGTGCCTGATGCAGCGGCGGCACTGCAGGAGAAGATGGCCACGCTGGGCTCGGTCTGGCATCTGCCGGACGCGGCGTTCAAGGCCTATCCATGCTGCCACTACATCCACCCGTTCCTCGAAGCGCTGGAAACCCTCATCGCGCAAGGATTGACGGCCGACGACCTGACCACGGCAACTGCGCATGTCCCGCCGCCCGAGGCGCCGCTGATCTGCGAGCCGTGGGCGCGGCGCCAGGCCCCCAGCAGCGGCTATGATGCGAAATGGGCACTGGCCTACTGCTTGGCGGCGCGGCTGGCGAACGGCCCGCTGACGGTTGCGGATTTCAACCGCGATCCGGACCTCGACACAATCGATCTGGCCCGCCGGTTCGCGTGGGTGCCGATGGCTGACCATGGTTTCCCGACCCGCTTTGCCGCGCGGCTGACGGTGACGACGCGGGACGGGCGCACGCTCGAGGCCGAAGTGAGCAATGTCCGTGGCGCGCCCGACCGCCCGATCACGGCGACCGAGGTGCAGGCTAAGTTCCGCGTCAATGCCGCCCAGGCCCTGTCCCGACAGGCGGTGACCGACGCCGAGGCGGCCATCCTGGCGCTGGACAGTCCCGGCGCCGTGGCTTCACTGCGGCGTGCCCTGACCTCCTGACAACTTGTGACTGACCGAAAGGCGGGGCGCCCCGATCGGGCGCCCCGCCGCGCGTCACATCATCAGGTTGGGCAGGAACAGCGTGATGTCGGGGATCAGGATCAGCAGGATCAAGGTGCACATGTCCATCAGGACGAAGGGCATGACGCCGGCGAACGCCTCGTTGAGGGTAATCGGCACCGGTGACGCGCTGCGCACCACATAGACGTTGAGGCCCACCGGGGGCGTGATCAGCGAAATCTCCGCGAGCTTGATCGCGATGACGCCCAGCCAGATCGGATCATAGCCGACTCCGACCAGGATCGGGAACATGACGGGCAGCGTCATCACCATGATCGCGATCGCGTCGAGGAACATTCCAAGGACCAGGAACAGCAGCACGAAGGCCATCAGGTAATAATAGCGCGGCAACTCCAGCGAGAGCATGTAGCTCGAGATTTCGGTCACCAGGCCCGTATAGGTCAGGAAGCGCGCGAACAGCATGCCGCCGATCACGATGATGAAGATTGTGGACGTCGTCAGCCCGGCTTCCTTGAAGGTGTCGGTCAGCATGCGCCGGTTGATCCCGCCCTTGAAGAACACGATCATGAAGGCGCCAAAAGCCCCGACGGCACCGGCATAGGTGGGCACGAACAGGCCAAGGTAGATACCGCCGATCACCAGCGCGAACAGGAAGCTGATGCCCCAGACCCCTTTCAGCGAGGCGAACTTCTCCCGCAGCGGGATGATGATCGTCTGGCGCGGAGCGAGTTCCGGACGCAGTGTGACCAGGACGTAGATGCCAACCAGGAACACCAGTCCCGACAGCAGGCCCGGAATCAGCCCGGCGATCAGCAACCGGGCCACCGACTGTTCGGTGATGATGGCATAGACCACCATCAGGATGGACGGAGGGATCAGGGAGGCCAGCGTGCCGGAGGCAGCGATGCAGCCCGCGCTCAGCCGCTTGTCATAGCCGAAGCGCACCATTTCGGGCATGGCGAGCTTGGTGAACACGGCTGCGTTGACCAGCGTCGATCCACTTGCGGCGCCGAAGGCGGCCGAGGCAAGTGTGGTCGCCATCGCCAGGCCGCCACGAAATCCGCCGAGCCAGTTATAGGCCGCACGGTAGAGATCTGTGGTCAGGCCTGCCTGCGTCGCCAATGATCCCATCAGAATGAACAGCGGGATCACCGCCAGCGTGAACGAATTGGTGGTGCTGAATGGGATTGTCGCCATCTGGGCCAGCGCGGCATCCGATCCGATGACCAGAAACATGCCGATGAAGCCACCCAGGCCGAGCGCCACGCCAATATGGACGCCGACGGTCAGCATGATCGCCAACAGGACGACAACGATCACACCTGCTGTTGCCGGATCAAGCATGGCCATTCCTGATTTCTGAGTCGCGCAGTTCGGGGGCGGTAATCTCTGGCCCGGTCACGGGGGCTGGGGCGCCGGTCCTGATCCGACCGATGTCGACGACCAGATCGTACACCAGACGCACGATCATCAGGCCGACGCCGAAGGCGAGAAACACGCGGGCAGGCAGCAGCGGAAACCGCACCGCGCCAAATGTCGCTTCGCCGATGCGGTAGGAGAACTCCACCTCGAGCACGGCCTGCCAGAGCATGAGGCCGTAGAAGAAGATGGCCGCCAAATGGGTCAGCGCATCCATTGCGGCCTGCGCGTGGGGGCCGACTTTCGAATGCAGAAGCTCGACGCGAATATGGGCGCGCCGCACCTGGGTGTAGGCCAATGCGCCGAACACGATCAACACCATGGTGCTTTCCGTAATCTCGCGCGGACCTGGAATCGGCAAAGAGAGAACCTGCGTGCCGACAATATCGGCCACGCCCAGAAACATCGACATCAACATGCCGATCCCACCCAGAAGCAACACGACAATTGCTACCTGCTCGGTAACCCTGGCGAAGATTTTCACGATGAGCTCCTGGACCGAAAGCCTTCGAAATGACGGGCCGCACTGCTGCGGCCCGTCATTACCTATGTGGACTATTCGGCTGCCTTGTCGCGTAGGTACTTGGCGACCTCAGCGGCCTTCTCGCCTTGTCCCTTCGCCGTCATGCCATCGACCCAGACCTGCAGCACGTCGGGAGCCATTTCGCGCCATTTGTCGAGCTCCGCCTTCGGGATCGGCTTGAACGTGCCGCCCATTGCCTCGATCTGCTTCTGGGCATCGTTTTCCGCAGCGTCGATCGCGGCCATATAGGCCTCGCCGGCCTTGCGGGCTTCCTCGGTCATGATGGTCTGGATATCGGCCGGCAGGCGCGCCCAGGCCCGTTCGCTGATCACGATGAGGTGGCCGGCGATGGAGAAGACCGGGCCGCAGTTGTTCGGCGCGACTTCATAGTACTTGTTCGCCAGGACGTTGCCGCGGTTAATCGTCGAGTAGTCGATGGCATCGCGCTGCAACGCCTCGTACAGCTCGGGCACGGGAACGGTCACGGGCACGGCGCCGATCCCGGTCATGAGCTGGGGAATGTCGGCGCCGAAGCTGCGCAGCTTCTTGCCCTTCAGTGCATCGACCGTATCGCAGCTCGGGTTCTTGCCGGTGAAGTAGTAGTCGCCGAGCGGCTGATGGAACAGATACTTCACGCCGTTGGTGGCCAGTTCCTCTGAAAACACGGGCAGGTCATCAACCGCGCTGAAAGAAATCTTGAGCGCCTGTGTCGGGGATTTGAACACAAACGGTATCTGGAATGTGCGCCAGTAGAGGAGCTGGTCCGCGAAGTAGCCGGGCACCAGCGCGGCCATGTCGACGGCACCGCGTCCGGCGAGCTGCAGCAGCTCAGGACCGGCGCCAAGGCCGCCCGCGTAGGTGATCTCGATTGCCACGCGCCCGCCGCTGCGCTCGGCCACGGCGGCCGCAAAGTCGCGCTCGACCTGCAGGAACGGCGTGTCGGCCAGATAATGCGCATAGCGAAGCTTGAATTCCTGTGCGGTGGCGGCCGAGGCTGCTCCCAACACACTGAGCGCAGTCATCGCGCCCAGAACGTAGCTGAGTTTCATCTTCATTTTTGGTCTCCCATTGTTGCGGTCGTGGTCGGTCTGGCGCGCGATTTCGCGTCTGCCTGGGTTTGTGAGGCATCAGAAAAAGCGTAAGGCACCGCCATCCGCATTTTCGTCAACTGTTGACAGTTTTGCTTCTCTGGCATTGGTTGTCAATGTAATGATGCGGCTCCGGTGAATCTGCCCGCCACAGGGCTAACCCGGAAGATAAGGGATGACATGACCATAGGAGCACGGGCCGATCTGCCGCGCAATGCAGGCCCCGCAGGTGCGACGCCTAATTGGAAGGCAATGCTCGAATTAATGGCAACTCGCCATTCGACGCGCGCTTTCGACGGTTCGGCGATCGATTCCGCAACGCTGGCCGAGATCGTGCGCGACGGCACCGAGGCGCCATCTTCCTGCAACCAGCAGAACTGGCACTTCATTGTGGTGACGGACGGGGAGGCCAAGCGGCTTGCGTATGACATCTCCGGCGGCAACGCTCATTTCGCCGATTGTTCGGCCCTGATCTACCTCTGTTTCCAGAAGGGCTGGACGCACGGCAATTTCTCCGTGGTGCAGTCCGTGGCGGCGGCGGCCTATCACATGATGATCTCGGCGCATCTGCGCGGCTTCCAGTCCATCTGGAACGCGGGAATCGGCGACCAGGTGCGGCTGCGTGCAATGCTGGCGCTACCGCAGACCTTCGACGTCATCGGCGCGCTGGCGGTCGGTCGGGCACGTCCGGATTCGCCCGCGATGAAGGCACCCCGCAGACCAGACGGCGAAGTCTGGTCCTTCGGCCGGTTCGAACGCCCCGACCATGCGATCTACCCGGCCAAGCCCGCCTACAGCTATCCGTATTTCTCGATCCGCAACGACCGCAACCCTTGGGCCGAGTGGAACCCAGCGCGCTGGACGCTCGATCAGATCGCCGATTTCCGCGGCTATTCGGTCTGGGCCAAGTCGCCGCTGCCGGGCATTTATGTCTCGCGCCGCCAAGGGGCGGCGACGCAGGCGGAGCTGGCGCTGCTGCCGGAACTGCCCGCAGGCGCGGCGGTGGCAGAACTGCTGCCCTGGGGCGGCACCTATACGGTGGAGCTGCGCCGCCGGCTTGGGGCCGGCGTAACGCTGCATGTCGATGACCTTTCGGACAACAACCTGTCCTTTGTCCGCGAACGTCTGCGGCAGGAGGGGCACGAGTCGGACCTGACCCGCTTCGCGCGGATCGATGCGGGGCTGCTGCCGCACGAGGATGCCAGCCTTGATGCGGTGGTCGCGCCGCAGATCCTCGAACATCTGCCGGATCCGACTGCCATGCTGGCGGAAATCGCTAGGGTTCTGAAGCCCGGCGGCGTGCTGGTTGTGTCGGCGCGCAACCTCTGGTCTGCCTATGGCTGGATCTGGACGACGCGCGAGAGTCGCGCGCCGGTGCCGAATCAGGGTCCGTTCCGGCCGATCCCGGCCCCGCGGTTGCGCGGCTGGCTGACGGAGCGCTTCACCATCGAGACCGAGACGGGCATCGGCAGCGGGTCGGCCGGGGATGCGACCCTGGCTACCGGCCGCCGGCGCCTGTTTTCCCGACTCTACGCCGCGCGGTGCCGCCTTGCCTGAGGTCGCGTCAGCCCAGCGTCCGCGGGACGAAGCGACCGGTGCCCACGGCGCCGGCGTCGAGAGCGCCATCGCGCAGGACGGTTCGCCCGCCCGCGACGGTGTGGACGACGCGCACCCGCATCTCGCGGCCCTCGTAGATCGAGCAGCCGGCATCCGTGGCCAGATCGGCCTTGTCCACGGTCCAGCGGGCGTTGAGGTCGATGACCGCCAGATCGGCGTCCGCGCCGGGACGAATTGCACCCTTGTGGCCCAGGCCCATGGCGCGGGCGGGCGCGCGGCTCACCATGTCGATCAGCCGGGGCAAGGGGATGCCACGCCGCACATGGCCTTCGGTCAGCAGCGCGGGCAGGAACGTGTCCAGGCCCGGGAAGCCCGGCTGCGCCTTCCAGATGCCCCCGTGCTTGGAACTGGTCGGGCGGTGGATGTGGTCGGTCGCGATGGTGTCGACGTGCCCGTCGCGGATGCCCTGCCAGAGCGCTTCGCGGTCGGCGGCGCTGCGCAGCGGTGGGTTGACCTTGCCCAGAACGCCGATGGGGTCGGTCTCGTCATGGGTCAGGTAGTGAATGCAGGTTTCAATGCTGACATCCGCACCCGCCTGCCGCTGGCGGACCGCCTCGGCAAGTGCGGCGCCAGAGGATGTGTGCACGGCATGCACCCGTGTGCCGGTCGCGCGCGACAGCATCAGGATGCGTTGCAGCGCTTCGGCCTCGACCAGCGGCGGGCGCGTGGCGTTCCAGGTCGCAAGACCGCCCGTACCCTCGGGGTCGGCGGCCAGCATGCGGTCGCGCAGCACCCAGGCAATCTCGATATTCTCGGGGTGGGGGCACAAAACGCCATTACCCGCCGCGACGGCCTCCAGCAGACGGTACATGAACCCGTCATCGGTGCCGGGCAGCCCCAGTCTGGCGCCTTCATTGCCGCGGATGTTCATGAAAAGCTTGGCGCTTGGTGCCCCGCGCGCGATCAGTTCGGGCAGCTCGGTCAGCTGTGCCTCCGTGGCGATGACAAAATGAAAGCCGAAATCGATCCATGCGCCTGCCTGCGTGACTGCGATCAGTTCGTCGAAGGCCGGTACATGGGGATCGGAACTCATCACATAGGAGATCACGCAGGTAACGCCTCCCCTTGCCGCTGCCCCGGTTTCGCTGGCGGCATCGCCAGGCACGCGCGGGCGCGCGATGTCGGATCCGTGCCCGAGATGGATATGCGCGTCGATGGCGCCCGGCACGATAGTCAGGCCGGTGCAGTCGATCATTTCGGCAGCCTCGCCGCCTTCTCCGGGGGCTGCAATGGCGGCAACGCGGCCATCACGCACCAGAACGTCGGCCTGCGCAAGCCCGCCGGGCAGCAGCACCGTGCCATTCGAATAGCGCGTATCCGCCTGAGTCGTCCGTCCGGTCATCACATGGTTCCTGCATTGCGCGGGGCGCTCGCATGATCCGCGACCGCATCCCTTACTCTCCGATCCACGACCGCCCGCGCCTGGTCTGGCCAGATGGGGCTCGGGTCGCGGTGTGGGTTGTGCCGAATGTCGAGCACTACGAATACCTGCCAGCTCGTGTCGCCCACCGCAACCCCTGGCCCCGCGTGCCGCATCCCGATGTGCTCGGCTACGGGTTGCGCGACTACGGCAACCGGGTCGGCTTGTGGCGCATGGCCGATGTCATGGATGCCTATGACGTGCCGGCCACGCTGTCGCTGAACATGGCGGTGTGGGAGCACTACCCGGAGATCCTCGACGCCGGGATGAAGCGCGGCTGGGACGTGATGGCGCACGGAATGTACAACACCCGCTATCACCTTGGCATGTCCGAGGACGAGGAGCGCGCCGAGATTGCCGAAGCCATGGCCGTCTATCGCCGGCATACGGGCCAGAAACTCAAGGGCTGGTTCGCCCCCGCCGCCACGTTCACCTGGGCAAGCAGCGATCTGGTGGCGGAGGCCGGGATCACCTATTCCGGCGACTGGTATCACGACGACCAGCCCTGCGACATCACTGTTCGGCAGGGCCGACTGATTTCCGTGCCATATCAGATGGATATCAACGATGCGATGATGTGGCGGCACCATTTCGAAGCCGACGATTTCGCGACCATGGCCATCGATCATTTCGATACGCTGTGGCGTGAAGGCGAGGATCAGGGCCGCGTCGTCTGCATAGCGCTGCATCCGTTCCTGATGGGCCAGCCCCAGCGCATCCGCGCCCTGGAGCGGGTGTTCGCCCATATGCGGGCGCATGACGGTGTCTGGTTCGCCACCGGCGCGCAGATCGCCGACTGGTATCTGGCACAGCGCCCGCTGGCGCCGGAGGCCACGCGATGACGATACGCGGGCCAGGCATGGATCACACGCTGTATCCGTTCTCGCCGCTGCCCGCGCGCCCGGCGCTGCATTGGCCAGACGGCGCGCGACTGGCACTCGGCCTGGTGGTGCATTTCGACTGCTGGGAGATCGACGCGCCCGAGGATGCCGTCAGCGATCCCCGATTCCGCGACACCTTTGGCGCGTTCCGGCCCGACCAGCGGACCTATGCGTGGCGCGAGTATGGCAACCGCATCGGGATTTTTCGCCTCATGGATGTGCTGGACCGACACGGGCTCACCGCAACGCTCGCCGCGGGCACCGCTGCCATTGCTCGGTGCCCGCAGGTGGTCGATGCGGCCCTCGCTCGAGGCTGGGAGATTGCGGCGCATGGCGACTTTGCGACGCGGATGGTTTCGTCCGCCATGTCGGAGGCCGCCGAGGCCGACCTGATCGGGCAGAGCGTCGACGTCATCACGGCCGTCAGCGGCCAACGCCCGCTGGGCTGGATCGCGCAGGACTACGGCGAGAGCACGCGCACCCCCGGGCTCCTGGCGCGCGCTGGATTCACCTATCTGTCGGACTGGCCGAACGACGATCAGCCCTATCTGATGACGACCAATCCGCCGATTCTGTCGATTCCGGCACATGCCGAACTGGATGACGTGCAGCTGTTGTGGCACCGCCGCGTGCCGACCCCACGCTACCCGGATCTTGTTACCGAGGCCGCGGACGTTTTGGTGGACGAGGGCGGCCGGTCGCTGGTGCTCGGGCTGCACCCTTGGCTGATGGGAATGCCACACCGCATCCGCTATCTCGACGCAACCTTGGCGCGACTGGTGCAGATCGACGGGATATGGCATGCCCCGCTGGCGCGCATTTGTACCCATTTTCTCTCGGCAAACGGTAAAGGACGCCCGGCATGACCGCAGATGAATTTACCCGCCCCCTCGTTGCGACCAACCTCGTCAGCCTTGCGCTCGATCGACTGGAGCGCGCCATCCTGGAAGGTGACCTGAAGCCCGGCCAACGGCTATCGGAAACCGACCTGGCGCGCCGGTTCGGCATCAGCCGTGGGCCCTTGCGCGAGGCGATCGGCCAGCTCGAGGGACGCAAGCTTGTGGAGCGTGTCGTCAACCAGGGCGCGCGCGTCGTCTGGCTGTCGCCGGCCGAACTCATCGACCTCCTTGTGATCCGCGAAAGCCTCGAAGGCATGGCCTGCCGGCTCGCGACGGAACGGATGTCGGATGCCGAACTGGATCAACTGGACGCCATGCTCGAAGTTCACGCCGCGGACAGCACGCTGATCGCGGGGAAGGGGTATTTCCAGGGCGCGGGCGACAAGGATTTTCACGGGCGCATCGCTCGGGGAAGCGGCAATCCGCGCTTGACCGCCATGCTGCAGGGCGAACTCTACTCGCTGCTGCGGCTCTACCGTCACCGGCTCTCGATGCGGCCGGGACGGCCACAGGACGCACTGGATGAGCACCGCATGATCCTTGCGGCCATGCGCACCCGCGATCCGGACAAGGCCGAGGCCGCGATGCGCGCGCATATCCGCAACAGCGGTTCAGCGGTTGTCGAGGTGCTGGCGACCGAAGACGCGACGGCACGGGCGGACTGACACAGACGATCTGGACGAAGACGGCAAACAGCTTGGCGCTGTAGCGCCAGGGGGAATAAAGGGAGTTGATAATGACGGAAATGAACCTTCGCCAGGGGACGGTCGCACAGCGCCGCGCCGCATTGCGAGCAGCGATGGGCCGTCGCGCGGCGCTGCTCGCTCCGGGGGCGGCAAATGCGCTGACCGCCCGGATCATCGAGGATTGCGGCTTCGACATCTGCTATGTCACCGGCGCAGGTATCGCCAACACCCTGCTCGGCGTGCCGGACGTCGGGCTGGTGACGATGACGGAACTCGCAGGCGCGGTCGAAGCAATCTCGGAAATCTGTTCTTTGCCGCTGGTCGTCGACATCGACACCGGCTTCGGCAATGCCGTGAACACCTATCGCACCGTGCGGGTGCTGGAGCGCGCAGGCGCCGCGGCCCTGCAGATCGAGGACCAGGTGTTTCCCAAGAAGTGCGGGCATTTCTCCGGCAAGGCCGTCATACCTGTCGACGAAATGACCGCCAAGATCCGGGCCGCTGTGGACGCAAGGACCGATGCGAACCTGATGATCATCGCGCGCACAGATGCGGCGGCGATCGATGGCTTTGCCGCCGCGCTCGACCGCGCGGAAGCCTTTGTCGCGGCGGGAGCCGACATGACCTTTGTCGAAGCACCCCTTTCGGAGGCGGAACTGGCAATGATCCCGGCGACGCTCGCCGTGCCTCAGCTGGCCAACATGGTGGTCGGCGGCAAGACGCCTTTGTTACCGCAGGCGCGGCTGGCGGAGCTGGGCTTTGCGATGGTGCTCTATGCCAACGCGCCGCTGCAGGCGGCGATGCGGGCGATGCATGACGTGCTGAGTGCGCTGCACCGCGACGGCGGGCTGGAGGCGGTCGCCGACCGACTGGCCGGCTTCGAGGAACGACAGCGTCTGGTCGCCAAGCATGTCTATGACGACCTGGAGGCGCGCTACAGCGTGTCCTGACCCGCCCGAGCCTAACCCGCCCGGGTCTGGGTCTGCCCGGCCTCGGCCATGGCATCCAGCAGCGTGGCGGCCTTGGGTGCTTCGGCCGAGGCAAGGATTGCGTCCCAGATCGCGGCGGCGGCCGCCTCGTCCCAGACCCGGGTGGTCAGAGACAGGTATTTCGCCCGGATCTCGGGCTCCGGATAGGGATTGGCCCAGTCACCCCGGTTTGTCTGTGTCTCTGCCATCGCGCGCCGACCATCCGCAAAGACGAGCGTCACGCGCGCGGGACGCTTGTGCGGCAGGGCGGCCGACATCGCCTTATTCTCGCGCAGCACCACCTTGGCGGCCAGCGCGAGGATGGCGCGATTGCCGAGGTTCGGCGCGGTGAAACTGTCCACGCCGGTCGTGCCGTTCACCAGCGCGGTTGCCACCGCGAAGGGCACCGAGAACTTGGCGGCCAGCGTGTTGCGCGGGGCAGGGTCGTCCAGTTCGACGGCCAGCGCATAGGTGTCGACCTCGACCCTCGCGATCAGGCCGAGGTCGGGCGCACCGTCGCGCGCAACGATCATCGCCAGCGCATCCAGCGTGGCGTGATTGTAGCGGCAGCAGGAGTGCATCTTGAAATAGTTGCGCGTGACCTCCCATCGCGCGCCCAGGCTTTCGACCATGGCGGCGGTGTCGAACGTGTCGGAGACCACCTTGCCGAACACCTGCCCGACGCCGTCGCGGTCGCCTTCGAACCCGGCGCTGAGCAGGTCATGGGTGGTCAGCCCCAGCTGTCCGCTGATCCCGGCATAGGCGTTGCGCACTGTGCCGCCCTCCAGCATCGTGCGGCGCGAGGTGGCGAGGCAGAAGCTGGCTGCCATGTTCATCGCCTGTCGCATGCCCGCGGCATCGCGCCCGGCCAGCCGTGCCACGGCGACCGCAGCCGCGATCGTGCCCCACGTGCCGTGCGGATGCATCGCGGGGCGCAGCCGCGTGGCAATGCCGACGCGGGCGCCGACCTCGTAGCCGATGGCGATGGCAGCCAACAGGTCCTGGCCCGATACCGGCGTGCTGCTCGCAAAGGCGAGGGCGGCCGGCACCGTGTGCATGCCGGGGTGGCCCTTGCAAAACTGGTTGCCCTCGTCCATTTCCAGCACGGTGCCGGCGGTGCCGTTCAGGAACGCCGCCCGCCCCGGGTCGGTCCGCAGTCCCGTGCCGATGATCACCGCGCCGGTCGAGTTCCCTGCGCCCACTTGCAGCGCGATCATCTCGGGCTCAGCCGCGCCGCCGGCGATGGCGCCGATGCAGTCCGCCAGGATCAGCGCGGTTCGCGCGATCACCGCAGGCGGCAGGTCGGCGCTTCGTGTCTCCGCTGCAAAGGCGGCCACCTCGTCCAGATAGTCCATCTCGCGCTCCCCTCGGCTTGCATCGCCCGTGCAGGCTAGGCATCCTGTCAACAGTCGACAACCCCTCATGGAGGCGTGCGCGCATGAAACGTGTTCTTGTGATCGTTCCGTTTCCGATGTCCGACGACAATCGCGAACAGCGGCGGGCGCAGATGGACGCGGTCGAACTGCACACTACACGACAGTGATTTGGTGAGAGGTCGAGAATCAGTTGGAATGAAGGATTCATCCCGGCAAGGAAGGATCCTGCAATGTCACTTCATCCCGACGCTCTCGCAGCGACGTTAGCCCGC
>Ga0209906_100316_pt1 | contig 28381 bp, 24 predicted proteins | sample FECB24metaG_FD_188303 | JGI IMG/M metagenome (GOLD analysis project Ga0209906, IMG submission 188303) | Cyanobacterial communities from the Joint Genome Institute, California, USA from Joint Genome Institute, California, USA - FECB-24 metaG... ... | reverse complement strand
ATCGCGGATCGACCGCAACGCCGTGTGGAAGTGCTGGAACAGGGCGACGACGACCTCTGATTTCGTGCAGGATCGGCGGATGAGTTCCGCGATTCTCTCTCCGCACGAGCCGTCTCACGACTGCCCGCTTTGCCCGCGTCTGCACGACTTCATCGCTGGCTGGCGCGTTCGCGAGCCCGGATGGTTCAACGGGCCGGTTCCGACTTTCGTGCCGCCCCAGGGAGACGCCTCGGTCCGGTTCCTCATCATCGGCCTTGCGCCCGGCCTGCGCGGAGCCAACAGGACGGGACGGCCGTTCACCGGCGACTACGCGGGCGACCTGCTCTACCGGACACTTGGAAAATTTGTTTTTGCACGCGGCACGTTTGCGGCGCGGCCAGACGACGGCCTGCAACTCGTCGGCACCGCGATCACCAATGCCGTGCGCTGCGTTCCGCCCGATAACAAGCCCGATGGCAGCGAGATCAACACCTGCCGGCAGTTCCTGACGGCGACGATCGCACGGTTTCCGAACCTGCGCGCCATCGTGACGCTTGGCACCATCGCGCACCAGTCAACCGTACGCGCCTTCGGCGAGCGCGTCGCGGCACATCCCTTTGGGCACGGGGCGATGACCGATATCGGCGGGATCAGGATTTTCTCCAGCTACCACTGCTCGCGCTACAACACGAATACCGGGCGACTGACCGAAGAGATGTTCGTCAGCGTGTTTGCGAGCGTTTCGAGCTTCCTGCGAGAATAGTTGCGTCGCCACCGTCCGTCCCGTCCTGGGCGAGTTGACGTCGCCCTATTCCCCGGATAGGTCGCGGCGACCATCGGCCCCCAAGGTCCCTTCGCCATCATGTCCTTCCTGTCGCCTGCCATTCGCGGCCCGCTCTTCATGGTGGCCGCCACCTGCTCCTACGTGATCAACGACACGTTCATGAAGCTGGCGACCGAGGGGTTACCGCCTTACGAGGTGCTATTCCTGCGCGGTGTCGCGGCCACGCTGTGGAGCGTGCCCCTGGTCTTCACCCTCGGCTACGTTCGCCATTTGCCGCTGCTGTTTGAGCCGCGCGTACTGGTGCGCAACCTGCTCGAACTGTTCGGCGTGCTCTGCTTCATCGTCGCGCTGACCAACATGCCGATCGCCGATGCGACCGCGCTGGGACAAGTCACGCCACTGATGGTGCTGCTGGCCGCCGCCTACCTGTTCGGCGAACGGATCGGCGCGCTGCGCATGGTGTTGATCCTGGTCGGCTTCGTTGGCGCGCTGCTGGTTGCACAGCCGACGATGCAGGGCATATCGGTGTTCGCAGCACTGGCGCTCGCCAACGCCGCGTTCGTGGCGGCTCGGGACATCGCAGGACGCCGCGTCGCCAGCCACGTGCCCGGCATGGTCGTGGCGATTTCGGCGGCGATCGTCGTGCTGGTCGGCGCGGGCGTTGCGCACCTCGTCACCGAGACCTGGATCGTTCCGTCGACGCGGCACCTCCTGCTGCTCGCAGCTTCGGGCTTCTTCCTGATCTTCGGCCACTTCTTTATCTTCATGGCCTACCGCGTCGGCCCGACCAATGTCGTCGCGCCGTTCTACTACTGCTTCACAGTCTGGGCGGTGATCTCCGGCCTGATCGTCTTCGGCCATCTGCCGAATGTGACGGCGGCTATCGGCATCGCGATGGTGGTGGGAAGTGGACTGGTTATCGTGGCGCTGGATCGGCGCAACAGACGTCCGACTGTGGTAGCATAACGGCGGCAGCGTCGATTAGCCCTGGTCCAGGACGGGACCCGCTGCCTCCGGTAGCTCTTACCCCTTGTCCCGGAGAAGCCGGCCCTTTTCGCGGTTCCAGTCGCGTTCCTTTTCCGTCTGGCGCTTGTCGTGCAGCTTCTTGCCGCGCGCGACCGCGAGCAGCAGCTTCGCCCTGCCCTGGTCGTTGAAGTAAATCTTCAGCGGCACGAGCGTCATGCCCTCGCGCTCCGTCGACTGGGACAGTTTTGCGCGTTCGCGCTTGCTGGTCAGGAGCTTGCGCCGCCGTCGAGGCTCATGATTGAAACGGTTGGCCTGCAGATATTCCGGCAGATAGGAATTGATCAGCCAGAGCTCGCCGCCCTCGATCGAGGCATACGAGTCCTGGATATTGGCATGGCCACCGCGCAACGACTTGACCTCTGTGCCACTCAGCACCAGGCCAATCTCCAGCGTATCGAGCACCTCGAACGAAAACCGCGCCTTGCGGTTCTCGGCCACGGTCTTGTTGTTGGGATCGTCGCGTCCTGCTGCCATCAGATCAACAAACCGGCGCTTCGCATCGCATCGTCGATCTTGGCCGCCGTCGATTCCTCCACCGTCACCAGTGGCGAGCGGACGAAATTGCCGACGCGCCCGAGGCGCGACAGTGCATATTTCGACCCGGTCACGCCAGCTTCGATGAAGATGGTCTTGTGCAGCGGCATCAACTGGTCCTGCAATTCCAAGGCCCGCTGCTTGTCGTTGGCCAGCGTCGCCGCCTGGAATTCGGCGCACAGCCGCGGAGCGACGTTGGACGTCACGGAGATGCAGCCGACGCCGCCATGCGCGTTGAAGCCGAGCGCTGAAGCATCCTCGCCCGACAACTGGATGAAGTCGGTGCCACAGGTTAACCGCTGCTCGGACACACGCTCCACCTTGCCGGTCGCATCCTTGACCCCGACGATGTTCTTGAAATCGTTACGCAACCGTCCCATCGTCTCGGGCGTCATGTCGATGACCGAGCGCGGCGGGATGTTGTAGATGAAGATCGGCAGCTTCGTCGCCCGCGCCACCGCAGCGAAATGCTCGTAGAGCCCGCGCTGGGTTGGCCTGTTGTAGTAGGGAGTGACCACCAGCACCGCATCGGCGCCAGCCTTCTCGGCTTCCTTCGCCAGGCTGATCGCTTCGGCCGTATTGTTCGAACCCGCGCCGGCAATCACCGGCACCCGGCCCTTCGCCGCCTTGATGCAGGCGCGGACAACGGAATGATGCTCCTCGTGCGTCAATGTCGGCGACTCGCCAGTCGTGCCGACCGGAACGAGCCCATTCGTGCCTTCCGCGATCTGCCACTCCACGAAGTCGGCAAAGGCTTTCTCGTCGACCGAGCCATCGGCGCGGAACGGCGTGACAAGCGCGGTGAACGACCCCTGGAACATGATCAGAAAATCTCCCAAACGCGGCCAATCCCGCGAAGCGCGGCACCATAGTCTCGCCACGCCGATGCGGCAAGAACGAAGAGTGATGCCAATCCCGGCAATCGGAGTGATCCCGATAACCATTCGTTTACGCAGTCTTCATCGACAGCCGGTACTCTTTGGACTGCCCGCTCCAGGATCTGTGACGAGTAGCTGAAGAGGGATGGCCAGCATGTTCCCAAAGATCATCAGACGCGGTCTCGCCCTCGGTGCGACATTGACGGTCGTCGCCGCTGCCGCGTGGAGCGTATATCCGCGCCCGACGCCAGTGCCTGGCATAGCGGCGCGCAGCTCCAGTCCGGACGGCGACCGTCTTCGCATCGACAGAATCGCGACGGCCTCTGTCGTGCCGTTCGTATCCGAAGCGCCTGTTGTCCCCGGCAATGTGGAAACCCTGAAGCTCGGCCTCGACGCCCTGGCGGCGGGCGACGTTACGAACGCCATCGTTGCGCGCAACAGCCTTGACGCCCGGTCGCTTGATCACCGGATTCTCACCTGGGCCATCGCGACCGCTGGCGGTGCGAATGTGCCGAGCGGCGAGATCGCATTGGCGGCGGAAAGCCTCGCCGGCTGGCCCGGAGTCTCCAACCTGCGCCGCAACACCGAACGCGCGCTGTTTCGCGAAAACCCGGACCCTCGAACCGTTGTCGAGGCATTTGGCGACATTCCTCCGCAGACTGCGGAAGGCGCCCGGATTCTCGCGCGCGCACATCTGGCGCTTGGCGACAAAGACGCGGCGCGGGCCGCGCTGGCCACACTCTGGCGGACCGAAAAGCTCGAAGCCGCGACCGAAACGGCGATCATCAAGGAATTCGGTGTGGTGCTTTCCCAGGCCGATCATCGCCGCCGTATGGAGCGCATGCTGCATGCCGACCGCGCCAAGTCGGCGATGCGGGTCGCAGCCTTGGCAGACGCCCCGACGCTGGCGCTTGCCTGGTCCGCAGTTATCCGGGGCGAAAAGAACGCGGGCAAGCTGCTCGACAGTGTTCCCGACGCGCAGCGCAGCGCCGGTTTTGCGTTCGCCAAGGCGCGCTACCTGCGCCGCGCCGGCAAGTACAAGGAAGCATCAGCTGTGATGCTTGGCGCACCGACAGAACCCAGCGCGCTTGCCGATCCCGATGCCTGGTGGATCGAGCGGCGGGCGCTGGTCCGCGAAATGCTCGATCTTGGAGACAACAAGACCGCCTATGCGCTTGCGGCTGCGCACGCAGCCGAATCGCCCGCCATGGCCGCGGATGCCGAATTCCACGCCGGCTGGATCGCGCTTCGGTTCCTGAAAGACCCGAAAACAGCCTCGAACCATTTCGCGCGCATCACCGAAATCGCGGAAGGTCCGATTTCGCTGTCCCGTGGCTACTACTGGCTTGGCCGGGCCGTCGATGCCGGAGCAACGGGAAATGCCAAAGACAGCTACCAGAAGGCAGCGTCTCATGGCACCGCGTTCTATGGCCAGCTCGCGGCACAGAAGCTCGGACGCGGCGGCATTCCGATCGGAATTCCGCAGCCGAGCGAAGCGGATCGTGCCGGTTTCGCACGGCGTGAGTCTGTCCAGGCGATCAAGCGGCTCGAGCAGGCAGGATTCGACAGCCGCGCCGACGCGCTCTACCGCGAACTGGCGCAGCAACTGACCAGCCCGGGCGAACTGGCGCTGCTGGCCGGCATGGCCGAAAGCCGCTCCAATCACTATCTCGCGTTGCGCGTCGGCAAGATCGCCGCATCGCGTGGCCTGGCGATCGGTTCTCTGTCGCACCCGACCGGCGCAATTCCCGAAACCGCCAACATTTCCGGCGCGGGCAAGGCGCTTGCCTATGCGATCGCGCGGCAAGAGAGCGAATTCAATGTCGGCGCCGTTTCCGGCGCTGGCGCGGAAGGACTGCTGCAATTGCTGCCCGATACGGCGAAGGACATGGCCAAGAAGGCCGGCTTGCCGTTCTCGAAGGTGCTGCTGACGACCGACGCCGGTTACAACGCGACACTCGGATCGGAGTTCTTGTCCGAGCAGCTCGGCCGCTTCTCCGGCTCCTACGTGTTGACCTTCGCAGGCTACAATGCAGGCCCGGGCCGCGCCCAGGACTGGATCAAGCGATATGGCGATCCGCGGGGCAAATCGATCGAGCAGGTTGTCGACTGGATCGAGCGGATTCCGTTCACCGAGACAAGGCACTATGTCCAGCGGGTCATGGAGAACTACCAAGTCTACAAGATGCGTCTGACCGGAAAGTTCGACATCGCCGGCGATCTCGTCGACGGACGCTGAACGACGAATAATCCCAGCCACGAGTCTGCGCCCGGATTTGCGTTTGGCCGCACCGGCTGTATGTGTGAATCTCGACGCTTATCGATTGGGGGACGCATGGCGCGGAACGGCTTTGACGACTTCTTCTACACGTCCGGCGATGGCCTGCGACTGCACGCCCGCATCTACGGAGAGGCGCGATCCGATACCCTTCCCGCCATCTGCCTCGCCGGGTTGACGCGCAACGCAGCAGACTTCCACGACCTCGCTCTCTTTCTCGCACATCATCCGCGACGGCCGCGCCAGGTGGTCGCGTTCGACTATCGCGGCCGAGGCAGGTCTGCCTATGATCCGAACTGGAAGAATTACGACGTGCTGGTCGAGGCCGGCGACATCGTCGCGGGGCTGACCACGATCGGAATCGAACACGGCGCCTTCATCGGCACGTCGCGCGGCGGCATCATCATCCACGTGCTGGCCGCGATGCGGCCGGCCTTGTTGAAGGCAGTCGTGCTCAACGATATCGGGCCGGTCGTCGAGGGCGCAGGACTGGCGCAAATCCGCGCCTATCTCGAGCGTGCCCCAAAGCCAAAAACCTTTGACGAGGCCATAGCATTCAGCCAGGCAGCGCAGGGACAGACTTTTTCGGCCCTGACGTCGGCAGATTGGGAGCGGATGGCGCGCGCGTTCTACCGCGAGGAGAATGGCCATCTGGTCGCCGATTTCGATCCGGCGCTCCTGAACACGGTCAAGGCAGTCGATCTCAGCCAGCCGCTACCGGTGCTGTGGCCGCAATTCCAGGGGCTTGGGGCCGTGCCGCTGCTGGCCATTCGCGGCGAAAATTCAATGCTGCTGTCGAACGCGACCCTGGAAGAGATGGCGAAGCGTCATCCGCGCTGCGAGACCATCACCGTCGCGGGCCAAGGCCATGCGCCGTTGCTGGAAACCAGCATATTGCCGGCCCGGATCGCGTCGTTCATCGAAAAAGCTGAGATGTATTGAGGCCGGCGAGAACGCTGGCCGACCATCGCTCGCCCGCCAGACGCCCCGCGGCCTCTGATCGGTCTACCGCGATTCGCGCGCGTCCAGCTTTCCCGGGAACGATTGCCTCCAAAAACGAAAAGACCCGGCGGTTACCCGCCGGGTCTCGTCAAATCAACTTGTTAGCCGATTATCAGAAGTAGCGCGTGAAGCGCAGGAAGCCGGAGAGCGAGTCGTCGAGACCGTCAACATCGGTGTAGCCGACTTCACCGCGGACTTCGAACTGCGAGACCGGGAACCAGACAACCGACAGTTCAGCTGCCCAGGCGTCAATACCCGTGCTTACGTCCGTGCCAGCAGCATACAGGTCGTTGAAGTACTGCACGCCAACCGAAGCGCCAAGAGTCTCAGAGAACTGCTGGTTGTAGGAAGCGAGGATCGACCATTCCGAGTCAACGCCGAGCGGGCTGCCAGAGCCGTAGGCATTGTCGCTGTCGCTGTAGAAGCCGATCAGGCGCAGCGACGAGCCAGGCATGTTCGGAATGTTGAGCTGCGTGCCGAGCTGAGCCGCAAAACCTTCGGCGCTCTCGTCATATGCAGCCTTCAACCAAACAGTGCCCCAGCCGCCAGCGAAGCCGAGCTTGCCGACCACGTCAGGCATGTAGCCTTCGCCAGCCAACGTGTCGTCTTCGAGCGACACAGCTCCGAAGAAACCGTTCGAGTCGAAGCGATAGCCGATGAGGGCGCGCTGCGAGTAGCCGTAGTACATGCCGGTCCAGGAGTGCGAGCCGTAGTTCGACGCGCCGCCATTCTTGGAGTCAGTCCAGAACGATTCCGAGTAACCCATCATCAGACCGCCGAGCTGGATGTAAGCCTGGTCAGCCGCGACCGCGCCGTCGCCAACGCCGTTCCAGGAAGCCTGGAAGCGGATGTATGAGCGCAGCGTGCCCCATTCGGTTTCCGAACGCGCGTCGAAGTTGACGCGAGCGCGGACGCTCTTCAGCCAGCCGTCCTGAAATGACCTGCCGTAGTGATAGGACGGGGTGTCGTTGCTGATATCGATGAATTCGCCCGGCTCAAAAACGCCGTCGCCGTCCAAGTCACTCGGGACGATAACCGGCTCATAGCTGCCGGCGCCGAGCTGGTACCAGACGTAGCCCGAGATCTGCAGGCAGGTTTCGGTGCCGGGGATGTAGAAGAAGCCCGCGCCGTAGGCGTCGCAAACGCGGACGTATTCGACGGGCTCGGGTTCCGGCGCGAAAACAGCGTCGGCAGCACGAGCACCGGAAACTGCGACGAGGGCCGCAGCGGAGCCGATGAGTAGGCTCTTGATGTTCATTTTCTGACCTCCAGTCAAAAGTTAAAAAACGGGTCTGGGTATTTTTTGCTGAAGGACAGCGTTCCCTGCCCCATCCCCAATCGGTGAAAAGTCACTCCCGAAGGCGCTTCTCTTCCCGACGGACAATTACCGATGGGACCGAGCAGTTCAACCGCCAACTTGATGCTGCCGCGTTGCCCACACCGCTATGCCCAATTCCTGTTGCACAAATGACACGATTTGGCGGGGTCGGGAAGGGAATGGTTAACCACGCCTGTCAACGAGGGCGAAAGGAACGTGCGTTTCAGCCGAATCGCGACCTTCCAATGTCCGAATCGCCGGATTAGCGGAGAACACGGACGTGAGGCGGCGTCCGCCGGTCTTTATGATCCAGGTCAACGCAAATCCCTTGTCGCGGCATAGTCTGTGTCGGCAAGGAGATTTCCATGAACAGACGCAAACTCTTGATCGGCGCCGGCGGCGCCCTCTTGCTCGGTGGAGCAGCGGCTGCGGGCTGGCGATCCTCCGTCGGGTCGATGGCCGACTATGACCGGTATGCGGGGGACCTCCGGTCGCCGCTAGCAGCCGACCCGACGATCTCCGATCTCATCCGATACGCCACCCTCGCCGCCAACAGCCACAATACTCAGCCGTGGCGCTTTCGAGTCGAGGATAGCGCGATCGTCATTCTTCCCGATCCGGCGCGGGCGACGCCCGCCGTCGATCCCGACGATCACCACCTCTTCGTCAGCCTTGGCTGCGCCGCAGAAAACCTCAACATCGCCGCGTCCGCAACGGGGCGGCCTGGAGAACTGGAAGTCGACCCTGCAGGACAAGAAGTGCGCTACCGGTTCTCGGAGGGGCCGAGCCGGACGGATCCGCTGCTTGCCTCCATCGCCCAGCGCCAGTCCACGCGCGCCGAGTATGACGGGCGCGCGGTTTCTGCCGTCGACACGGAAACCCTCGTCCGGGCCGCCGCCTTGCCGGGCGTGCGCACGATCCTGCTCACCGAGCGCGGGCAAATGGACCGGGTGCGCGACATGGTCGTTGCCGGCAACACCGCGCAGATTGCCGACCCCGCCTTCACGCGCGAATTGAAGCAGTGGCTTCGTTTCAATCCACGCAGCGCCATGCGCTCGGGCGACGGGCTGTTTTCAGCCACGAGCGGGAATCCCATGATGCCGGACGCGCTCGGTTCGCTGGCGTTGGATCAGTTCTTCACCGCCGAGGCCGAAAACGACAAATATGCGCGCCATATCCAGTCGTCGGCGGGGATCGCGGTGTTTGTCGCCGATCGCGCGGACCATGCCCACTGGATCGCCGTCGGCCGCGCCTGCCAGCGCTTTGCGCTCACGGCGACCAGTCTTGGCCTGAAGCACGCCTTCATCAACCAGCCGGTGGAGGTCGCCAGCTTGCGCCGGGACCTGGCGGCGCTCGTCGGCGAGGCCGGCAAGCGCCCCGACATCGTCATGCGCTTCGGATATGGCCCGACCATGCCCTATTCCGCCCGGCGTCCCGTCGAGTCAGTCTTGATCTAGCGTCTGCGCGCAGGTGAAAACTATCGCGGTCGAAACAATCGATCGATCATCGGGCTTGCTTGGAAATGGGAGGGGTAGTGGCGGAGAGGATGGGATTCGAACCCACGAGAAGCTTTTGACCTCTACTCCCTTAGCAGGGGAGCGCCTTCGACCACTCGGCCACCTCTCCGGTGGCTCCCCGATAAAGAAAAGCCCGCCGACAATCAACAACGCATTCTGCCCGAAGCACAGCTTGCCGATTATTTGCTGAAACGCAGGGTCAGCGAGAACCTGGCGCTGCCGCCGAAGCCTTCTGGCGGCTTCGGATACGGCGCCGCGCGACGCACCGTTGCCAGCGCCTCCTTGTCCAGCATCGGATAGCCCGAGCTCGCCTGAACGCTTGCGGCGGCGAGGCTGCCCGAGCCGCTGATGCTGATCGACACACGCACCGCGCCTGTGATCCGTTGGCGCGCTGCCTCTCCGGGGTAGCGGCGAAAACGCTGGACATGGCCGTTGACCTTGCGGCCATAGGCTTCCCTCTGACCTGCCGACGCCTTGGCCGAGGCGACAGCCCCCGCCCTGCTGGCCGCCTGCGCCTTCCCCTTGTCCTTGGCCGCGACTGTGCCCGGCTTGACCTTGTCAGGCTTGACCTTGTCGGGCTTTGCCTTGTCGGACTTTACCGTGTCGGACTTGGCCGGCGCAGTGGCCGTCTTCGCCCTGTCGGGCTTTTCGCGCGCCGGCGGCTTCGGGTGTTCGGCTGCCCTTGTCTCCTTTCTCGCCGGCTTCGGCTCCGCCTCGCGGGGCTTTGGCTCCACCGGCTTCATGCTCGTATCGGGTGCGGCTTCGCCAGCCTTCTGTTTCTGCGACACTGACTCCATCGCCGGCTGTTGCGTCGGAAACGGAATATCCGGCAGCTTTGCTTCGATCGATGGCGCTGCCGTCAGAACTGGCGCCCCCGCACGCAATTCGGGTGCCGCCCTCGGTTCCTGCGCAACAGCGGTGTCGACAGGCGGTGCTCGTGCCGGCGGCTGCGGCTCAACGTCAGCCATGACCAGGTCCGCCAAGGGCGGCAACGGTGAGAACTCCGGCAAGATCTCTTCCGTCACAATGTCTGTGCTGGCATCCTCGGAAACCACCTCATCCGGTGTCGTTTCGGCTACGATATCTGCCGCAGGCTCGCTTTCCAGCGGCCGCTCTTCGGGCGCGCGCGCTTCGATCGTCTCACTGGCGTCACCGGCGATCGCCGGCTGCTCGGCCGGATCAGGTTGCGAATCGACGACGATGATGACCGAGACAGGGTCAATTTCGGCCTCGAACCCGTCCGGAGCCAGATAGTCTGCAACTGCGTAGATTGCGGCGGCGTGAGCCATCGTGGACAAGAGAATGGCCGCGATCGACCAGCGCCGTCGCCGCGCCGACGGGGCCCGGCCATCAGACTCACCGGTCTTCTCGACCGAAGCGATGAGCGGCGATTCGCCAGTTTCCTGCCGGGAACCCGAATCCGGCAGTTCCGGCATCAGGGTCGCCTCAACATCCCGTTCGTCGAAGGTTGGCACCATGACGGGCTCGGCGACGGCCTCGACCGCGCCAGCCAATGGTATCGACGGCCACTGGATCACGGCTGCGCTCCACTGGTCAGCGCGACCGGCGCCACGATCAGGCCTTCCGCCGTCTCCGCGACGTGCGCGGAAATCCCGTAGACGTCACGCAAAAGGCCCGCGTTCAGCACGTCGCGGGGGTCGCCGTCGGCGACGACCAGCCCCCGATCGAGCACCACGACCCGGTCGCACCAGCGCGCGGCGAGCGTCAGGTCGTGCAACGAGACCAGGACCGTCCGTCCCTTGCCGGCAAGCGCCCGGAACGCCGTCATCATCGCGATCTGGTGCGCCGGGTCGAGCCCGGACACGGGCTCGTCGGCGATCAGCAGCGGCGTGTCCTGCGCGATGGCGCGCGCGGCCAGCACGCGCGCCTGTTCACCGCCCGACAGCTCGGTCGCGGGGCGCATCGCGAGGCCAGTCACATCCGTGAGCCGCATCGCCTCGGCGCAGATCGCCTTGTCATTCTCCGTCAGCGGACGGCCATAGGCGCGAAACGGCAGCCGGCCGAGTTCCACCACACGCGCAACAGCGAGCGGCCAGCCGATCGTCCGCGCCTGCGGCAGGAAAGCGATCTTGCGCGCCCGTTCGGCGGGGCTCATCTCCGAAAGCGCCACGCCGTCGAGACGGACGGTTTCGCCAATGCCCAGGAGCCCGGCGAGAGCGCGCATCAGCGTCGACTTGCCCGCACCGTTCGGCCCAAGCAGACCGACGGTCTCTCCGGCGACAAGCGACAGCGAAACCGGCCCGAGCACAGGCCTGCCCGAGAGGCTGACAGACAGGCTTTGTACCTCAACCCGCATCAGAACCCCTCCCGGCGGGCGCGGGCAACCAGCCAGAGGAAGAAGGGCGCGCCGATCAGCGCGGTCAGCACGCCGACATTCAACTCGCGCGCGGGAATCATCACCCTGACAGCGACATCCGCCGCCAGCAGCAGGGCCGCGCCGCCGAGCCCGGCCGGCAGGATCAGGCTGCCCGGCATGCGATCGGTCAGCGGGCGCACCAGATGCGGCACAACCAGGCCGATGAAACCGATGGCGCCAGCAACCGCCGTGGCGGCTCCGACTGACAGCGCCACCCCTACGACCACCATCAATCGCGCCCGGCCCATGTCGATGCCGAGGCTGGCCGCGCTCTCCTCGCCCAGCGTCAGCGCATCGAGCGCCCGCGCCGAGGCGAACAACATCGCGCATCCCGCCAGCATCAACGGCAGCGCGATCCAGACATGCACCATCGAGCGGTCCTTCAGCGAGCCGAGCAACCAGAAGATGATCTCGTAACTGGCGAACGGGTTGGGTGAAAGATTGAGGGCGAGCGAAGTCAATGCGCCCGCCAGGCTGGATAGCGCAACGCCCGACAGGATCAGCGTCAACGTCGAGCCATGCCGCGCCGCGATGGCGAGCAGCAGCATGACAGAGGCCAGTGCGCCCACCAGCGCGCCGGCTGGCAACGCCAGGATCGATGCCCCGGCGAGGCCACTGTAGAAGATTGTCACTGCGCCCAGCGAAGCCGAGGCCGAGACGCCGATAATGCCCGGTTCGGCCAGCGGATTGCGCAGGAAACCCTGCAGCGCCGCGCCCGCGGCGCCGAGGCTGAAACCGATCGCCAGCCCCAGAAGCGCGCGCGGCAGGCGGATTTCCCGCAGGATGATCGCCGCGGCCTCGTCGCCGCCCGCCACCAGGGCGCGCAGGCTCTCGACCGGGCCATAGCTCGCCGGGCCTGTCAGCAGCGATAGCAGGAAGAACGCCGCGGTCGAAGCGCCGAGACAGATCAAAAGTGCCGGACGGTTCATCCGCCAGGTCCGCCGCTGCATAGCACCAGGCGCTTGCGCGCCGCGGCCAGCGCCTTCACGGCCTCGATCACGAACGGTCCGGAACAGGAGGCCGCGCCGCGCGGCAAATGGATGCGCAAGCTCTGGTCGCCCAGCGCTCGGATCGCCGGATGCGCCGCGATCAAGTCGGCCAGGGCCGGACTGTCGGCCAAAGGTTCAGGCAGGATGATGATATCCGGCCGGTGCTCGACCACGAGTTCGAGGGGAAAGGGCGACATGCCGGAATAGCCGAGTTCGGCGGCAAGATTGCGCAGGCCCGCCGCCTGCATCGCCGAATCGGTGAGCGATCCCATGCCCATTGCGATGCCGTTCTGGTCATACGCGAGCGCGGTGGGTGCCGCGCCACAACGGTCCGCCTCGATTGCCGCCAGATCGGCCTCGAAACTCGCGGCCAGCGTTTCCGCGCGCTCCTCCGTCCCGAGAATCGCGCCCATGCGGCGGATGTCGGCTGGAATCGACTGCAGCGTCGTATCGTAGACGAATTCCTCGATCTGGTAGCCGAGCCGGCGCAGCAGCGGCGTCGTGTTGTGCAGCGAATAGGCGCCGGTCACCACCACGTCGGGTTTGGCCAGCAGAACCTCCTCCGCCAGCCCCCTGTTCTTGTCATATCCCGCCGCGCGGTCTGAATGAAAAGACAGGCCAGGATCGGTGGCGAGTTCCGAGACCGAGATCAGTTGGCCAGGCTTCGCCAGCAGCATCGCAAGCTGGTCGGTGCAGACATTGAGCGACATGACGCGGGCTGGCGGCGCCGCACCGGCATCTGCGACCGTGGCAGCCGCCAGCGACAGCGCGGCGAGGCCGGCCCGAAGGACGCGTTCGGCAACCGGCCGGCAGCGCGAAGGACGCCGCGCGTTGGCGCCGCCCTCCTCGCGTCCTGCCAGCCAGTCATCCATCAGAAGGTCGCCTTGAAGCCGGCATAGATCGCGGCGCCGGGCGTGCCGTATCCCTTCACCAACTCATATTTCTGGTTGAGCAGATTTTCGCCGCGCAAATAGACTTCCGTCGCCTCGGTCGGCTTGTAGGCCAGCCGAGCGTCGAGGAGTAGGTAGTCCTTCAGTTTCACGTCGACCGCACCACCGCCCGAGCCGACCCGGTCCATGACGTTAACCACCCCGTGCGCGGTTGCCGTGAAGGTCCATTTCTCGGCCGGCCTGACAGTTGCGGTCAGGGCGACGTCGTGCTCGGGAATGCGCGGGCGCGGCAGTCCATCCGGCTGGCGGGTGCGCGTATAGGTGTAGGCCGCGCCGACATCGAGCCAAGTCGTGGCGGACCAGGCTAGCGACGCCTCGACGCCGTTGCGCTTGGTTACGCCCGGGATCTGTTCGTACGCGAAAGTGACGAAGCTGTAATCGATAAGGTTCTCCGTATCGAGCTGGAAATAGGTCAGGTCCGCGATCAACCGGTCATCGAGGAACTTTTGTTCGATACCGATGTCGAAGCTAGTGCTCTGCTCCGGTTCGAGATCCACATTACCCGTGCCAAACGGCGCATAAAGTTCGTAGAGGCTCGGCGCGCGGAAGCCGGTGCCAAACGAGGCGTGGAACTTGGTGCCGCTCTCCGGCAAGAGGTAGGCCCCCGAGAAGCGGTAGGTGCCGTAACCGCCAAAGACACTGTGCGCGTCATGGCGATAGGCTGCGGTCAAGGAAATATTGTCGACCGGCTCCAGAATGACCTGACCCCAGACACCTCCGATCGACATCGAATCAGATGTGTTGGTCCCGAAATTGTCTATGACGTCGGCCCGCTGCTGCTCGTAGTCGCCGCCGAACTGAACCGTAGCCCAACTCGTCGCGTCGAAGATCCCTTGATAGTCGACCTTATGCCGGCGGCCGAGATAAGTCGCGGCGAAAGGTCCGAACGCGCTGACGCTCGACAAATCGCGGTCGATGTCGAAGATCTGCGCGGAGACCGTGTTGCGGAAGCGGCCGTCCATCAGGTCGAGGTTGAAGCCGACCCGACCGGCCTTCTGCGTCGACCGCGTGAAGTTCTCCGTGTTGTCCGTCGGCGGATTTGCACCGTCGTCATAGTCGGCGTGGGAGTTGATCAGCAGCCCGGAGCCGAAGACCGAGAAATACTCGTTCAGCCGCTGTTCTCCAGCGAAGGTGGCAGTGACATTGCGATAGACGTCGGCCTCGAGCCTCGACGGGTTTATGTCCACCGACGGCAGTCCATTGACCAGCGCCGACGAGATGCCGTTCGTGCTGAGCCCGTAGAGACTGACCGCCGCCTTGCCGGTCTCGCTCGCTCCGCTCAGCGTGTAGCCGCCACGCACAGTGCCGAACGAGCCGCCCTCGAGCAGCACGTCGTGGTGAATCCCCTGCTCCACCGAGCCCAGCGTATCGATTCCGATAACGCCCGCCACGGCTTCGGAGCCGTATAGCGTGCTCTGCGAGCCTTTCAGTACCTCGATGCCGGCGATGCCACCGACCAGCAGGTGCTGATAGGAGGTCTGCACCTGTGTCGACGTCGGGTCCGAAATGTCGATGCCGTTGAACAGCGTCTTGATGTATTTCTTGTCGGCGCCACGAATGGATACGCTTGCCTCCTGTCCCGTTCCTCCTGGTGTCGCGACATGCACGCCTGGAACGAGCGCGAGATAGTCAAGAACTGTCGGCTTCTGCTGTTTCTCGATCTCTTCCTTCGTCACCGTGTCGACCTTCGAGCCGGTCTTCGCCTTATCGCCTGGCGTTCGGTTCGGGGTGACGACGATCTCGCCGATGTCGATCTCCTGCGCCTGAGCGGACACCGCCAGCGCGAGCGCCGTCTGCGCGGCCAGTGCCAATGTGATTTTCCTAAGCATTTTCGTACCATTCCCCTGTCCGGACCACGCCGGAACTGTTGCAGACCTGCTGGCGGGAATGATCGATTCCGAGCCAGCGATGACGTCGTGCCACCGCTGTTCGAGACAGCCCCGGAAGCTCCCCGCATCCGGAAGGTGACGTCAAAGGCAGGTCTCCTGGCTCGCGGTTCAACGGCATATCCGCCTTCCCGGGCGTGTCGCCCAGTGGCTTTTCGTGGATACGCCTCGCCGCTCACAGTTGCGGGGGCAGCTACGGATGGAGGACGGGTCCCGTTCCGTATTCCCTTTTCATCCGCGCCGAAAACCGGCGCGGAAACCTTTGACGAAATCGTCGTAACAAGCGGCAGGTCGGCGGTCAATCTCGCCACAATCGCGAATCACGGCGCGTGAATCGCCATATCGGCGACGCAATCCGGCCAAAAACCCGACGGATCGGCGCCACCTTCGGATTGGGAAGTGCCAGCAAAACGTGCGTCGGCGCCTCCCCAAAGGGCATTTCGACCGTCGGCGCGCCAAATGCACATTTTGCGGTCAGCCGATCGTCACATTTCCGCAACACAGCATTGGCTTCGGCGCGGACGTACGACCGGACCGGCATGAATGTGTTGAACTGGCAAAGAAAAGCGATCAAAAACGAGTCACAGGGAATGCGGCGTTCTTTCAGCTGCGTTTTGGGGCAAGATTAGCAACGGAGATGACAACATGAATATCAGGAGCCTCCTTCTCGGCTCGGCAGCGGCCCTCGCCGCTGCGACCAGCGCCAACGCTGCCGACGCGGTTTTCGCGCCTGAGCCGGAGCCGGTCGAGTATGTGCGCGTTTGCGACGCTTACGGCGCAGGCTTCTTCTACATCCCCGGCACCGAGACCTGCCTGCAGATCTCCGGCTATGTCTGGTACCAGATCGGCGCAACGAGCCAGGAAGCTGGCGACGTGCAGAACTACTGGGGCTTCACAGAGGGCGGCTGGAACAAGAGCGTTCGTGCTCGCGTCAACTTCGACGCCCGTTCCGAGACCGAGTGGGGCACGCTGCGTTCCTACATCCGCTTCCAGGCTGACTGGAACGGCGTTGGTGACGGCGCGGTCTCGGCTGATCAGGCTTTCATCGAACTCGGCGGCCTGCGGATGGGCTACACCGAATCGGCTTGGGCTGAGACCGTCAACGGCATCTCGAGCTACGGCTCGCACTCATGGGGTGGCCTCTATTACGGCTATCAGCAGCGCGCTCTGATTCAGTACAACTTCTCGTCGAACGGCGTGTTCGGCACGATCTCGCTGGAAGATGACACGTTGGCTGGTGAAGGCTACATGCCCGACGTCGTTGGCCTCGTCGGCTACCAGGGTGGCTGGGGTGCGGTTTGGGCTCGCGCGGCATATGACGAAAGCGCTGAAGGCTTCGCTGCTTCGATCGGCACACAGATCAACGTACCGAACATGGCCGGCTCGTCCTTCCGCCTGATCGGCTACTATGCGGACGGCGATCACCAGTACGGCGCCGGCAGCAGCTTCACGGACTACACGACGATGGGCAACTCCGAATTCTCGGTCCTGGCTTCCTACTATCACCAGTTCACCGAAACCTTCGGCGCTTCGATCGGCGTTCAGTATTTCAACGACTTCTACTTCGCTGGCACCGACGTCTCCACCGGCATCGACGGCTGGGCCGCCGACCTGTCGCTGGTCTGGGTTCCGGTCACCAACTTCGAAGTCCGCACCGAAATCAACTATGACGACAACGATGTCGAAGGCGAGTCGCTGTCGGGCATCCTGCGCTTCACGCGCTACTTCTAATCGGCTCACAAGCTGATCTGATCAGACCCGGCGGGCAACCGCCGGGTCTTTTCGTTTCTGGACCATGCGACGAGGGATTGCTGTAGCGAGGCCGCCGGCCTCTATTGATTGCCAGCACCGGAGACGCCGCATGACCGCCCTTCCCTTTTCCCGAAATGACATCACTCTGTCGAACTGGCGTGAAGCGCCTTTCCATCGCTGGACATTCAGCAATGTCAGTGAATTTGTGCCGACGGCGCAGATCACACGCGGCGAAGAGGCCGCTGGTGACACGCCCGGTTCGGCGCCGCTGTCGACGATGAAGCTGGTTCGGCCGGATGGCACGGAAACCAGCGCGCTTGTCCATCTCGAAGAATCGAATGGCGATTGCTTCGTCGCCATGCGGGACGGCCGCATCCTCGCCGAGTGGAACGCGCTGCACGGCTCGACGCTCGCCCCGCACCTGATCTTCTCGATCTCGAAATCGGTTACCGGAATGCTGGCCGGCATCGCCGTTGGCGACGGCGTGCTCAATCCGGCGCTGCCGGTGTCGCACTATGTCCCGGTCGCGAAAGGCTCCGCCTACGAGGCCGCGACCGTTCGTGATCTCCTCGACATGACGGTCAGCCTCGGCTTCGAAGAGAACTATCTCGATCTCGACGGCGATTTCGACCGCTACCGGCGCTCGACGCTGTGGAACCCGGAACGCTCTGGCAAGGCGACCGAAAATCTCCAAGACGTTCTTGCCTCGCTGCCCAAGGATGGCGGGGCGCATGGCGATGTCTTCGCCTATGCATCCCCCAACACCGACATGCTCGGTCTGGTGATCGAGCGAGCGACCGGCGTTCGTCTGCACCACTACATGGCGACGCGGCTGTGGAAGCCGATGGGGGCACTCGGTTCTGCCTATATCTCGGTCGACAGGGTGGGTGCGCCGCGCGCCGCCGGCGGCATGTGCGTCACCGCGCGCGACCTCGCACGGCTCGGCGAACTGGTGCTGAACGGCGGTAAATGCGGCGATGACCAGATCATTCCAGCCGACTGGGTCGCTGACATGCGGACAAACGGCAATCGCGACGCCTGGGTCCGGGGCAATTTCTCCACAAGTTTCCCACGCGGCCGCTACCGCTCCTGCTGGTACCAATTCGGCACGGAACGCGATCATTTCGCGGGCGAAGGCATTCACGGCCAGCGCCTGCTCGTCGACCCGGTGTCGCGCGTGGTCATCGTAAAATTCTCAACCGTGCCGCTGCCCAGCGACGATGCGGCGACCATGCTCGATTTCACCATGCTGTCGCAGATCGCCGCCAAGCTTTAAGTCGGTCGCACGAAACCACACGGACGATTGTTGATTTGCGGGAAATTTCCTAAAGCATCGGCCAGCCCAATCTGGAACCCGCCGATGCTCCTGCGCCCGCGCCTCACACCGCTTGCCGAATCGCTGCCGGCGACCGTCCCCTTCGTCGGGCCGGAGACACAGGAGCGCCAGCGTGGCAGCCTGTTTCGTGCAAGGCTCGGAGCCAATGAAAACGGTTTTGGCGCTTCGCCGAAGGTAGCCGCGGCACTTGCGGCAGCGGCGCCCGAGATGTGGAAATACTGCGATCCGGAAAACCACGATCTGCGCCAGTTGATCGCCGCGCATCACCGCGTCGCTCCGGGCAACATCGCCATAGGCGAAGGCATCGACGGGCTGCTTGGCCTGATCGTCCGGCTCTTCGTCGAGCCCGGCCAGCCGGTGGTCAGCTCGCTCGGCGCCTACCCGACCTTCAACTATCATGTCGCCGGGTTCGGGGCGCGGCTCGTCACCGTTCCCTACCGCGATGACCGCGAGGACCTTGGGGCGCTGCTCGACGCGGTTCGCCGCGAAGACGCACCGCTGGTCTATCTCGCCAATCCCGACAATCCGATGGGCACCTGGTGGAACGGGACGGAGGTGCAGAGCTTCATCAATGCGCTGCCTGAAACGACGCTGCTGGTCCTCGACGAGGCCTATGTCGACATGGCGCCGGCCTCCGCGCTGCCCGTGCTCGACACGTCGCGCCCAAACGTGCTGCGGATGCGTACCTTCTCCAAGGCCTACGGGCTCGCTGGCATACGCTGTGGCTATGCAATCGGCGAGACCGAGACGATCCGAGCCTTCGACAAGGTGCGCAACCATTTCGGCATGAGCAGGATGAGCCAGGTCGCCGCCGCTGCCGCGATCGCCGACCAGGACTGGCTCGCGACGGTCCTCGGCCGGATCGCCGACGCGCGCCGTCGCATCGAATCGATCGCCGCGGCGAACGGCCTTGCAGCACTCCCCTCAGGCGCGAACTTCGTCGCCATCGACTGCGGCAGCGACGGTGCAATCGCCCTGAAGGTGATGCAGTCGCTGATCGCGCGCGACGTGTTCGTGCGCAAACCGATGGCCCCCGGCCTCGACCGCTGCATCCGCGTCAGCACCGGACCGGAGGCGGAACTGGCGATCTTCGCCGAAGAGCTTCCGGGCGCCATGGCTGCGGCGCGGGGCAACTGAAGCAGCTTCATCGGAGGAATTCCCGAAGCGAGACGAGCGTCGCCGCAGGGTCCTCCGCCATTGGCATGTGTCCCAGTTCCGGAAACGTCCGAACCCGCGCGTCTGGCAAGTTTTTCGCGAACCAGTCGGCATATTTCGGTAAAGTCCAGCTGTCGCGACCGCCCCATAGCACCAGCGTTGGCACCTCCGTCAGCGCCGACACATTGTCGGCGATGCCCCGCCAGGTGTAGCGCTCCAGGTAGTCCGGCCCGGTCAGCCCATGGCCCGGCAGATCGACGGTGATCACACGATGATCGTCGTCGAGCGCTTCCGCCCACCCTTCCCAGCGGAAGAGATTGGCGCTCTGGCCGTGCAGCATGACGATCGCGGGGCCGGCGCCGCGATCCCTGACATGGAACCGAACGCCGTTTGCAGTGACAAAGCGACAAGGCGCCATTGGTATCAGCCGTGCCGGCACGCAGGGTTACCAGTGTGCCCAGCACATTCAGAGTCGTCCCGACCGGAAACCCGGTCGGCTTGGTATGGATTGTCCTGTCGGTCTCCTGTGTGTGTTGTGGCCGCGCTATTCGGTGCGGCCGGTCTCCTGCCGGTAGAGCCCGGGCAGAAATTCCTCGAACATGCCGACTTCCTCGACATTGTGGATCAGCCACGCCTGGCCTTGCGCCTCCGTGAAGGCGAAGCGGCGCACCAGCGGCTTGACGAGCGGATACCAGGGCGCCGCCGCGCCAATGATCAGGCAGTTTTCGTAAAGCGTTCCATCGGCCACACGCTCGAATGTATATTCCATTCGCGCGAACCCTGTCCGGCCGTGCAGCTCCGGATTGTGGATGTAGCCACCCTCGTCCAGCCGCTCGATATGCGTCACCGTATCGACCCGAAAGCGCGGATTGCGGCCCAGGATCTCGACCAGGCGGATCGACGCGCCGGGACCAATGCTGCCGTGTGGGAGCCGCGATGCGTAGCTCGCATGCACATGGTCGTTCGGATGCCAGAAACGGTAGCGATTGTAGCTGCGTCCACCGAAGTCAATCGTGCCTTCCAGGTTGGCGAACCACCAGGCCAGCATGCGCGGCGTCACGCCCCGCACGATGTCATGCCGGATCCAGTAGCGCGTGCGTCCATCCGACATTTGCTCGACGCCAGTGTCGGCGGAGTGCACCGGCTTCAGCCGGAACGGCAGCATGAGCGGCCGCGGCAGGCCGCGATACTTTGGCGAATAGGTCAAAGCGGTCTCATCGACACTCGTCAACATGGCAGTATCTCCATCGATCGACATGACAGCATTAGTATAGCCGTCGCTATCCAATTGATCAGCGCTTTACGCCCTGCCGAATTAATTGTAAAGCCTTCGCTATACAAACTTGGAGAATATGTTGGATCACCCAGCACGCGGCCGGCCGCCTTCGATGGAAAAGAACGGCGCAATTCTGAACGCGGCCCGCAAGCTGTTCTCGGAACGCGGTGTCGATGGCACCACCACACGCGAGATTGCCGCACTCGCCGAAACGACCGAGCGCACGCTGTTCAAGCATTTCGGATCGAAGGCCGGCCTGCTGCACGCGCTGATCGAGCGGTCGACACTGGAGATGTTCCAGCAGCCGGCCTACGCCCGGGTCTGGGATCCGCAGCCCTTTACCAGCGCGGAGTTTTTCCAGTGGCACCGCGATTTCCTGCGTGACCGGGTGCAGTCATCACTGGCGGAACCCGAGACCTACCGGGTGCTGTTCCGGGAAATGTTCCGGGATGACGGTTTTCGCCAGCACTATGGCAGCAAGTGGCTGGAAGGCGTTTTCGTCCCTCTCGCCAACCATCTGCGCGCCATGCAGTCGTCTGGCGACATCGCGAGCCGCCAGTCGCCGCAAGCTCTGGCCGCGGCCTTCTACAGTCTCAACCTCAGCTATCTCGTCGCGCGGTTCGTGCTGATGCCGGATTTTCCATGGAACGACGATCAGAACATCCGCTCGGTCGTCGACAGTTTTGCGGCGGTGTGCAGCGACGATCGCCCTCCGCGCGGCTGATTGATCCTACGACGCGACCCGCACCACCAGCTTGCCGAAGTTCTTCCCGTCCAGCAGGCCCATGAACGCCTCCGGCGCGTTCTCGATTCCGTCGACGATGTCCTCGCGGTAGCGCACCGAGCCGTCGGCAATCCAGCCCGCCATCTCGCGATAGAAATCCCGCCGTTGGTCGACGAATTCGCGTTGGATGAAGCCGCGGATGTTCAGGCTGCGGCTCAACACCTCGCGCATCAGCACCGGCAGGCGGTCTGCACCCGCGTGGCTTGTGGAATTGTACTGCGCGATCAGCCCGCAGACCGGTACGCGGGCGAATTCGTTCAGCAGCGGAAACACCGCGTCCCAGACATGGCCGCCGACATTCTCGAAATAGACGTCGATCCCATCGGGACAGGCCGTTATCAGTTGCGCGGCAAAATCGGGCGAACGGTGGTCGACCACGGCGTCGAAGCCCAGTTCGTCGCGTACGAAGGCGCATTTCTCCGGCCCGCCGGCGATGCCCACGGCACGCGCGCCCTTGATCTTCGCAATCTGGCCGACGGCTGAACCGACCGCGCCACTGGCGGCCGCGACCACCACCGTCTCGCCCGGCATCGGTTTGCCGATCGTCAGCAGGCCGGAATAGGCGGTGAAGCCCGGCATGCCGAGCACGCCCAGCGCCGTCGAGACCGGCGCCGCCGCCGGATCGAGTTTGCGCAGGCCGGCGCCGTCCGAGACCGCATAGCTCTGCCAGCCTGAATGCGACAGCACGATATCGCCCTTGCTGAAATTGGGATTGCGCGAGTCGGAGACCTCGGAGACCGTCCCGCCCTCCATCACCGCGCCAAGTTCGACCGGCTTGGCGTAGGATTTCGCGTCGTTCATCCGCCCGCGCATGTAGGGGTCGAGCGAGAGGAACAGCGTCTTCAGCAGGACCTCGCCCTCAGCCGGCGCCGACGCATCCACCGTCTCCATTCGGAAGTCTGTCGGCTTCGGCCGTCCATTGGGGCGGGCAGCCAGAAGAATGCGGGTGTTGGTGGGCATGGCGAGTCCTCCATCAGTGAAGCGCCGGCCAAGGCGCGACGCACTCGATAACAGTTCCCACATGCCCCAGGCGGACCGGAAAGGCCAGTCCGCGTCAACGGCTTCACATCCGTGCACGGCGTGACATTTGGCAGATCACCCGCTGTTCATTTCCGCGCGCGATCTCTATCCATTCTGCCATGGACGTTTTTCGCTGGATCGCTGTCGTCTTGTCGACGGTTCTCGGACTGGGCATCGCCCGGATCCTCACCGGCTATGTCGCCGCCTTCAAGATGCGCGACCGCATCAACATCGACTGGCTGCCGACGATCCTGGCCGGCGCCGTATTGGGCGAAATCCTGCAGTTCTGGTGGGCGCTCGTTGAACTTGGCTCTCGCCAATCGTGGTCACTTGCCGACTTCACCATCCTGGTCGCGCTCGCCATGCTGCTCTTCCTCTCCGCCGCGCTCATTTCGCCGAGCGAGGCCGATCTCGACAAGCGCGGCGACTATTTCGAGAAGGACGGCCGCTGGGCGATGCTTGTGCTGGCGCTGTTCCATGCGGTCGCAATCGTCGCGAACGCATGGTTCTGGCAGCAATCCGTGTTCTCGTCCGATGGCCTGGTCGTCGCGACGCTCGGCGCCATCAGCCTCGTCGCGGCATTGATCCGACGCCGCTCGGCACAGCAGGTGGCGGCGGTAGCCTACTGTCTCATTTCCTTGCTCTCGACGTTTATCGAGTCGCCGACTGCATATTGATTGCCGCACTCCGCCTCGGTGCCTAGGCGAGGAACGGCAGGCCTTGACGATCGCACCGCTAGCGCCAGTTTGCGGGAGCGGATGCGGAAATAGAGCGGTCCTACAGGTCGCCGTCCGCGTCTCTCCTGTAACGGGCGGACGGGCGTGTCAAAAACAGTTCTGCGAGTTGTCCTCGGCGATCAGTTATCATCCACGCTCGACATTGTGCGCAGCGCCGACAAGGCCAGCGACACCTTCCTGATGGCCGAGGTCATGGCGGAGGCATCCTATGTCCGCCACCACGTCAAGAAGATCGCGTTCCTGTTCTCGGCCATGCGCCATTTCGCGGAAGCTCTCCGGTCGGCGGGTTACACCGTCCGCTATGTGGGGCTGGACGACCACGACAACAGCCAATCTCTCGACGGCGAAATCCTGCGCGCGGTCGAGGCGCTTGCACCAGATCGCGTGGCGATCACCGAGCCGGGCGAATGGCGCCTGCGCGAGGGTTTCGAGGCGCTACGGCTCGCACTGCCGGTGCCGCTCGACATCCTGCCCGACACGCGGTTCCTCTGCTCGCACGCCGAGTTCAACGCCTGGGCGGATGACCGACGCGAGTTGCGGATGGAGTATTTCTACCGCGAGATGCGCCGCCGGCACGACGTCCTGATGCACCCCGATGGCAAGCCGGCGGGCGGGCGCTGGAATTTCGACGCCGAAAACCGCAAGCCGCCGAAGGCCGGGCTCACATCTCCCCCGCGCCTCAGCTTCCGCAAGGATGCCATTACTCTGGACGTGCTTGATCTGGTCCGGCGCCGGTTTCCCGACGGCTACGGCCGGCTGGAGCCATTCCATTTCGCAGTCACACGGCGTCAGGCGTTGCGGGAGCTCGACCATTTCATCGCGCATATCCTGCCGAGCTTCGGCGATTATCAGGATGCCATGATGGCGGGCGAGCCCTATCTACGTCACTCGCTTCTGTCCGCCTATATCAATGCGGGGCTGCTCTACCCGATGGAGGTTTGCCGCAAGGCCGAGACTGCTTACACTGAGGATCGCGCACCGCTGAACGCGGTCGAGGGCTTCATTCGCCAGATCCTCGGCTGGCGGGAATATGTCCGCGGCGTCTACTGGCGCTTCATGCCGGGCTATGTCGACCGAAACGAACTGGGCGCCACCGACCCGCTGCCCTGGTTCTACTGGAGCGGCGAGACGCAGATGGCCTGCATGCGGGAAGTGCTTGCGCATACGTTCGACCATGCCTACTCGCACCACATCCAGCGCCTGATGATCACCGGCAACTTCGCGCTCCTCGCCGGCATCGACCCGAAGGCCGTGCACGAGTGGTATCTGGCGGTTTATGCCGATGCCTACGAGTGGGTGGAACTTCCCAACACGCTCGGCATGGCGCTGCATGCCGATGGCGGGATCATGGGGTCGAAGCCCTATGCGGCGAGCGGCAACTACATCCGCCGCATGAGCAATTTCTGCGAGGCGTGCGTCTACGATCCGACGGTCGCGGTGGGCGAGCGCGCGTGTCCGTTCAATGCACTCTACTGGGATTTTCTTGCCCGCCATCGCGAGCGGTTCAGCGTCAACGCCCGGATGCCATACGTCTACGCCACCTGGGACAAGATGGGCGAGCACAAGCAATCCGCTCTCCAGGAACAGGCTCAGCTGCATCTCGCGGCCATGCGCGAGGGACGTCTTTGAAGAACAAGAGGGTCGCCAAGGCCAATCTGCCGACCAAGCTGTGCGTTGTCTGCCAGCGCCCGTTCGCCTGGCGAAAGAAATGGAAGGCAGTCTGGGAGGAGGTTCGCTACTGCTCGGATGCCTGCCGCGGACGACGCAACGAACAACGCACTGCGGACCCGACATAATCCTGACAATTCGAATGGCGATGCCGCCACTTGAATTAAATGAACGGTTGTTTTATTAATTGCGCCGGAGGACGACGATGGCGCGCACGACCGGTTCCGACGGTGAAAAAACGCTGGCCGCGATCCGCGAAGCCGCCGTCAGCCTGATCGCGCGCCACGGCTACGAGGCCGTCACCATGCGCCAGCTCGGCGAGGAGGTCGGCGTCCAGGCCGCCGCGCTCTACCGCTATTTCCCGAACAAGGAAGAGCTGTTGTTCACGCTGATGCGCGAGCATATGGAAGGGCTGATCGCATCCTGGCAGACGGAGCGGCCGCCGGTCGGCGACCCCTATGCCAGCCTCGCCGCATATGTGCGCAATCACATCCGCTTCCATGTCGCGCGCCGCCATTCGACCCACGTCTCTAACCTGGAGCTGCGCAGCCTGTCGCCGGCGAAACTCACCGCCGTGCTCCGCCTCCGCAATGCCTACGAGAAAGAGTTGCGCCAGATCCTGCGCGAAGGCGCCGAAGCGGGCGTGTTTTCGATCGACGATGTCGGCCTGACTGCGATGGCGATCATCCAGATGATCACCGGCGTCATCGTTTGGTTCCGGCCCGACGAGCGCCTGTCGGTCGAGGAAGTTGCAGAGACCTATCACACGATGACGATGCGCCTCGTCGGCGCCGGCGAACACCGGGAGGAACGGCATGTATCCGCATTCGATGAATTTCGGCCTCGGTGAGGACATCGACGCGCTGCGCGATATGGTGCGGCGCTTCGCTCAGGAACAGATCGCGCCGCTGGCCGCCGAGATCGACCGGTCCAACGAGTTTCCCGGCCATCTGTGGAAGGCGCTCGGCGACCTCGGCCTGCTCGGCATCACCGCCGATCCGGATTTCGGCGGCTCGGGGATGGGCTATCTGGCGCAGGTCGTCGCCATTGAGGAAATCTCCCGCGCCTCCGCCTCGGTCGGCCTCTCCTACGGCGCGCATTCCAATCTCTGCGTCAACCAGATCAACCGCTGGGGCACCGCCGAACAGAAGGCCGCTTTCCTGCCGGCGCTGTGTTCGGGCGACAAGGTCGGCGCGCTGGCCATGTCCGAATCCGGCTCCGGCTCCGACGTCGTCTCGATGCGGCTGCGCGCCGAGAAGAAGAACGACCGCTATGTGCTGAACGGCTCGAAAATGTGGATCACCAACGGCCCGGACGCCAACACGCTGGTTGTCTATGCCAAGACCGATCCGGACAGGGCCTCGCGCGGCATCACCGCCTTCCTGCTCGACACGACGGCCAAGGGCTTCTCGGTCGCGCAGAAGCTCGACAAGCTTGGAATGCGCGGCTCCAACACCGGCGAACTGGTGTTCGAGGATGTCGAGGTGCCATTCGAGAATGTGCTGCACGAGGAAGGTCGCGGCGTCGAGGTGCTGATGTCCGGCCTCGACTACGAGCGGGTGGTTCTGGCCGCCGGCCCCGTCGGCATCATGGCCGCCTGCATGGACGTGGTCGTGCCTTACGTCCACGAACGAAAACAGTTCGGCCAAGCCATCGGCGAGTTCCAGCTCGTGCAGGGCAAGCTGGCCGACATGTATGCGACGATGAACGCCGCCCGCGCCTACGTCTATGCCGTGGCCAGCGCCTGCGACCGGGGCGAGACGACACGGAAAGACTCCGCCGGTTGCGTCCTCTTCGCCGCCGAACGCGCCACCCAATGCGCCCTCGACGCCATCCAGCTGTTGGGTGGCAACGGCTACACCAACGACTACCCGACCGGGCGCCTTCTGCGGGATGCGAAGCTTTACGAGATCGGGGCGGGGACGAGCGAGATCAGGCGGTGGCTGATCGGGCGGGAGATTATGGGCGAGGCGGTCTAGCCGAAGTGGTTCTCCCGGCGGCGATGATGATCTACGCTCAGGCGGATATTGGCAGGAGACCGCGTTTGGTGATGTCTGGCAAGACGAGGAAGGCGCTGATCCTGCTTCTTGCGACGCTCGGGCTGGCGCTGTTGCTCAGCTTCGAATCCATCATGCTGCGCCCGATGGATGGGGTTTCGCTGGCCTGGTTCAGCGCGGCTCTGGTTCTGCTGAGCCTGGTGATGGTCGAGATGCTGCGCGTTCTGGCGCAGGCGTTCCGCAGCGGCCGATCGACGACCACTTTCGACCTCGCCTATTCGGTCGTGTTTCTCGCCTTGCCGTTTGTCGCCGGGCTGCTCATTGCCGTCGTGTGGAATCTCATCGACTATGTTCATTGGTGGGCAAGTCTGCCCTGACGCCCTCGGCGCCCTCACCCCATCCCTCCAGCCCACCGGTCAATCACACATGCCCGTAATCCAGTCGCAGATCTCCCCCGCTTCCGACGCCTTCCGGGCGAACGCCGAGCGCATGCGCCAGCAGCTCGCCGACATCGCCGCCAAGGCCGCCATCGTCGAGCGCGGCGGGCCGGAGGAGCAGCGCGAGCGGCATGTGTCGCGCGGCAAGCTGCTGCCGCGCGACCGTCTCGGCCAGCTTCTCGATACGGCTGCGCCTTTCCTCGAGATCGGCCAGTTCGCCGCCTGGGACATGTATGGCGGCGACATTGCGTCGGCCGGCATGATCGCCGGCATCGGCCGCATCGAGGGCCGCGAGTGCATGGTCGTCGTCAATGACGCCACGGTGAAGGGCGGCACCTACTATCCGATGACGGTCAAGAAGCACCTGCGCGCGCAGGAAATCGCGGCCCAGAACAACCTGCCCTGCGTCTACCTCGTCGATTCCGGCGGCGCCAATCTGCCCAACCAGGACGAGGTGTTTCCCGACCGCGAGCACTTTGGCCGCATCTTCTTCAACCAGGCCAACTTGTCGGCCGCCGGTATCCCGCAGATCGCCTGCGTCATGGGCTCCTGCACGGCGGGCGGAGCCTATGTGCCGGCGATGGCCGACGAGTCGATCATGGTGAAGGGCCAAGCCACCATCTTCCTCGGCGGCCCGCCGCTGGTAAAGGCGGCGACTGGCGAAGAAGTCTCGGCCGAGGATCTGGGCGGCGCCGAGGTCC
>Ga0209906_100313_pt1 | contig 28876 bp, 23 predicted proteins | sample FECB24metaG_FD_188303 | JGI IMG/M metagenome (GOLD analysis project Ga0209906, IMG submission 188303) | Cyanobacterial communities from the Joint Genome Institute, California, USA from Joint Genome Institute, California, USA - FECB-24 metaG... ... | reverse complement strand
CCCCGCCGCTCGGCCCAGGCGGCCATGGCGCGCGTCTTCTTGACGTCGATCAGCGTGGCGTCGCTCAAGATCGACGTGCTCTCGGTCGAGGGCGTGACGATGTCGATGTCCTGCAGGACCAAGCTCAAGTCTTGCGGTCGGGCGAAGGGCAGCAGCCCGAGCGCCCAAAGATAGGCCTGGCCCAGATGTCCAAGGCCGATGAGCCACAACCGTGAAGGCAGAAGCGAGAGGGCCGGCTCATTTCCGGGGTCGGCAAGCCAGTCACTCGCCGGCGTCGGATCCCAGAGGGACAGACCCACCGTGCGCCGCCCGGCGATGCCAGCATGGCCGGACACGTAAAGAAAGCCTTCGTTCACGGCGAGCGCAACGGCGAGCATCGGCGCCAGCGCCATGACGGGCGCAGGTACGGGCGCGGCCTCGGCCGGCGCCGGAACGATCCCGCCGCGCCAACCGGCGAATACGGCACGAACATGGAAGGGCGCGCGCCGCGCGGACGGCGTGCCGCCGATCTCGATCACCGGCGTGCCGGCCGCCGCTTCGGCAATGCTGCCTCCAAGGGCCGTGACCGCGTCGGCCAGCGTGGCGCCGAATGGCAGCGGGGCGAGCAGCGGCGTGTCCGGCAACGGCGACACGCTCACACCGCCCAGAAAGACGCGCCGCGCGAGCGCGACGGCGGTCAGGAGCGCGGCCTGATGATGACGGTCGCGCGCGGCGTCCTCGCCGATGTGCAGCGCAAGGCGATATCCGGCGAAGAGCGCTTCGGCTTCGGCGATGCTCGCGGCAGCGCCGCTGTCGAGCGCGTGCTTGACCAGGCGGTGCAGCTTATCGGCGGCGGTGAATGCAGTCATGGCGGCCTCACAATCCGATGTGGAAGAAGATGCGGCGGGCCGCGTCCGGCACGGTCTGCCAGCGCTTGCCGCCGAGGTAGCGGTAGATGCCGACCGACTCCGTGGGCACGGGCGGCCGAGCGAAGTTCGGCAGGATGAAGGCGACGTGCCCCGCGCGCGAGATCATCGGATGGTCGCGATCGGAGCTGCTCTGTCCGGCGCCGAAGGGATGCGCGTGCACGTCGGCGACGACGCTCACGCCGCGCTGCTTGCAGATCTCCCAAAGCGTCCCGAAATACCGGCCGTCGAAATGTACGATGCCGGTGTCGAGCGCGTGCGGGTCGAGATCGTCGTACAGAATGAAATCGGTGATGCGTGCGCGCCCGTCAGCGCGGTAGCCGAGCAGGAACGCGCCGCTCTCGCGGGTGGCGTTCCGGCCTCGCTCGCGAAGCCTCGCGCACAGGCGCTGCCACAGGAACCAGGAGCAGGAGACCTCATGCCGCGGCGCCCACAGGCGGGCAATAGTCTGCGCAATTGAGAAGTTCATGAACAAGCTCCAGGTACTGGTTGATGCCGGCGGCCGGCCGCCAGATTTTCGAAGGCAGCTCGTGCCGCCAGTTGTCGTGCCCGACGATGCTCTCGCGGTCGCAAGGCAGGTACAGCGCGGCGCCGCCCTTCCAATCGAGGCGGAACACGGTGCCGAGCCGCCCGCCCTTGCTGCGCGGCCAGCGCGCGGCGGGCAGGACCGTGTTCTTGTCGGGATCCCAAGGCCCGCCGGTCGGCGGCTGCTGCGGATAGCCGGCGCAGTTGAAGCGCAGGACGTAAGCGCGACCGTCGGCCGCGGCGACGGCGATCGACACGTGCGGCCAGGCGATGCCGATCAAGCGCCATCGGCCTTCCGCCTGGGCGAGGCGGAAGGCGGGCTTTCCGATATCGGCGCGGAAAGCCCGCTCATCCGGGAGACTCATCACGCCGCTCCCTAGCCGTTGACGCGCTCGTTGGGGACGAGATCGAAGGCGATCTTGCACGCCGGGCAGGACGCGATCGTGCCTAGATGCGTGCCCGGATCCGGGCGGTCCTTGGTGCCGGCGATCTGCAGCACGTGCTCGCCAGCCTCCTGCGGCGTCATGCCGAACTTCTTCTCGGCCGCCCACGTCTTCACCCGCGCCACGGTCGTGCCCGGGCCGAAGCGGTGGTGCACTGTCTCGCCGTTGAAGGTGACCGCCACCTCGACGTGGCGGCAGCGGTGCAGGTGGGCCTTGATGCCGGAATGGCCGGCATGGTCGCGGACGAGGCAGTTCTCGTCCACAGGCTCGTCGCGGTCTTCGAGGTAGATCAGGCTCTCCTTGGCGAGACCGTGTTTCTCGATGATCGCGATCTTGATGGCGGCGAAGCTGTGCTCCGCGTTGGCTTCGAAATGCGCGATCTCGCGGATTCCCTCGCCCTGGTAGAAGACGTCGATTGAAGTCATGTGCAGCACTCCTTGCTGGGATCAGGAGTGCGGCCCCTTTGCCATTCTCCGTCCCTTCAAGAGGTGATCGGAAAAAACAGGGGGTACCCGGAAAGGCGGAGCGCGACTTTTTTTAAGAGAGGTCGAGAGGCCCCTTCGGCGTGGCGGGACAGATGAAGAAGTGAGGGCAGCGCGGGCAGGTGACCGGATTGATCTCGGTCGGGAAGTTCCCGGCGTTGATGCCGGAGAGCATCCCTTCCGTCTTGTCGCGCCGGTTGCCGAATTTCTCGTCGCTGATCTCGACGAACTCCATCACGCCGTCGGTCAGGTGCAAGGCCTCGACCACAAACCCGTCCTTGAAGTGCGCCTCGCCGGCCAGCCGGTAGAGCGTGTACTCAAGCCCGTCATACTCTTCCTTGGTCCGGTAGCCGGTGCGCACGCGCCGCAAGACGACCTTGCCGTCGAGCATTTCGGCGCGCTCATTCGGTTCGACGACGACGCGGCCGTTCGCGAAGTCGATCGCAAGTGGCTCCGATTTCTGGAACCGCCGCCCTGCGCCGGAGCGCACCAACGCGCCGACCAGGCGCGAGGCGAGCTGACGATAGTCGCCGGCGAAGGCGTGGTCCTTGGGACCGCGATCTTGCCAGATGGACTCGAAGGCTTCTTCCGCGTCGGCCTCGGCGGGATCGCCTTCAAGGCGCGCCTGCGACATCCAGCGGATCAGTTCGTATAAGCAATCATGCGTGCGGGCGAAGGCCGTCGCCTTGCGGGCGCCGCCCAGTCCCAGCACATGCGTGTAAAAGAACCGGCGCGGGCATTTCTGGTAGAGCTCAAGCCGCCGATCGGAGAGGATCCAATCCGGCCCGAAGGTGATTGCGATGGGCTGCGACCTCGGCGCGTCGGGCGGCAAGGGGACGGTCGGGGGCGACGCCGTCTCATGCACCAGCCGCAAGAGCGGCTTGGTGAGAAGCTTGGACGATGAGCGCTTGTCGCCATTGTCGTAAAAGCGCGTCTGGTAGAGCCGCAGATGCGTGCGCGCGCGCGACATCGCCACGAAGAAAAGACACTCTTCTTCCATTGCTTGCGAGCGTTTGGCGTCGTCCGAAACGCTGCCTTCCGCGCCGGCGATGAGCCCCACCGGAGGCGGGCAGCGTTGACCCGTGTAAGAGGTCGGGAAGCTGCGCGTCGCAAGGCCCGGCACGTGCACGGCCTCGAACTCGAGGCCCTTGCTGCCGTGGACCGTCATCAGCCGGACCGCATCCATGTGTAGGGCGGGCGCGGGCACTTGGCGCAGATCGCGCTCTTCTGCAAGCAGCACAAGCTGGCGGACCCGATCGAGGGCGCGCTGAATCGGAAGGCCGAACCCGACCGGACTGTGGTCGCGCAAGAAATTCAGGAATTGCCAGACGGCAACGTTACGCATCCGCGCCGGAACCGTTGTGGCGCCAGCCATAATGCGGCCGACGTCGGTGCGATCGAGCAAGTAGGCCGTCAGGAAATCCCAAGGTTGGCTTTGCGGTGCGAGCCCTTGCAGCTCGGCCGCGAGCCGCCGGAAACCGTCGGCGCCCTCCTTGGACAGGCCGGGCAAATTGCCGAGTTCGGCCAGACGCTCGACCGAGCGCTTTCGCTCATCGCGCAGATGCGCAAGCGCGACGTAAATGTCCTGAAGCGGAGCGCCGTATCGCGGCAGGGCTCCCACGCGAATGAGCGCATCGCCGAACGGATCCACCGCAAGGCTCATGAGCGCCAAGAGGTCGCGGATTTCGTCGCGCTCGAACAGGCTTCCCAAGTGCAGAACCGGAATGTTGCGCGCCTCGAGAGCGGCGGCGATTTCATTCAGGCGCCGGTTGGAGCGGCAAAGAACCGCTTGGTCCCGCAGCCGCACGCCCTTGGCTTCCAATTCCTGGATGGCTGCGGCAATGCCTTCCTCTTCATCTTCGTCACGATCGAATTTGCGCAGATCGAGCCCCTCCGGGCCTGCGCCGCGATCGGGGGTTAATTTGAGCGCCAGCATGCCCTTGGAGGCACCCATGTCCTGCGCAAAGGTGGTGAAAGCATCGATGACCTGCTGGGTCGAGCGGTAGCTGATCCCGAGTTGATCGATATCGGCCGTTGGAAACTCGGCCTTGAAACCCGCCATGTTGGCGGAGGATGCTCCGCGAAAGCGGTAGATCGACTGTCGCGCATCGCCCACGACCCACAGACGTTTGGCGTCACCGGCAATGGCTTTCACCAGGCGCACGCTCGCCCGGTTCACATCCTGGTATTCATCGACGAGGACATGACGGTGGCGCAACTGAACGGCCGCTTGGATCGCCTTGTTGTTTTCCAGGAGCCGGGTCGGCCCCATGATCAAGTCGCCGAAGTCCACGGCTTTATGATCGGCCTTAGCGCGCTCATAGCGTTCGTAGACAGCGGCGATCTCAAGACACTTCTTCGCGGCGATCTGCTTCTCCTCGTCCTCGCCTGCGTCTTCTTCCATCTTCTCAGCGAGGGCGAGATAACCTTTGTCGTCGTATAGCTCGTCCTTGGCGCGAGAGATTGCGCTCAAAATCTCCTTCAAGATCAGAGCGGGGTCCCAAAGATTGCGATAATGAACCAGCGGCAAGGTCGGCAGGATTTCTTCCAGCACCGCAATTGCGTCGCTGCGATCGAACAGAGCCGGGTCCGGCGGAAGCTTGAACTCCTCATAATGCCGGCGAACGAGATCGAGCCCGAACGCGTGGAATGTGCCGATCCAAATCTTCGGAGCCTTGTCTGGCGCAGCAGAACTGACCCGTTCAGCCAATTCACCGGCAGCACGGTTTGAGAAGGTAAGAACAAGGATGGAGGCGGGGTCGACTCCTTCTTCAAGCAAAGAGAGGATGCGCTTGACCAGCGTCTTCGTTTTGCCCGTTCCAGGACCAGCCTGGAGCTGGAACGGCGTGCCGCGATATGCCGCCGCGCGATCCTGCGCGGGGTCAGGGCGGGACGGACGGGCCAGGGGGCTGTCGGATTCTTCATCCGTGGGGGGACGCGGCAAAAGGATCACGTCGAGGATTTGCTGGCGCACGAGCGGGACAGGCAAATCGAGCTGCTTGGCGATGTCAGACGCGCTCAGGGCTTGGTCGACGAACATCCGTTGCGCAAGCGATCGGGGAAATAGAAATGCCCGCGCAAACACGTTGGCTTGAAGCTCCCGGCGCTCATGCGCACCGTAGTCCTCGACGCGCTGCAGGCCGACCGGCGCGGCTTCCATTGAACGCGATGGATCCACGTCCTCGGCGCTGCAAGCGATGGACCCTGCGTGGATGCATTCGTGCCCGACCTCGTGCGCAACGACGAGCGCGCGTTGCGATTCATTGCCGACATCCTCGGCAAATATCGTCCCGCTTTGATCGTCGAAGACGGCGCGTGCGCCCTTGAGCGCCGGGTCGCCCGTCGGAAGCCAGGTCAATTCAAGCTGGAGATGCTTGATTGCGGCATTGACCAGCTCCATCGGCTTCTTAGGCGCTCCGCCCACCACCTGATGGTGCAGATCCTCCGCAGCCTTCCGGATCGGTTCGAACGAATCCATTCTTTAGCTCCGAAAAGAAAGCAAACGTCGCTGCTGTTCTTCTGTTAGTCCGGAGCCCCGCACGGCCTCTTCGAAGGATTGGCGTGTGCCTATGCCCGGTTTGCCCTCGGATTTGTAGTATTGACGCGCGTGCGCGACTTCAGGCGGCGCATAGAGATGAGCCGTCAATGCTTCGAAGTCTTCGTCCATTTCCTGCGCGACGTGCCTGCAATACCCTTTCGGGATTGTCGTAGGCTCGATCGTCCTGTCTCGAAGCTTGGAGAGAAAGGCCGAATTGATGTCGAGCCGTGACGAAAGCGCGCGAAAGCGGCCGCGATCGAGATCGGCGAATGGATTGACTACCGCCGCCGTTGCCGCGCGGGCAGGCGGCTCAGCCGCCCGCTTCTGCGCCATCTCGAACAAGCGGTTCTGGAACTGGCTCATCACGCGCGACACGGCCGGGTTCATCGCCTCCATGTCGACGGGCACTTCCGCTTCTTCATCGTCGTCGCCATGCATCAAAGCGTCCACGGCAAGTTCGATGGCGAAGTCGGTGAGCGCTTCGGCATGCTCCGGATAGCGGCGTACGAACTCATCGAGAAGTTCGGCATCGGGAATGGGTTTCGCGAGCGACATCGCGTACATGGCGTCGCGCAGCGGCGTATTGTTCATGATCTGGCTCATAGGTCCTCCTTCAACTTCTTAAGCTGTGTATCGGCGCGGGCGAGGCGATAGCGGATAGTGCGCTTGTCAACCTTGCAGATCTTCGCAGTCTGTTCTTCGGTGTAGCCAATGATTCGGCGGAGCACGACGGCGCGCCGCTGATCCGGTGGCAGGGCATTCACGGCCTTGAGGACCTGGGGCAAATAGATCCGGTCCTCTTGTGATGCGCCGATGCGCGCCGCACGCGACAGGAGTGCCAGCGCTTCTTCATCCGGCATCACTTCGCCGTCTTCATTCGTGATTTGCGGCAGAGGAGGCAGGGCCTTCTTCCGCTTCGCTTTCGCCGCGTCGATCCGATCAAGACGTAGCGACTTGAACGCCCTCCCGAACTTGCACTCATAGTAATCAAGCGCGTCTTCGGCGGCCTCTGCGGTAAACAGCATCTGAAAGCTGTCGAGGATATCCTCCCGAACCTCGGCGGCGTTGGGAATCGCGCTATCCGGTACGGTCTTCAAGAGGTTTGCCGCGCACCGCAACAAGATCGGCCGCATCAGGACTGTCGCGAGATGCTGATCGCTGCGGCGGATCGCGTCGCGGATCAGGTGGACCAGACACTCCCGCGGCAGGAAGTCTGGGGCGTTTAAGTCGGTGATTTGCGCGTGCTTTGAGAGGGTCTCCCAATCTTGGCCGATGGCTCCGTCGATCTTCGCTTCGATAGAGGACGGACGGACGTACAGATCGCCCTTCTGGTCTTTCTTGGTCAACGGACGTGCCATATCGCCCCCTTTCAGCAGCGGGTTATCGGGCGTCCAACACGTTTTAGGCCCGCCCTTCACCACCAGATCGGGAAAACAGGGGGTACCCGGAAAGCCAAACTCAAAAAATTTTCCATCGCAACGCCGTCGCTATTTTAACAAATAAAATCAATATGTTAATGGGGGTGATGGCATAAGGTGATGGTAAAAATTGCGCAAAATAACTCGGGCTGTCACGCAGCCTGCGAACGCAGCGGGGGCGGGCTTGCGGTCACCGGTAGCGTAACGCCGCTAATCGGGGCGCCCAAGGCTTTACGCGCGACCTCCAGCAGGTGCTCGTGGTGCGTGAAGAACAGGACTTGCGTCTTCTTGGCGAGCTCGCCCAAGACGCGGAAGCCGGCCGCCGCGCGCTTGTCGTCGAAGTTGATAAACAGGTCGTCCGCGATGAACGGCATGGGCTCGGCATGGTCGAGATAGTCCTCGATCGCGGCGATCCGGAGCGCGAGATAGAGCTGATCCGCGGTCCCGGTACTCATGCCGGCGACCGGAACCCGCCGGCCGTCGTGACGCAGGCCGGCGAGTTGCATGTTGTCGTGTTCGTCGAATTCCAGCTGCAGCGTTTGAAAAGACCCGCAGGTGAGGATGGCGAACAGCTCGCCCGCGCGCTTGAGCATGGGTGCCTGCTTCTCCCGCCGGTAGCGATCGATCGCCCATTGCAGTAATGCGACCGCGGAGCGAAGGCGCACATACCGCTCCGCGATCTCGGTCATCTCGGCAAGCGCCGCCTGCCGATCTGCAGCATCCCTCGCCGCCCGGTCGTCACCGCCGATGGCCTCAAAGGCCTGGCGCGCGGTGTTGCGGGTCTCGCGCGTTTCCATCAGGCGATTGCGCAATTCCTGCACTTCTTCGGTGACCGTCTGGTCCTTGGCCGCGATGGCGTCGAGGTCGATACCCGAGCACTCGGCGGCGAGCTCCGCAACCGAAAGACCATCGCCATCCTGCGTCAGCGCAGTCGTGAGCCGATCAAGCTCAGCGCTGAGCTTGCGCATCTCGTCGGAACGCTGAATTACGATCCGCAATTCGTCGGTCGATGCGACACCGGCCTTCTGCTGGAGCTGTGTAATGGTTTCGCGCGCTTCGCGACTCGATTCACGGCATTCATCGATCTTCTCTTGCAAGCCGGCGATGTCGGAATCCTTCGCGGCCTTCAGGTCCCGCACGCGTGCTGCGTCTGCAGCCTGGCGATCGAGGTCCAAGACAGCTTCCTCGGGATCCGTGCCACTCAGGCGCGGTGCGATGGCTTGCACTAAGGCCGTCACGTCCGCCTCGAACGCTTTCACATCACGTTCGATCTTTTCGATACGTTCATGCCTCAGATCGTTGATCCGGACTGCCGCCTCGCGCATGTCGTCGATGGCGTTGATCTGCGCTTCGGTCGTCTCAGGCGTCGCCGTGGCCGCGAGCTGCAACGCTTTCAGGGCGGCCCGCCACGCGCTCGTCCACTCTGCCCACTCCGCCTCGGCCTTTTCCAGATCCTTGCGCTTGCGCGTAACCACGCCCGTCGCCTTACGGTGCGCCTCATTGAGATCGCGGGCTGTCTTGGCGGCGTTTTCGTGCTGGCGTTCTTGCGCCGCCGCGGCCTCGATTACGAGATGGAGCGGCTGGGCAGCCAGAGACGTTGTGGAGACACCCAACGCTTCAAGTTCGGCCAAAAGCAGACGTCTGCCCTCGTCCTCACGCTGTTGCCATCCGCCTGTCTGCCGCTCAGCCGCCGAGAGCCGCGCGTTCACGTCCACGATCTCGGACCGCATGCGCAGCCATTCGATCATCACGTCTGGATCTTGCAGCGTGATGGCGCTGCCCGACCACAGGGCGGCCCAGGCGGCATCCAGCGTTGTGCGCTCTTGCGCCAATGCCTGTTTTTCCATGCCCAAGGATTCCAGCAAGTCGTCCTGCTCGCCGATCTGGCGGCCAATGACGGCAAGCTGCGCGGCGGCGTCGGCGTGGTCGAAGCGCCGATCGGCAGCCGAGTCCGCATCGCGCATTGCGGCTTCGAACCCTTGCGCCACCGCGTCGGGCGGTCCGAAGGCCGCCATCTCGTCTTCCGAAACCGCAACACCTTCTACATGGCGTCGGCGGATGATGGACCAGCCGGTGTCACGCCGGCCTCGCAAGCGTTCGAGCTCGTCGCCCGCCACGACGTGTTCGTCGGCGATGATCCGTTCATGCGCTTTCCGGTGCCGGATGCGCTCCTGCTCGGTATTGCGGATCCGTTCGCGGCAGGTCCGCTGCCGCTGCTCCAGCCTCCGGCAAGCGTCGCGGTGGGCCTCAACCGAAGCCAGTGGGGGAACTGCCATCGATTCCAGGACGGCAGCATCGGCGACTGCCGGCCGCAGGACCGTCAGCAAGCGTGCAATCGCAGCCCGCGCCTCCTGCTCCTCGCGCTTCGAATTGTTGATCTGCCCGGCGATGTCGCCAAGTTCGCGCGTGGCCTTGATGACCGTCGCGAGCTTCGAGACATCTGTCACCGCCCCATGCGCTTCGATTTCCGCTGCGATCTCGCCGAGCTTCTCCTCAGCCTCGGCCACGGCGCTCTTCGCATTCTGCACCGCGCCGGATTGCGCCCCGCGTCGGTTGAGCAAGCCGCGAAGGACTGCAACCTTGGCCTTGGCGGGGATGCGCGCGATCAACTGATCGATATGTCCGCTCCATTCAAGCTCGCCGGCTTGGCGGTTGAGGGTTGCTTCTGCCGCGGCCAATTCCGCCCGCCGCTTGGGAAGATCGGCCTTCCCGGCGCGAACCTGGATGCGGCGATCACGGAGCTGCGCGATGTCTTCGGCGCGTGCCAGCAAGGCTCCGTCGAAGATGAAGGTCGCGCATTCCGCCTCAAGCGTCGCGATCTGCTCGCTCAGGGTCGCGATGCGCGCCGTGGCGGCCGCTTCGTCCTTTGCGGCCTTCTCCAGAATCTTGGAAGCGTCGGCATCAAACGGGATGACCTCGCGGAGCGCGTCGATAGCGCTTTGAGTCTCCGCGCGCTTGCGCACGTCGCGGCAGACCCGGCGGATGCGGTTGAGCTTGCGCAATTCCGCCGATTTGAGCTCGATTTCGCTTTCGATGACGCCATAAGCATCGTTGGCCGTCTCGAACGCGCTCTTGAGTGCCTGCCACTTGGTCGTCGTCACAACATCGTCGCGCATCGAGGCTTCGGCAGCCTTCAGACGTTCCTCTGCTTGGAAATACTTTCGGTGTGCCGCGCGGCGCGAAGCCCAAAGCGCGTCAGCTTCGGCCTCCATGGTCTTCAACGTCTCGCGCAGACCCATGATCCCGGCGCTTGCCGAGAACAGCATCTGGCCGACATCGTCCTGCGCTTGCAAGATCTCCTTGCCGCCCTGGCGCAGGCGCTCATGGTCGAGGCTGAACATGCGCGTGTAAAATCGGCGATCGGCGCCGGCAAGAAACGGGGCGAGCGCCCCCTCGCCCGAAGGGATGGGCGTGTCATCGTCACCCAGCAACGTATCCTTGTTGCCCTTGCGGCGGCACAGCTTGAGCGTATCGCTCCCCTTCTCCAGAAGCGCGCCCACGCGCATGGCGTTGTACTCGTGCAGGAAGTTGCGGGACGAGTTGGCCGGGATGCCGAAGAGCAGGTCTTCGACGCCGTTCATCGCCGTCGATTTTCCGGCTTCATTCTCGCCAAGCAGCATTTGAAAATCAGGCTTGCCGGCCGGCAGAGCGATGGTGGCATCCGTGAAGTGACCGTATCGGAGCAGATTGAGCTGGCGGATACGCATGATTAGACCTTCTCCGCTGAGAGACGTGCACTGAGATACGCACCACCATGGGCGATCAAATTTGCGATGTTGCCGTCGATGGCCGCTTTGAGCATGACGTCGTCCGCATCCGTGCGGATGTCGTGGGGCAGCTTGCGGACGAGATCGCCCAGATCCGTCGCGAGCCGCGCCTGCAGTTCGGCATCGCTGCCAGCGTTCCCGATGATGCGCTGAAGGTCGCCCAACGCGTCCTTGCGTGCGACTGCGGCTTCGGGGCTCGCCGTCGCAACGACGAGACGCTCGATCCACGCGACCTCCTCGCCCAAGCCGAGAACTACGGCCTTCGCTTCAGCAAGGAGATGATCTGCCGACGCGAGCAGTTCGCCGTGCAACCCGGTCTGCCCGGTCAGTTCGATTCTGCACGCCAGCAGACGCCCTTGCGCGTCGCGATCGACGGCCGCTTCGATGGCCTGCCGAACGCGATCGATCGCGTCAGCGACAGAGCTGCACTGATCTACCGGCACCGGCAAATGGATCCAGCGCACGCAATCAACATGGAGCGGCGAAATCTCCTGGACATCGCCGTCGTTGACCGTAACCAGCGAAGCGCCTTTCGGGCCGCTTTCGCGGATGTGGCGGCCCTGCAGATTGCCGCAGAACACGACATGCGGTCGCTCGTGGAGGATGGCGGCTTGGTGCACATGCGCGAGCGCCCAATAGTCGTAGCCCTTGTTGATCAGGTCTTCGATGGCGCATGGCGCATAGTTCGCGTGTCCCGGCATGCCGCCCAAGCCAGTGTGCAACACGCCGATGTTGAAACAGCCGGCAATGGGTGACGGATAAGCCGGGACCAAATTGTCCGTGATGTCGCGCTGCCTAAAGCTCTGGCCGTGTAGGGCGACGTTGAGACGCGGCAGCCGGAAGGTCTCAGCCTTGCGCGCCGGAAACACGCTGACATTGGTCGGCAGTGTGAGCTTGCGGGTGATCTGGCTTTCGGCGTCGTGATTGCCGTGAAGCAGGAAGCCTGGGATCTTGGCCTGCGCCAACCGGCCCATCTGCTTCACGAAGAAGATTCCGGTCTGGTAGTCGCGCCAATCGCCGTCGTAGAGGTCGCCGGCAATGACGACAAAGTCGACCTCGTCCTCGATCGCCTGACTGATGAGGTTCTCGAACGCAATGCGCGTCGCGGTGCGTATCCGCTCGGCCGCCGCGCCTTGCTGTCCGGCCAGTCCCTTCAAGGGACTGTCGAGATGGATGTCGCCGGTATGGATAAAGCGAAATGACTGCAAGACAATTCTCCTCCCGATCGAACGACCGTGGTCGATCACCAGTGCTGGGGTGGCATCCACTCCGCTGGCTCGTCCCTACCGGGTGATCGAAATCCGATGGGGTACCCGGAAAGGTCGGGTGGAAAAATTTGCACAAACGTACCGGATATCGAACATAAAGAGAACTAAATAGTCGATAAGCCACCGCTATCCACAATATCTAGTGCCCATGTATCAAATACGGTCAGTTCGCTGGTCCGCGCTGTCCGATGTGATTGCAAGACATCCAAAAAGCCCGGCTGCACCGCAGCCGGGTTTTCGACGTTAAGCCGCGTCTTTCGATGGGGCTCGAGCGCAGCGGCGCATACGGCTATTCGTCGTCGTCTTCGGCGTCCGTGCCAGCTTCTTCGGTGGCAAGCCCATGTGGCGTCAAGGGCATGCGCGGCGGCGCCGTATTCCACATGAGCGCAATTTCGTCGGCCGTCAGTCCATAGGCCGAATTAACAAGCTCGGAAAGCTGCTGTTCGAGCGTGAACATTGTCCGGCGCGCGGCCCGAGCGGGTTCAATGGTCGCACCGTGCTCTCTCTTCAGATCGGCGATATCCCCGGCGGTTAATTTGCGGCGGCGCGGGATTGCAGCCTGAACGGCTGTCACGAAAGTGTCAGGCGTTAACGCATCGAAGTTGAGGAGCGCTCGGCTAGGCTTGGCTATAGCGAAAGTATGCCTGAGCCAGTCCGAGATGGAGCCGGTGGCAGCGCTAACGGTCCTGGTCTCTTGAATTAATCGGAGTACCAGCCCAATGGCGCGTTCTCTGGCGGCGGGCGTGAACTGCGCGATGGGTAGCCTCTCCATCTTATAGCCCATCGGAGACAGAGCCTCATCCTTGAGATGAGTGAGATGCCGCCAGTTGAACCACCACATAAGGGGAGAGTTCAGAATGGCAAGCAAAGAGAGGTCATCGGTCGGAATGATAAACGTCTTGTCGTTTCCGAGGCGTCCTTCGGCGTCAAATGCGTAGGATGCATAGAACTGAATCACCTTGTAGATGATCTTGGGTCTGCTGAACTCTTGCCAATAATCGACGGCGTCTTGAAGCTCATACCATGCGTATGTGCCCTTCTTGCGTCCAGACCATTTTTCGCCGACCCTGCTCGGTTTCCAGTCGTCCGGCCGAGGTTGAAGTCGCGCCTCATATCCTTCTAGATGCCGCTTGACGCTCGGGTATGCATCGATGTCAATGCCGCGGCGCGCAAAAATCATCCATAGTCCGTTGTCAATGCATTGCCAGCGCGCAACGTCCTGTCCACGCAGGTAGGGTTTGATGATCTCGTCTGCGGAGCTGTGCTCTGCAACCAAACGATTGCGCGTCGGCGTGTCGATCAGGAAAGCCTGATTGAAGCCGGTTTTCACGCCGTACATTGGCGCTGTGCCGACCTTCTCCGCAAGCGGAATGCCGGTCCCTTTGATTTTATTGAACAGCGCCACAACTGCGGGCGGCTCAATGATCCAGTTGTCCTTCGTGAAGTGACCACGGGGCAGCGGATAGCTTGTATGTGTAACGGCTTCGTCGAGATGCTTTTCCGGCACGTCGTCGCGTGGAATGGCGCAGACGGTCGTTCGCGTAGGTTCGCTCGTCCCGGGCGCAGGCTTGCGCACCACGATCACGGACGGGAAGACGTCCGCGTCCGGGAAGAATTTCTTCGCATGTCCGAAATCGGCGACAAACTCGACCCACGCCTTTGAGGCGAACAAGTCGCGTAATTGCTCCGCATAGCCGGCGCGAAGCCACTTGTTCGTGACGACGTAAGACAGCCGCCCTCCTGGCGCTAAGAGCTTAAGGCCCTGCTCATAGAAGTAGATGTAAAGGTCGGCATAGCCGTCATACGCGGAAAAGGCTCGCTTAAGCGCCGGTTTGGTCGTACCCAGGAGTTCGTGGCGCACATAAGGTGGATTGCCGATAACGGCGTGAAACCCGCCTTGCAACTCGCGGCTCTCCCATTGTTTCCACACACCGGGAAATGAGACTTGCCAGTTCTGGAAACGCAGCGCTTTGTCAAAATCGCGCGCACGATTGAGAAGTGCCGCGAAGCGCCGGGCGGCGGCTATCAGGTCTTCGGGGATGCGTCCAAGGATATCTCTCGCTTCCGCGTGGCCTAGCCCAGCATCATCGGGGCCAAGCAGGAGCTTGCCACGGGCAATATCAAACGGATCGCCGAACTGGCCATCCAACCAGGCCCGAATCGCCGCCTCGTCCTCGCGCTTCAAATCAAGCCAGTCGAGCGCGTAGAGGACTTTCAGAAAAGTGTTGAATGGTCGTGTTTCTTGCTCGATGCCGTCGAAGAGTGTCTTAGATTCAACGACCTCCGCGATATCAGCATCGGTGACGCGCTCCAACTTCTGCATGGCCGTGGCTTGAGCCATTGCCTTTTGCATTGGCTCGTTGATCAGAAGCTGACCGCCCCACTTGGTTAGGCGGTCCATCGCACCCGAAATCCAGGAGCCGAATAAAGAGTTGCCGCAACGCAGGTGGTGGTCAAGGAACGAGAGAGGTGCACCGACCGTGAAGGTATGCAGCCAAAGGGCGACCTTGGCGAGCTCCACGGCCATGGGATTGAGATCAACACCGTAGATGCAGCGCTTGAGAATGGTGCGCCGAACGATATGGCGGTCGTCGAGATGCTCGATCGTAAACGGCCAGCGATGCTGCGTGGCCTGCTTGATAATGTCCTGGCGCGTGGCTTCGATGCTGTTAAGGACGGGTGATCGATACGGAGTATCAGACCAGTCAACGACAGATTCAGCTTCGGCAATCGCGGCAAGCGCGTGATCGGCGATCCAATCGACTAGGCTGACCAGAAAATGTCCCGATCCCATGGCCGGATCGCAAATGCGTAGCTCCAGGATGTGGCTGGCCGGATCAAGGCCCTGCAGTTCGGCGAGCCGGATTTCCGGACGGCGTTTGTCCTTCGCCAAAGCGGCAGAGCGTTCGCGGAACGCCGCGAGCCTTTCTTCGATGAAGGGGCCTACGGCCTTTTCGATGATCAATGAGACCAGGCTGTCGGGCGTGTAATAGCTGCCCGACTCGTGCCGCGCCGCGTCGTCCGCACTGACCGTGACCGCACCGTCTTCGTATTTCAGGCCGTACTCAAGGGTGCGCTCGTAGATGGTGCCAAGCTGCTGGACCGAAAGGTCGCGGTAATTGATGTAACGGGCGCGCCCCTCTTCTTCGCGGTGGGAAAGGCCGAAGATCAGCGCCGCGACAATGCTGTCGGGCAGTTCAACGCTGCTGAGCAACCGGGCACTATCGGCTGCGAAGAGGCCGCCGTTATAGGGCGGGATGCCGAGATCATCATCGCCCTCGGCAATCGCCTTGAACACCGCCCGCAACTTCGGCCAATAGGTCGCGGCCGATGATGAGAAGACCTGCTTGCGCTCCATCCGCTCGGCGATATCCAAGCGCATGGTGGTGAGCGAATAGGATTTGTAAGGCTCGCGTTGGTTAGGAAGCAGATCGCGATCCTCAGCGTACACCACGAACAACAGCCGATAGAGTAGGATGAGCGCTGCCTGGCGGATCTCGTCGAGATACGCATCGCCCACGTGCGCTTGCCGTGCCGGGTCGTGCTTCGCGAGCGCCGTGACCAGTTTCGGGAATAGCTCGCCGAAGACCAGGCGTGAGAGGTCTTTGGTGACCTGCTCTTCCCAAGTCTTGCCGGCCTCGCGCGAGAGATCGTGGAATGTGCGAGGCCCCTCGATCGGCAAGAAGGCGGCCTTGCCAAAGAACAGAATGAACAGGCGCAACACGCGATCGGACGTCAGGCGAGCATCGGCGTGATCCAGAAGGTTGAGTTGGTGGCCTGGCAACTCCAAGGCTTGCGCGAGATCGATTTCAAGGAAGTCTTCTGAAACGGAAAGCGCGCCTTGGAAGTAGAGGCGCCACACATTGCCATTCGTCAGGATTCCGAAGCGGACCTTGTTGTTGGTCTGAACATCGACGCGGCTCAAGTACTGAAGCATCTGCGTGGAAGGCACCCCCTCTTCGCTCGGATCGCGTTTGTCGGCACGATCGAGGGCGCGACTCCAGCGCTTGGCCTCGAGCACCGCGAGGCCATGCTGGAATCGTTTCCATTGCTGGGCCTCCGCGACGGCCAGGGATTTGGCCACGTCGTCGGCAAAGAGCAGCGCGTCGGGCACCTGCTTGCGGCCCTTCTGCGACAAGATTTGCTGGACTTGGTAGTCGGACCATCCGAGGGCCTCGAGGACCGGGTAGATAAGATCCTTTTCGGTCTCGGCCTCGTTGGGCTTGGCGATCTTCAGGAATTTGCCGGCGATCGTTTTCAGCCGATTGCGAAACTCACCCACGGATTTGTCGGTGAGGGCCTGCCATTGAGCGGTGCGATCGATGCCATCCAGCAGGTAATCGCGAGTGAAGAGATTTCCAGAAATCACGAATCCAATCCCGACAAGTTTTTGATGTTCGTGACGCAATCTACTGAGATATCTGGATTGCGGGGACAGATGATGGAGAGCGGGCGCGACGCCTGGTACCGGAGACTCAAACCTGCCGAGACTGTTGCCAGCAAGAGCTGGTTAACGATCGGCACGCCTTAGACTTGGCGCAGTGTTGGAAATGATACCACCTTGTTCTGCAAGCTGCCCGCAGGCATCGAGCAGAGCGACTCCACGTCGCTCGCATTGAGTAGCACGTCCTCGGCAATTTCGGCGGGCAGCTTGACTTTGTTGTCGATCAGCATCTGCACGGCGGAGCCGAGCACGATTGGCTTTGACAGTGCGAACGCGTTGTCGAGCGGCTCTCGCTTGCGGATTCCACGGGCGTTCATCTGCTTCCACATGTACTTGACCTGATCGGCGTTTAGAATCCCCAGTTCCTTGCATCGATAAATCATCGCCGCCACTGCCACGCGCCACCGGCCCTTAAGTGACAGGAAGTAGTCAACAGTGGTATTCGCGATTTCACGCGCGAACGTTCGGCGCGGCAGGAGGAAGGCGCCTGCGAATCGATTAGCCTGCTTCTCAAGTCGATCCAGGTTGCGGCTGTTCACCTCGACGCCGTTGTGCAGGGCGAGGTGGCCAAGTTCATGCGCCAAGTTGAAGAGCTTGCGCGAGTTGCTCTCCTGGTCGGCGGCGTAGAGCATGTACGGTCGTCCACCCTGCCAGCGGGAGACGGCATCCATGTCCTCACAGCGTACCGGCTCCTCGATCACGATAACGCCGTGGTATTCGAGCAGCGGAGCCAAATCCGTGATCGGACCGAAGCCGACATTCCAGAACTCGCGCAGCTGATCAGCGATTTCCTCGATGCGCTCGTTGCCCTCGCGTTCGTAGTCGAACTCGATGGCGGGCAGGTGCACCGGTGGCAGTTCGACGTATTCGGCCAGAGACTCCGCGATATAGAACGCCCACTCTAGCCGGCGACCGACGCGTAGGCGGTCGGGCCGCTGCATGCGCTTCAAGCTGCGCCACGTCGGCGTCAGGAAGCGCTCGGCGGTATGCTTGCGCGGTGTTGTGAAAAACCCCGGCGGCTGCCGGGTGACGGCGATGATCTTGCTGAACACGTCACCACGTGGAGCGAAGGCACCGGTCTCGTAGGTACCGACAGACTGACGGGTTACGCCGATCGCGTCGGCGAACTGCTCGTCGGTCATGCCGACGGACTCGCGCGCCTCCCGAATCCTCTCGGGAATGATCCTCACAGACATGGCCACGTCCTTAAAGCTTGGTATCGTCGTTCTTCTTCTTCTTGTCGATCATCGAGACCACATTGTCCTTGAGCTTCATCTTGGACTTGGGATCGACCTTGGCTGGTCGTTTCGCGTCCTCCGATTTCTTCTGCACAGCGACGGCCATCAGGTTGATGCGGGCGAGCCACTCGTCAGCGTTCGCCGATGGCGCCTGCCAGAGCGCGTGCGAGAGCCGGCCGTCCGGCGCCGCGCGATAGGTCAGCCACGTGTAGAGCTTCGGCGGCGTGAGGCGGACGATCCGTTCCTCCTCGGTCTCGAACAGGTCCGGCATGTTCGACGCCCGCGCGTCCAGGCGGTTCGGCGTGTCCTCCGGAAATCTAGTAGGGACCTCGGTGCGAACGATATGCCCGTGGCAGTCGCCGCTATAGATGTTGAGCCAATGCCACGTGCCGCGAGGCATGGGCGTCAGCGCGCACTTGAAAGGAAGGTCGCCGGCTTTGCACATCTCCTCAAAGCGCATCAGGATGCCGGCCCGGCGGATCAAGCCGCGCAAGTCGTCGCCGACCCCTGACGAGAACATCAAGGTGCCCTTGATCACGTCGTCGCCGGCGGCGATGCCTTCACGCAGGGCCCGGAGCGTGTTTGCGTAGGTGTCGTAGGGAAACGCGGTGTCCAGACGCTGCTGAAAGGTCTTGGTCTTCATCGTGCTGGATTTTTTCTGCCCTGACTCCGTCAAGGGTATCGCCCCTTTTCCTGTCCTGCGTCAAGTTTAGTGCCCCTTTTTGCGTCAGCCTGTGGATGGCGAAGCGCCGAAACGGCGAAACATTGGCTGATTCAATGGCTTGGGACTGCGGAAGGAACTGCGAAGCAGCCGCTCGGCGCGCCGAAACTATGGCAACGGCCGGAGCTGGGTGGATGGCGCTACACTGTCGTCCGATTCTCGCGAAACGCGGTTGGGCGTCTCCCTGGCGGGACCGGGCTGTCGGCTTTGCTGAAGCCCCGCTGCGCGGGTCTTCACCCTTCGGGCTTCCATCCCTGACGCGAGGCTTGCATAGCCGGACGCGGCAGTCGCGCATTCCGGCGCTGCTTGCGTCGCGAGAGTGAGAGTGCCGGCCGGGTTGGCCGTGACGGGTTGGAAGTCGCGAGGGAGGCTCGCGGCGCCCGTCGCGGAGACCCGCGATGTCGAGACATGCTGTTCAGGCGCGCACCGGCCACAGCCGGGCGAACCTCTATGACGAAATCACCGACAAGATCATCGCCGAGCTGGAGGTCGGCCGTGTGCCCTGGGTTCAGCCTTGGGGGACTGCGGCCGCGAAAGCGCCGCTCGCCATGCCCAAGAACGCTTCGACGAGCAGGCGGTACAGTGGCGTAAATGTACTGATTCTCTGGGGAGCGGTAATTGAGCAAGGATTCACCGGCCAGAGCTGGCTGACTTTCCGCCAGGCGCTCTCGCTCGGCGGCCATGTCCGAAAGGGCGAGCGCGGTACAACCGTCGTCTATGCCGACCGGTTCATTCCCGATGACGAGAAGAAGCGCGCGGCCGAGAGCGGCCAGGAAGCCCAGGCAATTCCATTCCTGAAGCGGTTCACGGTCTTCAATACCGACCAGTGCGACGAACTGCCGGACGAGATCGCGACCGTTGCGCCGCCGCCACCGCCCGGCATGATCGAGCCGCGCGTGGAGGCGCTGATCAAGGCGACCGGCATAGACTTCCGCATCGGCGGCAACCGCGCCTTCTATGTCCCCGCGGGAGACTATGTGCAGGTGCCGCCGCCGGCAGCGTATTTCGAGCCGATCAACTGGCACCGAACCGCGCTGCATGAGCTGGGCCACGCGAGCGGCCATCATTCACGCCTCAACCGCGATCTCTCCGGCGCGCACGGCTCCAAGAAATACGCCTTCGAGGAACTGATTGCCGAACTCTGTGCGGCGTTTTCCTGCGCGTCGCTTGGCATCGTGCCGACCGTGCGGCATGCAGACTACATCGGCTCCTGGCTTGAGGCGTTGCGTGAGGACAATCGCGCGATCGTTCGAGCTGCGTCGCAGGCGAGCAAGGCCGCCGACTTCATCCTCGGCTTCCTGCCGGATGAACGCTCACAGCGCGACATCCCGGTCGACGCGGTCGAAGGGAGGGCGGCATGACCCTCCTCACACCGGAACTGCGCGAGCGCCTGTTCACGAATGGGCACCGCCGCGGTCTCGCCCGTGTGCCTGTCGTCAATTTCTTCAACCCGCTCGGTATTGGCACCTGGCTCGCGACCGAGCTCGACGAGGATGGCGATACGCTGTTTGGGCTCGCCGACCTCGGAGATCCCGAACTCGGATCGTTCAGTCTTGCGGAGATGGAAGCCCTCGACCTTCCGCTGGGCATGGGCATCGAGCGCGACATCCTCTTCGCGGGTGAGTATCCGCTGTCGGTCTATGCGCAGGCTGCACGGACCGCAGGACGAATCGTGATCGATGAGCGGTCGCTGCGCGCTGCGGCCGCGGCCCTGCAACGTGAGGGGTAGCGAGAGTGAGAGGGCGGAGTGGGTTCCGCGACGGGTTGGAGGCCGAGAGAGAGGCTCTTGGCCGCCCGTCGTGGAGAACTGAGATGGCAAAGGCCGTTCAGAAGATCACGCTGTCGCCCTCGCGCGACATTCCCTACAACAAGCTTGTGCTCAGCCAGTCGAACGTGCGGCGCGTCAAGGCCGGCGTCTCGATCGAGCAACTGGCCGAGAGTATCGCGCAGCGCACGTTGCTGCAGAGCCTCAATGTGCGAGCGGTCCGGGATGCCGACGGCAGCGAGACCGGCATGTTCGAGGTTCCGGCCGGCGGGCGCCGCTACCGCGCCCTCGAGTTGTTGGTGAAGCAGAAGCGCATGTCCAAGACGCAGCCCGTTCCGTGCGTGGTCCGCGACGGCGGCATCGCGGAGGACGATTCGGTCGCGGAAAACGACGAACGTGTTGGCCTGCATCCGCTCGACCAGTTCCGAGCGTTCCAAATCCTGCGCAACCTCGGCATGAGCGAAGAAGACATCGCAGCGCGACATTTCGTGACGCCGGCAATCGTGAAGCAGCGCCTGCGCTTGGCGTCCGTCTCACCGACGCTTCACGAGGTCTATGCCGAGGACGGCATGACGCTCGAACAGCTCATGGCGTTTTCCGTTACGGGCGATCATGCGCGTCAAGAACAGGTCTGGGAGAATGTCAGCAAGTCCGGCTATGATGAGCCGTACCAGATCCGGCGCATGCTCACGGAGAACACGGTACGTGCGTCGGACAAACGCGCGCAATTCGTCGGCATCTCGGCGTATGAAGCCGCGGGCGGCGGCATTTTGCGCGACCTGTTCGAGCGCGACGATGGCGGTTGGTTGCAAGACGTGCCGCTGCTGGAGCGTCTCGTCACCGATAAGTTGAAGGCCGAGGCCGAGACCATTGCGGCCGAGGGTTGGAAATGGATCGAGGTCGCCATCAGCTTCCCCTACGGCCATGATGACGGTCTTCGGCAGCTCGAGGGCACGCCTGCGGACATCACGGCCGAGGAGCTGGCGACGTTCGAAGCGCTTCAGGCCGAGCGCGCGAAGCTCGAGGCCGAGTATCAAGACGCCGACGAACTTCCCGACGAGGTCGACGTCCGTCTCGGCGAGATCGAGAAGGCGCTGTCCGCCTTCGATAACCGGCCGCATATCTTCGATTCCGCCGACGTCACCCGCGCCGGCGCCTTCGTCAGTATCGATAGCGACGGCAGCTTGCTGATCGACCGCGCTTTCGTGCGGCCGGAGGATGAGGCGCCGGTTGAAGGCGCAGACGGAGATGCCGACTCTTCTGACACGGATGGAGCCACTGCTCCCGACACGTCGTCGGTGCGGCGGACCGTAATCACCGTCGGCGGTCAGCCGGAGGCTGAGGACGAAGAAGAGGACGGCATCAAGCCATTGCCCGACCGCCTCGTGATGGAGCTGACGGCCCATCGCACGCTCGCGCTGCGCGACGCCGTGGCGACCAACCCCCATGTCGCGATGACGGCACTGCTGCACAAGCTCTGCCTCGACACCTTCCAGCGGGAGATGCCGAGCGGCTGCCTGCAGGTGTCAGTCCGGGAGGTCCACTTCTCCGCGCCGGCGCCTGACCTGAAGGACTCCGCGCCGGTGAAAGCCATCGCCGATCGGAATACGGCTTGGGCGGCCGACATGCCGAAGGACGAAGTTGCGTTGTGGGACTGGCTCGCCGCTCTCGACGACGCCAGCCGTTCCGCACTGCTGGCGCATTGCGTGTCGTTCGGCGTGAACGCCTTGTTCGAGAAGGTCGATCGCTACGGCGGCAATGGTGTATCGGCGCACGGCTTGCGCCAACGGCTTGACCAGGCCGATCGCCTGGCGCGTGCGGTGAATCTCGACATGGTGGAGGCGGGCTGGCGGCCGACGGTCGAGAACTATCTCGGCCGCGTCACCAAGAGCCGCATCCTCGAAGCCGTGCGCGAGGCGAAAGGCGAGTCGTCCGCGCAGCTCATCGACCGTCTCAAGAAATCCGAAATGGCCAAGGAGGCCGAGCGGCTGCTCGACGGCACCGGCTGGCTCCCCGAGCCGCTGCGCCTTGCCGAGGCCTCTTCCGCGCCGAACGAGTCCGATACCGCAGCCGAGCCGCTCCCCGAATTCCTCGCCGACGACGACGATGAAGCGGGCGAGGCGGGCGAGGACGAGCAGCCGCACACCGTCGCGGCCGAATGAGTCCAACGTGCGGGGCGGCATCGTCCGCCCCGCACATATTCCATCCACACCATCAATCCCTCAGCCCGGCCACCGCGCCGGGCTTCATCGTTTCTGGAGCATCATCATGACTGACGACAACATCTCCACCTCCGAACCGGCACTCGATCCGACCTCCTGGATCGCGCAGGAGCGGGCATTCGCCAAGCTCTGCGAATCCATTCGCCCCGAAAACAAGGCGGCCGTGTTCGACGCTCTGGCCCAGGCCGGTATCACCAGCGTGGTGGTGACATTCGACGGCTACAGCGACAGTGGACAAATCGAGGACGTTGCCGCAAAGGCTGGCGACAAGAACATCGCGCTTCCCGCGGTCAGCGTGGAGCTGGCGCGCGCCAGTTGGGGCAGCCCTGACATTGTGCGCGCGACCCACTCGATGCCGCAGGCGATCGAACAACTCGCCTACGATTTCCTCGAGGAGACCCATGGCGGCTGGCAAGACAACCAGGGCGCCTATGCGACTTCTTCTTCGATGTCGCCGAGCGCACGATCACGCTCAACTACAATGAGCGGATCGAGACCTCCGAATACACCCAGCATATGTTCTAAGGAGGCAACGATGGCGCATCCCTATCACCATTCGCTCTCGTCCGTGCGCAAATGGGGCGGGGCGGTCGAGGACTATCTGCCGATCCATAGCTGGTTCGATGCCAGCAAACAGATCACCTCCGACTTCCGGCACCGGGCGCTCCGGCACCATGCCGAGGGCATCTTCATGGCCGAGACCATCTTCGGCTCGACCGTCACGCTGTCGTCCGGCCGCGTGATTCCGACGCGCTGGGTCGGCGAGCAGCATGTCATCGAGGATATCGGCTTCATCCCGTCCTTTGCCGACTGGGTGAAGTGCATCCGGCCCGAATCGTGGATGGGCCGGGCACGTCGGCTCGAGGGCGAAGTCGAGGCGCCACACGCGGGGCCACCTGCCACGGATGCCGCCTGACATGTACGGCAGCTATCTGCGGCTCGACATCACGGTCCATGACGGCTGGCGGGCCGTTGTGCGCGCGGCCTCACGCAAGTTGAACCGACAGGCGCTGCGCGACCCGAACCGTCGCGCGGCGCGCAAAGCGTTCTACCGCCAGATGCTCGCCTATCACCGCCAGGCGCAGGAGATCGTTGCGACCTGGCGGCTCTGAACAGCACTTCCGTTTCCTTCCGTAGTGGCCCGGCCTCCGTCGAAGGAGGACCGGGCCGCCGCATTTTCAGGAGGATCCCAATGGCCGACTATTACACCCCGACCGTACTTCAGCCGTCGATTCCCGACGTTGACATGACTCCGCTGGAGCGTTTGCTTCTCTCGCACATCTTTGATGCCGAATGCGACGGCGAGGACTGGCATTTCTTCTCCGAGCAGGGGCCGGCCGACATGCTCCCTATCGAGCGCACCGCACTTGATGCCGCGCTCGCGGCATCCGAGGGCGCCGGCGAAAGCGCGGCCAACAAGTTCGTCAAGGAGCATCTGCCTAACCCGCAATCCGGCGAGCCGAAGCCGTCGCATGTCGATCTCGACCTCAGCGCGACATCCTGGGAATTCATCATGCAGGATATCGTGAAGCGTTCGCCGACGCTTCGCTACGTGTCGGCCGTATCGTCCTTCACCTGCTCGAGGATGCGGCCAGACGGCTTCGGCGGCGCGGTCGTCGTGATCTCCGCCGACAAGATCATCGGCAAGTCCACCAGCGATCTCCTCGAGGAGTTCATCGCGCAGGTCGCGCCGTAAAGCCCGCGCGCCGCACATGCACGGCGATTGCCGGGATCCTCCTCGCGCGATCCTGTGAGACCCCTCGCACCCGTTCCTCCGTCCCATCGCGTTGCGGCGCGTCCTGTCTGGGCGCGGCGCATCGGCCGTCAACGGGCAAGCCGTTTCCGCGCTGGCCTGACGGCCTCGCGTGACCGCCGATGCTGGTCGCGCCCCTTCGCCAGTCCGCCGCAACGCGAGGCGAAGGAGGGCAGGACGATGTGCAAGGTTCTCAACAAGCATCACGCGGGGATTCCGGCCGGCGCCGTCTATATCGGCCGCGGCTCGAAATGGGGCAATCCGTTCCGGATCGGCCACGACGGCGATCGCGCGACCGTGATCGCGAAGTACACCCCCTGGCTGGCGGACCAGCATCACTTGCTGTGCGCGCTCGACGAGCTTCGCGGCCGCGATCTCGTCTGCTTCTGCGCGCCGCGCGGGTGCCACGGCGACATCTTACTGCGGCTCGCCAACGCCACGCGCGAGGAGCGCATCGCATGGTGGCGCGCGGTGAAAGCCGCGGCATGAGAGGAAGAGGGAGGCCAGGAGGCGGGTGAGCCCGGCGCGTAAAGAGAGCGAGCCGCCGGGATGGTCCCGCTCCGCTCTCGGAGTCTCTCCTATGCCCAGCAAAATTACGACCTTCGACTTCGGCAAGCCGGTCGCCTACGACCCGGGTGCCAAGCGGCTCTTTCACAGCCGCGCCCGTTCGCAACTCCGCCGCCTCGCAACGGTGCTCGGCCTGCGGCCAGGCTCCTACGACCTGCGATCGAACCCGGCCGGCATCGCTGTCTCCGGCGAGATCACGCTGCACAGCGATCACCTCTATGTGCAGGTGTCCCAATCCGTAAGGCAACGGTAACGGCGTTCTGTTCCGCACCTGCAAGGGACGGAAGGACTATGTCGGCGGCCCGAACAATTTCGCGCCGCTCGACCTTCTCAACAACCCGGAGGAACTGGCGCAACGGATTCGGGAGCGGTGCCATGTCTGACATCGCTCGCCGCACAGCTCGCGCGTTCCGGTCCTGGCTCCGCGATCGCCGCTACTGCGCCGGCTACCGCCTTGCACAATGGCGGCGGGCGTGGCGCTACGCGATCGGCCGCCTCTTGGTGGACGATGCCCAGCGCATGATGCTCGATTGCCGCGATCCGGCAGGCTGGTATCCCCTCCTGGTTCTCACCCTTGAAGACCGCTCGAACAGGCGGCCGAGAACCTTGCCGATCATCCTGATCTCCCGCGCCTGATTGCGGACGGCTGCGCCCGCGTCGCTGACAAGTGGGAATCCTACAACGATGAGCTGTGGGAGGCGCGGCGCTGGGCTATCGGTCTCGCCAGGGACTACGCAGCCGACGAAGGCATTGTGCTGATCCCGCTCGACGACGAGCGACAGCTCGCGAACTGACGCTCTCATCCATCCTCCGTCATCACGAGCCCGGCCACTGCGCCGGGCTTTCGCATTCAACAATCATGTCGAAAGGAGACCCGTCATGGGTTGGCTCTATATGCAATCGCTCAAAGGCTATTCCGGTCCGCGCCAGTATCTCGACGCGCAGTTCACCTTCGCGCGGCCGGAGCTGACGTCGAAGGTGCTGCGATCCGCGCTTGTCGGCATGCACGTCTATTACGCGGCCATCGAGCATATTCGTCACGAGAAGAACGAACGCACGGTCTTCGCCGCGGTCTGTCTCGTCCGTTACAACCCGCGTGACCGCGAGGGCTACATCTTCGGCTACAAGGACATGGACGAAACCGTGGGGCCGAACGAAGCCAATTGTCCTGAGGCGATCCTAGATCTGCTAACGCCGACCGAGTATCCCTACGCGCAGGCTTGGCGTACCCGCTGCCGCGAGAATCTTGCGGCACGTCGCCTCTTGGCGAGCAAACCGTCGCTGCGGCCCGGCCAGACCATCGTGTTCGATCAGGCGCTCTCGTTCCGAGATGGATGCAGCTTCGATCGTTTTGAAGTGGTGGCTAGCTCGCGCAGCCATCGCACAATGCTGTTCCGTGCCATGGACACCGGTGGGCTTTACCGAATCAGGAACGTCAAGAAGCTGACTTACCGGCTAATCGATCCGGACTGATGCGGATTGGGGTCCGGATTCTGTTCGAAGCGTTCGGCGCGCTCGATCTGGGGTCTCGGCCAGACAGCCCTCACAAAGCTCTGGCAGCGCCCTCACGCTGCCTTCTGGAATCTGATTCCGGGGCGCAGACCTGCGCGCTCCGCAAGCCGAACCAGCATGCTCAGGCTGAACCGGTTGATCTTACCGTTCTTGATCTCGGACACCCGAGCCTGAGTGATGCCAAGTCGCTTCGCCGCCTCGATTTGCGTCAGCCCGGACTTGCTCAGCCACTTATTGATCCCGGACAGCAGCTTGGCGCGCATTTCAAGCTCCGCCGCTTCTTCCGCCGGGAACAGGTCGTGAAATACGGATTTTGCCATCGTCGTCACCTGATCTGTCTGAGCCGTGCCTTGGCGAGGTCGATGTCCCGCTTGGCCGTTGCTTGTGTCTTCTTCTGGAAGGCGTGCAGCACGTGAACAGCATCGCCGATGGTGGCCAGATAGATGATCCGGTAGGCGCCAGACGCCTGACGTATCCTGATCTCGCGAACGCCAGGCCCGATCGATGTCATGGGCTTCCAGTCGGATGGCTCTTCGCCGATCTGAACCTGAAACAACTGATATCCAGCCTCGCGCTGGACATCCTTCGGAAATGCTTCAACGTCGGATCGGCTGCTGCCGTGCCACCTCACTTCCTTCATCCTATGACTATGCCAAAATTGGCATAGTCAGTCAATGCCATGCTGCGGCATAGGCTCGGCTGGTCAGCAAGTGAGAGGGAGAGGCGGGCCGGGACGGGTTTGAGCCGCCGCGGATCGAGAGAGCGTCTGGGCGGCCAATCCGTCCCCGCTCTCCCGAGGCTCCCGTCATGTCGAACCCTTCCGTGTCCGCGGCCGCGATCGCGGCTGCGCCAGTCCGTATCGCCGCAGATCCCGCTGCCGCCATCGTCGCAGCCGCCCACCTCCTTCTTCCCCATCTCGAATCCGGTCGCCGCATCGATGCGCCGATGCTGCGCGCTGCGATGGAAAGCGCGTTCGGTGCTTCCGACGCCGATGGTGCCTGGACCTGGAAGGCCGCTTACGACGCCTGCGAGGCGGCGACGGTCCTGTTCCTGCGCAAGTTCGGCCCCGCCATGCGTGCGAAGGCGCCGTCGCCGGCCGCGATGCTGCCGATGCTCGCGAAGGTCACGGCGCTCCTTCCGACACACACGCGCCGCTCCGAGGAGAGCGAGGCGCTTCAGCAATTCTCGACGCCGATCGCACTGGGATATGCGGCAAGCGTCGCGGCCGAACTCACGCGGTCTGACGTTGTGCTGGAGCCGTCCGCCGGCACGGGCCTGCTTGCGATTCTCGCTGAACTGGCCGCCGCATCGCTCGTGCTCAATGAACTCGCGGGCACGCGCGCCGGCATCCTCGATCAGCTCTTTCCCGGCATGCCGGTGACACGGTTCGATGCCGCACAGATCGATGATCATCTCGACGTCGGTGTCATACCGAGCGTCGTCCTGATGAATCCGCCATTCTCAGCCGTCGCGCATGTCGATCGCCGCATGGCGGACGCCGCCTTGCGGCACGTCGTATCGGCTCTAGCGCGGCTCCCCGACGGCGGGCGCCTGGTTGCGATCACCGGCGCGAGTTTCGCCCCCGATACTCCCACATGGACCGATGCCTTCGTGCATTTGCAGGAACGCGGCCGGATCGTGTTCTCGGCGGCGATCGACGGCGCGGTCTATGCCAAGCACGGCACCACGACCGATACCCGCCTGACCGTCATCGATCGCGTGCCTGCCGACGATACGACGGTCTTCCCGCCATCGCCGGGTGTCGCGCCCGATGTCAGCACATTGCTGACGTGGATCGGCGAGCACATTCCTCCGCGTCTGCCGATCGCGGGCAAGGTATGTGCTTCGACGGCGCCGTCGTCGACCGTCCCCCGGACCGTGCGCGCCTATGTTGCGCAACGGGCATCGACATCTCCGACATCGACGACCGAACCGACAGGGATCGAACTCGCCTACGAGCCGGTCGCATGGACGCCCGCGGAAAGCCGTAAAATCACCGATGCGCTTTATGAGGACTACGCGCTTCAGTCGATCCGGATTCCCGGCCCCCAGGCGCATCCGACCAAGCTCGTGCAATCAGCGGCAATGGCGTCGGTCGCCCCTCCCGTGCCGACCTATCGCCCGCACCTGCCGGCGAATGTCGTCACAGACGGGCTGCTCTCGGACGCCCAGCTCGAATCCGTCATCTATGCGGGCGAGGCCCATTCCGACTTCCTCAGCGGTTCGTGGACCGTGGACGAGACCTTCGACCTTGTCACCGCGGCGTCCGACGACGCCGAGAACGCCGTGCGCTTTCGGCGCGGCTGGT